>JACCDV010245169.1_pt1 | contig 51484 bp, 43 predicted proteins | sample 7446131 | NCBI WGS metagenome assembly JACCDV01 (sample SAMN15323448, study PRJNA562643) | freshwater metagenome | isolation source: river surface water | place: USA:Blue River Watershed | collected 2017-08-17
GCTTGGGGTACTTGGGCTCGACCATCTCGTCCATGGCCAGCCAGCGAGCTGCGGTATTGCGGGCAATGCCAAGTTTTTTGGATGCCTCGCGCACCGACAGTCCATCTCTGCGGACCATGCGGCGCAATTTACTCAGTGTTCCCACGTTAATCACTCCTGCACGCTCCTGCCCAAAAAATAAGCAGGATATGCGGTTAACGTGGCTCAAATTTCGCCGTGAATTCGCCTCAGATTGGCTCAGTTTTCAAAATGAATCAACAGATGGAGCCCAGCACGCTGGTGGGGGTGACCCAGGTGGCCGCGCCATCGATGCGCATCTGGGTGGCCCCTGTGGCCACGTCGATGATGAGGTCGTTGAGCTTGTTCTCGCCCTGGTAACCCAGCGCAGGGGTTTCGGGGTCGCCATCGTCATCGCTGCCCCCATCGTTGACGATTCGGATCTTTTTGCCCGCCACCGCGGTCAGCTGGGCCTCGTTCAAATCCAGCACGATTTTGGAGCGCACGTCCAGGTTGTTCACACCGCCCAGCAAGCCCGCGCTGATGACCGGGGTGACAGGGGTGTTGTTGACCAGGGCGCGGCCGCTAAAAGACGCCGCTTCGTTGCCCGCCAAGTCCTGGATGTCGGTGAGGTCCGCGCCGTTGGTGTAGCTCACCGTGGTGTTGAAGTTGGCTTGGCCGTAGGTGTAGGGCGTGCCCACGGTCAGCACCACGGTGGCGCCCGACACGCTCACCCCGGTGATCGTGTTGTTGTCCGAGAGGCTGAAGTCTGCGGCGGTGGGCACCTTGCCCGCAGCAGCGCCCAAGGCTTCGCTGAAGGTCAGGGTGATCTTGCTCGATAGCGCACTGGCGCTGACCAGCGTGGGCGGGGCGCTTTCGATGTTCAGCGCGGCGGCATTGCCCACCAAACCATCATTGCCCGCCACATCGGTCTGCTTGACCTGCACCGTGTTGGCCGCATAGCTGCCAGCGGCCAGGCTGAAGCTGTTGCCGCTGCCACTGGTCCAGCTGCTGCCGCCATTGAGGCTGTATTGCCAGGTGGCATCCGCCTCCAGGCCGCTGACCGTGAGCGTGCCGTTCTGGCTGATGCCATCGCTGGCGCTGGCACCCGTGTCGCTGGCCAAGGCCAAGGTCGGTGTGGCCGGCGGGCTTTGGTCAATGTTCAGGGTCAGGGCGTTCTGACCCACCGTGCTGAGGTTGCCGGCCAGATCGGTTTGTCGGACACGCACCAAGCCGGGGCCATAGCTGGCGGGCGCCAGGCTGAAGCTGTTGACGCTGGCCGCCAGTTGGGTTGACCAGGTGTTGCCGCTGTCCACGCTGTACTGCCAGGTGCCGCCCGCTTCCAGACCCGAGACCGTGACCTGGCCCAGCTTGGAGATGCCGTCGACGGCGCTCTTGCCCGCATCGCTGGCCAAGGCCACGGACGGCGTTGCCACCACCTGGTCCACAATGGTCAACAACATCCCGGACTGGCTGGTGTTGCCGGCCTGGTCGGTGTTGCGGACCTTGATCACGTTGTCGGCATAGGTGCCCGCTGGCAAGCTGAAGGCCGTGCCCGATCCGGTCTGCCAGTTCGTGCTGCCATCGAAGACATACGACCAACTGCCCCCGGCCTCGACCAGTCCAGCCACGCGGACCGTGCCCAAGCTGGTGACGCGATCGGTCGAGCTCGACCCAAGGTCGGACACCAGGGAGGGCGTGAGAATCGCCGGCTGCGTCTGATCGATGTTGAGCGCGCTGGCCTTGCCCACCGGGCTGTCGTTGCCGGCCAGATCGCGCTGCTTGACCTGCACCACATCGGCGGCGTAGCTGCCCGCGGCCAGGCTGAAGCTGATGCCCACGCCGCTGCTCCAGGCCGACCCGCTGTTGATGCTGTACTGCCAGGTCGCACCGGCCTCCAGTCCGGACACATTGACCGTGCCCACCATGCTGACCCCATCGCTGCTGCTGCTGCCGCTGTCGTTGGCCAGGGCCAAACTGGGGGCCAAGGCGCCCTGGTCGATCTGCAGGGCGTTGGCATGGCTGCCCGGCGTGCTGACGTTGCCCGCCACATCGGTTTGCTTGACCTGCACGCGGTTGGCCGCGTAGCTGGCCGCACCCAAGCTGAAGCTGCTGCCGCTGCCCGTGGCCCAGGTGCTGCCGCCGTCGCTGCTGTATTGCCAGGTCCCGCCGGCCTCCAGGGCCCCCACGGTGACGGTGCCGATGCTGCTGATGCCATCGTTGCTGATGCTGCCGCTGTCGCTGCTCAAGCCCAGGGTGGGCGTGGCCACGACCTGATCGATGGTGAAGGCCGCAAGCGGGCCGGCTGCTCCCACATTGCCCGCCACATCGGTCTGGCGCACCTGCACCTGGTTGGCGGCAAAACTGACCAAGGCGTTGGCAGTGCCCACGCTGAAACTGCTGCCACTGCCAGCGCTCCAGTTCGTGCCGCCATCGGTGCTGAATTGCCAGCTGGCACCGGCCTCCAGGCCCGAGACCGTCAAGGTCCCCAGTTTGCTGATGCGATCGCTGCTGCTGCTGCCCGTGTCGCTGAAGCTGGCGCTCAAGGCCGCAGGGGCCGTCTGGTCAATGTTGAGGGCCCCGGCATTTTGCGTTTCAACGCCCAATTGCCGCACCCGCACCTGGTTGGCCCCATAGGAGCCGGCCGCCAGACTGAAACTGGTGCCCGCCGTGCCGTTGACAGGCGACACCGTGCTCCAGGCAGTCCCGCCGTTGCCGCTGTATTCCCAGGCCACGGCCGGGTCCACCAAGGTCACGCGCACCGTGCCGTCTTTGGTGATGCCGTCTGAGGGGGAAGAACCCGCGTCGTTGTTCAGCCCAAAGACCAGCAGGGTCACGCTGTCGTTGTTGTTGATGGCGTTGCTGTTTTTGCCCGGTGCACTGCTGTTGCCTGCCACATCGGTCTGGCGCACCTGCACCGCATTGGCCGCATAGCTGGTGTTGGCCGTCAGACTGAAGCTGCTGCCGCTGCCGTTGACCCAGGTGCTGCCGCTGTTGACGCTGTATTGCCAGCTGGCGCCAGACTCCAGGCCGCTGACCTTGACCGAGCCGTCGTTGGTCTCCCACACGGCCCCCGTGAGCTTGAAGCGCGCCAAGGCCAGTCCCGGCGCTTCAATGGTTTGATCGATCTGGAGGGCGGCACTGGGGTTGCCAACCGGGCTGATGTTGCCCGCCACATCCGTCTGCTTGACCTGCACCGAATTGGCCGCGTAGCTGCCCTGGGCCAGGCTGAAGCTGTTGCCGCTGCCCGTGGCCCAGGTGCTGCCGCCGTTGCTGCTGTACTGCCAGGTGGCACCGGCCTCCAGTCCGGACACCGTGACCGTGCCCGCCATGCTGACCCCATCGCTGCCGCTGCTGCCGCTGTCGCTGGCCAGGGCCAGGCTGGGCGCCAGAACGCTCTGGTCGATCTGCAGGGCGGCGGCATGGCTGCCCTGCGTGCTGACGTTGCCCGCCACATCGGTTTGCTTGACCTGCAAGCGGTTGGCCGCGTAGCTGCCCGCACCCAAGCTGAAGCTGCTGCCGCTGCCCGTGGCCCAGGTGCTGCCGCCGTCGCTGCTGTATTGCCAGGTCCCGCCGGCCTCCAGGGCGCCCACGGTGACGGTGCCGATGTTGCTGATGCCATCGTTGCTGCTGCTGCCGCTGTCGCTGCTCAAGCCCAGGGTGGGCGTGGCCACGACCTGATCGATGGTGAAGGCCGCAAGCTGGCCGGCCGCTCCCACATTGCCCGCCACATCGGTCTGGCGCACCTGCACCTGGTTGGCGGCAAAACTGACCAAGGCGTTCGCAGTGCCCACACTGAAACTGCTGCCACTGCCATCGCTCCAGGTCGAGCCGCTGTCGGTGCTGAATTGCCATCTGGCACCGGCCTCCAGGCCCGAGACCGTCGCGGTGCCCAGTTTGCTGATGCGATCGGTGCTGCTGCTGCCCGTGTCGCTGAAGCTGGCGCCCAAGGCCGCAGGGGCCGTCTGGTCAATGTTGAAGACCCCGGCGTTTTGCGCCGTCAGGAGCACCTCGTTGACCGTCTGCTTGATCTGGACCTGGCCAGCCGCATAGCTGCCAGCGCCCAGGCTGAAACTGCTGGCGATGACATCATGGGCTGGGGCGGGGAAATCGTAATTCCAAACGGGCGAATCCACATTGGGCGGGTTCCGCAATTCCTCTTTGGTGAAGGTCCATTGCCCCGACGCATACCTGCCGCCTTGGTAGGTGTAGATTCGGAACCTGTTTGGTCCCTCGTACACCAAGCGGTTGGGTGGTGCCCCCTCCTGCGCCGCCCCCCCGTTGACGAAGATATTGCCATTGGCAAAGCCGGCCTCCGTCTGGCCCACTTGAGCGACAAGGACCACCCCAGCGCTCCAATTGCTGCCCCCGTCGGCGCTGTATTGCCAGGACACCGCGGGATCCACCAGGGACACACGCACACTGCCGTCTTTGGAGATGCCGTCTGAGCTGGACGAACCCGCGTCGTTGTTCAGCCCAAAGTACAGCAAGGTCACACTGTCGTTGTTGTTGATGGCGTTGCTGTTTTTGCCCGCCGCACTGCTGTTGCCCGCCACATCGGTTTGGCGCACCTGCACCGCATTGGCCGCATAGCTGGTGTTGGCTGCCAGGCTGAAGCTGCTGCCGCTGCCGTTGACCCAGGTGCTGCCACTGTTGACGCTGTATTGCCAGCTGGCACCGGACTCCAGGCCGCTGACCTTGACCGTGCCGTCATTGGTGTCCCACACCTGACCGTTGGGTTTGAAGCGCGCCAGCGCCACGCCCGGCGCGGCGGCGCTTTGATCGATCTGAAGGGCGGCACTGGGGTTGCCAACCGGGCTGATGTTGCCCGCCGCATCCGTCTGCTTGACCTGCACCGAATTGGCCGCGAAGCTGCCCGGGGCCAGGCTGAAGCTGCTGCCGCTGCCCGTGGCCCAGGTGCTGCCACCGTTGCTGCTGTACTGCCAGGTGGCACCGTCTTCCAGACCCATCACCGTGACCGTGCCCACCGTGCTGACCCCGTCACTGCCGCTGCTGCCGCTGTCATTGGCCAGCTTCGGGGTGGGCGCCACCGGCGCATCTCGGTCAATGACGATTGAGGCCGCCTTGCTCACGGCGCTGTTGCCCCAATCATCGGTTTGCCGCACCTGTACCTTGCCTTTGTCGTAGGAGCCTGCAGCCAGGCTGAAGGTGCTGGCCACCAAGTTGGTCCAACTGACGCCCCCATCGGTGCTGTATTCCTTGGTATAGCTCTGCTCCAGTTTTCCCACCGTGACATTGCCGACCTGGCTGATGCCGTCGCTGGCACTGCTGCCGCTGTCGATGTCCAAGCTAAGGACGGGGGGGGTGATGTCGTTTTGATCGATGTAGAACGGCTTGGTCGACGCGCCGACCGCGCTGCTGTTGCCGGCCAGATCGGTTTGCCGCACCTTGAGCACGCCATCAGCATAGCTGCCTTCGGCCAAGCTGAATTGGGCGCCCTTGCCGCTTGACCAGCTGCCGCCCGAGTTCACGCTGTATTCCCAGCTGGCGCCTGCCTCCAGGCCCGAAACAGTGATCAGGCCGATATGGCTTTTCCCGTCATTGGGCTCTTTCCCCGCATCGGTCGCCAGCGCCAAACCGGGCGCCGCAGGGCCGTCGCGGTCGATGTTCACCTCTTGGCCCACCGAAACCACATTGGTTTTTTCCTTGGTCCGGCGCACCTGGATCTGGTCGGCGCCATAGCGGCCGGCGGCCAGGCTGAAGCTGGCACCGCTGCCGGCCTGCCAAGCGCCCCCTTGGTTGGTGCTGTACTCCCACTCGTCACTGGTTTGCAAGCCCCCCAGCTGGACGGTGCCGTCTTGCGAGACCCAGTCCTGGGCGTTGGAACCGGTGTCGCGGGCCAAGGACAAGGTGATCTTGGGGGTGTCGTCCTGGCTGGCAGCCACCAGCACCGTCACGCCCCCCACCACGGCCGCCACGCTCAGGCCACTGACGGCAGGCAAGGCCACCGACGCGGCGGTGGTGCCGACTTCAGTGGCCACGGCGGCGCTGGCACCGGGACTGGCCGTTGCACCGGCGGTGTTGGCCTGTGCGGTACCGGCTTGTGCGGTGCTGGCGCTGGCGTCCGAGGCCACCGTGCCCGAGGCCTGCGCCCACAACACCGGCTGGTCCGCCTGCGGGGCTGGCGTGTCCACCGTGGCCCATTGGGGCATGGAAAGGGCACCGTGGTCTTGGCCCATGTTGTCCAGGCCGCGCTGGGCCCACACATCTGTGGGGGGCAGCGAACGGCCATCGTCGCTCAGGGGGTTGCCGGCAAGCGCTGGATCGGATGCGGGGCTTGCCGAGGGGCTGAGTTGCGCATCGGGTGTGGCCTGCGCCGGGTCCTGCGGCTCGGTGTGCGCCACCGGCTGGGCCGCCTCGTCTGCCTCGCGTGCCAATTCAGGGGGCAAGGGGCGGCGACGGCGCGCCTTGGCGTTCAGGGTATCGGCAGCGGACCCGGCGGGCACGAGCCGCCCATCCGGGCCCATGACCCACTGGGCGCCACGGGCTTCATCGGCCCCTGGCGCTCCCACCTCGGCCTGCCCAGCCGCCGCTTGGGCCGACTGGCCCGGTTTGGCTTGGGCTTTGGCCACCGGCTTGCCGGCTGCGTCATGTGGGGCCGTGCTGGTCTGGGGCGTGCTAGTTTGAGACGAACGCATGGAACTTTCCTCCTGAGGAGGACCCACCCAATGGGAACGCGGGCAGGTCCAATTTGTTGTAAAAGAAATACAAAACGGGGATGCTCAGCGGGCCGACGGCCCATCGAATGGCGGCCCAAGCGGGCGAGCTTCTGGACACGGGGGGTCGCCCATGCCAGCAATGGGCATGGACCCGCAATGCGGTTGGACGGGGATGGGGCTCACGACTCCTCCTTGTCTGTCGGTGATGAACCAGGTCCGATATCGTTCGGCGCAACGCAAATAATACAACTCTAGCACTCTAAAAACTGCCGAATCGATGATTAACCAATATCTTTTTTTAATTAGTGATGCTGTTGGCAACACCTTCTCGCCGCTTGAACAGAAGCGACGGGATGGTGGCCCAGGGGGGGAAACAGAGAATTCAAGCCTGGCGCGGGCGAGCAGGGGCCCGGCCAGGCGTGCCCGGGCGTGCCGAGGCCAGGCCAGGGCGTTGGCACGCGGGCGCGCGCTCAGCTTGAAGGGTTCAGCGGGCGACGGGCACTCGGGGCTTCGTGCCCGGGGCGGGTCAGGCCGGCGGGGCGCCGGCAGGCGCCACCGAGGCCCCCGCAATGCCATGGCGCGACAAGGCCTGTGCGACCTGCCCCTGCGCCTTCATGTCTTCGACAAAAGCGGCCAGCGCCGCCGCCGCCTGCGGGCCGTGGACCTTGGCCAAGCCCATGGCCTGCTGGATCACCATGAAGCGCCCGGGCAGCAAGCGATGCCCTGGCGTGCGTGACAAATCGGCCTGTAATTGCTGCTTGACACCCGCCGCCACCTCCAGCTGCTGCGCCCGGTAGACCTCGAAGACGGCCGGCGAGCTGGGCGCCCGCACGATCTGCGCGGCCTGGAGTGCGCGCGTCAGGAACAGGTCGTAGGCACTGCCCTGCCCCACCACCACGCGCACGCCCGGCTGGTCCACGTCCTCGTTGCGCTGCAAAGCCGAGTGCTCGGGCACGGCGTAAGCGCCCTCGATCAGCAGATAGGGGGCGGTGAAGGCAATGCCCTCGCCGCGCAGCGGGTCGATGGCAAAAAAGCCCACATCGGCCTGGCCGCTGCGCACCGCATCGACCGAAGCGCTGGCGGTCTCCACCACCACCAGCGACAGGGCCACACCCAAGCGCTGCGCCAAGGCTTGCGCCAGATCCACCGACACCCCCTGCACCGCCCCGCCCTGCCCGGCGCGTGCGGCCAGAATGGGGTTGCCCAGGTTGATGGCGGCGCGCAGCATGCCCGTGGGGGCCAAGGCGTTCAACAGATCAGAAGGGGGGTTCATGAGGGGCTCGGCAAGTCGGCAAAGCGCCATGCTAGCGCCAAGGGCTGGCATGGGGCTGACCGACGTGTGCGCTGCAGACAGCGGCCGGCCCATCGGGCCAGGCTCACAGCTGCGCCGTCACGCCGCCGTCGATGTAGAGGATGTGGCCATTGACAAAGCGGGCCGCATCGCTGGCCAGGTAGATGGCCCCGCCCACCAGGTCCTCGACATCGCCCCAGCGGCGCGAGGGGGTGCGGCCGGTGAGCCAGCGTGAGAAGGTCTCGTCGGCCACCAGGGCCTGGTTGAGTTCGGTCTTGAAGTAGCCCGGGCCAATGCCGTTGACGTTCAGGCCGTGCGGGCCCCAGTCGATGGCCATGCCCTTGGTCAGCATCTTCACCGCCCCCTTGCTGGCGGTGTACGGTGCAATGCCGGGTCGGCCCAGTTCGCTTTGCACCGAGCAAATGTTGATGATCTTGCCGCGCCCGCGTGGGATCATGTGGCGGGCCACGGCCTGGCTCACATGGAAGACGCTGTCGAGGTTGGTGCGCATCAGGGTCTGCCAGTCCTGCGGATCAAACTGATCGAGCGGCGCGCGCCGCTGCATGCCGGCGTTGTTGACCAGGATGTCGATGGGGCCCAGGCGCGACTCGATATCGGCCACCGCCGCGTGCACCGCTTGCGAATCGGTCACATCAAAGACCTGCTGCTCGACCGATAAGCCCTCTTGGGCCAGGGCCTGCGCGCTGGCCTGCAGCACATCGGCGCGGCGACCATTGAGCACCACCTGCGCCCCGGCCTGCGCCAGGCCACGCGCCAGGGCCAGGCCAATGCCCGCGCTGGAGCCGGTGATCAGGGCGCGACGGCCCGCCAGATTGAAGAGATTGAAAACAGGGTTCATGGCCGACACCATACTACGCCCACAGAACTTCGCAGCCGGTGCCCTGCAAGAGCGCATCGAGCGCTTTGCGCGCGTGCTCGGGCAACTCGGCCCGCGCCTGCCGCAGGGTCTGCAGGCATTTGACCTGGTAAGGAAACACCGCTTGCGACCACAGCCGGTCGTCGATGCGGGTCTCGAACTGAAGCTGCCCCGCCATGGCCGCACGGGCGTTGGCCAGCAGAAACGGGGCATAGACGCGGCCAATCTCGCTGAGCAACTCGCCCAGGTGCACGGCCACCTGATCGAGGGGCAGCCATGCGCCTTCGGCGAGACCCGAGAGGTCGTCGGTGCGGTCGATCCATGCGCGCAAGCGTGGCGAGTGGGTCTGCACATGGCGCGCAGGGGTCGGATCGACCCAAGCCAGTTGTGTGAGCTGGCCATACAGCGCGAAATCGGCCGCGGCCGGTCGTGTGCCCAGCACAAAGCCCTGGCGTTCGATGAGGCGGTCCATGATGCCGACCAGGCGCTCAAAACTGGACTCGATCACCGGTGCGGTGGCGTCGTTCGAGCCCACCACCCCCAGGCGCGAGATTTGTCGCTGCGCAAAGGCATCGCTGGCCTGGCGGGCCAAGGGCGCGGGCAGCTGCGGGTTCTGCCAGAAAGCCAGCAGCGGACCGGCGTTGGCCGCGTCCTGCGCAAAGTGCCAGCGGTAATGGAACATGGCCTTGGTCATCCACTCATCGGCAAAGTCCTCGATGAGCAGATCCAGAAAACGCAGCACCGGGTCGCTCGGAATGACCGAGCGCCCCGGGTGCTGCGCCTCCAGGCGGCGGATGATGGGGGTGGAATCGACCACCGCCTCGGTCCCGCCGTCGACGGGAAAGTAAAAGGTGGGCAAGAGCTTGACCTTGGGCTCGGGGTAGCCCGGCAGCGGCTCGAAATGCGAGCCCCACAGCATGCGGTGCGCAATGCGGCGGTAGCGCAGCAGCGCCAGCATCTTGCGCGTGTATGGCGACCCGGGCGCGCCCAGGAGTTCAATGCCCACCATGGCCGCTCAGATGGGCAGCTCGCGCACCAGGTTGCTGCGCACCCACTCGGTGCTGCCGGCTTTGGAAATGCGGGCCATCAAGCCCTGCACCGATTGGTCGCCCACCATCTTGTCGAGGGTGGTGCCATAGGCGACATAGCTGTCCCAACGGGCGGCAAACACCAGATTGCCGACTTCACCGGCCGAGACGGTGTAGACCTTCACTTCGGCGCCGGCGCTGCGCCACAACTCGGCGGCGTCTTTCATGTGCGACATGACCACATTCATGTCGGCACCCGGCAGGGGTCGGGAGGTGATCTGGAGTGCAACGGCGGCCATACAGAGGTCTTTCCTGAAGTGATTGGGAAGACCATTTTGGAGCGGCCAATTTTTAAACCGGCCCCGCAGTTACCCCTAGATACATAATCGTTTTTGTAAATCTTGACAAATTTATTATTTTTCGATTTTCAGAAAATCAAACAACAAGGCCCCAGCCCGCACGCGCAAGCCGGGGCCTTTTGGACGTGCGTCAGGCCAACTGCTGGGCCTGCAAATACGCCAGTGCCGAGAACTGCGCGGCGCGCTCAATGACCTCACCTGCGGCCAGCAAGCGGTCTTCGCGGAACTTGCCGGCGCACAGCTGCACGCCCACCGGCAAGCCATTGACCACCCCGGTGGGCACCGACAGGCCCGGCAAGCCCAGGGCCGCATTGGCCAGCATGGGGGCTTGCGCCAGCAGCATTTGCGCGGTGCGCTCGGGCGAGTGCTGGTCGTCGTCGATCGGGAACTGGCGCTCCCAGGAATTGGGCATCAGCAGCAGCGGATAGCGCTCGAAGAACACCGACCAGTCGCGCGCAATCGAGAAGCGCCGGGTCAGCGCTTCCAGGTAGGCGTCGCGGTCCCACTCGGGCTGGGTGAGCATGTAATGGGCCAAGGCCTGGCGCAGGGCATCGTCGCCGTGCTCGCGCATGAAAGGCGCGCCGCCGCGGCGCATGTCGTTCATCACCATCGCAAACTGCATGGCCGAGGCCTCGGCAAAGTGCGGCGGCTCGGCTTCTTCAACGGTGTAGCCCGCGGCCTCGAGCCAGCGCGCCGCCTGGTCCACCGCAGCGCTGACGGTGGGGTCCACCGCCGAATGGGTCCAGCTGCGAAACACCGCCACACGGGTGGGCGCGCGGTGGTCGGGCAACTCGAGCGGCACGGGCATCCACTGCGGGTCGAGCGCCGAGCCGCGCGACATGACCTGCAGGGCCAGTCGCGCATCGGCCACGCTGCGGGTGAGCGGGCCCTGCACCGACATCTGCTGGTTGCTGATCATGCGGTTGGGGCCGCTGGCCTTGTACGACGGAATCCGGCCCACGGTGGTGCGCAGCCCCACCACGCCGCAGGCCCAGGCGGGATAGCGCACCGAGCCGCCGTAGTCGTTGCCGTGCGCGATCGGGCCCATGCCGGTGGCCACCGCCGCTGCAGCGCCACCGCTCGATCCCCCGGGCGTGACGCGGGGATCAAAAGGATTGAGGGTACGGCCATAGAACGCGTTGTCGGTGAACCAGCGCAAGGAAAACGCAGGGGCGTTGTTGCGCCCGATCAGGATGGCCCCGGCCTCGCGCAGGGACTGCACCAGGGGCGAGTCCTGCGTGGCGATGTTCTGCGCCAAGGCCTGCACGCCTTCGGTGGTGGGTTCGCCCTGCACGTCGACGTTGATCTTGATGCTCACGGGCACACCGTGCAGGGGGCCCAGCGATTGGCCGCGCGCCTGCGCCGCGTCGGCGGCATCGGCCGCGCGCAGCGCCGATTCGGCGCTCACGCTGGCCAGGGCCTTGATGCGGGGGTTGATCTGGTCAATACGGGCCAGCACGCTTTCGGTGGCGGCGCGGGCGCTGGTCTCGCGCGCGGCAATGCGGGCGCTCAATTCGGTGGCACTGAGTTGCCAGAGGGCTTGGGTCATGGGGTGTCCGTCAGTCTTGCAAAAATGATTGTGCCAGCCGGACCCAGAAGGCCGCGCCCACCGGCAGGATGTCGTCGTTGAAGTCGTAGCCCGGGTTGTGCACCATGCAGGCATGCGCCGCAGGGGCGTGTTCGTCGCCGTTGCCGATCAGCACATAGCTGCCCGGGCAATGCTCCAGCATGAAGGCAAAGTCCTCGCTGCCCGTCAGGGGGCGACCCTGGCGCGTCACCCGCTCGGGCCCCACCAGCTCGATGCCCACCCGGCGGGCCAGCTCGGTTTCATGCCAGGTGTTGACCAGCACCGGGTAGTCGCGCAAGTAGTCGATATCGGCCCGCACACCCAAGCTTTGCGCCTGCGCCGTGACCAGATCGGTGATGCGCGTCTGCAGCAGATCGCGCACCTCGCGGTCCAGGGCCCGCACGCTCAGCGACAGGCGCGCGCTGTTGGGGATCACGTTGTTGGCCTGCCCTGCCACCAGCGAGCCAACGGTGATCACCGCGGCCTGCTGGGGATCGACATTGCGCGAGACCACGGTTTGCAGCGCCATCACGATGGCAGCGGCGGCCACGATGGGGTCTTGCGCACGGTGGGGCATGGCGCCGTGCCCACCCACGCCGGTGAGCGTGATGGTCACATCGTCGCTGGAGGCCATGGCCGGCCCATCAATGAACACCAGTTGGCCAGCGGCCACCCCGGGCATGTTGTGCGCGGCGTAAATCGCGTCGCAGGGAAAGCGCTCGAACAGGCCCTGCTCGATCATCAGGCGCGCGCCACCGGGGTGCTCTTCGGCGGGTTGAAAAATCAGGTTGAGGGTGCCCGAGAAGGTGGCCTCGTGTGCCAGATAGTGCGCGGCGGCCATCAGCATGGCCGTGTGGCCGTCGTGCCCGCAGGCGTGCATCACGCCGTCGTGGTGGCTGCGGTGCGCAAAGGTGTTGGTTTCTTGAATGGGCAGCGCATCCATGTCGGCACGCAGACCCAGGCGCTTGCGCCCGCTGCCACGCACCAGCTGCGCCACCAGGCCAGTGCCGGCCAGGCCGCGCGTGACCTGGTAACCCCAGGCCTCAAGCTGCCCGGCCAGCAGGGCCGAGGTGCGGAACTCGGCCAGCCCCAGCTCGGGGTGCTGGTGCAGGTCGCGACGCAAGGCCACAAAGGGGGCGGCCTGGTCCCGCACGGTCTGCAGCAAGCTCATGGCGCCAGGCCCAGTCGGCGCGCAGGGCACGCGCGCAGGGTGGCCACGGGCATGGCGGTGAACGGCCGCATCATCGCGCGGCTTGTTGGGTTCATGGGGGTCTCCTCGAACATCGGATCGCAATGCGGCGATGCTAGGGGGACCCGGTGGCAACCGGAAGGCGATTTTTTCTTATCGTGACAACTGACGGCTGTCGGGCAAGCCATGGCACGTGCGCGCCCCAAGCGGGGTGCCCCCATACCGGCAGTGGTCATGGGGGGAGCTCAAGCCCGCTCAGCGGCCATGCCTTACTGGTTGAGCTGAATATTGAATTGCTTGACGATGGCGGCATTGCGATCGAACTCGGTTTTCACCGACTGCGTCAGCTGCGCCAATGACCAATCCTCCGCAATGTCAAAACCGGTGGCCTGCATGCGGGTGCGAAAGCGTGGGTTCAGGGCCACATTCCGAATGGCCCGATGGATTTTCTCTTGCATGTCGGTGGACACACCCGAGGAGACGATCACCCCCATCCAGTTTGAAAACTCCAGATCCGGCAGGCCCAACTCGGTCAAGGTGGGCACCTCCGGGAGCTGGCTCAGGCGCTGTTTGGATGCCACGGCATAGGCCTGCACCTTGCCGGCTGCAATCAGGCTTCGGGACGTGGCAAAGCCATCGAACATCACCGGGATTTGCCCGCCCATCACCTGCGCCAAGGCAGGCGGCGAACCTTGAAACGGCACGTGCTGCAGGTCCAAGCCCAGTTTTTGATTCAGGATCATGCCGGCATAGTGAGAAATGGTGCCGGGGCTGTACGAGGCAAAACTCAGCTGCCCAGGACTGCGCTTGGCAAAGGCTGTGAAGGCGGCAAAGTCTTTGGCAGGCACCGTCGGCGCCGCGATCATCACCAGATTGCCCCGCCCCACGATCCCCACCGGCTTGACGTCACGAAGGGGGTCAAAACCACCTTTGAGGACATGGGGAATCTCGGTCAGGACATTGCTGGCAATCATCATCAGCGTCTGCCCATCCGCTGGGGCCGAACGCAGCGCTTGAACGGCGATGGCGCCCCCCGCCCCGGGCCGGTTTTCCACCACCACCGGCTGGCCCACGTCGGCGGTGAGCTGATCGGCCACCAGCCGCGCCATCACATCGATATTGCCGCCCGCTGGCGCAGGCACCAGCAGCTTCAGGGGCTTGTCGGTCCAGGCCATGGCCATGGGCGTGAACAGACTGGCCGCCAGGGCCAGCAAGGTCGCGCGGCGCAGGCCATGGGCAGTTGAAAACTTGAGCATCTTGGGTCTCCGTTCTGATGGGTTTGGGCCAATGGGCCTGTTGAACTACACCCAGGCATTGTTCTTGGCGCGACCCATGAATGCTTATCAATTGGCGACAAGCGTTTATCAATTAGCGACAGACACAGATCAGAAAACTTGGCCGGCTGTGCCCTGGCGGCGTTGGGTGGGGGAGCAGCCAAACCGCTGCGTGAACCAGCGGGTGAAGGAACTGAGATTGGCGTAACCCAGCTGCTCCGCCACCCGCGCCATGGGATGGGCGGTGTGGGCCACGTAGCGTTCGGCCAACTCGGCGCGCACCTCGCCCAGAACCTCTGAAAAGCTCACCCCTCGTTCATCCAGCCGACGCTGCAGCGTGCGCACATTCATGCCAAGACCAGATGCGATCTGCTCCACACTGGCCCGGCCCATCGGCAACAACAGGTACACCGAGCGCCTGACATCGTGCACGATCGAGCTCTGCCCAGGCTTGGGCATGGCCTCGATAAACGATTGCGCATAACTGGCCATGGCGGCATCTGCCCGGGCGTTGGGTCGATCCATATCGGCCCGCCAACACACCAACCCGTTGAAATCGCTGTCGAAATGCAAGGGGCAGCCAAACAACTGGCGGTGCATGCGCAGGTCGCGATTGGGCGGATGCGTGAAATGAACCGCTTGTGGCCGCCAGGCATCGCCCAGAAAGGCACGGAAGATCAACATCAGCACCCCCACCGCCATGTCGGTTGACTGCTGGGTGTTGCCACGGAAGTTGCTGATGATCTCTTCGCGGATCAAGGTGGTCTTGCCCACGTCCTCGATGTGCATGCCCAAGGACTCGTTGAGCAGGTGCCGGTATTGGCCCAGCACATGCAAGGCCATCCGGATCGAGGACTGGTGAGTCAACAACAAGCTGATGGGCCCAAAGTCCGACAGCACCCGGGCCGCGGCCATGTGCAGGCCAAAGGTGTCGACACCGCTTTCATGTGCCGACAGGTCCAGCAACGCCAACGCACTTTCCACCGGGATGAGTTGCGTCGACGAGGCCAGCATGCGAGGCGTCAGGCCCACTTTTCTGAGCATCAGCGTGGGATTGAGCCCCAAGGCCTTGGCCACCTGGTGGTAATGCGAGAGAACCGCAGCGCGAACCTGCAAGGAATTGATCGTTTTCATGGTGGTTGATCGTGCATGGCTGGCACAAAACAAGGGCCTGCAAGCTGTCATGAAATGCTAACTCAAAGTCATGAAATGGCAAAGGCAAAGCCTGGTGCGCCGTCTACAGTCCAGCCCATTGCCCCCATCACAGGAGACCGCACCATGGCCATGGCCGTGACTTTTGACCGAATCGGCGGCCCCGAAGTGCTGCGCTACGGCCCCACCCAGGTCGGACGCCCCGGCATGGGCCAAGTTCGCCTGCGGCAGGTGGCCGTCGGCCTCAACTATGCCGACACCTATTTCCGAAACGGCACCTACCCGATTGCCTTGCCCAACGGCATGGGGGTCGAGGCGGCCGGCGTGGTCGAAGAGATCGGACCCGGTGTGCAGCATGTGGCCGTGGGCGATCGCGTCAGCTACACCGGCTTCATCAACACCTTGGGCGCTTACAGCACCGAGCGTCTGATTGCCGCCGACACGCTGATCCACTTGCCCGATCACATGGACCTGCAGGTGGCGGCAGGCATGACCATGCGCGGCCTGACCTCGGCCTACCTGATGCGCAAGATTTACCCCTTCAAAGCGGGCGACACCTTGTTGCTGCATGCCGCTGCTGGCGGCGTGGGGCTGATCGTGTCGCAATGGGCCAAATTGCTGGGCTTGCAGGTCATCGGCACGGTGTCCACCGACGAAAAAGCAGCGGTGGCCCGCGCCCATGGGTGCGATCACACCATCAATTACAGCCACGCCAACATTGCCCAATCGGTTCGCGAATTGACGAACGGGCGTGGCGTCGACGTGGTGATCGACAGCGTGGGCAAAGACACCTTTCTGGCCTCGCTGGATTCACTGCGTCGCCGTGGTTTGATGATCTGCGTGGGCACGGCCAGCGGCACGATCGATGGATTCAATCCCAACTTGCTGGCGCAAAAGGGTTCTCTGTTCCTCACCCGCCCTGCCCTGGCCGACTACATTGCCGACCCCATGGAAAAGTCCGCGCTCGCAGCCGAACTGTTCGACCACCTGGCGGCTGGTCGGATCCGGGTCGACATCCGCCAGCGTTATGCCCTGGCCGATGCGGCGCAGGCGCATCGCGATCTTGAATCTCGCAAAACCATTGGATCGTCCATCTTTGTCATCTGAAGGAGTGGGTATGCGCATCGAACCATTGACCTGTGCCATTGGTGCCGAGCTCGTCAACGTCAATCTGGCCGATGCGGTGCATGACGACGGGCTGTTCCAAGCGATTTATGCGGCCTTGCTGACGCACAAAGTGCTGTTTCTGCGGGACCAGACCATGGACAAGATGTCGCGCCAGGCCCACATGGCCTTTGCGCAAAGACTTGGGCCGCTGGAGGACCACCCCATGGTGCCCAGCCACCCGGAAGCGCCAGGTCTGGTGCAGATTTACAAGCACCCGGACAGCCCGATCGACCGGTATGAAAACGCCTGGCACACCGACGGCACGTTCCGGCTTCAACCCGCCATGGGCTGCGTTTTGCGCTGCATCGAATGTCCCCCCGTGGGTGGCGACACCATCTGGGCCAATATGCACTTGGCGTATCTGCAATTGCCCGATGCCATCAAACAACAAATTGATGGGCTGATCGCCAACCACAGCTTCAACTCCACCTTTGCAGCCGCGATGCCGATCGACAAGCGGCTGGCATTGAAGGCCCAATACCCCGACACCGAGCACCCGGTGGTGCGCACCCATCCGGACACCGGCGAAAAGATTTTGTTCGTCAATGGCTTCACCACGCATTTCGTCAACTACCACACCAAGGACAAGGTCCGTTATGGCCAGGATCTGAACCAGGCCGGTGCCGACCTGCTGCAGTACCTGGTGAGCCAGGCCTACATCCCCGAGTACCAGGTGCGCTGGCGCTGGAAGCCCTACAGCGTCGCCATCTGGGACAACCGCTCAACCCAGCACTACGCCGTCATGGACTATGCCCCCTGCCACCGCAAGATGGAACGCGCAGGGATTGTTGGCACTCAACCGTTCTGAATCTGTTCATAAGGAGCCCCCCATGTACCTGCTCGATGGTCACCTCTACCCCGAAAACCAGGAGAACTTGATCATCACCGCTGCGCCCTACGGCCCTGAGTGGATCCCGTCGGACTACCCCGAGGACATTCCGGTGTCGATGCAGGCGCAGATCCAAAAAGCGGTGGATTGCTACAACGCAGGCGCCTCGGTGCTGCACTTGCATGTGCGCGAAGCCGACGGCAAAGGCTCCAAGCGCCTGTCCAAGTTCAACGAATTGATCGCCGGCGTTCGCGAAGCCGTGCCAGACATGATCATCCAAGTCGGCGGATCGATCTCGTTTGCCCCAGAAAGCGATGGGGCCGTGGCCAAGTGGTTGAGCGACGACACCCGGCACATGTTGGCCGAACTCAACCCCAAGCCCGATCAGGTCACCGTGACGATCAACACAGTTCAAATGAACGTGATCGAGCACATGGAGGAGGCCGATATCGCCGGCACCTCCATGGCCACGCCCGAGGGCCGCAGGGCCTACAGCGAGATGGTGGTGCCATCCAACCCCGCGTGGTACGAGGAGCACATCCGGCGCCTGAGCGCAGCGGGCATCCAAAGCGCCTTCCAGTTCTACAACATCAACAGTTTTGAAACGGTTGAGCGCCTCATGCGACGCGGCGTCTACAAAGGTCCCCTGGTGTGCAACTGGGTGGCCATCAGCGGCGGCATGGATGCCCCCAACATCTACAACCTGGCCAATTTTTTACGTGCCATGCCCGATGGGGCCAAACTGACCGTCGAGAGCAGCATGCGAAATGTGCTGCCCATCAACATGATGGGCTTGGCAATGGGCTTGCATGTGCGCTGCGGCATCGAGGACAACCTCTGGAACCAGGCGCGCAGCGCAAAAATGAGCACCGTTGAACAAATCGAGCAGTTGGTCCGCATTTCGCGTGAATTCGGCCGTGAGATCGCCTCGGGCCAACAAGCGCGCGACATCCTCAAGATCGGGGTCTTCTACGACACGGTCGAGGAATCCTTGGCTGCCAATGGCTTCTCGCCCAATCGCAACGGGGGCAACCAGGGCTTTCTTCGCAAGGCCGCCTGAAGGCCGCTGCTGGACCCGGCTTGGCCGCACCACCATCATGACTGCCATGCGATTGCTGCTCGTCCCCGGTTTGCGGGACCATGTCGACGAGCACTGGCAAACCCTTTTGGCGCAGGACGTGCCGGGCGCACACATGGTGGCGCCCATGGGCAGAGAGGACCTGTCTTGCCAACGGCGGGTCCAGGCCATCGACGATGCCATCGCCAGCATCGAGCAAGCGGTCATGCTGGTGGCCCACAGTGCTGGCTGTGTGATGGTGGCCCATTGGGCGGCACACAGCCCAAGGGTTCACCGCGTCCAAGGCGCCTTGCTGGTCACACCACCAGATTTTGAAACGCCCATGCCGCCGGGTTATCCCCGCCCAGCACAACTGCAAGCTGGCGGCTGGTTGCCGGTTCCGCGCCAGCGCTTGCCTTTCAAAAGCATGGTGGCGCTGAGCGACAACGATCCGCTGGCCAGCCCCGCACGTGTTCGGGCCCTGGCCCAGGCATGGGGCAGCGACCTGGCGCCCCTGGGCGCGGTGGGGCATCTCAACCCCGCATCTGGCTATGGCCCCTGGCCACAAGCGCTGGATTTGATCCATCAATTGGCATCGGCATAAAGCGTCGCGAAATGTCAATTCGCTGGCATCCATGGTCAAGCGATGCGCCGGACAAACCGAGAAGATGAATGGGTGATTGATGCCCTCGGCACCGCACAGGTGCCCATTCAACGGAGACCCTCGCCCATGAATTTTTTGGATGGCCATCTCTACCCAGAGAACCAGCAACCCCTGATCATCACCGCTGCGCCCTACGCGCCAGGCTGGATCCCCGCCGATTTCCCGGAAGATATTCCCATCACCATGGACGAGCAGATCCAGAAAGCGGTGGACTGCTACGAAGCGGGCGCCACGATTTTGCACCTGCATGTGCGCGAGCCTGATGGCAAAGGCAGCAAACGCCTGTCCATGTTCAACGAGCTGATTGCCGGCGTCAGAAAAGCCGTGCCCGAGATGATCATCCAGGTGGGCGGCTCCATCAGCTTTGCGCCCGAAGGGCCGGATGGGCAAGCGAAATGGTTGTCGGACGACACCCGCCACATGCTGGCAGAGCTCGACCCCAAGCCTGACCAGGTGACCGTGACGGTCAACACCACGCAAATGAACGTGACCGAGCATGCTGGCGTCGACGACTTTCGCGGTGTCTCGCGCGGTTTTCCGCACCTGTACAACACCTACCGCGACATGGTGGTGCCGTCCAACCCCAGCTTTGTCGAAGAACACATCCGGCGCCTGACGGCGGCCGGGATCCAAAGTGAGTTTCAGGTCTACAACATCAACAGCTTCGAGACGATCGAGCGGATGATGCGCCGTGGCATCTACAAAGGCCCCTTGGTCATGAACTGGGTGGCCATCAGCGGCGGCATGGACCAGGCCAATATCTTCAACCTGGCCAATATGCTGCGCGCTGTCCCCGATGGCGCCGTGGTCACGGTGGAAAGCTCTGTGCTGAATGTGCTGCCCATCAACCTCATCGGCATGGCATTGGGATTGCACGTGCGATGCGGGATTGAGGATGTGCTGTGGAAGCAGGACCGCTCCGGAAAGATGAGCTCGGTCGAGCAGATCCGCCAACTGGTGCGCATTGCCTCTGAATTGGGACGCCCCATTGCCACCGCCCAACAGGCCCGAGAAATTTGCAAGATAGGGGTCTTCTACGAGACGGTGGAGGAATCCCTTCGTGAGAACGGCTTTGCCCCGAACCGAAATGGTGGCGATCAAGGCTTTTTGCGCAAACCCAATTGACACAGCGAACCGATGACAACCCCCATAGGAGACAAGCCATGACCTTTGCCACGCACCATCGCCGCCAAACCCTGAAAAAGTTGCTCGCCCTCTCAGGGGTCACCGCCAGTTTGTTCCCCCTGCCCTCCTGGGCACAAGGCAGCGACAACTGGCCCAATCGCCCCATCACCCTGGTGGTGGCATCTGGCCCGGGCTCTGGCGTTGACCTGGCAGCCCGCGACATGGCGCAAAAGCTGGCGGCAGCACTCAAACAACCGGTTGTGGTCGACAACAAGCCTGGTGGCAGTGGCATGGTGGCTGGGGGTGCGGTGGCGCGCGCCCGTGCAGATGGCTACACCTTGTTGTACTCGAACGCCTCCTTTGTCGCCGTCGCGCCGGCGGTGCTCAAAAGCATGAGTTACGACCCGGTCAAAGACCTCACGCCCTTGGCCCAGACTGCCGCCGGTGGCATCTTGCTGCTGGTCAACAAGGATGTGCCTGCCAACAACCTGAAAGAACTGGTGGCCCTCATCAAGGCCAATCCGGGCAAATACAGCTATGGCACCTGGGGCAATGGTTCCTCGGGCCAACTGACCATGGAGTGGCTGAACAAACAGGCAGGCCTGAAAATCGAACATGTGCCCTACAAGACCACGCCCCAGATCATCAACGATCTGGTCTCTGGCGTGCTGCAAGTGGGGTGGGCCGATCCGGGCACGCCGGTGCCGATGATCGAGTCGCGACAGATCAAGGGCATCGCCATCAGTGGCAATGTTCGCGTTCCACGCACCGCCCAGATCGCCACCATGGGCGAACAAGGCCATGCCTTTGACGCGGTGGGCTGGTTCGGCATGTTTGGCCCCGCCAATCTGCCCAAGCCCATCGTGGACCGGCTGAACACCGAGATCAACAAGATTCAACGATCGGCCGACATGGTCAAGCGCATGGAGACGTTCAACTTTGAGCCCCCACCGGTCAAGACGGCGGAGGAATTCAAGGCCATCATCGCCAACGATGTCAAGACCTGGAGCACGATCGCGCGCGAAGCCAACATCAGCGCCGAGTAATCGCCAGCCCACCGCGCACAAGTCGCCCTCGGGGCGGCGCCCCGTCAAGGGCAATGGGCGCCAAGCGGCCGGTTGGCAAAGACCAATCGGTCGCTGTCTCAGCGCGACTTGCGCAGATAACCCTGATTGCCGCCGCGGCGGTTGGGCGCAAACCCATTGGCAGCCAGGGCTTGCTCGGCGGTGTCATAAAACTCGCCGATCCGGCAAATGGCTCGGGCCTGCTCGGCGGTGGCAATGTCCCGACCGAATTCCTCGGATATGCGAACGAGCTGCTCGATTTGACGCACCGTGCTTTGCTTGGCGGTCCGGCGTTGATTCCAGAGCACATCCTCGGTCCCGCATCGAACATGCAAGCCCATGGCGATGGCCATCATGTTCACAGGCAGCACATTCCGGACATTGCTCTCCAGGGTCACCACCGCCCCATCGGGCACCCCCCGCATGAAGTTGCCGAGGCTGTAAATGTTGGGGGTATCCATGCCGCCGCTGATCGCCACCCAGTTCATGACCAAGGGACCTTTGTAAAAACCACGCCGGATCAGGCGCTCAACCGATTCGAAGCTGTTGGTGTTGTAGCACTGAAATGCGCTTTGAATGCCGGCCGCGCTCAAGCGACGGACGTGCTCCTCCACCCAGAGCGGGTTGGCCGGCACGATCATGTCCTTGTAGGTGTCAAAGAGCTTGGGATTTTCGCGTGATGTCCCCACCACATCCGCGTCCTCCATGTGATCGGTCACGTTCATCTGCGAGGTGTTGACCGTCACGGTGACCTGATCGGGAATGGGATCGAGCTCGGCGAGCATGTGCCGTGTATCGTCACTCAACCACTTGGCGGCTTGACCATCGCTTTCTGGCGCAAAAGAGATCGATCCACCCACCTGGATGATCATCTCTGGCACGGCTTGCCGCACCCCGGCAATCAGTTCATTGAACTTGGACAGCCGCTTGCTGCCCTTGCCATCGAGCTCTCGGACATGCAGGTGCAAGACCGTGGCCCCTGCGTTGTAACAGTCCACGGCTTTCTGGATTTGCGCCTCCATGGTGACAGGGATGTCCTCGGGGAAATCGGAGGGCAACCAGCCGGGGGCGTAGGGTGCGGCGGTGATGATCAGGGGCGCTTGGTTTTCTGGAAACAGATGGCCATCAAGAAAATTCATGGAACAGGTCCTGTTGTGAGCGTGTTGTTCAATACGGCCGATCACCGATGATGGCGGCGCGTTCCATCTTGCGCGGCGCTGGCCAGTAGTCCATGACGGCATAGTGCTGGGTGCTTCGGTTGTCCCAGATGGCCACGCTGTTGGGGCGCCAGGAAAAGCGAACCTGATATTCCGGAATGCTCGCCTGACTTTGCAGGTAATTGAGCAAATGGCTGGCACCGGGTGTTTTGTCCAAGCCAAAGCGGACATTCTCTGGCGTATGGAAGTTCACAAAGTTGGTGGTGAAACTGCACACGTTCAGCACCTTTTCACCCGTCTCAGGGTGGGTGCGCACCACCGGGTGCTCAGCCGGCGGGTGATCGGCGGCCAATTTGCGCCGCGCTTGGGGCGACATCACGGCGCCAAATGAATGCTCGATGCTGTTGCGCGCGTAGAGTCCGTCGATTTTCTGGCGGATGTCCTCGGGCAATTGGCGATAGGCCTCCACCATGTTGACCCAAATGGTGTCACCGCCGATCGGGGGACATTCGATGCACCGCAACACGCAGCCCATGGCAGGGGTTTCCCGCCACAGGCCGTCCGAGTGGTAATTGTTCTCGTAGTTTTCACGCTTGTCAGCGCGGTAGATCTGAACCAAGCCTGGATGGTCGGGATCGCTGCCCGCCACGGGGTGGTCTTCCAATTGCCCAAACCGTCGGGCAAAGGCCACATGCTCGGCGCGAGTGATGTTCTGGTCACGCAAAAAAATCACACGGTGCTGCAACAGAGCAGCCTTGAGTTGGGCAAACAAATCGGCGTCGCGGCTGGCGTCGCCCAGATGAACACCGCTGATTTCAGCGCCAATCACAGGGGTCAGTTGTCGGATATGCATGAAGGTCTCCTGGCAAAGCGCGTCACATCACAAAAATGGACGAGCCGGTGGTTTTTCTGGCGTGCAGGTCCCGGTGCGCCTGCGGCGCGTCGTCCAGGGCATAGCGTTGGTTGATCTCGATGCGAATGCGGCCGTGCGCAATATGGCCAAACACCTCTGCGGCCAATTCGGCTTTCTCTACAGGTTCTGCGATGTAGTCGGCCAGCGCGGGGCGTGTGAGGAACAGCGAACCCTTGCGCGCCAAAACATGGGGATTGAAGGGCGGTATCGGTCCGCTGGCGGTGCCCACACACACCATCAAGCCACGGCGCTTGAGCGAATCAAGGGAGGCCTCGAAAGTGGTTTTGCCCACGCTGTCAATGACCACGTCGACCCCAAGGCCGTGCGTGATCTCGCGAACCCGAGCCGCCACGTTCTCATGTTGATAAAACACGATGTGGTCGCAACCATGCGCGCGGGCCAACTGCGCCTTTTCTTCGGTCGAGACGGTTCCGATCACTTGCAAGCCCAGCAGCTTGGCCCATTGCGCAACGATCAAGCCCACGCCACCGGCGGCCGCATGCAACAAAATGGTTTGGCCTGGCCGATAGTCCCAGATCCGTCGCATCAAGTACGCCGCGGTCAAGCCACGCATGGTCATGGCAGCGGCTGTTTCCATGTCAATCGCGTCGGGGAGTTTGATCAAGGGCGCGGCGTCGATCACGCGCTCGGTGCTGTAGGCCCCCAAGGTGTTGGTGAATCCGGTGTAGCTCACCCGATCGCCCACCGCCACCTGCGTCACGCCCTCGCCCAATGCCTCGACGACCCCGGCCGCCTCCACGCCCAAGCCATTGGGCAGTGGGATGGGGTAGGTGCCATCCCGGAAGTAGGTGTCGGCAAAGTTCAAGCCCACGGCCACATGCCGAAGCCGCACTTGCCCAGGGCCAGGATTGCCCACCTCGGCCTGGGCGCTGTAGAGCACCTCAGGGCCACCCACCCGATCAAAACGAATCACCTTGGCCAATCTATACTCCCGTCAAATGGTTCATCGAGCGCACGTCACACGCAATGGCGACATCTCATGTCATGATTCTTTCGCGTGACAGGCCCTGCCTCTTGACCATCGGCGCCATCGGCTTGACCAATCGCGCCGCCAGCGGTGGCCCATCGCAGGACCACCGCCGTTAACAGGAGAAACCCGGGTGATCGATTCGGCACACAGGCCCATGACGATTCAGGTGCGCAGCATCTCGCTGGCCAAGTACGCGGCCATTGCCCGGGGCTTGGGCATCGATCCGATCAGCATGTGCCGCCACGTTGGCCTGGACCCGGCTTGTTTGCACAAACCCGATTTGCGCATCCCAGAGGTTGCCTTGGCCCGTGTGCTCGATGCATCGTCCCAGAGCACACCAAGCCAATCGATTGGCCTGCTCATGGGCGAGACCTGGCGGCTGTCAGATTTTGGTGTGCTCAGCCTGTTGCTGCAGCATCAGGCCTCTTTGCGGGATGCCCTGGCACAGATGCGCAACTACCGACACCTCTTGAGCGACTCGGTGGACATTGGCATCACCGAATACCCCCAGGCGGTGGTTTTGCGCTGCGCCCTCATGACAGGCCGCAGCCATCCGGGGCGGCAACCCATCGAATTGGCCGTGGCCGCCCTGCTCGCACTCTGCAGGCATCAACTCGGAAAAAACTGGTTTCCCAGAGCGGTGCATTTCTCGCACCCCGCGCCTGCCAACACCAGCGTTCACGAGCGGATTTTTGGCCATCACCTGACGTTTGACGCCGATTTCGACGGCTTGGTCATGGCAGCCGACGAACTCGACCGAATCCGGCCCGAAGGCGATCCCGACATGGCCCGCTATGCCCGTGATTACATGGACCTGCAACCCAGGGGGCCGCAGGCGGCCATGAGCCGATCGGTGCGCAACGCGGTGCGCATCCTCTTGCCCGGCGGCCAGCACCACATCGAACAGGTGGGCGACCAATTGGGCGTCAGCGTCCGCACCTTGCAACGCCAGCTGAGTCAGGAAGGTCTGAGTTTTCAGGGCCTGGTCAACGATGTGCGCCGTGAGCAAGCCTTGCACCTGCTGGCTTCAGAAGTCCACAACGTCACCGACATCGCCCACAAAATGGGCTTTGCCGAGACCAGCGCGTTTTCCAGGTGGTTCACCCAACAATTCGGGGTATCGCCAACGGCCTGGAAAAAAAGCCAGTCGCGCGCTTGAACAGGTCTGACCAGGCTCACTCCACCTTCAGGTCCAGCGCCTTGAGCACCGGCCGCAGTCGCATCTCTTCGGCCCGGATGTAGTCCGAGAGCTGCTGCGCCGTCATCAGCTTGGGCTCGATGCCCGCGCCGATCAGACGGGCCTTGCGGTCGGCATCGGCACCGGCCTTGAACATGGCCTGCGCAAAGCGGGTGCGCACCGCCGCCGGGGTGGCAGCGGGCAAGGCCACACCGTACCAAGACTCCGAAATAAAGCCGGCCAGGCCTTGTTCAATGGCCGTGGGCACTTCGGGCATGAGGGCCGAGCGGCCCGCCGACATGACGGCGATCGGCCGGATCTTGCCGGCCTTCACATGCTGGGTTTGGGGGGGAATGTTGACAAAGGCCACCTGGACCTCGCCGGCCAGCAAGGCCATCACCGCCGGGGCCGCACCTTTGTAGGGCACATGGGTCATGTTGACGCCGGTCATGTGCTTGAAGGTCTCACCCGCCAGGTGCGGCCCCGTGCCCACACCGGCGCTGGCGTAATTGAGTTTGCCCGGGTTTTTCTTGGCGTATTCGATCAACTCCCGCAGGTTGTTGACCGGCAGCGACGGATGCACGCTGATCATGCTGGGCACGATGGCCCACATGCCCACCAGCTCAAAGTCCTTGTCGGCGTTGTAGGGCAGTTTGGGGTGGATGGCTGGCATGATCACATGCGTGGCTGGCCCGGCCATCAAGGCGTGATGGCCATCGGGTGGGGCCTTGGCGACGGTGTCGGCCCCGATCACGGTGCCCCCGCCGGGCTTGTTCTCGGTGATCACCGAGCCGCCCAATTCCTGCTGCAAACCAGCGGCCAGCTCCCGCGTGAGCACATCGCCTGCTGCGCCACCGGCATAGGGGTGCACCAGGCGGATGGGTTTGTCGGGCCAGGTCTGCGCCATGCTGGGCCCAACACCACTCAACAACAGGCCCAGCGCGGTGGCCAGGATCAAGGGGCGGCGGGCGCTTGGTTCAGGATGCGTCATGGTGGTCTCCTAGTGGTGGGGGGGGTCGATTGGGCGCTGTCATGGCTCAGGTGCTGCCCTGGTATTCCTGCTGCAAGGCCGCGACCAGGTTGCCAGCACGAAGCACCGCCAGCATGTAGGGCGACAGCACCGGCGCATGCATGGTGCTGCCATCGGCCAGCACGATCAGGCCCTTGGCCAGGTTGACCGAGATGCGGTCGCCGTCCTGCACCCGGGCGGAGATGCCCGGCACGGTGAGCACCGGCAGGCCCTGGCTGAGGGCGCGGCGGATGAAGCCCGACTCGCAGGACTCGACCAGCACCGCTGCAATGCCCGAGAAGCGGATGGCCGCGCTGACCTCGACATGGTTGTGGTGGGCAAAGTTGACACCGCCGACCACCAGATCGCCGGGCTGCACCTCGTCAGGAAAACGTGGGTTCAGGCGGCGAAAGCACATGCGGGTGAGCAACTCCTCGTTGAGTGGCTTGCCAAAACCGTCGCGCACCGCACTGAAATCGATGATGCCATCGTCCCCCGAAACCTGGTCACCAAATTTCCAGACACGGCCCAGCATGGCTTCGTCGGGTCGGATGGCATGTGCGGGCATGGTCACTCCTTCAGATGGGACCAGTGGTCCGCTGGGCCTGGGTTGGCTGACAAAGCTGTGCGCAGATAGGGACGCGGATCGGCAATGCGGCCTTCGACCGCCGAGGCCGCCACCGTCAGCGGTGAGGCCAGAAACACCCGGGCCTGCTCGCTGCCATTGCGGCCCTGGTAGTTGAACTGGTGGGTGGTGATCGAGACCTCCTGGCCGCTGAGCACCCCCAGGTAGCCCCAGCAGGTGTTGCAACCCGGCGTGAGCACTGCCGCGCCGGCCTCGGCAAAGACCTCGAGCAGGCCCTCGCGTGCGGCCTGGGCGTACACCTCACGGCTGCCGGGGCTGATGTACATGGTCACATGCGGGGCCACCTGGCGACCGCGCAGGATCTGGGCCGCGTCGCGCAGGTCCTGCAAACGGTTGCCGGCACAGGATCCAATCGTGGCCTGGTCGACCCGCAAACCGGCCACGGTCTCGACCGGCTGGGCCCCGGTCTGCTCGGGGGGCACGGTGACCATGGGCAACATCTGCGACAGGTCCAGGGTGATGCGACGCTGGTAATGGGCATCGGGATCGGGCTGCACCACCTCGTAGGGCCGGCCATCGGCGCGCGCATCCACATAGGCCAGCGCCAAGTCGTCGACCTCCATCACCGCGGTGTCGGACATGCTGTGAAAGGTCGAGGCCAGCAGGGTCTGCCGATCGTCCATCGACAACTGGGCCAGGGCGGGCCCCCCGTATTCGACGCAGCACTGCAGGAACTGGCCCTGCCCCCAGTCGCGCAGCAGGGTCTGGACGATGTCGCGCGCGCTCACGCCAAAGGGCAGCGTCCCCACCAGGTCCACGCGCACGGTGTGCGGCACCGTGACCCAGTTCTCGTCCTTGATGAGCGGCACCAGGATGTCGGGCGACATGGCAATGTTCAGGGCCCCCACCGCGCCAATGCTGGCGATGTTGCCCTCGTCCGAGAAGATCAGCGAACCGGGCCGGGCAAAGCCCTTTTCGACCAGCACCAGGTGGCGCAGGCCCGATCCGGGGCCATAGAAGTGGTCCACCCCCAGCTCGCGGGTCAGGCCCTTGAGCAGGTGGTGCGTGCCCGCATGCGGCGATCCGGTGGCCGCCGATGGCGTGTGGTCCACCACGATGACGACCTTGTCCGGGCGCTTGAGGCCCTTGACCCCGATCTTGCCCAGGTTGCGATGCAGGGTGGGCCAGTTCATCTCCTGGGTCACCACATGGTCGGGCACACAGCTCAGGTGCTCGCCCGGCTCGACCCGCTCGCGCCCGGCGTGGCGGGCCAGGATTTTTTGCGCCATGGTCTGGCCGTGCGTGCTGGCCATGGCTCAGGCTCCGACATAAGGTTCGGGACGCGGGACCTGGAAGGTCTCGCGCATCTCGGCGTAATTCAGGCCATCCAGGCGTGCCAGGGGGCGCGCTGCGGTGGCCTTGAAGCGCCCCTGTTCGTCCAGGTAGGCGTCGCCCACATGCAGGCCCACGATGCGGCCCAGCACCACCGAGGTCAGGGTCTCGCTGGCGTCGCGCGGCGGGATGTCGACGATGCGCTCGACCACACACTCCATTGCCACAGGCGACAGCGCCACGCGGGGGGCGCGCACCTTCAGGCAAGCGGCTTTGGCCAGCCCCACCAGTTCGAACTCGTCGACCCCGGCGGGGGCGGTGACAGAAGAGGCCACCATCTGCGCTGCCAGCGGCACGGTGGCCAGGTTGTAGACAAACTCGCCCTGGCTGCGGATATTGGCCAGGGTGTCTTTTTGCGGGCGGTCGGGCGCCGCATTGATCGACAGCATCAGGATGGGCGGGGTCGAGGACGCCATGTTGAAGAAGGAGTACGGCGCCAGGTTGGCGCGCCCCTGCGCGTCCACGGTGCTGATCCAGCCAATGGGCCGGGGCGTGACGATGGCGGGAAACAGCGTGGGTCGGTAGGATTCGGGTCGGGTGGTGTCAAAGAACATGGGGCGCCCATTCAAAAAAGGTCAGGGTCGGCACGCGGGGGCATGCCCCCTCGCGGTGCGCAAGGGCCAGGCAGCGTGTTGAGCGGGTGGGCATCTGGCAACCATGCTCAGGGGTTGACACAGGCAAAACTGGCGGCATCGTCCACGCTGCCCTGCCCCTTGTAGCGGGCAATCTTGGGCCAGGCACACAGCATGCGGGTGCGGCCCGGGAAACTCGCGCCGGTGCTGGGCAAGGTCTCGGGCGCCACGCCCCGCTCCACCCAGGCCTGCAGCGCGCTCACCGGGTCAAAGCGGTCCAGGCCCCGTCCACCACGGCAATGGTCCACCCCAGGGGCCACAAAAAATCGCGCAAAACGCTGGGTGGCCTCCAGGCCGCCGTTGGCCTCGACCAGGCGGCGGTACCAGTCCTTCACCCCAGCCGGGTTGACCAGCGAGTCGGCATTGCCCACATAGACAATCGTCTTGCCGCCCTTGGCCTTGAAGCCGGTGTAATCCACGCCGCGCGTCGTGGTGATGGCCGCCGAGGCCATCAGGCGCGCCGGGTCGCGGTCCACATCAAAGCGCAGGTAGTCAAAGCCCGGGTCGGGCGGTGTCATGAAGACGTTGCGGATCGACTCGTTGGTGTACTTGGCCGAATTGGGGGTGGCCGTCTCCGAGGTGCCCAGCCAGTTGCCGCGCCAGGTGGCCGAGGAAATCCCCACATCCCAGGGCGGACCAGGATAGAGCGCACGCCCTGCGCTGTCGCGCGGGCCCGCCATCACCTGTTGGAACACCTCGACCTGCTGCGGGCTCAGGCAGGCATCGGTCTTGGCGCCCGCGCACTGCAGGGGCTTGAGGTCGACCTTGCAAGCCCCATGGTGTTCGATGATGCCGTCGGCCACCCCATCGAGCGCGTCGCACTGGGCCAGCACCGCCTTGTCGATCAGTTGCAAGTCATTGGGGCTGAAGGCGCGGCTCATGATGGGCTCACCCTGCGCGTTGCGCGGCGCGATGGCCTGGAAAGCCTGCAAGGCCACCATCGATCCGACCTGGGCCAGGTGCTGCTCCAGGATGGGGGCGCCGGTGACCACGCCGTCAAAGTGCTGGGGGTAGCGCTGCGCGGCCATCATGCCCTGACGACCGCCGCTGGAGCAGCCGACAAAATAGGCATAACGCGCCGGCTGGCCATAAAAGCGCTCGACGATGGCCTTGGCCTGCACGGTGACCTGCTCCACCGCGTTGTAACCCCAGTCGATGCGCGCCTGCGGGTCCAGGCCAAAGCTGGCATCGCGGGAGTGCGCGCCCTGGTGGCCGCCGTCGGTGGCGACCACCGCCGCCCCTTGCGCCAGCGCCGGGGTCACGCCTGGGTGCAGCAGGCCGTAGGCCGGTCGGATCACGCCGTCCACCCCGCCACCACCCTGGAATTGAAAGCGCCCGTTCCAAGGCACAGGCATGCGCAGTTCGTAACGGGTGGCATAGCGCACGCCCAAGGACCCGATGCGTGCGCCGATCTCGGCCTGCACCAGGCAATGCGCGGGCAAGGCAACGCCCTCGACCACCTGGCCGGCGGCCACAAAGCTGGCCTGGCTGATCGTGGTTTTCTCAAGTGGCCAGTTCTTCAGCGCCCCGCACATCGCGGCGGCGTCGACGCCAGGCATCTGCGCCAGGCTGGGCACGCCCAACACGCAAGGAGTGGCCAGCACCAGCAGGTGAAAGAATGGGCGTGACAGGGGTCGCAAGCTCATGAAAGGCATCCCAAACAGGGGCAAGGCCCCGCACGGTCAACCATAAGAGGCCTGGGCCTGCATGGCTATGCCCCAGGCCGCAGGCCTGCTTTGCGGGTTCCGGCATGGCGCAAGGCCCGCTCGGCTGGGCTTTTGCGACACACTCGGTGACACGGCCCCGCCTGCTGGAGGCAGGGCCATCACCCTGGAAAGAAGACCCCATGGACGATCTGACCCAACTGATCTTTGAGCAACGCGGCCATGTGGCCATCCTGACGCTGAACGCGCCGCCGGTGAATGCCCTGACGCGCACCCTCAATGACGAGTTGACCCTGGCGCTGGACCGCATCTCCGAGCTGCCCGAGATCCGGGCCGTGGTGCTCACCGGGGCCGGCAAGGTCTTCTGCGCAGGCGCCGATCTGAAGGGTCGCAAGGACAACATCAAGGGGCCGGGGGATCTGCCCGCGCATTCGCGGCGCACGCGCGAGTGCTTTCACGCCATCCGCGAATGCGAGAAGCCGGTGGTGGTGGCCATCAACGGCGCGGCCCTGGGGTCGGGCCTGGCCATGGTGGCCTCGGCCGACATCATCATCGCTTCCGAGACCGCCACGCTGGGGCTGCCCGAGGTGGACGTGGGCCTGTTGGGGGGCTGCCGCCACGCCATGCGCCTGTTCAGCCATTCTCGGCTGCGCCGCATGGCCCTGACCGGCATGCGCGTGACCGGGGCCGAGCTGCTGCGCACCGGTGTGGCCGAGGCCTGCACCTCCCCCGAGGAGCTGCTGCCCACCGCGCTGGCCATGGCCGAAAACATTGCCGCCAAGAGCCCGGTCTCGACGCGCATGATCAAGCACACGCTCAATGTGATCGAGGACATGACGCTGCGCGATGGCTACCGCTACGAGCAGGACATGACCGCGCAAATCGGCAAGACCGAGGACGCCAAGGAAGCCCAGCGCGCCTTTGCCGAAAAGCGCGCGCCGGTCTTCATCGGCCGCTGATCAGTTGATCGAGATCTTGGCCTCGCGCACCAGGTTGCCCCAACGCACCGACTCGGACTGCATCAGGCGGCGGTACTCTTCGGAGCTGGTGGGCGCGGCGGTCAGGCCCTGGTTGGCCAGGGCGGCCACCACCGAGGGGGTGCGCAAGGTCTCGTGCAGGGCATCGCGCATCTTGTTCATGATCGCGGGCGGCAGGCCCTTGGCCGCAATGATCCCGTAATTGGAATCGGCCACCACATTGGGCAAGCCCAGCTCGGCGGCGGTGGGCACATTGGGGATGGCGTCGGCACGTTTTTGGCTGTTCACCGCCAGAATCTTGACGCCACGCGCCACCTGGGCCATGACCGGTGGCAGGTCGGCACACAGCACATCGATGTTGCCCGCCAGCAAGGCGGTGATGGCCGGGGCCGCACCGCTGAAGGGGATGTGGGTCATCTTGATGCCCGCCTCGCGCGCGAGCAACTCGGTGCCCAGGTGCGGGCTGGTGGCATTGCCGGCCGACCCATAGTTGAGTTTGCCCGGGTCCTTCTTGGCCAGGGCGATCAGCTCGGGCAAGGACTTGACCGGCACATTCGGGCCCACACTGCACACCTGGGGCGTGCGGGCGACCAGCGAGACGTAGTTGATCTCCTCGACGTTGTATGGCACCTTCTGCAAGTGCGGCAGCACCGTGATGCCACCGGGCACGCCCATGCCAAAGGTGTAGCCGTCGGGCTCGCTGCGGTGCACCGAGTCCATGCCGATGATGCCGCTAGCGCCCGCCCGGTTGTCAATCGTCACCTGCTGGCCCAGGACCTCGCCCAGGCGCGGGGCAATGGTGCGCGCCAGCAGGTCCACCGGGCCACCCGGCGGATAGGGCACCACCAGCTTGACCGGCTTGTTGGGCCAGTTGGACTGGGCTTGCGCCGGGGCCGTGATGGCCAGGCACAGGCTGGCCAGGGCCAGCGAAAGAAGCGAGCGTTTGTTCATGGAGTGTCTCCTGTGGGCATGGGGGATGGGGGAATGGGTGCTTCTTCGTCCTGAATCAGCACAATGAAATCGGCCACCAGGGCCGGGCGGGACTGACCTTCAATTTCGAATTCGCAGCGATGCGTCAGGCGGGTGCCCGCGCCATGGCGCTGGGCCGCCAGCAAGGTCTGGTGCAAACGGACCCGGGCGCCCACGGGCACCGGCGCGGTGTAGCGCACACGGTCCGAGCCGTAGTTCAGGCCCTTGCCGCGGCGGGCCACCTTCCAGATGTCGCGCTGGAGTTTGGGCACCAGCGCCAGGGTGAACAGACCGTGCGCCAGGGTGTGGCCGCCGGGCATCTCTTGCCGGGCCCGCTCCACGTCCACGTGGATCCAGAAATCATCGCCCGTGATCTGGGCAAACCCGTCGATGTGCGACTGCTCAATGCGGAACCAGTCGCTGGTGCCCAGCTTCTGGCCCACCAGGGGCAGAAAGTCGGAGGGGGTCTCGAGCAACAGCATGGTGGGGCGTCCTCAGGTCGGTAAATCCAGCACGGTCCGCGCCAGGATGTTGCGCTGGATCTCGTTGCTACCGGCAAAGATCTTGGCGCCCAGGGCGTTGAACAGCGGCGCCACCACATGCAGGTCGATGTCCTCGCCCTGGCAATGGTCGCGCATGGCGCCATGGTCTTGTGCCGACTCGATCAGCAGCAAGGCCAGTCGCTCGTAGGTTTGGGTCGACCAGATCTTCAGGATGGAGATGGTGGGCGGAATGGCCTCCCCGCGCTTGGCCAACTCGGCAAAGCCGGCATAGGCCGCGCCCAGATCCAGGGCATCGAGCGCCAGTTCGGTGAGCCGGCTCATGAAGGCCGGGTCCTGGTGCAGATCACGCTGACGGGCCAGCAATTCCAGCTGCTTCAAGGTGTGCTGCGAGTGCTTGGGGCTGCCGGTGAACAAGCGCTCAAATCCCAGCAAGGCCTTGGCCACCGACCAGCCCTGGTTCAAGGCCCCCACCAGGTTCTCGCGCGGGACGCGCACCTGGTCAAAGAACACCTCGCAAAAATCGGACTCACCGGCGATGTTGCGGATGGGGCGCACCGTGATGCCCGGGGTCTTGAGGTCCACCAGCAAAAAGCTGATGCCGTCCTGCTTCTTGACCGTTTTGTCGGTGCGCACCAGCATGAACATGTGCGTGCCATCGGCGCCCCAGGTGGTCCAGGTCTTCTGGCCGTTGACCACAAAGTGATCGCCATCCAGGACCGCCTCGGTGCGCACCGAGGCCAGGTCCGAGCCGGCATTGGGCTCGGAGTAGCCCTGCGTCCACACATGTTCGCCCGCCAGGATCGGGGGCAAAAAACGGCGGCGCTGCGCCTCGGTGCCAAAGCGCATGAGGATGGGCCCGACCATCACCAGGCCCTGGTCTGGCGAGCGGGCCACCCCCCAGGCCTCGGTTTCCTCGATGTAGGCAATCAATTTGTCCGGTGGCAAGCCCATGCCGCCAAACTCGCGTGGCCAGGCCGGCGCCAGCCAGCCCAGGCGCGAGAGGGTCATGTACCAGTCACGCGACTGCGCCCAGGTCTGGCGATAGGGCTGGAAGCGCCGCGCCTCGGGGTAGTGGCGCGCAAAGAGTGCACGCACCAAGGCCCGAAACCGCGGCTCGGGCATGGCCGCCCAGTCCTGATCGGGCCGCAAATCGTCGTCGCTCAGGTCCTGCAGTCGCCACGCGGCCTGGGCCTGACCCGGGGTCGCCTGCACGGCCGCATCGTGCAGACGGCGCCAGCGCTGGCGGTGCGATGCGGCATTGCCCAGGCGACTGGCCAGGGTCATGGCGCGTTTGAAATACAGGCCGATGTCGTATTCGTTGGTGGTGCCAATCGCACCGTGCAATTGGATCGCGTCGCGTGTCACCTCGGTGGCGGCATGCGCACAGCGGGCCTTGAGCCGAGAGGCGATCAGGGCCAAGGCCTGGGCCTGCGGCGCGCCGGCCGCACCCGGCGCGCGCAGCGACTGCAGGCCTTCGCGCAGACAAGCCTCGGCCAGCTCGACCTGCATCAGGGCATCAACCGCCCGGTGCTGCAAGGCCTGGAAGCTGCCGATGGGCTTGCCAAACTGCACCCGGGTGCGCAGGTAGTCGCAGGTCATGTCCAGGCTTTGACGGGCAATGCCCAGCAATTCGGCCGCTTGGGCAATACGGGCCAGATCGATGGCCACGCAGAGGGCCTGGTGCGCCATCTCACCAGTGGCCAGCAAGCGTGCGGGCGCATCGCTCATGGTCAGGGTGGCCGTTGCCAGGCCATCGACCCCAGCCTCCTCTTGCACCGCAAGGCCTGGCGTGTCGGCCGCCAGCCAGCACAGCACCACCTGGCCCTGCAGCTGTGCGTCCACCAGCCAACCGTCGGCCTGCCGCCCAGGTCGCACAAAGCATTTGCGCCCCTGGAGCACCAGCCCATCGCCATGCTGGCCCAGCTGGGGGTCGGGACGCGCCGAGGTATGGGAGACACCCGGCCACAGATCGCCGGCGCGCTCTTGCCAGGCCACCCCCGCCAGGCGGGTGCCCGCCTGCAGGTCGGCCAGCAGCTCGGTGCGCAGCGCCGAGGGCGGCAAGCGCGCCAGCAGGGCCAGCGGCAGCACACCCGCATCGACCAAGGGGTCGGGCAAGAGGTGGCGACCCGCCTCCTGGGCCATGGCCGCGACCTCGGCAATGCCCAGGCCCAGGCCACCGTCGGCCTCATCGACCAGGAGCGACCACCAGCCCAACTCGGCCAGCTGACGCCAGACCCCACGGTCGACACCGCCGCCGGCCAACTCCAGGTCGCGGCAGCGCTGGCGCTGATCGGTGCTGGCCAGCACCGCGGTGGCGCTGTCGCGGAACATGCGCAGCGCTTCGTCGCTGGAGGTGTGCGGGTCTGAGTGCGCGGCGGTCATCTCAAATCACCCCATCGCGTTGCAGCTGCGCCAGCCGCTCGGCGTCCAGCCCCAGCCGCTCCTGCAGCACCTCGAGGGTGTGCTCGCCCAACAAGGGCGGGCCGCGGTGGTAGCGCACCGGCGTGGCCGAGAACTTGACCGGATTGGCCACCTGCGGCACCTGCCCGGCGCTGCTGTGGGGCAGCGTCATCTGCATCTGCCGGTGCTGGATTTGCGGGTCGGCAAACACGTCGGCAAAGCCATTGATGGGCCCCGATGGCACGCCGGCGGCCTCCAGGCGCTGCTGCCACTCGGCCAGTGGCCGCTGGCGCAAGGCCGCGCCCAAAATGGGCGTGAGCACCTCGCGGTGCTGAACCCGCAGCGGGTTGGTCTTGTAGCGCGCATCGGCGGCCAGCTCGGACAAGCCCAGCACCTGGCAGAAGGCGGCAAACTGCGCATCGTTGCCCACGGCCACCACGATCTGACCGTCGGCGCACTCAAAGGATTGCCAGGGGTAGGTGATGGGCGAGACATTGCCCAAGCGCGGCGGCTGTTGCCCGGTGACCAGGTACATCATGGCCACATGCGAGATCGAGGCGACCTGCGCATCGAGCAAGGCCAGGTCGATGTGCTGGCCCTGGCCCGAGACCATGTCGCGGTGCCGCAAGGCCGCCAGGATGGCGCACACGGCGTAAAAGCCAGCGGTGATGTCGCTCACCGAGTAGCCCACCCGCACCGGCCCGCCACCGGGCGCACCATCGGGCTGGCCGGTCACGCTCATGAGGCCGCTCATGGATTGGAAGATGGGGTCGTAGCCCGGCAAATGGCTGTACGGCCCCGTCTGCCCAAAGCCGCTGATCGAGCAGTAAATCAGGCGTGGGTTGAGGCGCCGCAAGGTCTCGTGGTCCAGGCCGTAGCGCGCCAGGTCACCGGCCTTGAAGTTCTCGATCAGGATGTCGCTCTCGGCGGCCAGGGCCTGCACCAGGGCGCGGCCTTCGGGGTGCGCCATGTCCACGGTGATCGAGCGCTTGCCCCGGTTCATGGCCAGAAACGACGAGGTCTCTTGGGTTTCGCGGCCCTCGGCGTCGCGCGCGCGCAAGCCCTGGTGGCGCACATCGTCACCGCGCCCCGGGCGTTCAACCTTCACCACATCGGCACCAAAATCGGCCAGCATCTGGGCGGCCCATGGGCCGGAAAACACCCGGCTCAGGTCCAGCACACGCAGGCCAGAAAGACTGCTCATAGGGGCCATGCTCCTCACAACGCAAGCGCCAAGCACCCTCGATTGGGTGTCGGCCTGTTGCCAATTTAGGCGGCTGGCGCGACGGCGAAAAGCCCCGTGGCCACAAAGCAGCTATGCACCCTTGCGCCACGACGGACGCAAACCAGCCATGCGCCAGCGGGCATGGGCCGGCGGGCAAAGCGGGGGTAGATTGCGTATCCAGACGACTGTTGATCGTCCCCACACCAGGAGCCCCCCGTGCGCATGCCAAGCCCTTCCGGAATCGATCGCCGCCACTTTCTGGCCCTGCTGGGCGCGGCTGCCGCCGCACCCGCCTGGGCGGCTTTCCCCGACAAAGCCCTGCGCATGATCGTGCCCTTTCCGGCCGGTGGCGCGGCCGACATCATGGCCCGCAGCCTGGCCTTGCACCTGGGCAACGCGCTGGGCCAGCAGGTGGTGATCGACAACCGGGGCGGCGCGGGCGGCACCGTGGCGGTCGAGGCCGTGGCCCGCGCCCCGGCCGATGGCTACACCCTGCTCTTTGCCACCATGGGCACGCAGGCCATCAACCCGGCCCTGTATCCCCGGCTGCGCTACGACCCGGTCAAGGACTTTGCGCCCATTGCCCTGACCCACATCACGCCGCGGGTGCTGGTGGTGGGGCCTTCGATCAAGGTGTCGTCGGTGGCCGAGCTGATCGCCCTGGCCAAGGCCAAGCCCAACCAGATCTCGTATGGCTCGGCGGGCAATGGCAGCTCCAGCCACCTCTCGGGCGCGTTGTTCGAGAGCATGGCCGGGGTCAACATGTTGCATGTGCCCTACAAGGGCAGCGCACCCTTGCTGACCGATGTGCTGGCCGGGCGCATCGACACCACCTTCGACTCGTACACGGTCTATGAGGAACACATCAAGGCCGGCAAGGTGCAAGCCCTGGCCGTGACCTCGGCCCGCCGCATGGCGGTCTTGCCCCAAACCCCCACCATTGCCGAATCCGGCCTGGCCGGCTACGAAGTGGCCAACTGGTTGGGCCTGCTGGCGCCTGCCGGCACCCCGCGCGAGGTGGTGAACGCCCTGCATGCGGCCACGGCCAAGGCGATGGCCGATGCCGGCATGCGCCGTCAGCTCAATGGGCTGGGCATTGAGCCCACCATGACCACGCCCGACGAATTTGGCGCCCTGATCCGCAGCGAGATTCCCAAATGGGCGCGGATTGTGAAGGCCTCGGGCGCACAGATTGATTGAAGGCCCGCGCATGAACCCGGCCACTGCCCGACGGCGCATGGATCTGCCCGCCGGCGACGCCGTGCTGGATGTGATCCAAGAAGGCCAGGGACCGGCGGTGGTGCTGCTGCCCTCGTCCCTGCGCGACTCGCTCGACTTTGACCCCCTGGCCCAGGCACTGGCACAAGCGGGCTTTGCGGTCCTGCGGCCCCAGCCCCGGGGCATGGGCCGCTCCAGCCCGCCGCCGCCGGGGATGACGCTGGCCACGCTGGCCGCTGACGTGGCGCATGTGATCGAGCAACTGGCCGAGGGACCGGCCGTGGTGGTGGGCCATGCCTACGGCCATTGGGTCGCGCGGGTCACCGACCACCTGCATCCTGCGCAGGTGCGCGGGGTGGTGGCCTTGGGGGCAGGTGCCCGGGTCTTTCCGGCGGGCGTGGGCGACGCCCTGGCCACCGCCTCGGACCCTGCCTTGCCGCGCGAGGATCGCCTGGCTGCGCTGCGCTGGGCCATGTTTGCCCCGGGCAACGATCCCAGCCCCTGGCTGGAGGGCTGGTACCCGCAATGGCGCAGCGCCTACCGCGCCGCTGCGCAGACGCCCCCACAAGCGCTTTGGTGGGATCACAGCCATGCGCCCCTGCTGGACCTGCAGGGCGCGCAAGACCGCTGGCGGCCCGAGGCCACGCGCGATGATTTGCGCCGCGTCCTGGGCGCACGGGTCACGGTGCGCCAGATCGATCAGGCCGGACACGCGCTGGTGCCCGAGCAGCCCCTGGCCATTGCACAAGCAGTGAGCGAGTGGGCCCAGCAGATCGGCCACCGCTAGGCCCCCTCAAGGGCCGTCGTGGCCCTGCGCAAAGCGCAAAATGGCTTCTCGGTCCGCGTCCAGATCGGGCACGCGCGGCAATTGCGCGGGATAGCCCAGGGTCGACAAGCGGATGGGTGTGACGGCTGCACGCTGGCCGCCGCCGCCTTCGATGGGCGGCAGCACCCCACGGCTTTGCACCTGCGGGTCCTGCATCATGCGGGCCACATCGTTGAGCGGGCCGGCCGGCACCCCCGCCGCCTCGAGCAAGTCCAGCCAATGCGCCACCGGGGCCTGCATGAGCAGGCCCTCGATCAATTCCTTGAGCGCCTCGTGGTGCGTCACCCGCAGCGCGCGCTGCGCAAAGCGCGGATCGGTCACCCATTGGGGTGTGCCCAGCACATCGCACAAACGGGCAAACAGGTGGTCCGACCCGGCGGCGATCACCAGGTGGCCATCGGCGGCGCGAAAGGCATCGAAGGGGGCCGCCCCAGGGTGGCGGGCACCGGTCGGGCCGGGCGAGACGCCTTGGCTCCAGTGCTGGGCCACGGCGCCTTCGAGCAGCGCGATCTGTGCGTCCAGCATGGCCACATCGACATGGCAACCCAAGCCTGTGCGTGCGCGCTGCAGCAAGGCGGCCTGGATGCCGTTGCAGGCAAACAGCGCGGCGCCCAGGTCGCCGATGGAGGTGCCGGCGCGGGTGGGCGGACCCCCAGGGTGCCCCGTCAAGCTCATCATGCCGCTCATGGCCTGTGCCACCACATCGTAGGCCGCGCGGTGGCGGTACGGCCCGGTCTGGCCAAAGCCCGAAATCGAGGCCAGCACCAGGCGCGGGTAGGCCGCGTGCAAACGGGCCCAGTCCAGCGACAGGCGCTCGAGCACACCGGGGCGAAAGTTCTCGACCAGCACATCGGCCCGGGCCAGCAAGGACGCGAGAATGGCGCGGTCGGCCGGCGCCTTCAGGTCCAGCGCGATCGATTCCTTGCCGCGGTTGAACGCCGCAAAATAGGCCGACTGCCCCTGCGGTCCACGGGGCAGGAAATGGCGCGCTTCGTCGCCGCCGTCGGGGTCCTCGATCTTGATCACCCGGGCGCCCAGATCGCGCAGCATCATGGTGCAAAAGGGCCCCGACAGCACCCGGCTCAGGTCCACCACCACCAAACCCGCCAGCGGGCCAGCGGAGGAAACCGGGGGGGCGTCCTGGTCGTCAGGTGTCGGCGGCAAGGTGTCCAGCATGGCACAAATTCTAAGCGCCGGGGGGCCGTCAGGCGCAAGCTGCGCGAGCGCCAGAACCGCTTTTGCTGCCATGCCCGCGCATAACTGCTTTGCCGTCCGCGTCAGTCAAGCCGCGCGGTCAATCGCTAATCTGTGCCCATGCCTCAACCCCATCTGCTTGGCAAAGTGCTGATCACCGCCGCGTCGGTCAAGGGCCATGCGCCCGCCCTGGCGGCGCTGCGCGCGGCCGGCTGCGAACCGGTGCTGGCCCAGACGCCCAACCCCTGCACCGAGGACTGGCTGCTGGCCCAAACGCGCGACATGGCCGCGCTGGTCTTGGCCATGGAGCCGGTATCGGCGCGCGTGCTCGATGCGGCCTCGCAGCTGCGCGTCATTGCCCGGCCCGGGGTGGGGTACGACACCGTGGACATGGCTGCGGCCACCCGTCGCAAGGTTGCGGTCACCATTGCAGCCGGCACGAACGATCAGAGCGTGGCCGATCATGCCTTTGGCCTCTTGCTCATGGCCTGTCGCGGCCTGAACAGCGCCGTCAACAGCGTGCAGTCACACGGCTGGGATCGGCCCATTGGCACCGAGGTCTGGGGCAAAACCATCGCCATCGTGGGCCATGGCCGCATCGGCCGCGCCATCGCGCGCCGCGCCAAGGGTTTTGACATGCAGGTCTTGGTGGTGACCCCGCACCCCGGCCCGAACGAGGAGGGTGTGCGCTTTGTGTCCCTGGACGAGGCCCTGGCCCAGGCCGATGTGGTGTCGCTCAGTGCCCCGCTGACCGCGCAAACCGAAGGGCTGATCAATGCGCGCACCCTGGCGCTCATGAAGCCTGGGGCCTACCTCATCAACACCTCGCGCGGTGGCCTCATCGACGAGGCCGCCCTGGCCGACGCCGTGCGGCGTGGCCACCTGGCCGGCGCGGCGGTCGATGTGCTGCGCCAGCAGGGCGCAGGCTCGCCCTCCCCCCTGATTGGCGTGCCCGGCATCCTGGTCACCCCGCACATGGCCACCCTCACGCGCGAGTCCATGGCCCGGGTGGCCATGTCGGTGGCGCACAGTGTGATCAGCGCACTGCGCGGCGAGCGCCCGACGCATGTGGTCAACCCCGAGGTCTACGATGGGCATTGAATTTGACACCCTCAAGCAGGTCAGCGCGCAGCTCTACGATCGCTCGCTGCGCGGCATCCCGGACGACACCCGCAAGGCGCTGGTGCAGGCCGACGGCCACGAGCGCAACGAAACCGCGCGCCAGACCCTGCGGCTCATGCTCAAGAGTGCCGATGCCGCGCAAGCGAGCCAGCAGTTCATTTGCTCCGATGCCGGGGTGCCGGTGTTTTTTGTGAAGGTGGGCGCGCAGGCACGCTTTGCGGGCAATGTGCGGCAGGCCATCACCGAGGGCTTTGCCGACCTGGTGGCGCGCATCGACCCGCCCCTGCTGCCGCATGTGACCCATCCCCTGACCCTGGTGCGCGGCCATGTGGGCAAGGGCATGCCCATCATCACCTTTGACCTGGTGGACGACTGCGACCATGTCGAGATCGTCTGCTCGCCCAAGGCCCTGGGCTCGGGGCGCTGGGCCGCGCTCGAGATCTTCAGCTTTCCGGATCTGGCCACCATCGAGGGCTTTGTCATCGACACGGTCATCAAGGCCGGCGCCCAGACCTGCCCCCCTGTGGTGGTGGGCGTGGGCATTGGCGGCACCTTTGACTACGCGGCCAAGATGGCCAAAGAGGGGACCCTGCGCCCGATCGGTCAGTCCCACCCCGAGCCCATGGTGGCGCAGATGGAGCAACGCCTGACCGAGGCCATCAACCAGACGGGATTCGGCCCCATGGGCACCGGTGGCACGCACACCGCCATGGCGGTGCATGTGGACTATTGCGCGGGCCACGGCTTCACCCCGGTGGCGGTGGCCTTCAACTGCTGGATCAACCGCCGCACCCGCGCGCGTCTGCACAACGACGGCCGGGTCGAGGTGCTGGAGTAAGCGCATGCACGATCCCACCGCCCTCCCCACGGCCGGCATCCGCCACCACCGCTTGCGCCTGCCCCTGTCCGAGGCCGATGTGCGCCGCCTGCGCGCGGGCGATCTGGTCACGCTCGATGGCGAGATCGTGGTCACCGCCGGCCTGCCCACGCACCAGCGCTTGATCGACTGCCTCGATGGCAAAGAGGCCCTGCCGATGCCTCTGGCCGGCGGCTGCCTGTTTCACATTGGCAGCTACAGCCAGGACGGCGATGCGGGGCTGCAAGTGCGCTACATCAACCCCACCACCAGCACACGCTTCAACCCCTACATGCCGCGCCTGATCGAATCGCTGTCGCTGCGCGCGGTGGGGGGCAAGGGTGGGCTGGACGCGGCCAGTGCTCAGGCCATGGCGCGCACCGGCTGCGTCTACCTCTCGTTTCTGGGCGGCGGGGCCTGCCTGCTGACCGAGGCAGTGCGCGAGGTGCTGGCCGTGGGCTGGCCCGACATGCTCACGCATTACCGACTGGTGCGCCTGCGTGTGCAGGGGCTGGGCCCGGCCACCGTGGGCATCGATGCGCATGGGCGCAGCCTGTACGACGAGCAAACCGCAGCGGCACACGATCGGCGCGAGCAAATCCTGCGCGGCCTTGCCCAGGCGCGCAAGGCAGCGTTGCCGCCCAATGCCTAGCCGGCAGCGGCGTGGCCCGAAACAATCTGATCCATCCATGAACCAGGCAACCCACTCCCACGACGCGCCCAGCAAGGGCCCCCTCTCGCATGTTCGCGTGCTGGACTTGAGCCGCATCCTGGCCGCCCCTTGGGCCGGACAGATCCTGGCCGATCTGGGCGCCGATGTGATCAAGGTCGAGCGTCCCGGCGCGGGCGACGACACGCGCGCCTGGGGCCCGCCGTTTTTGCACGATGCCGATGGCAAGCCCACGCGCGAGGCGGGCTACTACCTGGCGGTCAACCGCGGCAAGCGCTCCATCACCGTGAGCCTTGAAAAGCCTGAGGGGCAGGACATTGTCAAGCGCCTGGCCGCGCAGGCTGACATCGTGCTCGAGAACTACAAATGCGGCACGCTCGCGCGCTATGGCCTGGACGAGGCGAGCCTGCGCAAGATCAATCCACGCCTGATCTACTGCTCGGTCACAGGCTTTGGCCAGACCGGTCCGCGCAAGGACCAGGTGGCCTACGACTTTCTGATCCAGGCCATGGGCGGGCTCATGAGCGTGACCGGCGAGCGCGATGGCCAGCCCGGTGGCGGCCCACAGAAAGTGGGCGTGCCGATTGTGGACCTGATGACGGGCATGTACACCGCGGTGGCGGTGCTCGCCGCCCTGGCCCGCCGCAACGAATGCGGGCGCGGCGACTACATCGACATCGGCATGCTGGACGTGCAGGTGGCCTCGCTGGCCAACCAGGCGATGAACTACCTGGTCTCGGGCAAGGTGCCCAAACGCAACGGCAATGCCCACCCCAATATCCAGCCGCAGGACGTGTACCGCTGCAGCGACGGCGACGTCATCCTGGTGGTGGGCAACGACAGCCAGTTTGCCAAGTTGTGCGAGAGCCTGGGGCACCCAGAGTGGGCGCAAAGCGATCGATTTGCCGTCAATGCGCAACGCGTGCGCCACATCGAGACCTTGTCCGCGCTGCTGCAAGCAGAATTTGGCAAGCGCACGCGCAAGGAACTCATCGACACGCTCGATCGGGCCGGGGTGCCCTGTGGCCCCATCAACTCGGTGGCCGATGTCTTTGAGGACCCGCAGGTCCTGGCACGCGGCATGCTGCGTGATGTGCCGCATCCAAGCGGGGTGAACGTGCCGCAAGTGGCCAGCCCCATGCGGTTTTCCGACCACCCCTTGCCCGATCGCGAGGCCCCGCCCCTGCTGGGTCAGCACAGCGCCGAGATTCTGGCCGAGATCGGCTATGACGCAGCGGCCATTGCCGAGCTGCAAGCCGCAGGCGCCATTTGAAGGCATGCGCAGATGAACGACATCCAGGACACACCCGCCCCCTTTGCTGGCCAGCACGCCCACCTGCCTGGGGTGCGCTTGTGGTACGTGGACACCGGTGGCCCCGGCCCGGTGGTGGTGCTGCTGCACGCCAACACCGGCACCGTGCGCGCCTGGGACGCGCAGCTGCTGGCCCTGCATGCTGCGGGCTTTCGGGCCATTGCCTTTGACCGGCGCGGCTGGGGCCAGAGCCTGGCGCAGCCGGATACCGGTGCCCAGCCCGGCTCGATTGCCGAGGACCTGGCGGCGCTGATGCAAGACCTGGGCATTGATCGATTTGGCCTGCTGGGCATTGCCGGCGGTGGTTTTGCCGCCTTGGACTTTGCTGCCTGGCAGCCCCAGCGCCTGACGCGCCTGCTGGTGGCCGGCAGCAATGGCCAGTTCAGCGAACCCGAGATGCAGGCCTTGTCGGCGCGCATTGCCGTGCCGGGCCTGACCGGCCGCATCGAGGTTCGGCCCTATCTTGAGGTGGGGGTGGCCTACCGCGCCGAGGATCCCGAAGGCTTTGCCCGCTTCATCGCCATGGAACACGCCGCCCGGCAAGCCGATGCCCCCGCCCAGCCGCTGCGCACACCCAATACCTTTGCCAAAGTGGCCGGCATCACCACACCCACCCTGGTGCTGATGGGCGGTGCGGATCTGTTGGCGCCACCGGCCCTGATGCGCACCTGGGCGCGCCACCTGCCCCATGTGCGCTACGAGACGATTGGCGATGCCGGCCATTCGATCAATTGGGAGCGACCCGACGCATTCAATCAGCACATGCTGACCTTCTTCCAACACGGCTAAGCCACAGACCGCCAACAGGAGCCCCCCATGCCAGCGTTCATGCAATCCCCGGTGTCCACCCCCGACACCCCCGTCAACAGGGGCCGGGCGGCCCACCCCATCAAGCGGCAACTGCTGCGGGCGGGGCTGGCGCTGGGCCTGCTGGCCAGCGCCCTGGCCGCCCAGGCCCAGTCGGTCACCCGCGTGATCGTGCCCTTTGCACCGGGCGCCTCCAACGACGTGATTGGCCGCATGATGGCCGAGGCCATGGCCCGCAAGACCGGCACGAACTGGATCGTCGAAAACAAGCCAGGCGCCGGGTCCATGCTGGGCGCCGAGTTTGTGGCCAAGGCCCCGGCCGATGGCCAGACCCTGCTTTTGTGCGCCACGGCCAATATGGGCATCCTGCCCGCCATCCAGAAAAACGTGCGCTACACCGTCGACAAGGACTTCACTTTCCTGGCGCGCATTGCCACCAGTCCGTTTGCCCTGACCGTCAACTCGCAATTCCCGGCCAACAACTTTGCCGACTTTGTCCGCTTGGCCAAGGCCAAGCCGGGTGCGGTGCGCATGGGATCGGCCGGTGTGGGGGCCCTGGACTACATGGGGGCGTCGATGCTGCAGTCGATCATGGGCATCGACCTGAACATCATTCCCTACAAAGGCATGGCCCCGGCGCTCAACGACTTGCGGGCCGGCCATGTGGACGCGGCCATCGTCAGCCCCGGCACCATTCGCCCGCTGGCGCAAGAGGGCAAGGTCCGGGTCCTGACGGTGCTCGACACCCAACGCAGCGAGGTGATGCCCGAGGTGCCCTCTTCTGCCGATGTGGGCCAGCCGCGGCTGATCGTGGCCAACTGGTGGGGCATCTGTGGCCCGGCGCGCATGCCGGCACAAGCGGTGAACACGCTGCGCCAGGCCATGCTGGACGTGTTGGCCGAACCGGCCTTTTTGCGCAGCCTCAAGGAAAAGGGCTTCGACCCCGCGCCTCAGGCAGGCGATGACTTTGTTCGCTTTGTGGCGGCCGATGCGGCCAACTGGCGCGAGGTCGCCCGCAAAGCCAACATCAAACTGGACGAGTAAGGCCATGCCCCAAACCCTGACCCTTCATTGGTCGCCCCGCTCGCCCTATGTGCGCAAGGTGATGGTCTGCGCCCACGAGCTGGGCCTGGTCGATCGCATTGCCAAAGTGCGCTCGGTGGCGGCCATGCTCAAGCCCAATGCCGCCTTGATGGTGGACAACCCACTGTCCAAGATTCCCACCCTGGTGCGCGAAGACGGCATGGTGCTGTTCGACTCGGTGGTGATTTGCGAATACCTCAACGACCTGGCCGGCGGCACACTCTTTCCGGCCACTGGCGAGGCCAAATGGCAGGCCTTGCGCTGGCATGCTTTTGGCGATGGCTTTCTGGATGCGCTGATTTTGTGGCGCAACGAGCGCGAGCGCGAGCAGCCCCTGCCGGCCCTGATCGAGGCCTTCGAGACCAAGGCCGCGGCCACCCTGGCGCGCCTGGATGAGGAGGCGCAAGCCATGGCCGGGGCGGACTTCACCATTGGCAGCGTGGCCATTGCCTGCGCCCTGGGCTATCTGGACTTTCGCTTCCAGGCCTATGGCTGGCGCGAACGGGCGCCGCGCCTGGCCCACTGGTTTGCCGGCGTGAGCGAGCGCCCCTCCATGCAGGCCACGGTGGCGGCCGAAGGCTGAGCGCCGCCGCCCTGCCCTCAGGCGTACAGCGCCTGGGGGTTGTCGACCAGCACGCGCCGCACCAGGGCCTCGTCGCCGCACCAGCGGCGAAAACGGTCCAGCAGCTCGCGCACATCGGGCACCGGCTGGATGCGCAGATGCGGCCAGTCGCTGCCCCAGAGCATGCGCCCCGGATGGGCATGCAGCAATCGCTCCTGAAAGATGCGCGCGAGTTCAGGGTCCTGACCGATGGTGTTGCGATAGGCCGAGAGCTTGACCCAGACCTGGCCCGAAGCCACCAGGTCCAGCAACAAGGCAAACCCCGGCTGGTCGGGCCCCGCCGCTGGGTCGAAGCCCCCCATGTGATCAATGACCACCGGAAAGGGCAGCTCGCGCAGCAAAGGGGCGATTCCCTGCAAGGCCTGGGTGTCGGTCCAGAGTTCGGCGTGCAAACCCGCTTGGGCCAGATCGGGCACCAGGGCGCGCAAATCGTCGATCGAGGCGCTGCCCGAAAAATTGTTGCCGGCCCCGCTGCGGTGGCTAAAACGCGCCGCACGCACGCCGCGCGCCCGCAGGCCGGCCAGCGGCAAGGGGCTGCCCGGCCGCACCACCACCACGCCGCGCAGCTGCGGGTTCTCGTCCAGGGCCGCCAGAAGGCGTCCATGGTCATCGCCGTAAGCGCTGGGGTGGATCAGCACCGCATGCGAGAGGCCCTGGCGGCGCAGCATCTCGGCATGGCCCGCTTCCAGGGCCTCGGGTGGGGTGTAGCTGCGCTCTGGCGCCAAGGGATAGCGCTCGTAGGGGCCGAACAGGTGGTTGTGGCAGTCCCAGCCCAGCACCTCGGGGGGCTTGCTCATCGCAGGTCGTCGTGCTGGGGCAGCGGGAACGCCGGTGCCTCACCTTCGGGCAGCGGGATCTCGTGCGCATTGAGGGTCATGGCCACCATGGTGTAGTAGCCGATCAAGGCGGTCAGGTCGACCATACCGCGCTCACCAAAATGCGTCAGCGCCGCCTGGTAGCAGGCGTCCGATGCCGAGCGGTGGGTGTTGAGCTCGACGGCGTAGCGCCACAGCGCGTGCTCGGCCGGCGTCAGACCCGGCGGCTCCTTTTGCGCCAGCAAGGCCTCGATGATGGGCGGCTCCAGGCCCACTTTTTCGGCCTCCAGCCGGTGCGCGTACCACTCGAAGGGCGAGCGGCAGGCGCGGGCCGTGACCAAAATGGCCAACTCCGACTGCCGCGGCGGCAGGCAGGTGCGGTAACGCAGCAAAGCGCCCAGGGCCGACCATTTGTCGGCCAGTTCGGCATGGTGCAAGGCCGCCCGCAAGGGGCCCTGGATCTTGCCTCGGGGGCCGCTCACGATGCGGTCATGAACGGCGCGCTGCTCGGCCGACATGGTCTGCGGGTCAGGAAGGGTGATGCGTGGCATGCCGCAAGCATAGCCCCGCCGCCGACCGCACTGGCACGGACAGTGGCAAGGCTGCTATGACGCCTTGGGCAAGGCCCCCGGGTGCCACAGGCCGCGGCGTGCGCCCTCATCGACCAGGGCCTGGATCTCGGCGGCCACCGCCGACACCGCCTTGCCCGGGCCTTTGGCGCGGGTGAGCTCCATGGACACGGTCCGCTGCAAGGCGGGCGAGACCAGGCGGGAGGCCTGCAGGCGACCGTCGCGGACCTCTTGCCAGACGCAGTGGATGGGCAGCACGGTGTAGAACTTGGCCTCGGCCACCATGGCGCGCATCACCGGCAAGGAGTCGGCCTCCAGCAAGGGCGACAGGGTGATCTTTTCTTGCCGCGAGAGCGCGTCCAGCGCGGTGCGCAAGCCATTCGGGGCGCCCGGCAGCACCAGGGGCAGGCCATCGAGTGAGTGAAACGGTACCTCGGGGGTGCGGGTCAGGCGGTCGCCGGGGGCGCCCACCAGGTAGCTGTCCACCACCGCCAGGGGTTGCTCCTGCACCGACATGGTCTTGCCATAGCGATACAGAATCGCCAAGTCCACACGGGCATCGGCCATCCACTCCTCGACCTGACCGCTCGATCCCTCCAGCAGGCGCAGCTGGATCTCGGGGTATTTGGCACGCAGGCGCAGATAGAGCTGGGCCACGATGGCGTTGGTGATCGAGGGCAAGGAGCCCAGCACGACCTGGCCCGCAGGTTCGCGCGCCTCGCCACGGATTTCCTGCTCCAGCCCCTCGGCATTGCCCAGCAAGGCCTTGACCTGGGGCAGGATGCGCAGGCCCACGTCCGAGAGCGTGACGCCGCGCCCAGTGCGGGTGAACAGGCGCGCCTTGCAGTCGCGCTCCAGCGCATTGAGCTGACGGCTGAGCAGCGACTGGTTGCTGTTGAGGAACAGGGCCGCGCGGGTCAAGCTGCCCAACTCGGCAATGGCCAAAAAGGCCCGCCACTTGTGCAGCTCGGCGGTCAGTTCCAGGCGAATTTGGGTGGGTTTGGTCGATGTGGGCACCCGGGCGATTGTGCCTGCTCGGCCCGGGCCCACCCCACCGGAAAAACCCGGTCAGGGCCGACCGCGCCCGGCGTGCTCAGTTGCGCCAGACGGCGCCTCGGCCAGGGCCAGGCGGTTGTGGCGGTTGCGCCTTCGGCGCTCTGCGCTATTGAACAGAGACTCTCCCGATTCGGGCGTTCTGCATCCAGCCGTTTAGTGGGCCTGCCCTTCCAGATCGCGAAGGCGGAAACGCTGGATCTTGCCGGTGGCCGTTTTGGGCAACTCGGCCACAAACTCGATGAAACGCGGGTACTTGTAGGGCGCCAGGCGCTCCTTGACAAAGGCCTTGACCGCGGCCTCGTCCAGTTGCTGCCCCGCCTTGAGCACGATGAAGGCCTTGGTCTTGGTCAGGCCGTCGCTGTCTTCCTTGCCAATGACCGCCGCCTCCAGAATCGCCGGATGCTGCACCAGCGTGGCCTCCACCTCAAAGGGCGAGACGTAGATGCCGCTGACCTTGAGCATGTCGTCGTTGCGACCGGCGTAGGTGTAGTAGCCGTCGATGTCGCGGGTGTATTTGTCGCCGCTCTTGGTCCACTCACCGCGGAAGGTGTCGCGCGTCTTGCTGCGGTTGTTCCAGTACATCAGCGCGGCGCTGGGGCCCTTGATGAACAGGTCGCCAATCTGGTTGTGACCGGTGACCACCGAGCCGTCTTCGTTGCGCAGCTCCACCTCGTAGCCCTCCACCGGGCGGCCGGTGGTGCCGTAGCGCACATCGCCGGGTCGGTTGGACAAGAACACATGCAGCATCTCGGTCGAGCCAATGCCGTCGATGATCTCGCAGCCAAAGTGCGCGGTCCAGCGCTCGCCGATGTCGCGCGGCAGGGCCTCGCCGGCCGAGGAGCACAGGCGCAGGGCCACCTGCGTGCGCGCCGGCAGATCGGGGCTGGCCAACATGCCGCCGTAGCCAGTGGGCGCGCCGTAAAACACCGTCGGCTGGTGATCGACCAGGCGCTTGAAGGTGGCTTGCGGCGTGGGCCGCTCGGCCATCAGCACCACGCTGGCGCCCACGCTCAGGGGGAAGGTCATGGCATTGCCCAGGCCATAGGCAAAGAACAGCTTGGCGGCCGAGAAAACGGTGTCGCTCTCTTGCAGCTTCAAAATGCGCTTGCCGTACAGCTCGGCCGTCCAATACAGATTGCCCTGGCTGTGCACCGTGCCCTTGGGCTTGCCCGTCGAGCCCGAGGAATACAGCCAGAAGGCCGGCTCATCGGCCAGCGTGTCGGCTGGCAGACCGCTCTGGGCCTGCGCCAGCAGCGTGGCCATGTCGTGCTGCCCCGCAGACAGCTCGCCAGTGGGGCGCGAGACCACCACATGTTGCACCTCGTGCGTGGCCTGGCCCAGCGCGCTTTGCAGCGTGGGCAGCAGCGCGCCCGAGACCAGGGCGGCCTGCGCGCGGCTGTTGCTCATCATGTAGGCGTAGTCCTCGGCCGTGAGCAGCGTGTTGACCGCCACCGGCACCACCCCCGCATAGAGCGCACCCAAAAAGGCCACCACCCAATCGCTGCTGTCTTGCATCAGCAGCAGCACGCGCTCTTCGCGCTTGAGGCCCAGGGCCTTGAGGGCGCCGGCAAAGCGACGGATCGATTCGCTCAGCTCGCCGTAGGTGATCTGGCCCACGTCGTCAATGAGCGCCACCTTGTCCGCTCGCCCCTGGTTGCTGGCGATGATGTGCTGCGCGAAATTGAACGCCTCGGGGGGCGGGGTCAGGACTTGCATGCGTGTCTCCTCGGGGTGCCGTTTGGGTGGATGGGTCGGGTGGTGCCATGCCCCCATTGGGCTTGGGCCACCGGCCTCTTGTTCGCTTCGCTCTGCGCCCCCACCGGCAAGACCGACAGGGACTGGCCACTGCCCAACGGGGATGCATTATTTTTCAGCTTTTAAGATTGTGCAATAAAGTGCAGGTCTTGCCAATGGTCAAAATTAAGGGTAAACCCGAGTTAAACAGCGTTTACTAGCACGCTTGAAATGGGTGTCAACCCTTATATCTTGAATTAAATTGCAAATTGCACGACCCCGAAAGATGCACTATGATTCGTCAACACATGAAGTTAAGTGCATTTTTGACCCCTATCAAATCCAGGAGACACCATGAGCGCCGCGTTGACCGTTGATTACCAAACCACCCCCGACCAGTACAAGCACATCCAGCTGAGCTTTGATGGCGAGATCGCCACGCTGGCGCTGAACATCAACGAAGATGCGGGCCTGCGTCCGGGCTACAAGCTCAAGCTCAACAGCTACGACCTGGGCGTGGACATCGAGCTGCACGATGCCCTGCAGCGCATCCGCTTCGAGCACCCGCAAGTGCGCACCGTGGTGGTCACCAGCCTGCGCGATCGCGTGTTCTGCTCGGGCGCCAACATCTTCATGCTGGGCGTCTCCAGCCACGGCTGGAAGGTCAACTTCTGCAAATTCACCA
>JACCDV010096249.1_pt1 | contig 51463 bp, 44 predicted proteins | sample 7446131 | NCBI WGS metagenome assembly JACCDV01 (sample SAMN15323448, study PRJNA562643) | freshwater metagenome | isolation source: river surface water | place: USA:Blue River Watershed | collected 2017-08-17
AGCTGCTCACGCGCGAAGGTGAAATCGAAATCGCCAAGCGCATCGAGGGCGGCCTGATGGACATGATGCAGGCGATCAGTGCGTCGCCTGCCACCATTGCCGAGATCCTGCGCATGGCCGAGGAAATCCGCGAAGGCAAGGTGGTGATCTCGACCGTGGTCGACGGTTTTGCCAACTCCGACGAGGCCGACGACTATGTGGCCGACGAAGCCTTTGACGAGTTTGCCGAGGCCGACGACGACGACGCCCAGGGCGGCTCCAAGGCCCTGACCAAGAAGCTCGAAGAGCTCAAGAACCAGGCCCTCGAGCGCTTTGACCGCATTGCCTCGCACTTCGAGAAGGTGCACAAGGCCTACGACCGCGACGGCTGGGGCTCGCCCGCTTACAAGACGGCGCAGGAAGCCCTCTCGTCCGAGTTGATGACGATCCGCTTTACCGCCAAGACCATCGAGCGCCTGTGCGAGATGGTGCGCGAGCAGGTCGAGGACGTGCGCAAGAAAGAGCGCGAGCTGCGCCGCATCATCGTCGACAAGTGCGGCTACCCGCAGGAGCAGTTTGTGCTCGAGTTCAGCGGCCGCGACAAGGCCGGCAACCGCGCCACCTCGCACCTGCTCGACCTCAAGTGGATCGAGAAGCAGGCGGCCAGCAGCAAGCCCTGGGCGGCCATCATGGGCCGCAACATCCCGCCGGTGCAGGATATCCAGCAAAAGCTCATCGACCTGCAGTCGCGCGTGGTGGTGCCCCTCGAAGAGCTCAAGGACATCAACAAGCGCATGAACGCGGGCGAGCGCGCCAGCCGCGAGGCCAAGAAAGAGATGATCGAGGCCAACCTGCGCCTGGTGATCTCGATTGCCAAGAAGTACACCAACCGCGGCTTGCAGTTCCTCGACCTGATTCAGGAAGGCAATATCGGCCTGATGAAGGCGGTCGACAAGTTCGAGTACCGCCGTGGCTACAAGTTCTCGACCTATGCGACCTGGTGGATCCGCCAGGCCATCACGCGCTCGATTGCCGACCAGGCGCGCACCATCCGCATCCCGGTGCACATGATCGAGACGATCAACAAGATGAACCGCATCTCGCGCCAGCACCTGCAGGAGTTTGGCTTTGAGCACGACGCCTCCATCCTGGCCGAGAAGATGGACATCCCCGAGGACAAGATCCGCAAGATCATGAAGATCGCCAAGGAGCCGATCTCGATGGAAACGCCCATCGGGGACGACGACGACAGCCACTTGGGCGATTTCATCGAGGACACCACGCACACCGCCCCGATCGAGGCGGCGCTGCAGGCGGGCCTGCGCGATGTGGTCAAGGACATCCTCGACAGCCTCACCCCGCGCGAGGCCAAGGTGCTGCGCATGCGCTTTGGCATCGAGATGTCCACCGACCACACGCTCGAAGAGGTGGGCAAGCAGTTTGACGTGACGCGCGAGCGCATCCGCCAGATCGAGGCCAAGGCCTTGCGCAAGCTCAAGCACCCGAGCCGCAGCGACAAGCTGCGCAGCTTTATCGACACGATGTAAGCCCCAGGCCTGCCCAGCAGGCCCTGCGCGTGCGATGATGGTGGCATGACTGCCACCATCACTTTTCTGGGCGCCGCTGACACCGTCACCGGCTCCAAATACCTGGTGCAGCACGGCGGCCGGCGCCTGCTGGTCGACTGCGGCTTGTTCCAGGGCTACAAACCCCTTCGCCTGCGCAACTGGGCGCCCCTGCCGGTGGTGCCGTCCGACATCGACGCGGTGGTGCTCACCCACGCCCACCTGGACCACAGCGGCTACCTGCCGCTGCTGGTGCGCGAGGGCTTCAAGGGCCGCATCCATGCCACCGACGGCACGCGCGATCTGTGCGGCATTTTGCTGCCCGACAGCGGTCACCTGCAAGAAGAGGACGCCGCTTTTGCCAACCGGCATGGCTTCTCGCGCCACCAGCCGGCTTTGCCGCTCTACACCCGCGCCGACGCCATGGCCAGCCTCAAGCACTGGCAGGTGCACGCGCCCGACCAGGTCTTCGAGCCCATCCCGGGTTGGCAGGCGCGCCTGCGCCCGGCCGGTCACATCCTGGGGGCCAGCAGCCTGTGGCTGTCGGTGGGCGGGCGCACGGTGCTGTTCTCGGGCGACCTGGGGCGCAACGACGACCTCATGATGCGCCCGCCCATGCCCCCGCTGGCGGCCGACACGGTGGTGATCGAATCGACCTATGGCGACCGCCAGCACCCGCAGGTGGACCTGGCCGATGAGCTGGCACAACTGCTGCAAGCGCTGTGCGCGCGCGGCGGCGTGGCGGTGATGCCAGTGTTTGCGGTGGGCCGCGCGCAGCTGATGCTGCACCTGGTGGCCCAGCTCAAGGCGCAGGGCCGCATCCCGGCGCACCTGCCGGTGTTTCTGGACAGCCCGATGGCGGTGCAGGCGACCGCGCTGATGCGCCACCACATGGACGATCACCGCCTTGATGCGGCCCAGGTGCGCGCCATGGAGCATGTGGCGCAGATGGTGGTCACGACCGATCAATCGCGCGCGCTGTCCACCCGGCATGGGCCGATGCTGATTTTGGCTGCCAGCGGCATGGCCACCGGCGGGCGGGTGCTGCACCACCTGGCGCAGCGCCTGGGCGATCACCGCAACATGGTCGTGCTGACCGGCTTTCAGTCACCGGGCACCCGGGGCGCTCGGTTGGCGGCCGGTCAACCCACCTTGCGCATCCACGGGCAGGACATGCCGGTGCGCGCGCAGGTGGCGCAGCTGGGCGCGGCCTCGGCGCACGCCGACGCGGGCCAGTTGCTGCAGTGGCTGCGTGCCCTGCCCCATGCGCCCGACCAGGTGCATGTGGTGCACGGCGAGCGCGAGGCCGCCGACACCTTGCGCGGCCGCATCGAGCACGAGCTGGGCTGGCGCGCCCGCATGCCCGAGCACGGCGCGACCTGGCCGCTTTAACGCAGGGCGGCGCGGCGCCGCCAGCGGCGCAGCAGCCACCAGGCCCAGACGTGTTGCACCACCAGCTGGGCCCACCACACCGAGAGGCCGGCAAAGAGCACATCGCTTAAAAAATGGCCGCCCTGGAGCATGCGCACCCCGCCCACCAGCAGGCCGCAGGCCACCCCGGCCCACCACCAGCGGCGGCGCCGGGCGGGCGCAGCCAGCGTGCCCCAGGCCATGACGCTGAAGGAGATGGCCGCATGGCCGCTCACAAACGAGCAGTTGCGCTGGCAGTGCGGGCTCAGCTGGAAGGGCGGCACATAGGGCACGGTGGCGTTCGGGCCCAGCACATGCACGGGCCGCGGCCGGCCCACGCGCTCCTTGAAGGCCTCGTGCACCACCAGGCCCACGCCCAGCAAGACCACCAGCACCCAGGCCAGGGCCCGCCGCGCCAGCCAGCGCGGCACGCGACGCGGCTGCCACCAGCGCAGCACGAACAGCACCAGGCACAGCGCCAGTGTCCACTCGCCCAGGCGGGGAGCGGCCAAGTAGAGCCAGCGCGCCAGCAGGGGATCATCCTCCAGACCACGGCGGGCCGGGTCCAGCAGCATCGTGGCCAGTTGCAGATCCAGATCGGGCCAAAGGCCAAAGACCAGCACACCACACAGCAGCGCAGCGGCCCAGCGCCCCCACTGCGGGCGGATGCCAGCGCGCGTCATGGTCGCGCCCCTTCGAGGGCGGGCGCCAGTGCCGGGCGTTGCACCAGGGCCAGGTGTCCCGCTTGTGCCAGCACCGGCCAGCCCGCCAGGTCGGGCAGGCGTGAGCGGCGCACCAGGGCGTGCTCGCCGGGTGCGGGCTCGCGGCGCGGTGCCGGTTGTTGGCGATAAAAACCAAACGAGGGCTGGTGCAACTGCCACTGCACCACCACCCCCGGCAAGGCGCGTGACTGCTCGCCCAACTGCCGCACCGGGGCCTGCAAGGTGTGGGCCCACCAGGGCATGACCCACCAGGCCATCAGCACACCGTGCAGCAAGGCCGCTTGCGGCACGGCACGGCGCCAGGCCAGTTGGCCCTGGCGCTTGCCTTGCCAGAACCAGGCCAGCGCAGCCAGTGCCCAACAGGCGGCAACCGACCCGGCCCAATCGGGCCGCGGCGCCTCGCGCAGCAAGGCCTGGTAGTCGGCTGCGCGCACCACCTCGGGGTGCTGCAGCAGCCAGGTGGGCAGGCCCAGCATCAGCCCATGCCAGGCCAGCAGGGCCAGCGCGACCAGGGCCCAGACCCAGGCACGCGCATGGCGCGCGCCGTGCACCAGCAACAAGGCCATGCCCGGTGCGGCGTAGAGGGCGTAATGCGGCAGCTTGGTGGCCGAGAGCGAGAAAAACACCAACACAAAACCCGCCCACAGCAAGGCACGGCGCAGGCGCAGGTCTTGCCACAAGGCACGCGCCTGTCCGGGCAAGGCCAGCACCAGGGCCGACCAGGGCAGCCACAAGAGCGGCGCCAACAGCAGGAAATAGCCCAGACCGCCGTCGTGCCCTTCCATGGGGGCAGAAAAACGGTCGAGGTTGTGGCGCAAGATAAAACCATCGACGAAGCGCCAGCCGTGGCGCCACAGCGCATACGCGTACCAGGGCGCGGCCACCAGCAACAGGATCAGCCACGCGCGCACATCGCGCAGGGCTTGCCACAAGGGGGCTGCGCGGCGCTCCGACAGCAGGGACAGGCCCAGCGCGGCCAGCGGGATCAGCACCGCCACCGGCCCCTTGGTCAGCACGCCCAGGCCCACCCACAGGGCCAGGCGGCGCAAGGCGGCGGGGCGGCCATCTTCCAGATAGCGCCACAAATCGAGCGCCGAGAGCATCAGCCACAGGCCCAACAAGGCATCGGCGGTGCTGGCATGCGCCATCACCCAGGGGCCAAAGCTGCTGGCGTGAATGGCCGCGGCCCACCAGGCGGGTCGATCGCCCCAGCGCTCGCGCACAAAAGCGGCCAGCGCCAGGCAGGCCACCCAGGCGGCCAGGGCCGAGGGCAGGCGGGTGGCGAATTCGTTGACACCGAACACGCTCACCGAAAGGGCTTGCAACCAGTAGACCCCAATGGGCTTGTCGAAACGGTCGGCGCCGTTGAGTGTGGTGTGCCCCCAGTCGCCCGAGACCACCATCTCGCGGGTGGCTTCGGAGAAAGCCCCCTCGTCCACATCAAAGAGTTCGGCGCGGCCCAGGCCCAGCACAAAGTAGGCCAGCAGCAGCAGTGGCCAGACCCAACGCCAGCCCCCGCCTGTTCGCGCGGTCTCAGGCCCGAACATGCCAGGCCTCGCCATCGGCCGGTTGCTGCGCTCCCTGCACATGGTAGGCCTGCGGTCGGCCCCCGTCGTAGTAGGTGCGCATCAGCATTTCCGAGAGCACGCCGGTGGTCAGGAACTGCAGGCCGCCCAGCACACAGAAAAAGCCCACAAACATCAGCGGCCGGGTGCCAATGGATTCACCCATCAGCTTCAAGGCCCCCAGATAAGCCAGGATCAGCAAGCCCAGGCTCAGCACAAACAGGCCCAGCCCGCCAAAGAAATGCCCCGGCCGGGTGCCAAAGCGCAGGAAATAGTGGATGGAGAGCAGGTCAACGATCACACGCAGGGTGCGCGAGAGGCCGTACTTGCTCTGGCCCTTGGTGCGCGCGTGGTGGCGCACCGGCTCTTCGGCCATGCGGGTGGGCGAGGTGACCGTGGCCAGCCAGGCCGGGATGAAGCGGTGCATCTCGCCGTACAGGCGGACTTCGCGCAGCACCTCGGTGCGAAAGGCCTTGAGGCTGCAGCCCAGGTCATGAAAGTCCAGGCCGCTGACGCGTCGGATCAGGCGGTTGGCAATCCTGGAGGGCACCTTGCGCAACCAGAAACCATCCTGGCGGTTCTGGCGCCAACCGGCCACCATGTCCAGGTCCTCGACCAGCAGGCGGTGCACCAGGCGCGGGATGTCGCGTGGGTCGTTCTGCAGGTCGCCGTCCATGGTGACGATGACATCGCCACGGGCAGCGTCGATACCCGCCTGCATGGCCGCGGTCTGGCGGAAGTTGCGCAAGAGGCGCACCACCCGGATGTGCGGGCCGACCTGGGCCGCACGCTCGCGCAGGCGCGCCTGGGTGCGGTCCCGGCTGCCATCGTCCACGACCACCAGTTCCCAGGGATGGGGGTAATCGTGCAGGGCGGCCTGCACGGCGTCGATCAGGTCGTGCGCCAGTTCTTCCTCGTTGTACATCGGCACCACCACCGAGAGGCGGTGCGGCGGGGTCGGGGTGGTGGAACCAGGCGTGGAGGCTTCGGACATGGACAGCGAGTGGGTTGGGCGCCTGCGGCGCGTCAGCCCCGATTGTCCTTCATCCGCGCCCCATCTGGCGCATCCGGCGCAGGCCGGGCAGGCCCCCCAGCAGCGCGGCCAGCAAGGAGGCGGCCAGGCAGAACAGGTGCACGGTCAGGGCCGCGGCGGCCAACTCGGCGGCGGCACCGCGCCCCAGGCCACTGGCCAGCCACACGCCGGCCTCGTAGGTGCCCAGGCCCGCGGGGCCTTGCAGGGGCAGCAAGGCGGCCAGTTCCCCGCCCAGGCCCGCGCCCATCGCGCCCAGCAGGGTCAGGCCCGTGCTGGGCCCGGCCAGGGCTTGCAGCAAGCCCCCGACCACCAGCAGCTTGGTCAGCCAGTTGCCCAGGCAAAGGCCCCAGCCGCCGCGCGCCCGGCGGCGCTGCACCAGCAGGCGCAACACCTGCCCGATCCGGTGCCGCCCCAGCAAGCCGCGGCGCCACCAGGCCGGCGCCCCCATACCGCGCCGTGCCAGCCACCACAAGCCGCCACCCCCCAAGGCCGCCAGCCCCAAGGCCGCCAGCCGCCAGGCCGATGGAACGCCGGGCCAGAGGCAGGCCGCCAGCAGCGCCAGCACCAGGGCGTCTTGCAGGCGCAACCACAGCAGGCTGCGCATGGCCTGCGGCCAGGTGGCCGACCAGACCTGGCGCACCAGCAGCGGGTAGCCCAGTTCGCCAGCGCGCATGGGCAGCAAGAGCACCGCGGCGTTGTGCACCAGCACCACCTGCAGGGCTTGCCGCAGGGAGACCGTGCGGCGCCAGCGCCACTCCTGGCGCATGCGCACCGCGCGCCAGACAAAGCTGGACCACCAGAGCAAGAGGCCCAGCGCCCAGCTCCCCAGGGGCACGGCCTGCATGCGCTGCCAGGTTTGCTGCGCCAGCGCCCACCCACCCTGCGGCGCCCAGGCGCCCAACAGCCAGGCCAGCAAGGCCAGGCCCAGGGCCCAGCCCAGCAGGCGCTTGAGCAGGCGACTCATGGGCGCTGGCCCTGTCGCCGTTCGTGCCAAGCACGCCAGCCTTGCAGGGCCTGCCAGCCCAGCGCCAGCAACGCTGCCGCGTTCAGGGTCCAGCGCGCCACGGGGGTGTCGGCCGGCGTTTGCCACAGCGCCAGCACCAGGAACAGGCGAAGAACGTGCACCAAGGCGGCGGCCAGTCGGGTGCCCCAGGGCGCGGGCAAGCGCCAGGCCCTGGGCCACAGGGGCCGGTCCAGGGTCCGCCAGCAAAGCGCCACCAGGGCCAGGCCAATGCCCGCACCGCTGAGCACATCGGCCGGCCAGTGTGCGGCCACGGCCACGCGCGAGGCCGCCACCAGGGCGCCCAGGGCCAGCAGGCCCCCCGCCCAGGGGCGCCGGGCCTCTCGGGCCAAGAGCCAGAGCAGGGCAAAGCCCGCGGCGGCGGCCAGGGCATGGCCCGAGGGCATGCTGTGGCCGCCCGCCGGCGGCAGGCCCACCGGCAGCAAGGCGCCCGCATCCAGCACCGACAGCGGCCGTGGTGCGTCCCACAGCCGTTTGAGCAAGGGGGTCAGGAGCGAGCCCAAGGCCCAGACGCGCAGCACCAGAACCTGGGCCCGTGAGCGATCGGGCACCAGGGCCAGCAGGAACGCCAGCATGAGGGCCGAGTCGCCCCACTGCGTGAGGTGCGACCAGAAGGCATCGGGCCAAACGGCCTGGGCGTGCACCGCCCGCATCAGTGCGGCATTGAGCGGGCTGTGGTGCAGCCACTGCCCCAGGCCAAACAGGCACAGCGCCGCCACGGCCATGGCGCGGCCAGGGCGCAGCGCCCAAGCCAGCGGGGGCCGGGTCGGGGCGTTCAAAAAATTGGGTTGATCGCGCATGTGCGGGCCAGGTGTGCAGTGCCGATGATACGCAGACCGGCCCGCAGGCGGCGGAAGGCTCGGCCGCGAACGGGCAGCAAGGCTTCAGGCCTGGGCGCGCGCCGCCAGGGCCGCCTGCGCCAGCGCGTTGCGCCGGCCAATGCCGTGGTAGGCAATGCCCAGGTCCTGCAACAAGGCCGGCTCGTACAGATTGCGGCCATCGATGATCAGCGGCTGGCGCATGCGCTGGCGCAAGGCCTCGAAGTCGGGGTTGTGAAAGTGCTTCCACTCGGTCACCACCAGCAGGGCGTCGGCGCCCGCCAGGGCCTGCACATCCTGCTGGACCAGTTGCAGGCGATCGAGCGCGCCGGGCGCATCCATCAGGTCCTCGCGCAAGGCGGCCAAGGCCTCGTGGCCGGCCACCGGATCGTAGGCCTGGACCCGCGCACCCAAACGCAGCAAATCGGCCACGATGACGCGGCTGGAGGCCTCGCGCATGTCGTCGGTATTGGGTTTGAAGGCCAGGCCCCAGACCGCGATCACACGCCCCGTCAAGTCCTGACCCAGAAAGGCCTGGGTGCGTTGCACCAACAGGCGCTTTTGGCCCTCGTTGACCGCTTCGGTGGCCGCCACCACCTGCATGGGCAGGCCTTGCTCGGCCGCGGTGCTGATGAGTGCGCGCGTGTCCTTGGGGAAACAGCTGCCGCCATAGCCGCAGCCGGCGTACAGAAAGCTCGGGCCAATGCGGCTGTCAGCGCCAATGCCCCGGCGCACATGGTCCACATCGGCCCCCAGGCGGTCGGCCAGATTGGCCACCTCGTTCATGAACGAGATGCGCGCGGCCAGCATGGCGTTGGCGGCGTACTTGGTCAGCTCGGCGCTGCGCACATCCATCCAGACGGTGCGCGCATGGTGGCGGTTGAAGCTGGCATACAGCTGGGTCATCAGGCGGCGGCTGTGCGCCTCGTGCGGGCCGGGGTCGATGCCCACGACGATGCGGTCGGGGTGCATGAAGTCGTCGATCGCCGCGCCTTCTTTGAGGAACTCGGGGTTGGAAGCCACATCAAAGCCCAAGGCATCGAGGCCCCGCGCTTGCAGGGCCTGCGCGATCACGGCGCGCACCCGGTCGGCGGTGCCCACCGGCACGGTCGATTTGTTGAGCACCAGCTTGAAATCCTGCATGTGCTCGCCAATGCTGCGCGCCACCGCCAGCACATGCTGCAGATCGGCCGAGCCGTCTTCCTGGGGCGGCGTGCCCACGGCGATCATCAGGATCTGGCCATGCGAAACCGCTTGGGCCACATCGCTGGTGAAATCCAGCCGGCCGGCCGCGCGGTTGCGCGCGATCACCGCGTCCAGGCCCGGTTCATAAATCGGCACGCCACCGGCTTGCAACTGCGCCACGCGCGCCGGGTTGCTGTCCAGGCACAGCACGCGAAAGCCCAGATCGGCCAGGCATGAACCGGTCACCAGGCCGACATAGCCGGCGCCCACCACAGTCACTTTCATCAGTTCTCTCCAGGCATGGTCCCGCTCACATGAAGCGGTCCAGCAATTTGCGCGAGCCACGGTCAAGCGCGGACAGGTCGCGGATCAGGTATTGCACCCCGTCGGCGTCGCTCACCAGCAGGCAGCGCGCGTTCAGGCGGCGGATGTCTTCCTCGCCCTTGAGCATGAAGCGGGTCGTGCCCCGGTCGGTCTGTACCTCCCATTGGCTGGGTGTGATCGGGCTGCTGATCGACACCAGGCGCTGGATTTCTGGCAGGAACTCGCGTTCGCGCAGGGCTTGCGTGAAGGCGGCCTGCAAGGGGCTGGGCAGGCCGCCCAGGGACTCGAACCAGGCCAGCTCGTGGCCCTCGGCATCGAGCACCGAGACGCCCTGGCCAGGCGCGCTGATGGGAAAGGCACTGGCCACATGCACACCCTCGTGGCACTGGCCCTCGGCGTCGGTCCAGCACCACTGGCCGCGCGGGTTGCGTTCAAGCTGCATCGCTGCCCTCCTCTGCCAACACATCGCCCTGCACCTGGGCGTGGCGCTGCTGGGCTTCATGCAGGCGCCAGTAGGTGCCACGCAGGGCCAGCAGCTCCTCATGCCCGCCCTGCTCCACCACCTCGCCCTTGTCCATCACCACCAGGCGATTGGCCTTGCGCAGGGTCGAGAGGCGGTGGGCAATGGCAATCGTGGTGCGACCGCGCACCAGGTTGTCCAGGGCGCGCTGGATTTCTTTCTCGGTCTCGGTGTCGACCGCCGAGGTGGCCTCGTCCATGATCAGGATGCGCGGGTTGATGAGCAGTGCCCGCGCGATCGAGATGCGCTGACGCTCGCCACCCGAGAGGCCCTGGCCGCGCTCGCCCACCAGCGAGTCGTAACCCTGGGGCATGCGCAGGATGAACTCGTGCGCGTGCGCGGCGCGCGCGGCCGCCACGATCTCCTCGCGCGTGGCCTCCGGTTTGCCATAGGCGATGTTGTCGGCAATCGTGCCAAAGAACAGGAAGGGCTCTTGCAGCACCAAACCGATCTGGCCGCGGTAGTCGCGCAGGGCCAGCTGGCGGATGTCCACACCATCGAGCTCGATGCGGCCCTCGCTCGGGTCGTAGAAACGGCAGATCAGGTTGACCAGGGTGCTCTTGCCCGAGCCGCTGTGGCCCACCAGGCCAATCATCTCGCCCGGCGCAATGTCCAGGCTCAGCTGGCGGATGACCGCGCGGTTGCCATAGCGAAACCCCAGTTCGTGCAAGCGGATCTGGCCCTTCACAGGCGGCAGGGGCTGGGGCTGTGCGGCCTCGGGCACGCTCGAGACATGGTCGAGGATTTCAAAAATCCGCTTCGCGCCAGAGGCCGCCTTCTGGGTGTGCGAGACGATGCGGCTCATGGAGTCGAGCCGGGTGTAAAAGCGCCCGATATAGGCCAGGAAGGCGGTCAGCACCCCCACCGTGATCTCGTTCTTCGAGACCTGCCAGATGCCAAAGGCCCAGACCACCAGCAGGCCAATCTCGGTCAGCAGGGTGACCGTGGGCGAGAACAGCGACCAGACGCGGTTGAGGCGGTCGTTGACCTGCAGGTTGTGCGCATTGGCGTCGCGAAAGCGCTGCGCCTCGCGGTCTTCTTGGGCAAAGGCCTTGACCACCCGGATGCCTGGGATGGTGTCGGCCAGCACATTGGTGACCTCGGCCCAGACGCGGTCGATTTTTTCAAAGCCGGTGCGCAGGCGCTCGCGCACGATGTGGATCAGCCAGCCAATCACCGGCAGCGGCAGCAGGGTCACCAGCGCCAGCGTGGGGTTGATGGTGAACAGGATCACCGCCGTCATGGCGATCATCAGCACATCGGTTGCAAAGTCCAGCAGGTGAAGGGACAGGAACACATTGATCCGGTCGGTCTCGCTGCCAATGCGCGCCATCAGGTCACCGGTGCGGCGCCCGCCAAAATACTCGAGCGACAGGCGCAGCAGGTGCTCGTAGGTGGTGGTGCGCAAATCGGCGCCGATGCGCTCGGAGACCAGGGCCAGGATGTAGGTCTTGATCCAGCCCAGGCCCCAGGCCAACAATGCCGAGGCCAACAGGCCCAGCAGGTACAGGCCCACCAGCGCCGGATCGATGGCCTGACCGTTCTGGTACGGGATCAGCACCTCGTCCATCAGGGGCATGGTCAGGTAGGGCGGCACCAGGGTGGCGGCGGTGGCCGCCAGGGTCAGCACAAAACCCAGCAGCAGCTGGCCCTGGTAGGGCTTGGCAAAGCGCCACAGCTTGAACAGGGTCCAGGTCGAGGCGGGCGTGAGCTCTTCGCGGGCGCAGCTGGGGCACTCCTCCTCGTCGGCCGGCCAGGGCTGGTGGCACACCGGGCAGGCACTGTCGGGGGACGGGGCGGCGGCCTCGCCGCGCTCACGCCGCAGCAGGCCCTCGCGCCACTGCGCCAGCAGCCGGCTGGCGCCCGCCTGCAGACCGAGCGTCATGCGCCACTGCCCCAGCGCATGCCCTTGCTCGTCCTGCAGGGACAGCTGCGCCACGCCGGCGTGGTCGCTCAGCGAGAGCGTCAAGCGGGGGTCCAGCGGCCAGTCTTGCCAGCTTTTTTCGTCGTCCGAACGGGCGAGCAGGCGCTGATCGGTCAAAATAAGGAGATTTTTGCGAAAGCACAGCGACGCGTCCAGGTCAACCTCGAGGCTGGCCAGAACGTTTTCTTGTGCAAGCAGCACGCCATTGACCACCGAAAGCCAGGCGTCGGGCACAACCGAACGCGGCAAGGAGGGTGTCAGTGGGGTCATGTAAAAACTTTGATCAGGGTAACGGGTTCACCCGTTGCGCATATACCGACAACACAGCCTCAAGGGCAGCACAGCGGCAACCCATGGACCTTCGCCAGCGCGCATTGCAGGGCGCATGCCACAGGCGTGCAGATGGCCCACAAGCCCCCCGCCCGGCAGCCTGCCATTGTATCGCCGAGCCCGTCTGACATGAGCCAACGAGACATCAAGATCCTCCACACCCGCGAACTGCGCGGGCCCAATATCTGGACCTACCGGCCGGTGCTCGAGGCCTTGGTCGACATCGGCGACCTCGAGGACAGCCCCTCCAACACGCTGCCCGGCTTCAACGAGCGGCTGTGCACCTGGCTGCCTGGCCTGATCGAGCACCGCTGCAGCGTGGGCGAGCGCGGTGGCTTTTTGCAACGCCTGACCGACGGCACCTGGCCCGCCCACATCCTCGAGCATGTGACGCTGGAGCTGCAAACCCGCGCCGGCATGCAGACCGGTTTTGGCAAAGCCCGCGAAGCCGGGCCCCGTGGCCTGTACAAAGTGGTGGTGCGCACACGCCAGGCCGAGGTCTCGCGCGCGGCCATGGCGCATGCGCGTGACCTGCTCATGGCCGCCATCCTCGACCAGCCCTTTGATGTGGCCGCCTGCGTGCGCGAACTCACCGACATGGTCGACCGGCTGTGCATCGGCCCGAGCACCGCCAGCATCGTGGACGCAGCGGCCGACCGCGGCATTGCCCACATCCGCCTCAACAGCGGCAACCTGATCCAGCTGGGCCAGGGCCAGGCCCAGCGGCGCATCTGGACCGCCGAGACCGACCAGACCAGCGCGATTGCCGAGGGCATCTCGCGCGACAAGGACATGACCAAGCAGCTGCTGGCCATGTGCGGCGTCCCGGTGCCTGAGGGCCAGGTCGTCGATTCACCGGCTGCGGCCTGGGAGGCCGCACAAGACATTGGCCTGCCGGTCTGCATCAAGCCCACCGACGGCAACCACGCGCGCGGCGTGTCGCTGGACTTGCGCGAGCGCGCCGACATCGAGGCCGCCTGGCAGTTGGCCGGCCAGGAGGGCAGCGAGGTGCTGGTCGAGCGCTTCATCTCCGGCGATGAACACCGCCTGCTGGTGGTGGGTGACCAGTTGGTGGCCGCCAACAAGGGCGAGCACGCGGTGGTGGTGGGCGACGGCCAGCACACCGTGGCCGAGCTGATCGAGTTGCAAATCAACGCCGATCCGCGCCGAGGCGAGGAAGAGGACTTTCCGCTGGACACCATCCGCCTGCAAGACCACCCCACCTCGGTGCTGGAGTTGCAGCGCCAGGGCTTGAGCGCCGACAGCGTGCCCGCCGCCGGCCGCGAGGTGCTGGTCATGCGCACCAGCAACATGATTCACGACGTCACCGACCAGGTCCACCCCGAGGTGGCCGCCCGCGTGGCGCTGGCCGCGCGCATCGTCGGCCTGGACATTGCCGGGGTCGATGTGGTCACCACCGACATCCGCCGGCCGCTTGAAGAGACCGGCGGCGCCGTGGTCGAGGTCAATGCCGGCCCGGGCCTGCTGATGCACCTCAAGCCCGCCACCGGCCAGCCACGCCCAGTGGGACAGGCCATCGTCAACCACCTGTTTGCTCCGCGCGAAAACGGTCGCATCCCCATTGTCGGGCTCATGGGTGCGGGCGACACCACCGCCTGCGCCCACCTGTTGGCCTGGCTGCTGCAGTTGCAGGGCTTGCGCACCGGTCTGTCGGCCGCCGACGGCCTGTACCTGGACCAGCGCTGCCTGCAGGCCAGTGCCGGCATGGGCTTTGACGCCGGTCAGCGCCTGCTGATCAACCGCTCGGTGCAGGCGGCGGTGTTCGAATCCGATGTGCGCCATTTGCTCAGCGAAGGCCTGCCCTACGACCGCTGCCAGGTGGGCATCGTCACCCGCATGCCCACGGCAGCCGGGCTGGACGACCTCTACCCGGGTGGTGACGAGCGCATGCCCGACTGGGTGCGCACCCAAATCGACCTGGTCTTGCCGGGCGGCACCGCACTGCTCAATGGCGCCGACCCGCAGGTCATGGCGCTGGCGCGCTACAGCGACGGCGAGGTGATGGTCTTTGCCGAACACGAAACCGAGCCGGCCCTGCAGCAACACCGCGCGGGCGGCGGCCGGGCCGCCTTCTGGCGCGCCGGCGTGCTGGTGCTGGCGCACGGCGCGCAAGAGACCGAGGTGTTGCAGCAGCAACGCCCGGCAGTGGCCAAGCTGCTGCGCAGCGGCCGCCTGAGCGCGCAGGACATGCTGGTGGCCAGCGCCGCCGCCTGGGCGCTTGATGTGCCCGCCGACCTCATCCGTGCCGGTGTCAAGAGCTTCGGCCAGACGCCCCCCTCCCCTTATTGACGGGCCCGCCCCTTCACGAGCGCTCCATGGAAGTCTCCCGCATCCGGGCCCTGCGTGGCCCCAATCTCTGGACCCGGCACACCGCCATCGAGGCCATCGTCACCTGTGCCGAGCACGAACGCGTGCTCACGCCGGCGATGGACCAGCAGCTGCGCCGCATCTTTCCCGACGTGGGCCTGATCGAGGGCTTCCGGCCTGGCGAGACCACCGGCATGGCGCATGTGCTCGAGCGCGTGACGCTGGCCTTGCAGGCCCAGGTGGGCTGCCCCGTGACCTTCAGCCGCACCACCCTCACCGAACAGCCTGGGGTCTACCAGGTGGTGGCCGAGTACACCGAGGAAGACGTGGGCCGCGCCGCCATGAACTGGGCGCAGCAGGTTTGCCAGGCGGTGCTCGAAGGTCGCCAGATCGACATTGCCCCTGCGCTGGCGCAACTGCGCGAGCTCGACGAGGACCTGCGCCTGGGCCCCTCCACCGGCTCGATCGTCGATGCCGCGGTGGCCCGTGGCATCCCCTACCGACGCCTGACCTCGGGCTCGCTGGTGCAGTTTGGCTGGGGCTCGCGCCAGCGCCGCATCCAGGCGGCCGAGACCGACACCACCAGCGCCATCGCCGAGTCGATCGCCCAGGACAAGGACCTGACCAAGCAGCTGCTGCATGCGGCGGGCGTGCCCGTGCCCATGGGCGAGCCGGTGAACAACCCCGAGCACGCATGGGACGTGGCCTGCCGCGTCGGCCTGCCGGTGGTGGTCAAGCCGCAAGACGGCAACCAGGGCAAGGGCGTGACGGTCAACATCGCCTCGCGCGATGCCCTGGTGGCCGCCTATGCCACCGCCGAGCGCTATGGCACGGTGATGGTCGAGAAATTCCTGCCGGGCCACGACTACCGCCTGCTGGTGGTGGGCGACCGGCTGGTGGCCGCCGCACGCCGTGAACCGCCGCTGGTGATTGGCGACGGGGTGCACACCGTGCGCGCCCTGGTCGAGTTGGTCAACGCCGATCCGCGCCGCGGCGACGGCCATGCCACCTCGCTGACCCGCATCCGCTTTGACGACATTGCCATCGCGCAGCTGCGTGCCCAGGGCCTGGAGCCCGAGAGCGTGCCCGAGAAGGGCCGCCGCGTGATCCTGCGCAACAACGCCAACCTCTCCACGGGCGGCACCGCCACCGACGTCACCGACGATGTGCACCCCGAGGTGGCGGCGCGCGCGGTGGCGGCAGCGCAGATGGTGGGCCTCGACATCTGCGGGGTCGATGTGGTGTGCGAGTCGGTGCTGCGCCCACTCGAAGAGCAGAACGGCGGCATCGTCGAGGTCAACGCCGCCCCCGGCCTGCGCATGCACATCAGCCCTTCGTTTGGCAAGGGCCGTGACGTGGGCAAGGCCATCATCGAGCACATGTTCCCGCAAGGCGAGAACGGCCGCATTCCGGTGATTGCGGTCACGGGCACCAACGGCAAGACCACCACGGTGCGCCTGATCGCGCACCTGCTGCGGCAAAAAGGCCTGCGGGTGGGCATGACCAACACCGACGGCGTGTATGTCAACGGGCGCCAGACCGACTCGGGCGACTGCAGCGGTCCGCGCAGCGCGCGCAATGTGCTGATGCACCCCGAGGCCGATGCCGCGGTGTTTGAAACCGCGCGCGGCGGTCTGCTGCGCGAGGGCCAGGCCTTTGACCGCTGCCAGGTGGCGGTGGTCACCAACCTGGGCAACGGCGACCACCTGGGCCTGAACTACATCACCACCCTCGAGGACCTGTCGGTGCTCAAGCGGGTGATCGTGCTCAATGTCCAGCCCGACGGCATGGCGGTGCTCAATGCGGCCGATCCCATTGTGGCCGCCATGGCCCCGCACTGCCCCGGCGACGTGACCTTCTTCGCGCAGGACCCGGCGCAGCCGGCCCTGGCCGCGCACCGGGCGCAAGGCCGCCGCGTGGTGTATGTCGAAGACGATCAGCTGGTGGCGCAAAAAGGCCGCAGCGTGGTGCGCATTCCGCTGGCTGGCATCCCGGTCACGCGCGGGGGCCTGATTGGCTTCCAGGTCGAGAATGTCATGGCCGCGGTGGCCGCGGCCTGGGCGGTGGACGTGAGCTGGGACGACATCGCCCGCGGCCTGGCCAGCTTTGTCAGCGATCTGCAGGGCGTGCCCGGGCGCTTCAACCTGTTCGACTACCACGGCGCGACCCTGATTGCCGACTACGGCCACAACCCCGACGCCATGAACGCGCTGGTGTCGGCGGTGCAGAACATGCCCGCGCAGAAACGCGTGGTGGTGATCAGCGGCGCCGGCGACCGGCGCGACGAGGACATCCGCGACCAGACGCGCATCCTGGGGCAGGCCTTTGAAGAGGTCATCCTGTACCAGGATGCCTGCCAGCGCGGTCGCGCCGACGGCGAAGTGCTCGGTTTGCTGCGCGAGGGCCTGCAAGGCGCCCCGCGCACCCAGCATGTGCAAGAGATCAACGGCGAGTTCCTGGCCATCGATACCGCGCTGGCGCGTTTGCAGCCCGGGGATCTGTGCCTGATCCTGATCGACCAGGTGCAAGAAGCGCTGGCGCACATCCAGTCACGCGCCCGCCCCATCTGAGGCGCTGCGGCGCGGCGCAGGCTCAGGCGCGCTGCAAGACCTGCGCCAGGCCTTGCGCCAGCGGCACCGACAGCGCCAGCGCCAGCAAGGCCAGGGGCCAGCCACGGGTGCGCCAGGCCGCGCTTTCCACCCAGCGGTACAGGGCTTGTGCGGCCAGCAGCGACACGATCACCGAGGCCAGCATGCCCAAGGCGTTGGGCCAGGGCGCGCTGCCGGCCCACTGCAGCACCAGGGCGCTGACCAGCACACTGACCGGAAAGTGCACCAGGAACAGGGCGTAAGAGCGCTGCGCCAAGGCCTGCACCCAGGGCATGGCGCGCGTGCGCCATGCCGCCGGCAATGCGGGCGACCAGGCCAGCCACAGGGCCACGCCCCAGGCCAGGGCAATGCGGGTGCGCATCTCCAGCCACAGGGCCAGCGCGCCCAACACCAGCAGGGTCAACCAGCCCATCCCGCGTTGCAGGCCATCGGCCTGGCGCGTCCACCAGGCCAGCATGCCCAGGCCATAGGCCCCAAAAAAATACAGGCCCCAGTTGTCCAGCGCGGCGTTGCGGTTCCACAGCAGCAAAGAGCCCAGGGCCATGGCCATGACCAGGATGGGCCAGCGCAGCGCTGCGTGCTGCCGCAGCGGTCTGGGCCATGCACGCTGCGCCAGGCCGACCAGCAGCAGCGCCAATGCAAAGAGCTGCACATCGATGGCCACGTACCACAGGCCCGCTGACAGGGCCTCGTGGCCAAGCAGGTGCGTCAACAGAAAGGCGTGGGCCAGGGCCTGCACGCCGCCGACCGTGGCCGAGAGGCTGTCATGCGAAAAAATCGGGCGCAGGGCCTCGGCCAGCACCACCCAGATCGCCAACACCACCCACAGCGGCAAGGCCAGACGCAGAAAACGCCGGCCCAGCAAACCAGCCATGCGGGGCCATGTGAGCTGGCGCTCACGCACCAGGGCTGGCGCGACCAGAAAGCCCGCGCACACCAGAAAGACCTGCACCGCCAGGCGGGCATGGTCGTAGAGCCAGGCCATCAGATCGGGGGCCAGCGGCAGGGCCGCGTCCGACATCGGCCCATAAAAGGCCAGGTGGTGCGCGACGATGAACAGACAGGCCAGGGCCCGCAACAGATCGGGCCAATCTGCGCGGGCGCTGGGGGTGGCCGAGGGCGGGGACGCGCTGGCCATGGCCCCGTTCAGAGCGCCAGGCGCGCGCGCGCAGCGGCGTATTCGCGCTTGAGCTGTGCCACCAGATCGGCGGTGCGCTGCACCTTGGTGATGGCCCCAATGCCCTGACCGCAGCCCCAGATGTCCTTCCAGGCCTTCTTGGCGTCGCCGCCAAAGTTCATCTTGCTCGGATCGGACTCGGGCAGGTTGTCGGGGTCGAGGCCCGCGGCCACGATGGAGGGCTTGAGGTAGTTGCCATGCACCCCGGTAAAGAGGTTGCTGTAGACGATGTCGTCGGAGTCGCTGTCGACGATGGCCTGCTTGTAGGCCTCGCTGGCGCGTGCTTCTTCGGTGGCGATAAAGGCCGAGCCAATGTAGGCAAAGTCGGCGCCCATGGCCTGCGCGGCCAGGATGGCGTCGCCGCTGGCAATCGAACCGCTCAGTGCCACCGGGCCGTCAAACCACTGGCGGATTTCCTGAATCAGCGCGAACGGGCTCTTGGCCCCTGCGTGCCCACCCGCCCCGGCGGCCACCGCGATCAGGCCATCGGCGCCCTTGTCGATGGCCTTGTGGGCAAAGGTGTTGTTGATGATGTCGTGCAGGACCACGCCGCCGTAGCTGTGAGCGGCCTGGTTGATTTCCTCGCGCGCCCCCAGGCTGGTGATGATGACCGGCACCTTGTACTTCACGCACAACTGCATGTCGTGTTCGAGCCGATCGTTGCTCTTGTGCACGATCTGGTTGATCGCAAACGGCGCCGCCGGGGCGTCCGGGTTGGCGCGGTTGTGGGCGGCCAGCGTCTCGGTGATCTCGGCCAGCCACTCGTCGAGCTGCGAGGCCGGGCGCGCGTTGAGCGCGGGCATGGAGCCAATGACCCCGGCCTTGCACTGCTCGATCACGAGCTTGGGATTGCTGATGATGAACAGCGGGGAACCGATCACCGGAAACTTCTGGGCGGCCAGCACCGGGGGCAGCTTGGACATGCGAACTCCTGAAGAACAATCCTGCATTGTCGCGCATGTGTCGGGCCTGCGTGTCGAGGTCGTGACATTCTCCGGGCAGAGGCCTCAAGAGGCCTGCACCACCGATCCAACACTGCCCTGCCCTGCCATGCGACCACGTTTGCGCCTTCCCCTGCTCGCCCTGCTTGCCAGCCTGATGACCCTGCCAGCCCACGCGGCCTGGCCCGAGCGAGGGGTGCGCATCATCGTGCCGTTCCCGGCCGGAGGACCCGCCGACAACTCCACCCGCGTGGTGGCCAAACGACTGGCCGAACTGTGGGGCAAGCCGGTGGTGGTGGAAAACCGGCCAGGCGCTGCCGGCATGGTGGCCGGGGCCAATGCGGCCCCGGACGGCTACTCGCTGATCCTGGGAGCTGGCTCGCACATCGTCACCGCGCCGCTCATGAACCCCAAGATGGCGTATGTGCCCATGCGGGACTTTGCGCCAGTGAGCCTGATCCTGACCAACACCCCGGTCATCACGGTGCACCCCGGGACGGGCATCAAAACCCTGCGCGAGTTGATCGCCTATGCCAAGGCCAAACCCGGCACGCTCAATTACAGCTCGGCCGGCATGGGCAGCCCAGGCCACCTGACCATGGAAATGCTGACCGACCTGACCCAGACGAACATGGTGCATGTGCCCTACAAGGGGGGCGCCCCGGCCGTGGCCGAGTTGGTGGGCGGCCATGTGCAGTTGGGCGTGAACGCCACCCCCACCGTGTTGCAACACATCCAGACGGGCAAGCTGACGGCCCTGGCTGTGGCCAGCACCCGCCGGGACCGCTCGCTGCCGCAAGTGCCCACCACCGCCGAGGCGGGTGTGAACAACCTGGGCTATTACATCTGGTATGGCTTGTTTGCCCCGGCCAAAACGCCGCGCGACATCGTCAACCGGGTCAGCGCCGATGTGCAGAAGGTGCTGGCCGAGCCGGCCATCGCCGAGACCATTCGCATCCAGGGGGGTGATCCGGAGGGGGCCAGCCCCGAAAAATTCAAGCAAATGATCGAGGACGACATCGCCGTTTGGGCACGGCTGATCCGCGAGAAAAAACTCACCCTGGAGGAATGATGTCGGCAGCCGCTGCGGCCCATGGATGGACGGGGCCTGGTCAACCTGGGGCCTCCCCCCTGGTCTTTGATTCGCCGCACAGCTCGCGCCTGTGGCCGGCCTGGGCCACCCGCCCACAGGTCAGCACGGCCGCCCTCGACAGTGGCTGGGACGCCTGGGTTGATGAGATGTGGGCGCTGGCCTGCGGTGGACGCAGCCCGGTGCTGGCCGCCCACTTTCACCGTGCCTGCCTGGACGCCAACCGGCCGCGCGACGACATCGACCAGGACTTGCTCGATGCCCCCTGGCCGGGACCGATTCGAGCCAGTTCGGCCTGCCGGCGCGGCATGGGCCTGATCCGCCGCCTGGCCCTGCCCGGTCAGCCGCTGTACGCCCAGCCGCTGCCGGTGTCCGAGGTGCAGCAACGCATCCAGGCGCTGTACGACCCCTACCACCAGGCCCTGCAAGACATGATCCAGGCCGCACAGGCGCGCTGGGGGCAGGTGCTGCATCTGAATGTTCACTCGATGAAGTCGGTCGGCAACGACATGAATGTCGACAGCGGTCAGGCCCGCCCGGACATGGTGCTGAGCAATCTGAACGGCCAGACCTGTGCCCCGGGGCTGCTGGCGCAGCTGGGTGAGCGCTTGCAGGCCTTGGGCTTTCGCGTCCAGCTCAACGATCCGTATCAGGGCAACGAATGCATCCGCCGCCATGCCCATCCAGCGCAGGGGCGCCACAGCGTTCAAATCGAACTCAACCGAGCGCTGTACATGGACGAGCGCGCCATGACCCGGCATGCCGGCTTTGACCGGCTGGTGACCCAGCTGCAGGCGTTTGTGCTGGGCCTCGAGCGCGAGACGCCCTGGCGCTAGGCCTGCCCACCCCGGCACACCTGCCCTCCGGAGCCTGGGCAGGGCAGCAGCCGCTCAGTAGGCCTCGAGCGCCATGTCGATCACGCTGTCAGCGCCCTGCACGATGCTGTCGCGCAGGCCCGGCACCTTGACCAGGATGTGATCGGCATAGAAACGCGCCGTGACGGCCTTGGCCTGCATAAAGGGCTTGTCGATGGCCTGTTGCGCGGGGTCGAGCGCCACCAGCAGGGCGCGGCCCATCTGCCAGCCCGCCATCAGATTGCCCGCCAGCATCAGGTAGGGCACGCTGCCGGCAAAGGCGGCATTGGGGTTGGCGCGGGTATTGGCAGCCACAAAGTCCACCACCTCGACAAAGGCCTCGCGCGCGGCCTGCAGGCGCTTGGCAAAAGCCTGCGCCGACGGGTCGCTGTGCGCGCGCAGCTGCGCTTCGGTGACCGCAATCTGATCGGCGATCGCGCGTGCCGACTGGCCGCCGTCGCGGGCGGTCTTGCGGCCCACCAGGTCGTTGGCCTGGATGGCGGTGGTGCCTTCGTAAATGGTCAGGATCTTGGCGTCGCGGTAGTGCTGCGCCGCACCGGTCTCTTCGATAAAGCCCATGCCGCCGTGCACCTGCACGCCCAGGCTGGCCACCTCGATGCTCATCTCGGTGCTGTAGCCCTTGACCAGCGGGACCAGGAATTCGTAGAAGATCTGGTTTTGCTGGCGCACCTGCGCATCCGGGTGGTGGTGCGCGGCGTCGTAAGCGGCGGCGGCCACCAGCGCCATGGCGCGGCAGCCCTCGGTATAGGCGCGCATGGTCATGAGCATGCGGCGCACATCCGGGTGGTGCAGGATGGGGCCGGCCTTGGGCAGGCTGCCGTCCACTGGGCGGCTCTGCACCCGGTCACGGGCGTACTGCACCGCCTTCTGGTAGGCGCGCTCGGCAATCGCAATGCCCTGCACACCCACCGCGTAGCGGGCAGCGTTCATCATGATGAACATGTACTCCAGGCCGCGGTTTTCCTCGCCCACCAGAAAGCCGATGGCGCCGCCATGGTCGCCGTATTGCAGCACGGCGGTGGGGCTGGCCTTGATGCCCATCTTGTGCTCGATGCTCACGCAGTGCACATCGTTGCGCGCACCAATCGAGCCATCGTCACCGACCAGGAATTTGGGCACCACAAACAGGCTGATGCCCTTGACGCCCTCGGGCGCGCCCTGCACACGGGCCAGCACCAGATGGACGATGTTGTCGGCCATGTCGTGCTCACCGTAGGTGATGTAAATCTTGGTGCCAAAAATCTTGTAGGTGCCGTCGGGCTGCGGTTCGGCACGGGTGCGCACCGCGGCCAGGTCGGAGCCGGCCTGCGGCTCGGTCAGGTTCATGGTACCGGTCCACTCGCCGCTGATCAGGCGGTCGAGGTACTTGGCCTTCATCTCGTCGGAGCCGGCGGTGAGCAAGGCCTCGATGGCGCCATCGGTCAACATGGGGCACAGGGCAAAGCTCATGTTGGCCGAGTTGAGCATCTCGCCGCAGGCCGCGCCAATCGTCTTGGGCAGCCCCTGGCCGCCAAACTCGGGCGGGTGCTGAAGGCTTTGCCAGCCGCCTTCGCGGAACTGCTGGTAGGCCTGCTTGAAGCCCGGGGTGGTGCTGACCTGGTTGCCATCGTGGTGCCAGGAGGGGTTCTTGTCACCTTCCCAGTTGAGCGGCGCGATCACCTCGGCGTTCAGGCGCGCGCACTCCTCGAGCACCGCCTGCGCCGTCTCCAGACCCGCGTCCTCAAAGCCGGGGATCTGCGCAATCTGGTCGATGCGGGCCAGGTGCTCGATGTTGAACAGCATGTCCTTGACGGGGGCGGTGTAGCTCATGGTTTCTCCGAGAGGATCGCGACGGGATGGGCGCGCTGGCGGCGCCAGCAATGGGCAAACAGATCGGGCAGGCTGGCGCCCGCGCGGGGCGCCAGCAGCAGGGACGTCAGAGCGTGTTGGTCAGCTCGGGCACGGCCGCAAACAGATCGGCCTCCAGGCCGAAGTCGGCGACGCTGAAGATCGGGGCCTCGGGGTCCTTGTTGATCGCCACGATCACCTTGGAGTCCTTCATGCCCGCCAGGTGCTGGATGGCGCCAGAGATTCCGCAGGCCACGTACAGCTGGGGCGCGACGATCTTGCCCGTCTGGCCCACCTGCAGGTCGTTGGGCGCGTAGCCCGCATCGACCGCCGCGCGGCTGGCGCCGATGGCCGCGCCCAGCTTGTCGGCCAGGGGCGTCATCACCTCGTTGAACTTCTCGCTGCTGCCCAGGGCACGGCCGCCCGAGACGATGATCTTGGCCGCCGTCAGCTCGGGGCGGTCGCTCTTGGCGATCTCGCTGCCCACATACTGGCTCTTGCCGCTGTCGGCCTGTGCGCCTGCGGCTTCCACCGCCGCCGCGCCACCCGTGGCCGGCGCCGCGTCAAAACCCGTCGTGCGCACCGTGATCACCTTGATCGCATCGGTGCTCTGCACCGTGGCCATGGCGTTGCCCGCGTAAATCGGGCGCTCGAAGGTGTCGGGCGACTCCACCTTGGTGATGTCGCTGATCTGGCCCACGTCCAGCTTGGCGGCCACACGCGGGGCCACATTCTTGCCACCCGCCGTGGCCGGGAACAGGATGTGGGTGTACTGGCTGGCAATGGCCAGCACCTGCGCGGCCACGTTCTCGGCCAGGCCGTGCGCCAGCGCCTGGCTGTCGGCGTGCAGCACCTTGGCCACACCCGCAATCTGGGCCGCCGCCTGCGCCGCCGCGCCCGCCTGGTGGCCCGCCACCAGCACATGCACGTCGCCGCCGCAGGCCACGGCTGCGGTCACGGTGTTGAGGGTCGCGCCCTTGATGGCGCTGTTGTCGTGTTCAGCAATTACAAGAGAGGCCATAGGCATTCGGGTCCATGGGGTTGAGGGGCGGCGATCAGATCACCTTGGCCACGTTCTTGAGCTTGTCGACCAGCGTCGCCACGTCCGGCACCTTGATGCCGGCGCTGCGCTTGGGCGGCTCGCTGACCTTGAGCGTCTTGATGCGCGGGGTCACGTCCACCCCCAGATCCTCGGGCTTGACCGTCTCGAGCGGCTTTTTCTTGGCCTTCATGATGTTGGGCAAGGTCACATAGCGCGGCTCATTGAGGCGCAGATCGGTCGTCACCACCGCCGGCAGGCTCAGGCGCAGCGTCTCCAGGCCGCCGTCGACCTCGCGCGTGACGCTCACCGCGCCATCGGCCACTTCCACCTTGCTGGCAAACGTGGCCTGCGGCAGGTCCGCCAGCGCCGCCAGCATCTGGCCCGTCTGGTTGCAGTCGTCGTCGATGGCCTGCTTGCCCAGGATCACCAGGCCTGGCTGCTCCTTGTCGAGCAGCGCCTTGAGCAGCTTGGCCACCGCCAGCGGCTGCAGCTCCTCGGTGCTCTCGACCAGGATGCCCCGGTCGGCCCCGATGGCCATGGCCGTGCGCAAGGTCTCCTGGCACTGGGTCACGCCGCAGGACACCGCGATCACCTCGGTGGCCACGCCCTTTTCCTTCAGGCGCACCGCCTCTTCGATGGCGATTTCATCGAAGGGGTTCATGCTCATCTTGACGTTGGCAATGTCCACACCGGTCTGGTCCGACTTCACACGAACCTTGACGTTGTAATCCACCACCCGTTTGACGGGAACCAGAATTTTCATGCAAGCATCTCCTAAAAATGGGGGAACTGCGGCGATTGTGCATGCGCGCGGGCCGGCCAATTGACGTTAACGTAAACGTCAACGATAGTTGAGCGCGATTGTGCCCGATCCGATGCGTGCTCGCCAAGTGAAATTCGCTAAAAAGCACGACCGTTCGCATCTTACCTTGCCCCCGCCCCGGGCTTTGTCATTTGGGTGTCATTCGCCCAGGAAACCCCTAGGGTCGGCTTGGGGATTTCACCGACCGATCGGGCGGCTAATTCCCGATAGCATCAAGGCACGGTTTTCGGCGCGATCGCCCCAACCGCCTCCCATCCCTTCCCGGAGTTTCTTGTCCATGAAAAAACTGCTGACCCTCGCCGCCCTGACCCTGGCTGGCGCCGCTTCCGTGCAAGCGCAAACCGTGCTGGTTGCCTCGTCCTGGGTGCCGCCCACCCACACCCTGAGCATGGCGCAAAAGGAATGGTGCGATCTGCTGGCCAAGAACACCAGCAACCGGGTCCGCTGCAACATCCTGCCGCGCGCGGTCACCCCGCCGCCGGGCACCTACGACGCGGTGCGCAACGGCCAGGCCGACCTGTCCTTTGGCGTGCACGGCTACACCCCGGGTCGCTTTACCCTGACCAAGATGGCCGAGTTCCCCTGGCTGGGCGACCGTGCCGAGCCGCTGTCGGTGGCCTTCTCGCGCATTGCGCAGCGCCACCCCAAAATCATCGAGGAACATCCCGGCGTCAAGCTGATCACGGTCTTCACCCACGGCCCCGGCATTGTGTTCAACACCAAGCGCCCCATCACCAAGGCCGATGACCTCAAAGGCATGAAGTTCCGCGTCGGCGGCGGCATCATCAACGACATCGCGCCGCTGCTGGACATGAACATCACCCTCAAACCCGCCACCGACTCCTTTGAGTTGCTGTCGACGGGCGTGATGGACGGCACCCTCTTCCCGGCCGAATCGCTGGACTCGTTCAAGATCGACAAGGTGGTCAAGCACGCCACCTTCTTCCCGGGCGGTCTGTACAACACCAGCTTCTTCTTTGTGATGAACCAGGCCAAGTACAACAGCCTGTCGGCGCAAGACAAGAAAGCCGTGGACGATATTTCGGGTGAAGTCGCCGCGCGCATCTTCGGCAAGGGCTGGGATGTGGTCGATGGCAAGGCCATCGAGAACATGAGCAAGAACGGCGTGGTGATCACCAAGGCCAATCCCTCGTTTGTCTCGGACGTGACCGTGCGCCTGAACAAGCTCGAGCGTGACTGGGCACGCGACGCCAGCGCCAAGGGCCTGAACAACGCGGCGGGCGTGCTCGCCGAGTTCCGTGCCGAGATTGCCAAGCTGCAAAAATAAGCCTTTGCTTGCTGACCCAACGGTATCGGGTTCGCCCGATACCGTTTTTGTTTGATGAGGCCCAGCCTTGAAAAAATCACTCGAAATCTTTTGCGGCGTTCTGGCTGGCCTGGCCCTGATGGGCATCATGGTCCTGACCTTTCTGGACGTGAGCGGGCGCAAGTTTCTCAACCACTCCATCACCGGCTCCCTGGAGCTGACCGAACTGCTCATGGTGGTGGTCATCTTTGGCGCCCTGCCCCTGGTGTCCGAGCGTGGCGAGCATGTGGTCTTTGACTCGCTCGACCCGGTGTTGCCGGCCTGGGTGCGGCGCGTGCAGCGTTGGCTGGTGCAGGCCGTCTGCGGGCTGGCCATGCTGGGCCTGGCCTGGCTCTTGTGGCAGGCCGGTGCCGACTTCCTGGCCAACGGCGAGACGACCGCACAACTGCGCATCCCCAAAGGCTTTTTCATCCAGGGCATGGGGGTGCTGTGCGCGTTCACCGGCCTGGTGCACCTTTCGCTGATGGTGGGTGCTGAGCAACAAGAGCAGGAAGGCGGTGTGCTGTGACCGCTGCCCTGCTTGGATTTCTGGCGATTTTTGTGCTGGCGCTGCTGCGCATGCCGCTGGCTTTTGGCATGGGACTGGTGGGCTTTGTCGGCGTGGGCCTGACGCGCGGCTGGGACGCTTCGCTCGCGGGTGTGGCCCAGGTGGTGCACGAGACCGGCTTTGCCTACACCCTCTCGGTGATCCCCCTGTTCATCCTGATGGGCAATTTTGTGGCGCGGGCCGGCCTGGCGCACGAGCTGTTCCAGGCGGCCAACACCTTCATCGGCCACAAACGCGGCGGCCTCGCGCACGCCACGATTGCCGCCTGCGCGGGTTTTGGCGCCATCTGCGGCTCGTCCATCGCCACCGCGGCCACCATGAGCAAGGTGGCCTACCCCTCGATGAAGCGCATGGGCTACAGCGATGCCATGTCCACTGGCGTGATCGCCGCCGGCGGCACGCTGGGCATCATGATCCCCCCATCGACCATCATGGTCATCTACGGCATCATCACCGAGACGCACATTGGCAAGCTGTTTGCGGCGGGCGTCATCCCCGGCCTGCTGACGGCGGCGCTGATGATGCTGGCGGTGGTGGTGATGACGCGCCTGGACCCAGACCATGCGCCGGCTGGCCAGCGCTACAGCTGGTCCGAGCGCTGGGCGGCGCTGCGCGGCATCTGGGGCGTGCTGCTGCTGGTGATCGTGGTGCTGGGCGGCATTTACGGCGGCTTTTTCACCGCCACCGAAGGGGCCGGCGTGGGCGCCATGTTTGCCTTCTTTTTTGCGCTGGCGCGCAAGGCGCTCACCCCACGCGTGCTGCTCGACGTGTTGGTCGAATCGGCGCGCACCACCGGCATGCTGTTCACCCTGTTGATCGCGGCCACGGTGTTTGCCAACTTCGTCAACTACACCAGCCTGCCCTTCGAGCTCAAGGACTGGATCACCGGTCTGGGCCTCTCGCCCATCATGATCGTGGGCGCGATGATGCTGATCTATGTGCTGCTGGGCACCGTGATGGAAGAGCTGACCATGGTGCTGCTGACCATTCCGCTGTTCTTCCCGATCGTGGTGCAACTGGGCTTTGACCCGGTGTGGTTTGGCGTGCTGATCGTGATGGTGATCCAGATTGGCCTGATCTCGCCGCCGGTGGGCATGAACCTCTTCGTCATCAACACCCTCTTGCCGCAGGTGGGCCTGGGCCGCATTTTCCGCGGCGTCTGGCCGCTGGTGCTGGTGCTGGTCATCACCCTGCTGATTTTGCTGACCGTGCCCTCGCTCAGCCTCTGGCTGCCATCCTTCATGGACTGATCCGGGGGCCGGCGCAGGCGTGGCCCGATCCGGGCCACGTTGGCAGGCTCAGTGGCGGCCTTCGGGCCGTTGGGGCGGTGGCTGGTGCACCACCCGTTGCGGGAAGGGAATCTCGATGCCCGCCCCGCGCAAGGCCTGCAGCACCGCGATGTTCACCTCCGAGCGCACATTCTGCTGGCCCTTGTCGGCGTCGCCAATCCAGAACAAGAGCGTGAACTCCAGGCCGTCGGCACCAAACGCGCTGAGCCAGGCGGCGGGCGCGGGATCGGCCAGCACCCGCGCCTGCGAACGACAGGCCTGCAACAACAGCGCCTGCACCTGGGCCACATCGCTGTCGTAGGCCACGCTCACCGTGGTGCTCAGCGCCATGCGCGGATCGGCCAGGGTCAGGTTCTCCACGCGCTGCGTGATCAGCATCTCGTTGGGCACGATGGATTCGCGGCCATTGCCGGCGCGGATGACGGTGTAGCGGGCCTTGATGTCGGTCACCTGGCCCTCGAAACCATCCACCCGCACGATGTCGCCAATGCGCATGCTGCGCTCGGCCAGCACCACAAAGCCGCTGACATAGTTGGCCGCCAGCTTTTGCAGGCCAAAGCCCAGGCCGACGCCAATGGCGCCGCCCAACACCGACAGCGCCGTCAGGTCGATGCCCACCGCCGACAGCGCCAGCAGCAGGCCGACAAACAGCATGAGGGCGCGCAGCAGGTTGCTCACCACCTTGCGCATCGACAGATCCCCGCCGCTGGCCTGGCGCAGCAGGCGCGACTCCAGCGCCGACGACAACCACAGCGTGAGCAAGAGCACCGCGCCCGCGGTCAGGGCGCCTTCGATCATGGTGCGCACCGAGAGGGTCTGGCTGCCAATCTTCCAGCGGATCTCGTCGAGCTCGCGCAGCACCACCGGCAGCACGCCCGTCACCCACAGCAGCACCGCCAGCCAAGCCAGCCATGAGATGGTGCGTTCGACCAGGCGCAACCAGGGCGCCTGCGCACCAAAGGCCGCCTGCAGCACCTTCACGCCAAAGCGGATCGAGGCCAGCGAGATGCAGGCGGGCAGCAAGATATCAAACAGCGCCACCGGGTGGCCCGTGCCCAGCTGGGGCACGGCGATGCTGGCGGCAAACACCAGGGCCAGCAACACGATCGGAAACAGCACGCCATCGAGCCCTCGCCGGCCCAACAGGATCGGCATGTCCTGCCCACCCAGCGCGCGGCGCAAGGCTTGCACGGCCAGCCAGGACAGGCCGGCGGAGAGCGCCAGGGCCGCCAGGGCCAGCAGCGAATCGGGGTGCGCCAGTTGCGCGACCCAGCTCAGGGGATCTTGGAGATTGGGCTTGCTCATGCCCCCAAGTTTAGACCCCAGCCAGCACGCGCAGGTGCGCCTCGACGCTGCGCGCCAGGGCGCTCAGGTGGTAGCCCCCCTCCAGGCAGCTCACCAGGCGCCCCTTGGCGTGGCGCTGGGCAACGTCCATCAGCTGCTGGGTGATCCAGGCGTAGTCCTGCTCCACCAGGCCCAGCTGGCCCATGTCGTCCTCGCGGTGGGCGTCAAAGCCCGCGCTGATCAGCAGCAACTCGGGCGCGAAGTCGTGCAGACGTGGCAGCCACAGGTCTTGCACCAGGCCGCGCACCTCCATCCCCCGGGTGTAGGCCGGCACAGGCACGTTCAGCAGGTTGGCAGCATTCGAGCGCGAGCCCCCCTCGGGGTAGAAAGGGTGCTGGTAGAAGCTGACCATCAGGATGCCCGGGTCGCCGGCCACGATGTCCTCGGTGCCGTTGCCGTGGTGCACGTCAAAGTCCACGATCGCCACGCGCTTCAACCCATGGCGCTGGCGCGCATAGCGGGCGGCAATCGCCACATTGTTGAAAAAGCAAAAGCCCATGGCCTTGGCCCGCCCGGCATGGTGACCCGGCGGGCGCACCGCACAAAACGCGTTGTCCATCTCGCCGGCCATCACCGCATCCACGGCGGCAGTGGCCGCGCCCGCCGCATGCAGGGCCGCCTCCCAGGTGTGGGCATTGATCCAGGTGTCCGGGTCCAGGGCATGGTGCGCCGGGCCACCGGCGGCCTGGTCCTCGCGCAGCTGATCGGACAGGCCGCGCAGCGCGGCCACATGCAGGCGGTCGTGCGCCAGCTCCAGGTCGGCCAGCGGCGCCGGTGGGGCCTCGCAGCGGGTGAGTGCCATGTCCAGCCCGGTGATCAGGAGCCGATCCTCGATGGCCGAGAGGCGCTGCGGGCACTCGGGATGGCCCGGGCCCATCTCGTGGCGATAAAACGTGGGGTGGGTGAAGTAGCCGGTGGCGCCCATGGCGGTCAGGTGGTCCTATCGATCAGCAAGCGGCCAGCGCCCCATGCGTCTGGCATGGGCCAGCTTAGCACGCCCGCCGGCGCGCCAGTTTTGCGCAGATCAAGTCGGCCCAAACCCATGGCTGCGGGCTACACTTGCCGCATGTTGTTGCGCTCCATTGCCCCAACCCTTGGCGGCCTCCTGCTGGGCCTGGGCCTGCTCGTCGCCCATGGGCCCGCACCGGCCAAATCGCATGTGCCGGGGCCATCGGCCAAGGCCAGCCCAGCGGCCCTCAAATCGCAGGCCCGCACCAGCAAAGCGGCCAGCAAGACCAAGGCCAAGGACTTGCTGCCGCGCAAGGGCAAGAAGCCGCGTGCGGCCGCCCTGGCCGCTGGCGCTGGATTGGCCGCCGGTTCGGCCCTGGCGGCGCAAAGCCTGGCCCAGCGGCCCGAGGCCCTGGCCTGGGGCCAAGCGCTGGCGCAGGACCAGGGCCTGCCCCCCGAGTGGGTCAAGGCCCAGCTGGTGCAGGCCAAGGTGCTGCCCTCGGTGCGCAAGCTGGTGCTGCCGCCGGCCACACCGGCGGCCAAAAACTGGGCGGCCTACCGCGATCGCTTCATCGAGCCGCGCCGCATCGAGGCGGGCCTGGCCTTCTGGCAGCGGCACGAGGCGGCGCTGGCACGCGCGCAAGCCGAGTTTGGCGTGCCCGCCGAGTTCATCGTCAGCATCATTGGCGTGGAGACCTTTTACGGCCGCCACATGGGCAACTTCCGCATCCTCGATGCGCTGGCCACGCTGGCCTTTGATTTCCCGACCGAACACCCACGCGCGGCCGATCGGCAGGCGTTTTTCCGCCAGGAGCTGGCCCAGTTCCTGCTGCTGACCCAGCGCAGCGGGGCCGACCCGCTGCAGGTGCGCGGCAGCTATGCCGGCGCCATGGGCCTGCCGCAGTTCATGCCCTCGAGCTGGGCCAAGATGGCCATCGACTTTGACGGCGACGGCCGCATCGACCTGTTTGGCAGCCCCGAGGACGCGATCGGCTCGGTGGCCCATTACTTCCAGGTGCACCAGTGGAAGACCGGCCTGCCCACCCACTACCCGGTGCAGATGCAGACCCGCGACGACGACTTGCAAACCCTGCTGCTGCCGGACATCCTGCCCACCTTCACGCCCAAACGCCTGCACGAGCTGGGCGCCCGCCTGGACGAGCGCGCCCTGGCCCACACCGGACCGCTGGCCCTGATCGAGCTGCGCAACGGCGACCAGCCCCCGAGCTTTGTGGCCGGCACCGAGAACTTCTACGCCATCACCCGCTACAACTGGAGCAGCTACTACGCGATGGCGGTCATTGAGCTGGCGCAGGCGCTGGCGCAAAAAATGCCCAAGCGGCCTTGAGCGCGCAATGAACCCCCTCAGCCCCAAAAAGCTGCTCCTGAGCAAATGGACGGCGGTCCAGCCCGTGGCCAAGCAAAAGCACTTTGTGGTGGTGCGGGTGATCCAGCCCGAGCTGCCCGATGCGCCGGTTGAATGGGTCGAGATCGAGGCGGTGTATTCCAAGGCCAGGCAGACCATTGCGTGGCGGCAATTGCAAGACGAGCAGATCTGGCGCCAAGGTTGGGTCTGACCTGCGCTGACCTGCCCCATTGCGTTGGGCTAGCCCTTGAAGCCCTTGGAATGGCCTTTTGTATGGGCCAGCCGGGTTGGCTCAGCTTGTGGCGCGCCCCGAACTCACTTCTACGATGCATGGGCCAAATAGATCGATGACCCTGAGCACTCAATAGAGGAAGAACGGCTGGGACGAATCGAACCGGTCCCTGCTCGCCCCCCCCTGCGCGCATCAACGGGCCGGCAGGTGCTCAAAGCGCAAGCCAGCGGCCGTGCGGTTCGGGAAGCCGCGCCAGTAGGTGTGGTCGCTCTTGAAGCTGCCGTCGGGATTGGCCGACCACTTGCCCTGGCGGGCCTCGGGCAGCAAGTCCAGCAGCGCGGCCTTGGCCTGGTCTTGCTCCAGGTACTTGCCGAAGAAGGCGGTCACAAAGTGCTGCGCGATATTGTTCATGCGCACGTTGTCCCACACGGGGTCGATGTAATGCGCCGCCGGCACCGAGGGCAGCCAGGACACGGGGGTGCTGGCCTCGCGCGGGGCGGGCATGGGGGCGGCGGCATTGTGGTTGGCGTTCTCAAAGGTCAGCAGGTAGCGCTCGGACCGCGTCGTGCCCTCAAACAGATTGCGCACGCCAGGCGCATAGCCCGAGACGTCGTCCACGCTGCCGGCCATGAACAGCAGCGGGGTCTGCACCCCCTGCAGGCCTTGCGCGTCCCAGAAACCCATGTTGAACCCCCAGGGCGCAATCGCCACCGCCGCCTTGATGCGCGGGTCGCGCAGGCGCGCCGACTCGGGGTTGCGGGCCATCAGCGGGGCCAGGCTGTTCTGGTGCGGATTGGGCATGCCGCTGACGCGGTCGGCCAAACCGGCCCCGAGCTTGACCATCACCCCATAGCCGCCCATCGAGTAGCCAATCAGGCCAATGCGCTGGGGGTCGATCATGCCCTGCAGGGGACTGCCCGGCTGTTGCTGCCAGGCCAGCACCGAGTCGATCACAAAGCCCAGGTCCAGCGGCCGGTTGCGCAAGGTGCTGATGAAGTCGCCCTGGTCAGAATAGGTGCTGTCGGTGTGGTCAATCGAGACCACCACATAGCCCTTGCTGGCCAGGTTCTCGGCGATGGGGCTGAGCAGGAAGCGGTTGCCCGGGTAGCCGTGCGAGACCAGCACCAGTGGGTAGGGGCCCTTGCCCGGCAGCGCCGCCGCATCGCGCTGGGCACGGCCGTGCAGGCTGATCTCGGTGCGGCCGTCGCGAAACAGCACGCGGTATTCGCCAAAGCCCTTGGCCGCGGGATCGACGGTGGCGGGGTACCAGACCTCGGTGGTCAACACGCGCTCATCGATGACCTTGTCCTGGCCCGGTTTGGATTTGACGATGTTCCACTGGCCCGGGTTGCGGAAGGTTTGGGTGCGCACGCCCACGCCCAGCGGGCCGTAGGCCGCGGCCTGCGGCGCATCGGTGCGGATTTGGTCGATGCGGTTGTGCTGGGCCTGCGCAGGCAGGGCCAGCCAAGCGGCAGCGCTCATGGCCAGAAGGGCGCCCAGGCGCCGAAGAGGGGTGGTGGAAATCGGCATGTCATGTCTCCAGATCAAGCGTTGGAATGGCCTGTGCTTTATCCCAGCCCTGCGCCGGCAACACCTGTCGCCAGCGCAGAAGGCATGCCGTCAGTAGGGCTTTAGCGGCCCAGCGCCTTGCCCACTTCCAGCGTGCCCTGCTCGGCACCAGCGCCCGGCACGCGCTCGCCCGTGCGGTCGCGCACCTGGTCCAGGGCGGCCAGCAGTTGGCGGTCGACATCGGGGCCGGTGCCCAGGTGGATGCCTTGGGTGATGGTGATGTGGGCCACCTCGAAGCTGCCCGCACCCGCGCACAAAATGGTGCGGTTGGGCGCGTCCTCGCAGGCCATGACCAGCATGGCCGGCACCACCGCCGCCGGGTCCAGCGCGCGCAGCACCTCTTCGGGCATCAGGCCCTCGGTCATGCGCGTGGCGGCGGTGGGGGCCAGGGCATTGACGCGGATGCCGTACTTCTCGCCCTCGATCGAGAGGGTCTGCATCAGGCCGGCCAGCGCCATCTTGGCCGCGCCATAGTTGGCCTGGCCAAAGTTGCCGTAGAGGCCGCTCGAGGAGGTGGTCATGACGATGCGGCCGTACTGCTGGGCCTGCATGATGGGCCAGACGGCCTTGGTGCAATGCACCGCGCCCATCACATGCACGTCCATCACCAGGCGAAAGTCCGCCAGGTCCATCTTGGCAAAGCTCTTGTCACGCAGGATGCCCGCGTTGTTGACCAGGATGTCGACGCGGCCCCAGGCGTCCATGGCCTGTTGCACCATGGCCTGCACCGCGACCATGTCGGTCACCGACGCGCCGTTGGCCAGGGCCTCGCCGCCGGCCGCTCGGATCTCGTCGACCACCGCCTGCGCCGCCGACACCGTGCCGCCCACGCCATGCACATCGCCGCCCAGATCGTTGACGAGCACCTTGGCCCCGCGCGCGGCCAGCGCCAGCGCGTGCTGCTTGCCCAGGCCGCCACCGGCCCCTGTCACGATGGCCACACGGCCCTTGAAATCCAGCCCCATACAATCGCCTCCAATGCATGTCGATCGCACCCGGCCCCTCTGGCCCGGCGCATGGATGGGCATGTTACCCCTGGGGCCTGATCGGCCCTGTAGCCCGTTTGACATGGTTTGACCCTGCCCCGCATGAGCACCTCCCCCACCCCCACCGACACCCCGCCCGTGCCGCGCGATGCCGCCACCGTGGTCCTGCTGCGCGACCAAGCCGAGGGCATGCAGGTGCTGCTGGTGCGGCGGCACCAGAACTCGCGCGACATGGGCGGCCTGCATGTGTTTCCGGGTGGCAAGCTCGACGAGGCCGATGCCGAATCGGCGCAGGCCCTGCAGGCCCACTGGCCCAGCCTGCACCAACGCCTGGGCGAGCCCGAACTGAGCCCGCAACAGGCCGCCGCCCTGCATGTGGCCGCCGCGCGCGAGGCGCTGGAGGAATGCGGGGTGGCCCTCGACCCGCGCGCGCTGCACCCCTGGTCGCGCTGGATCACGCCCAAGGTGCCCCTGATGATGGTGCGCCGCTTTGACACGCGCTTTTTTGTGGCGCGCCTGCCCGAGGGGGCGGTGGCGCAGCACGATGCCCACGAAACCACCGAAATCCTCTGGATCAACCCGCGCGTGGCCCTGGAGCGCTATGGCCGCCACGAGATGACGCTGGCGGCCCCGCAACTGGTGAGCCTGCTGCACCTGGCGCAGCACCCAAACACTGCCTCGGTACTGGCCGAGGCCCAGGCCAAAGCCCCGCCACTGATCGAGCCGCACCGCCTGGAGGAAGACGGCTACACCATCACCGCCTACCCGGGCGACCCCACGCACCCGGTGCGCGAGCGGGTGCTGCCGCTGGCGATGACGCGGGTGTATTTCCGGGACGACCGCTTCATGCTCGCCCCTGGTCAGGACCACTGGCTTTAAGTGCTGGGCAGGCCCTGCAGCACCCAGGCCTGCAGGCGCGCCGGATCGGTCTCTTCGCGCCATTCGGCAAAGGCCTGCTGCGCCTCGGGGTAAGCGCGGCGCAGGTAGTGCAGCCACTGCTTGAGCCGGCCCGCGCGGTGGCGCGGCTGCACCCGGGCGCAAACGCTGGCCCAGAACACCGGCATCAGGGCGCGCACCGCCGACCAGGGCAGCGCCTGACCCGGTCGGAGCAAGGCCCCCCCACCGTCGTGCGCGCGCAGCGCCAGGGCCAAGCCCGGGTCGCTGACCAGACCACGGCCGATCATCACGGTGGCGCAGCCGGACTCGCGGCGGCAGCGCAGTGCGTCCTCAACGGACCAGATCTCGCCGTTGGCAATGATGGGCAGGCGCACATGCTCGCGCAGATGGGCGATGCGGTCCCAATACGCCGGTGGCCGGTAGCCTTGCAGCTTGGTGCGCGCGTGTACCACCAGCTCGCTGGCCCCGGCGGCCTCGATGGCCTGCGCGCAGGCCAGGGCGGGCTGGTCGTCGTGCACCCCCAGGCGCATCTTGGCCGAGACCGGGATGTGCGCCGGCACCGCCCGCCGCACCGCGGCCACGATCTGGCCCACCAACTCGGGCTCCTGCAAGAGCACGGCGCCGCCGCGATGCCGGTTGACGGTTTTGGCCGGGCAGCCAAAGTTCAGGTCGATGCCGGGGGGCGAGAGCGCGGCCAGGTGGGCGGCGTTGTCGGCCAGGCAGGACGGATCGGAGCCGAGCAGTTGCACCCGCACCGGCACCCCCGCCGGGGTGCGGCCCCCATGGCGCAGCTCGGGCACCACGCGCACAAAGGCGCGGTGCGGCAGCACCGTGTCGGTCACACGGATGAACTCGGACACGCACATCGACACCCCGCCCACCCGGGTGAGGGTGTCGCGCAAGCCGTGGTCGAGCAGGCCCTCCATGGGCGCGAGCCAAATGCCCGGGCGCGCGCTGCCCGCCTCGCCATCGGCGCGGTTCTGGGCAAGTGCACGGGGCGGTGCGGTGGCGTGTTCGGGGGTGGGCATGCGCGGGCGTGACAGGCGGGTCTGCGATTGTCGCCCATGTGCAATCGGGCATCGGTTATCGTTGCGGGATGCAATGGATTGAGCACCTGGGCCTGCGGGCCCACTCGGCCGGGTCAGCGCCCGGTCGGCACGGACGGGGCGCACCGCGCCGGCCCGCCTGGACACCCGGCCTGGCCCTGGCCTGGGCCCTGGCCCTGGTCAGCCCCCTGGCTGCGGCGCAGACCCCAACGGGGGCAGGACTGGACATGGCCGAGCGCACCCGCGCCTGCACCGCCTGCCATGGTGAGCAGGGCCGCGCTGGCCCCGACGGCTATTACCCGCGCCTGGCCGGCAAACCAGTGGGCTATCTGTTTCACCAGCTGCAGAACTTTGCCAGCGGTCGCCGCCAATACCCCTTGATGACGCGCTTGATCGAACCGCTGGACGAGGCCTATCTGCGCGAGATGGCGGCGCACTTTGCCAGCCAGCAGGTGCCCTACCCGCCTCCTTCGGCACAGGTGCGGCCCAGCCCGGCGCAAACCGAGCGGGCACGCCAGCTGGTGCTCAAGGGCGATGCCGCCCGGGGCCTGCCCGCCTGCGTGCAATGCCATGGCGCGCAACTGACCGGGGTGCAGCCCGATGTGCCCGGCCTGGTGGGCCTGCCGCAGGACTACCTCAATGCCCAGCTGGGCGCTTGGCAAACCGGCCAGCGCCGCGCCCATGCGCCCGATTGCATGAAGGCCGTGGTGGCGCGCCTGGCGCCAGGGGACATTGCCGCCTTGTCGGCCTGGTTGGCCAGCCAGCGCGTGCCCGCCAACGCCCACCCTGCCGCCCGCCCCGAGCAGCCCCCAAACGATGAGGCCTGGCGCTGCGGCAGCGCCCCGGGCTTGCGGGCCGGAGCGCGCCCATGACGCCGCGCCGCACCGCCGTCTCGCGCCTGCTCGGCAGCGCCATCGCCCTGGCCGTGCTGCTGGTGGCCGCCATTGGCATGGACAACTGGGGCGACCTGCTGGGCTCGCCGCCCCAAGCGGCGCCCAGCGCCCCCGATGCCCGCCCGGCCGCGCAGCGCGTGGCCCAGGGCGCCGTGCTGGCGCGCGCGGGCAATTGCGTGGCTTGCCACAGCGCCCAGGGGGGCGCCCCACTGGCGGGCGGCCGCCCGATCGAGACACCTTTTGGCACGGTCTACACCTCCAACCTCACGCCCGACCCCGACACCGGTCTGGGCCGCTGGCAGGTCGAGGATTTCCGGCAGGCCTTGCAGCGCGGGCGCGCCCCGGGCGGGCGCCTGCTGATCCCGGCCTTCCCCTACGAGCACACGCGGGTGATGACCCTGCAGGACATGGACGATGTGTGGGCCTGGCTCCAGACCCAGCCCCCTGTGCACCAGCCCACCCCGGCGCACACCTTGCGCTGGCCCTATGGCACCCAGGCCGCGCTGGCGGTCTGGCGCAGCCTGTTCCTGAGCGACACGCCCTGGCAGGCCGACCCGGCCCGCAGTGCCGAATGGAACCGCGGGGCCTACCTGGTGCAAGGCCTGGGCCATTGCGCAGCCTGCCACAGCCCCCGCAATGCGCTGGGGGCCAACGGCGGCATTGCCGACCTGAGCGGCGGCCGCATGCCGGGCCAGGGCTGGTACGCCCCCTCGCTGGTGGACCCGCGCGAGACCGGTTTGGCCGAGCAGTCGATCGAAGAGATCGTGGCGCTGCTGCAGACTGGGCGCAACCGCAGCGCCAGCACCCTGGGCCCCATGGGCGAGGTGGTGCAGCACGGCCTGCAGCACCTGCCCGAGGCCGATCTGCGCGCGATGGCGGTGTATTTGCAGGCGCGCGCCCAAGACCCGAACGAACCGCGCGCGGCGCAGGCCGCGCGGCGTGGGCCTGGGGACTGGCTGCGTTCATTGGGCAACGCCCAGCCGAAGCCGCGTGCGCCCGAGCCCGCGCCAGCGGCGGTCACGGCCCTGGGCCTGTCGGTCTACAAGGCGCACTGTGCCGATTGCCACGGCGAGCGCGGCGAAGGCCAGCCCGGCCGCTGGCCCCCGCTGGCGGGCAACCGCGCGGTGTTGCTGGACGACCCGTCCAACCTCATGCAGGTGGTGATGCATGGCGCTTACGCACCGGTCACCCGCGGGCAACCCCGGCCCTATGGCATGCCGCCTTACCAGCTGACCCTGCAGGACGCCGAGCTGGCCGCCGTGCTGACGGTGATCCGACAGGATGGCTTGGCCGAAGGCCCGTCGCGCCGGCAGCTGGCCCCGCAGGTGACGCCGCTGCAAGTGCGCCAGTGGCGCGAGACCGATGGCCACTGAGCCCGCCTGGCCCCGCCCCGAACCCGTGCACCTGGACGCGCAGGTGCTGGTGCTGGACAAGCCCGCCGGCCTGCTGTGTGTGCCCGGACGCGGCCCGGACAAGCAGGACTGCCTGAGCGCGCGGGTGCAGGCCCATTGGCCCGAGGCGCAGATCGTGCACCGGCTGGACATGGCCACCTCGGGTCTGGTGCTGATGGCGCGCGGCAGCGCCATGCAACGCCACTTCAGCCAGTGCTTTGCCCAGCGCCAGATCGACAAGCGCTACGAGGCGCTGGTCTGGGGCACCCCAGCCGTGCCCGCAGGGGTGGCGCAAACCATCGACCTGCCCCTGGCCATCGACTGGCCCAATCGCCCACGCAGCCGCGTCGACCCAGCCGGCAAACCCAGCCAGACCCGCTGGCGCCTGCTGGGCCCCGGCCCCTGGCCCGGCACCAGCCGGCTGGCGCTCGAGCCCCTGACCGGGCGCACCCACCAATTGCGCCTGCACTGCCTGGCCATGGGCCACCCCATCCTGGGCGATGCCCTGTACGCCCCGCCCGAGGCCTTGGCGCTGAGCCCTCGCCTGTGCCTGCATGCCTGCGCCCTGGCCTGGCCCGACGCGCAAGACCCCGCGCGAACCCACCAGGCCCTGTCGCCGGCCCCGTTCTGACCCCTCTTGATGCCCCCTCTGTTCAAAGGAGCCCCCCCCATGCCCCACCATCTGACCATCCTGACCGGCCACTCCCGTGGCCTGGGCCTGGCCATGGCACAGGCCCTGCTGCAAGCCCAGCACCAGCTCTTGGGCCTGGCACGCCAGCCGGTGCCGGCCCTGCAAGACGCCGCGCAAGCCGCCGGCGTGCCCCTGACCCAATGGTCGGTGGATCTGCAAGACCCCGGCCCGGTGGCCGAGCGCCTGCAGCGCTGGCTCGCGGCGCAGGACCCGGCGCAATGCCTGAGCGTGACCCTGATCAACAACGCGGCGCTGATCCCGCCCATTGCCCCGCTGGCACAGACCGACGGCGAGGCCCTGGCCAAAGCCCTGCGGGTGGGGCTCGAGGCGCCGCTGCGCCTGAGCGCCAGCGTGCTGGCGGCCACCGAGGGCTGGGCCGTGCCGCGGCGCGTGCTGAACATCTCGTCGGGGCTGGGGCGGCGCGCCATGGCCTCGCAAAGCGTGTACTGCGCAATCAAGGCGGGGGTGGACCATGCCACCCGCTGCCTGGCCCTGGAAGAAGCCCTCAAGCCCCACGGCGCACGCGTGTGCAGCCTGGCCCCCGGCGTGATCGACACCGACATGCAGGTCCAGCTGCGCAGCGCCGACCAGGCGCTGTTTCCCGACCGGGGCAACTTTGCCAACCTGCATGCCAAGGGCCAGCTCAGCGCCCCGGCCGAGGCGGCCGCGCGGGTGCTGGCCTGGCTGGCCCGGCCGGATTTTGGCCAGGAGCCCATTGCCGACGTGCGCCAGGCCTGAGCGCCGCCGGCGGTCCCCCCTGTCAGGCCACTGTAGCCATTGGCCCCGACACTGCCCGCTGTTTTGCCCCTTTAACCATTGCTCGCAATCAGGAGATCCTCATGAGCCGTGAAGTCGTCGTCGTCAGCGGTGTGCGCACCGCCATTGGCACCTATGGTGGCAGCCTCAAAGACACCCCGCCCACCGAACTGGCCGCGCTCGTCGTGCGCGAGGCCCTGGCGCGCGCCCAGACCGACGGCCAGGACGTCGGGCATGTGGCCTTTGGCCATGTGGTCAACACCGAGCCCAAGGACATGTACCTCTCGCGCGTGGCGGCCATCAACGGCGGCTGTGCCCACAGCACCCCGGCCTTCAACGTCAACCGCCTGTGCGGTTCGGGCCTGCAGGCCATCGTGAGCGCCAGCCAGTCCATCTTGCTGGGCGACTGCGACATCGCGGTGGCCGGTGGTGCCGAGAACATGAGCCGTGGTCCCTACGCCAACCTCAGCCAGCGCTGGGGCAGCCGCATGGGCGACGCCAAGCTGGTCGACATGATGGTCGGCGCCCTGCACGACCCCTTCCACAACATCCACATGGGGGTGACCGCCGAAAACGTGGCCGCCAAGTACGGCATCACCCGTGAGATGCAGGACGCGCAGGCCGTCGAGAGCCACCAGCGCGCCGAGCGCGCCACCGCCGAAGGCCGTTTTGCCGAGCAAATCGTGCCGGTCATGCTCAAGAGCCGCAAGGGCGACGTGGCCTACACCACCGACGAGCATTTCCGCAGCGGCGCGACCCTGGCCGACTTTGCCAAGCTCAAACCGGTGTTCCTGAAAGAAAACGGCACGGTGACGGCGGGCAATGCCTCGGGCATCAACGACGCCGCCGCTGCGCTGGTGCTGATGGAAGGCCAGAGCGCCCGTGCGCGCGGCCTGCAGCCGATGGCGCGCCTGGTGGGCTATGCCCACACCGGCCTGGACCCCAAGATCATGGGCGTGGGCCCGATCTCGGCCACGCAAGCCGTGCTCAAGCGCACCGGTCTGACGGTCAATGACCTGGACGTGATCGAGGCCAACGAAGCCTTTGCCGCCCAGGCCTGCGCCGTGACCCAGGAACTGGGCCTGGACCCGGCCAAGGTCAACCCCAACGGCTCGGGCATTTCGCTGGGCCACCCCATCGGCGCCACCGGTGCGCTGATCACCGTCAAGGCCCTCTACGAGCTCAAGCGCATCCAGGGCCGTTATGCGCTGGTGACCATGTGCATCGGCGGCGGCCAAGGCATTGCCGCCATCTTCGAGCGCATCTGATCGCCCTCGGCGCGGCGCCCAGCGCGCCGCTGCCGGATGCCAGCGGCCGGGCCGGCCTCAGGCCTGCAAAAAGCCCTGCGCACGCAGGGTCACGACCAGGGTGTCGCGCCAGCCGGTCTCGGCGGTCGGCTGGATGGGCGTGGTCTCGTGGATCACGCGGTGATCGTCCAGCAGCAACAGCGACCAGGGCTCGGTCAGCGTGAAGCGCTGGCCGTTCGGGCTGTCCACATCAAACACCCGCGTTTCACCGCCCTTGATGTGGTGGCGCCCCACCAGAAACACGGCCACAAAGTCCACGCCATCGCGGTGCGCGCCCTCGGGCGTGGGGCGGCCAATGCCGTCGGTGGTGTCGATGCGGAACACATGCGACTCGGCAAACCAGGTCTTGGCGCCCTGCTGCGCATCGGCCACACGGGCCAGGCCCGCCATGAGCGCGCGCCAGGCAGGATCGTCCAGCCAGGCCTCGGCCATGGGTTCGAACCAGCGCTGCATGCCGCCGTGCAAGGCGTTGTACGACACGGGCTGCCAGTGGGCCCGGTGGGGCACCTTGTGCAGGCCCTGTGCGTCCAGGGTGAAGCTGGCATGGCGCCGGCGCCGGTAGCGACCGCCGTCGCGCAGGTACTGATCGGGCGGCAGATCGTTCCAGTGCCCCTGCCAGGCCTGCAGCGCCGCCAGGGGCTGGCCCGCCAGCGCGGCCACGTCGGCGGCCGAGAGCACCACAAAGCCTTGCGCGCGCAAGGTGTCGTTCAGCGCCGCCAGCGGCGTCAGGGGTGGGGCAAGCAAGGCGTTGGGCATGGCATGGGACAAATCATCGGGCCTGCAAGCATACCCCGAACGCCCCCAGGCCCCGCCTGATGCGGGTCAAGCCCGCCCGGCTTAGTGCGAATGCCCGTCGGCCGCTTTGGACAGGGGCTGGCCCACCGTCCCCACGTACACCACGATCAGGCGCACCGGCGTGTTGCCCACATTGCGCCCGCGGTGCACGGTGTTGACCACCTCGGCCATCGACTCGCCCGCCCGCACCACCCGCTCGCGCCCATCGGGCAGGCGAACCTGCAGCGTGCCTTCGAGCAGCACGCCAATATTGGGCATGGGGTGGGTGTGCCAGCCGGTGTCGCCGCCTGGGGCAATCGTGATTTCCAGCACCGTCGTCTCGGCAGGCCCGCTGGGCCACTGCATGGGCGTGCCGTCCCACGAGGTCTGGGTTTGCAAGAGCACCCGCGAGGCGATTGCCGGGTTGGGGGTGGGGGTCATGGACTGGGCCTGGGCCTGGGCCCCCAGCAGGGTCAGCCAGCCGGCCAGACAGACGGCGGCCAGCGCCCGCTGACCCGATCGGTGAATGTTCATGTATCGCTCCCATAAAAATATGAAATGATCATACGCATGCCCCGGGCCCATGCCCATGCCCTGTGGACAGAACCCAACACCCCTGCCCCCCGCTGCATGCACTTGGCGCCGCCCGGCCGTCATGGGGTCACATGGCGCTTGCCAGCCCTCCCAAAGCTGGCGAAGATGCCCCCCACACCCCATCCACCCGACCATGAGCACCTGGACCCCCATCATTGCCGTGCACACCACCCTGGCCCTCTCATCGCTGATGCTGGGCCCCATGGCCTTGTGGGCGCGGCTGGGCCGAGCCCAGCGCCCGCGCTGGCACCGAGCAAGCGGCTACGCCTTTGTGACCTGCATGGCCGGCACCGCGCTCTCGGCGGTGTTCATCAAGAGCCACAGCTTTGACTGGCTGGGCCGCTTTGGCCCCATCCACCTTCTGATCCTGCTGACCCTGGGCAGCCTGGCCCAAGCCCTGTGGGCCCTGCGCCAAGGCCGCATCCTGGCGCACCGCCGCACCATGATCAGCCTCTACATCACCGCCTGCCTGGTCACCGGTGCCTTCACCCTGCTGCCCCAGCGCCTGTTGGGGCAGACGGTGTGGGGCCAGTGGCTGGGTTGGTTGTGACACGGATCTGGCGAACGGCCGCCGGCCTTGCCGACCCATTGGATGCCTGGCCACTTGGCCCTGATCGACATCTGCCGCAAAGGCTTGGCCCAACAGCACCTGTCCCTGCGTGGCCGGCCCGAAACCTGGCGCATCAGCCGGATCGATGCCCAGCCCTTTTGGGCCAAGTGCGCCCGGGCTTGGGCAGGCGTGATCCATTTCGGTTCATCACGGCGCAGACACACCCCAAGTGGGCCCTAAAATCCGGGGGATGAGCCACACCCCCGACACCGCCCCAAGCCCCGCCCCGAGCAACTTTCTGCGCCAGATCATCGAGCAGGACCTGCAACAGGGCACCTATGCGCAGCGGCGCTGGGCCGGTTCGCCGGGCGATGCGGCGCACCATGCCCGCGGGGCGCTGGATCCGGCGCGCATCCGCACGCGTTTTCCGCCCGAGCCCAACGGCTACCTGCACGTGGGCCATGCCAAAAGCATTTGCCTGAACTTTGGCCTGGCGCGCGACTACGGCGGGGTGTGCCACCTGCGCTTTGACGACACCAATCCCGAAAAAGAAGACACCGAGTACGTCAACAGCATCATCGATGCGGTGCGCTGGCTCGGGTTTGACTGGGCGCAGATCGGCCAGACCCCGGGCAGCGCAGCGCCCTACCAGGCCAGCGACTACTTTGACTTCATGTACCGCGCGGCCGAGCACCTGATCGAGGCCGGTCACGCCTATGTGGACGAGCAAAGCCCGGAGGCCATGCGCGCCAACCGGGGCGACTTCACCACGCCCGGCACCAACAGCCCCTATCGCGACCGCAGCCCGGCCGAGAACCTGGCGCGCTTTCGGCAAATGCGCGATGGCCAGTACCCCGACGGGGCGATGGTGCTGCGCGCCAAGATTGACATGGCCAGCCCCAACATCAATCTGCGCGACCCGGCCATCTACCGCATCCGACATGCCGAGCACCACCACACCGGCAAGCAGTGGTGCGTCTACCCCATGTACACCTTTGCGCACCCGATCGAGGATGCGCTCGAGCAGATCACGCACAGCATCTGCACGCTGGAATTCGAGGACCAGCGCCCCTTCTACGACTGGCTGCTGCAGCGCCTGATCGAGGGCGGCCTGCTGGCCGACCCGCCCCCGCGCCAGTACGAGTTTGCGCGCCTGAACCTGAGCTATGTCGTGACCTCCAAGCGCAAGCTGGCGCAGCTGGTCAACGAAGCGCGGGTGAGCGGCTGGGACGACCCGCGCATGCCCACCATTGTGGGCCTGCGCCGGCGCGGCTACACCCCCGAGAGCCTGCAGCTCTTTGCCGAGCGCATTGGCGTGACCAAGAGCGACAGCTGGATCGACTACAGCACGCTCGAGGGCTGTCTGCGCGAGGACCTGGAGCACAAGGCGCACCGTGGCATGGCGGTGCTCGATCCGGTCAAGCTGGTGCTGACCAACTGGGCCGAGGCCTTTGGCAACGAGGACCACACCGAGGACTGCACCCAACCGGCCCTGCCGGCCTCGGCCCTGGCCGAGGGCCAGGCCGCACCGCCCGAGCGGCATTTCCGCATTGGGCGCGAGGTGTGGATCGAGCGCGAGGATTTTGAGGAGGTGCCGCCCAAGGGCTACAAGCGCCTCTTCCCGGGCAATGTGGTGCGCCTCAAGGGCGGCTATGTGATCGAGTGCACCGGCTGCGAGCGCGACGCCAACGGCCAGGTGCTGCAGGTGCTGGCGCGGGTCATCCCGGGCACCAAGAGCGGCACCCCGGGCGCCGACAGCGTCAAGGCCAAGGCCGCCATCACCTGGGTCGGCGCGGCCGACGGGGTGAGGGCCGAGGTGCGCCTCTATGAGCGCCTGTTCCTGGAGGCGCACCCGGACGCGGGCGGCAAGGATTTCCTGCAGGCCCTCAACCCCGACAGCCTGCGCGTGGTGCAAGCCATCGTCGAGCCCTCGCTGGCCGCCGCGCAGCCCGACCAGAAATTTCAGTTTGAGCGCCACGGCTACTTTGTGGCCGACCGCCAGGACCACCGTCCCGGCCAGCCGGTCTTCAACCGCGCCGTGGGCCTGAAAGACTCCTGGGGCAAGTGAGCCCCGCCCACCCCACAGATGGTGCCACCATGACCTTTGACGACTTCCGCCAAGCGGCCCTGGCCCAGGGCTACGACGAGGTGCTCGAGCGGGTCTGGGCGCCCGATCAGACGGTTCCCCTGCACCAGCACGACCCGGATTTGTGGGTGCGCGTGGTTCAGGGGCAGGTGTGGCTCACATTGGACGAGCAAACCCACCATCTGAAGGCGGGCGACACCTTTGCACTGGCGGCGGCCAAGCCGCATGCCGAGCGCTACGGCCCGGACGGCGCGACCTTCTGGGTGGCGCGGCGCAGCCCGCTGGCCTAGGCGCGCGCGTGCGGCCTCAAGCGGCCGGCGGGGCCTTGGGCTTGTCGCTCCAGAGCACGCCGCCGCTGGCCCAGTTCTGCGGCGCCACATCCTGGAAAATCACGTCCACGCCTTCGGGCTTGCTGCCCAGCACCCGCACACAAGCCTCGGTGAGTTCCCGCGCCAGGGCGGCCTTCTGTTCGTGCGTGCGGCCTTCAAACAATTCGACGTGGATGGTGGGCATGTGCAAATCCTTCAAGCTGGGGCCGTCGATTGTAGGGGCGCCGCCCCGGCTTGACCCGGGTCCGGCCCCTGCCTATCATCGCCCCACCTTTTGCGTCAGCGCCCATGAAATTCGACTTTGACGGCCTGCAGGCCTTTGTGACCGTGGCCGAACTGGGCGCCTTCAACAAGGCCGCCGAGCGCCTGAACATCACCCAGGTGGCCCTCACGCGGCGCATCCAGAAGCTCGAGCAGCACCTGGGCCTCAAGCTGATCGACCGCACCACCCGCAGCCTCTCGCTCACACCCGTGGGCCGTGGCCTGCTGCCCAAGGCACAAGGTCTGGTGCAAGACATGGCCAACACCTTTCGCCAGCTGCGCGAGGTGGCCAGCACCGGCAAGGGCCACTTCACCCTGGCCTGCATCCCCACCCTGACCAACGAGGTGCTGCCGCCGCTGATCCGGCAATACCGCGACCGACACCCGGACAACGGCATCCGCATGGTGGATGCCAGCGCGCACGAGATCCGCGCCGCCATCCTGGGCCAGCAGGCCGAGCTGGGCCTGAGCGTGCAGGGCAGCCGCCACCCCGAGCTGGATGAGACGGTGCTCTTTGACGACCCGTTGATGTTCTATTGCCGCCGCGAGCACCCCTTGAGCCAGCGGCCCTCGGTGACCTGGTCGGACATGCGCCTGGACGACCTGATCGTGGTCAGCAGCTTCACCGACACGCGCATCGTGATGAATTACCAGCTGGCGCAAAAAGGCATCGAGCTCAGCGGCCACTACGAGGTGCAGCACCACGCGACGGCGCTGAGCCTGGTGATGGCCGGCGTGGGCTGCGCCATCATGCCCGCCAGCACCCACACGGGCAGCGAGCGCTCGGGCGTGGTGCGCGTGCCCCTGAAGTCGCCGGTGGTGCGGCGCAAGGTGGTGCTGGTGCGCAAGCGCGGCATCACCCTCTCGCCGGCGGCACAAGGCTTTGAGCAGCTGCTGCGCAAGGCCTTTCGGGTGCGGTGCGACGCTTGAGCCTCAGGATTATTTCTTAAAACGTAACAATCACACCTGATTTTTCATTTGTCGACATGAGGCCGATGACCGATACTTCGGCCACTTCCGGAAGGTGTCGACCATGTCCCTCGATGTGTTGGTGATTGGCGGCGGCAACGCCGCCCTCTGCGCTGCCCTGATGGCGCGCGAAGCAGGCGCGAGCGTGCGCGTGCTCGAAGCGGCCCCGCGCGAGTGGCGGGGCGGCAACTCCATGCACACCCGCAACCTGCGCTGCATGCACGACGCGCCGCAGGACGTGCTGGTCGAGGCCTACCCCGAAGAGGAGTTCTGGCAAGACCTGCTCAAGGTCACCGGCGGCCAGACCGACGAGGCGCTGGCGCGTCTGGTGATCCGCCACTCGGCCACCTGCCGGCCGTGGATGCGCCGCCACGGCGTGCGCTTTCAGCCCTCGCTGTCGGGCGCGCTGCACACCGCCCGCACCAACGCCTTCTTCATGGGCGGCGGCAAGGCCTTGATGAACGCCTACTACCGCAGCGCCGAGAACCTGGGCGTGACGATTGACTACAACGCCGAAGTGGCCGAACTGGAACTGCAGGACGGGCGCTTTGTGGCCGCCTGGGTGCAGCACAAGCTGGCCGACGGCAGCGTGCGCCGCGAGCGCGTGACGGCGCGCACCTGCGTGCTGGCCGCCGGCGGCTTCGAGTCCAACCGCGACTGGCTGCGCCAGGCCTGGGGGCAAAACGAGCGCGGCGAGTGGCCGGCCGACCAGTTCCTCATCCGCGGCACGCGCTTCAACCAGGGCACGCTGCTGCGCTTCATGATGGACCAGGGCGCCGACCTGATCGGCGACCCGACGCAGGCCCACATGGTGGCCATCGACGCGCGTGCGCCGCTGTACGACGGCGGCATCTGCACCCGCATCGATTGCGTGTCGCTGGGCGTGGTGGTCAACCGCGAGGCGCGGCGCTTTTACGACGAGGGCGAGGACTTCTGGCCCAAGCGCTATGCGATCTGGGGCCGCCTGGTGGCGCAGCAGCCGGGCCAGGTGGCCTGGTCGATCATCGACGCCAAGGCCATTGGCCGCTTCATGCCCCCGGTGTTCGAGGGCACGCAGGCGCAGACACTGCCCGAGCTGGCACGCAAGCTGGGCCTGGACGAAGCGGTCTTCATGCAGACGCTCAACGACTACAACGCCGCCTGCCGACAGGGCACGTTTGACCACACGGTGCTCGACGACTGCCACACCGAGGGCGTGAGCCCGGCCAAAACCCACTGGGCCCGGCCCATCGACACCGCGCCGTTCTACGCCTACGCGGTGCGCCCGGGGGTGACCTTCACCTACCTGAGCCTCAAGACCGACGCCACCGCCGCGGTGCACTTTGGCGGGCAGGCCAGCCCCAATCTGTTTGTGGCCGGCGAGATGATGGCCGGCAATGTGCTGGGCAAGGGCTACACCGCCGGTGTGGGCATGACGATTGGCACCGCATTTGGCCGCATCGCCGGCACCTCGGCCGCGCAGGCCGCCCTGGCACAGAAGGACCTGGCATGAACACCCTCCACACCCTGATCGACGAGGCCCGCGCCCTGGGCCAGGGCGCCCTGGGCGCCGAAGAGGCCGAGGTGGCGCGCCAGCTGACCATCTGCAACGGCTGCCGCTATTGCGAGGGCTTTTGCGCCGTTTTTCCGGCCATGACCCGGCGCCTGTCGTTTGAGTCGGCCGACATCCACTACATGGCCAATCTGTGCCACAACTGTGGGGCCTGCCTGCACGCCTGCCAGTACGCCCCGCCGCACGAATTTGCCATCAACGTGCCGCGCGCCATGGCGCAGGTGCGCGGCAAGACCTATGCCGATTACGCCTGGCCAGCCCCGCTGGGCCGCCTGTACCGCCAGCAGGGCCTGACCCTGTCGCTGGCGCTGGCGGCCGGCCTGGCGCTCTTCATCTGGCTGGCCGCCGAGGCCCCGGTGGGCGCCAGCGACTTCTACGCCATCTTCCCGCACAACTGCCTGGTCAGCCTGTTTGCCCCGGTGTTCCTTTTTGCGGTGCTGGCCCTGGCGCTGGGTGTGCGGCGCTTCTGGCGCGACATCGGGCCGGCCACCACCGGTGCGCCGCTGTCGGCCCCGGCGGCCGCCGAGGCCACGCACGACGCGCTGCGCCTGAAGTACCTCGATGGCGGCCACGGCGACGGCTGCCACAACGAGGACGATGCCTTCACGCACAGCCGCCGCCGTGCGCACCACCTGACCTTCTACGGCTTCATGCTGTGCTTTGCCGCCACCAGCCTGGGCACGGTCTACCACTACGCCTTGGGCTGGGTCGCGCCCTACGACCTGCCCAGCCTGCCCAAGGTGCTGGGCGCGGTCGGCGGGATCATGCTCTGTGTGGGCACCGCCAGCCTGCTGCGCCTGAAGCTGCGCCGCCACCCCCTGCACGGCGACCCGGCGCAAGCGGCCATGGACCTGGGCTTTATCGCCTTGCTCTTCCTGACCAGCGCCACCGGCCTGCTGCTGTGGGCCTTGCGGGGGCACGCCCAGATGGCCCTGGCCCTGTCGCTGCACCTGGGCTGTGTGATGGCGCTGTTTGCCACCCTGCCCTACAACAAGTTCGCCCACGGCATCTTCCGCACCGCCTCGCTGCTGCGCTACGCGGTCGAGAAGCGCCAGCCCAACCGCCTGGGCCTGGGCGGCGAATAAGGGCCGGCGCCCCTACAATCGCTGCGCATGACCACCCCCAGCTCTGCGGCCTTCGCCGCCTGTGTGCGCCGCGGCGGCGAGGACGCCGAGCACTTTGAGGCGCAGCGCGACGCCACCCTGCTCGAATCAATGGAAGCGGCCGGCATCAGCTGGCCCAGCTCTTGCCGCAACGGCACCTGCCGCAGCTGCATCACGCAGCTCGATCGCGGCCATGCCTACTACCGCATCGACTGGCCCGGGGTGTCGGAGTCGGAGCAGGCCGAGGGCTATGTGCTGCCCTGCGTGGCCTACCCGGTGGGGCCGCTGGCGCTGCGCGACCCCTTCGAATAAACCCCTCAGTCCTCCAGGCCCAGCTCCTGGATCTTGCGGGTGATGGTGTTGCGGCCAATGCCCAGTTTTTGCGCGGCCTCGATGCGCCGGCCCCGGGTGGTCGACAGCGCCGCCTGGATCAGGCGCGTTTCAAAGCGCTGCGTCAGCACATCCCACACATCGCTGCGCCCCTCGGCCAGCAAGGCCAGGGCCTGCGCCTGCAAGCCGTCTTCCCAGGGGAATGGACTGGCGCTGCCATCGGTGTGCCCGTTGGGCCCCGCGTGACCATTGGGCGCCGGCGCAGTCGGCGCCAGGGCATGCCCCGAAAGCGCGCTGGGGACGGCCTCGGGCACCAACACGGGGCTGGGGCTGGGCACCAGACTGGGGCTGGCCAAGCCTGGCGCCGCAGCGGGGCTGGCGCTGGCCTGCACCTCGGGGGGCAGGTCCTTGGCCTCGATGACCTGGGCGGGCGCCATCACCGTCAGCCAATGGCAGATGTTCTCGAGCTGGCGCACATTGCCCGGAAACGGAAAACCCATGAGCACCGCCATGGCCTCGTCGGTGATGCGCTTAGGCTCGACCCCCAATTGGCGCGCGCTGCGCGCCAGAAAGTGGCGGGTGAGCATGGGCACGTCCTCGCGCCGCTCGCGCAGCGCCGGCAGGCGCAGGCGGATCACGTTCAGGCGGTGAAACAGGTCCTCGCGGAAGGCGCCGTCTTTCACGCGCTGCTCCAGGTCCTGGTGCGTGGCGGCAATCACCCGCACATTGGCCTTGACCGCGCTGTGCCCGCCCACGCGGTAGAAGTGCCCGTCCGAGAGCACGCGCAACAAACGCGTCTGCAGATCAAAGGGCATGTCGCCGATCTCGTCCAGAAACAGCGTGCCGCCTTCGGCCTGCTCGAAGCGGCCGCGCCGCGAGGTCTGCGCGCCAGTGAAGGCGCCGCGCTCGTGGCCAAAGAGCTCGCTCTCGAGCAGGTCCTTGGGAATGGCCGCGGTGTTGATCGCCACAAAAGGGCCGCTGGCGCGCGGCGAGTGCTTGTGCAGGGCGTGCGCCACCGGCTCCTTGCCCGAGCCGGACTCGCCGGTGATGAGCACGGTGACATGGCTTTGCGACAGGCGGCCAATCGCGCGGAACACGTCCTGCATGGCCGGCGCCCCCGAGATGCTGGGCCAGGCGCCGGCGATGCAGGACGTGTTCCGCGCCATCGGTCGCCTGTCGCAGAGCAACGTGACCGTGCACATCACGGGCGAGTCGGGC
>JACCDV010709600.1_pt1 | contig 51458 bp, 49 predicted proteins | sample 7446131 | NCBI WGS metagenome assembly JACCDV01 (sample SAMN15323448, study PRJNA562643) | freshwater metagenome | isolation source: river surface water | place: USA:Blue River Watershed | collected 2017-08-17
CTGGCGCTTGGCCTGTTGATTGGATTTAATTTGGTTTTCATTACAATTCAGTTTAGGCGATCCATAAGTCCGTCTTCCTTTTTTGAATTGGATACCAGTTTCAAATCGAAAATCATTATTCAGTATGTACTAAATATCCTGATCTTTATTGTTTTTATTTTAAGATTTTAGGATTGTATGGGTTGCCTCGGATTAGAGGCAGCCTTTTTTGCTGTCTCATGCCTCCATTCCATTAAATGGATTAAACCTTCTCCTTCCTATCCCCATGGTCATGGCACGGCAGACGGTTTTGTCTCCGTATTTGACGTTTAATTTGTCCAAGGCTTGGTAGAGGTTGATTTGCTGTTGGCTATCTTCAAAGAGTTGGATCTGGTAGTTGCCATAGACCAGATTGCTGAATCGTACCCCCACGAGGCGGATGAGTAGGCGGCGTGTGTAGAGCTTTTGGAAGAGTTGCTTGACCAGGGGAAGTAGGCTGTGGTCTGCGGCCGTGTAGGGAATGCGTTGCTGAATGCTATGAGTTTCAAAGTCAGAATAGCGGATTTTTACGGTAACGCAGGCAGTGAGCTGCCCTTTTTGCCGGAGTTTGGTACTGAGCTGCTCGGTCATGGCGATGAGGGTAGCTTCGAGTAGGCGGGTGTCGATGGTGTCCTCTTCAAAGGTGTTTTCGGAGGAAATGGATTTGGCTTCGGAGTAGGGTACGACTGGGCTGAGGTCGATGCCATTTGCTTTTTCCCAGATCATTTTTCCGTTTTTTCCAAAGGTGGCTTCGAGGAGTTGGGCAGGCATTTGCTGCAGGGTATGTACCTTTTTGACCCCCATGTTGTAGAGTGTTTGGGCCGTTTTTTCACCGATCATGGGGATTTTTCGTACGGATAGGGGGGAGAGAAAGGATTTTTCTTCGCCTAGGGGAATTTGTTTTTCGTTGTTGGGTTTGGCTTCCCCGGTGGCGATTTTGGAGACGGTTTTGTTTTGGGAGAGCCCCATGGAGATGTTGAGTCCACTCTCTTGGATGATGCGTTGGCGGAGTTGATGGGCCAACTTGAAGCAGCCAAAGAAGCGGTCCATGCCGCTGAGATCGATGTAAAATTCATCGATGGAGGCTTTTTCAAATAGGGGGACACCCTCTCGGATGATTTCGGTGATTTCTTGAGATTTTTGGCTGTACTTTTCAAAGTCTCCGCGCACCACAATTGCTTCGGGACAGAGTTGCCTAGCGGTACGCATGGGCATGGCAGAGTGCACGCCAAATTTCCGTGCTTCGTAGCTGCAGGAGGCGACGACACCTCGGTCACTTGCGCCCCCAATGAGGATCGGCTTTCCTTTGAGGCGGTCGTCAAAAAGCCGCTCCACGGACACAAAAAAAGTGTCCAGATCCAAGTGCACAATGCTTCGCTTTTCTTCCATTTGAATTGTTAATTATTTAAACATTTTAATGTTTATATGTTAAACAAATTTTTTATCTTTGAATCGTTTAGAGACGAAAGTTGTCGGGGAGAAAGAGAAATATGTTGGAAATACGGTAGAAATACAGTGGGAATAGTCCCCGCAAGCGGGGAGAAATAGGGAGAGAGGAACTAATTATTTTTTGATATGGAAGCCAATAAAAAATTCATTCCGCTACAGGAATTGGAGGTATATCGCATGACAAGAAGGCTGTCTTCAATGGCCTGGGTGATTTATCAGCGACTTACATTTCAGCAGCGGAAAGTCTGGGGAGATCAAATGTTAGAATCTGTCGATTCCGTAGGTGCAAATGTGGCAGAAGGTTATGCAAGATTTCACTTTTCCGAAAAAGCCCGATTTTACTATATCTCTAGAGCATCCTTGTCTGAAGGAGTCGACCATTGGATAGATTTGGGTTTTGAAAGAGGAGTAGTTTTTGACCAGGAATTCGAGCAGATCAACAAAATAAAATCCGATGTTCAAGTAAGACTAAATAACATGATTAAATCAACTTATGCCACTAAAGAGCAATTTTCTGGAAAGTTATAATTCTTATTTCATCCCGCTTGCGGGATTTATTTCTAGTGTATTTCCACTGTATTTCAAGTGTATTAAAAACTGAGACAATGAGCATCCATACTAACTTAAAATTCCTCCGCAAAAAGAAGTCTCTTACCCAGGAGACACTCGCTCAGGCAGTGGGAGTGTCTCGATCCAAACTTGCTGGATACGAACGGAACATTACCCCTCCCTTGGAGGTACTCCTCCTTTTTGCCGATTACTTCAAGATTTCTTTGGATGTGTTGGTTCGCGAGGACCTGTCCTCCTATTCGGAATACAAGCTGCGTGAACTTTTGGAAACCGACCACTTTCTCCGTGGGAGAAACCTCCGCATTCTCTCCACCACTGTGGATGCTGCCGGACGGGAGTTGATTGAAGTCGTTTCGCAGCGTGCCAAGGCAAGTTACCTGGCGGGATTTGCCGACCCAGAGTTTATTTCTGACTTGCCGAGGTTTTCTTTGCCTTTTCTTCCTACCAACAAGAAACACCGGGTCTTTCAAGTAGATGGAGACTCCATGCTTCCCATCCCGGATGGCGCTTGGATTGTCTGTGAATACCTTGAGGACTGGACCCGCTTGAAGGATGGCGAGCGCTATGTCATCGTTACCGAGCAGGACGGGGTTACCTTTAAACTGGCTTACAACCGGATCCAACCGGATCAAAAACTGTTGCTCTGCTCTGCCAATCCGATCTATCCTCCCTTTGAGGTGGAGGTGACGCAGGTGCGTGAGGTCTGGAAATATCGCTTGTGCATCAGCTGATTCCAAATGCTCATTTTAATCCCAAAGTCATTAACCCTTAACAACTATAACAATTAACCTGCTTTCGGAAGGCAGGCAGGCCATACCTTCGGCAGGCAAGCCTACTTACCGAACAAAAGCCTCCATCTATCCCATGCCCATCATCGCTACCCCTTTAGGAAATATCCAGCTCAGCATCCGAGAAGACTGCCTTTCGGAATTGAAATTTACCCAACAGCCCGTGGAGGGCGAACTCCTGGATCCACTCTTGTTGGAAGCCAAAAAGCAATTGGAAGAATACTTTTTGGGTAAACGACAAATCTTCAACCTGCCGATTGGTTTGGGAGGCACGGACTTCCAACGGAAGGTTTGGTTGGCCGTAGGAAAAATCCCCTTCGGGCAAACCTCTACCTATGCGAAGTTGGCCGAGCAGCTCGGTAATCCAGCAGCCATCCGCGCGGTAGGTACGGCCATTGGAGCCAATCCCTTGTTGATTATTTTGCCCTGCCATCGCATCATTGGGAGCAACGGTAGTCTCACCGGATATGCAGGCGGTTTGGACAAGAAAAAAGCCCTCTTGGAGTTAGAGGGCCATCCTTTTCAAGGGAGTTTGTTTTAGAACCCAGTAGTGGAGAGAGTGGGCTTACTTGTCTTCCAATTCGACGATCACTTCAATCTCTACTGCCATGTTGTTGGGAAGTGAGCCTACCCCAACAGCAGATCGGGCATGTTTGCCTTTTTCCCCAAATACGGCAACCATCAAGTCAGAAAATCCATTGATAACCGCTGGCTGTGCGGTGTAGTCAGGAGTGCAATTGACCATGCCCAACACCTTGACAAACTGTTTGATGCGGCCAAGATCACCCGTCGCAGCTTGAAGCACGGCAATGATTTCTAATCCGGTTGCCTTGGCTGCTGCATAGCCTTCTTCGGTGCTTAAGTCTGCCCCTACTTTTCCGTAGATTTTAGGGCCCGAACCCGCTAGGTAGAGCAAGTTGCCCACCTGCTTCCACTTCACATAGTTGGCAATGGGTTGGCTTATTTCCGGTACCTGCAAACCTAGTTCCTGTAGTTTTTCTGCGGGAGTTTGCGCGGTGGCTTCCTGCACGAGACCACTGAAGAGAAGGACGCAAAGGAGTAAGCACGTATTTTTCATATTCATCTGAGTTATTTTGATTTCTAAGCTACTTGATTTGGCTTACTTTTGGTAAAATTTTCTGTGTATGCCTCAAGATTCATTCGAAATTATTCCCTTTTCACCTGCCCTGCAACCCTATTTTGAATCCATCAACAAGGCTTGGGTGAAGCAGTATTTTTCCTTGGAGCCCTTTGACCTGGCTCAATTGGAAAATCCAGAACAAACCATTTTGGCAAAGGGAGGAGAAATCATTTTTGCCAAGATAGGGGAGCGTATTGCAGGAACAGTAGCCCTAATCCCCAGTGAGGAGGGAGTTTGGGAAATGATTAAAATGGGGGTTTCACCTGAATTTCAAGGAAAAGGAGCAGGGGAACAGCTCGGAAAACAGATCCTAGAAATTGCCCGCCAAAAGGGAGCAACAAAAGTTCGCCTCTATACCCACACCAAGTTGGAGGCTGCCATTAAACTCTACCACCGACTCGGGTTTGTGCCTTGCGAACTCGAATGTGGTGCTTATGGACGCTGCGATTTAAAAATGGAGTATACATTCTAAGTTGGAAATAAACCCTAGTTTTTATCAGGTTTTGGACAGATTTTAAGCAGGTTATATTCCTTTGCTTTTCTTGATTTTTGGCAACACGAACACTAAATCCAGTTGCCATGAAAACGATCCTAGTTCCATTTGATTTTTCAGAATACGCGCTTGCTGCCTTGCTTACGGCCAAAAAAATTGCAGCAAAAGCGGAGGCTCAATTAATTTGCGTTTCGGTGATTCCCTCAGAAATTGATTGGGATTTGCTTCCCGAAAAGGCTAGGTTGGCCCATTCGGAGTTAGTGGAAGAATTGGAAGAAGCCCATCTGCGAATTCCAGAGTACCTTAAGATGGTGGCCCCCACCAAGATTCAGCCCCTGTTGCTTGTGAAAATTGGAGTGCCTGCCGAACAGATCCTCCGAGAAATAGTCAAAAACAAGGTAGATTTGGTGGTTTTGGGTGCCTATGGAAAGGGATTTGCAGCTGGAAAATTCATTGGTTCTACGCTCCAAAAAGTGCTTAGAAATGCATCCTGCCCTGTGCTGGCAGTGAAAAAGGGCTTGGATGGAAATGCTTTTCGTAAAATTGCCTTTGCCTCTATTTTTGATGCCCCTGCCAAAAAGGCTTTTTCTTCTTTTGTTCCCTTCATCAAGTTGTTTACTGCCTCAGTTCATTTAGTTTATGTCAATACACCGGAGCATTTTGTGAATTCATCGGATGCAGAGCGGTTAATGAAGACCTTCTCAAAAGGGAATGAGGAACTCACCTTGCATATTCATGTAGTCAACGATAAAAATTGCGTAGACGGAATTCATTCCTTCTGTGTGGAAAAGGGGATTGCTCTTGTAGCGCTCCATTCTGAAGACAAAAAGGGGAAGCCAAGCTATCAGGTGGGGACCACCGAAACCTTAATCTTCAAATCAGACCGTGCAGTACTCAGCATCAAGTCTTCGGAATAAACTAATCGGATCCTTACTTTTTTGGGTTGTTTTTTGAAAAGTAGTGCATCAAATCTCCCTCTGCCGCCAAGTAGCCAAAGGAAGTAAATGCCTTTCCAGCAACCAGCGCTTCTAATAATTGGATTGCTTTGCTGGAATCCCCTTGATGGAGGTACCAATTGGCAAGACCATAATTAACAGCATCATTGGAAGGGTTGCCTGGGCTAGCCTGGAGTAAGGTGTCTGGAGAAATCCATCCCTTGTACAGCTGACACAAATCGGCATAGCTTTGGTTTTCGATGACTACCCCCTCTTTTTGAATCGGAGCAAGCAAGGAATCTGCTCTTTCTGGATTGCCCAATCGGAGTTGGATGAGGTAAAGCCAATGGGTGCTGGAAACGATGTTGTCGTAGTTCCCGCCACTTTCTCTGCATTTAAGGTAGGCGGTGTATGCTTTCTCATAGTGCTGGCTCAAGTAGTAGGCTAGGCCCAAGTGGTACCAAACATTGCTGTGCAGCGAACTTAAGGGGATATTCTGGGCATTGGGCATGCCATCTGGTTCGATTTGATCCGTAGTACCTTGAATCAAGGAAGCTGCTTTTTCTAAATCTGCGATCGCTGCCTCGTAATTTCGAATGCTGATGTACCGGTGCCCTCGGTGCCGATACAAGCGAGCATCCTGAGGGAAGTTTTTGATTCCTTCCGTGTAGATGGCAATTGCCTGTTGGTATCTCCCCAAGTAGGCAGTTCTACGACCATACCAAATGAGGGCCTCCACATCGTTAGGATTGGCTTCGTACTGCTCCTTGGCTTGTTCAAAATTTGCTAGTGCCACTTCATTGGGAACAGGAATTGTGTACCGCTTACCAAGGGGAGTGGTAAAAATGGAATCTTCTTCTGGCAATACAATCGCTCCATTTTCGGAGGTATTTTTTTGATTACAAGCAGCAAAAAGGATCAATACAAGTACGAAAAGAAGTTGGCGCATGGATTCGATGAGTTCTTGTTTTAGAAAAATAGCATTGAAAAAAGCAGAAATCAGGAGTTACCCGATTTCTGCTCTTGGAGGAGTAATCCGTTTATTTGAGGAAAAGTACGCCTACTCCTTTTTCCTTTGCTAAGGCATTGAACGCGGGAATGGCCTGTTCCACCAATCGCTTGCCCTCTGACTGGAGTGGCTTCCACTGTGCTAGCAATTCGGCATGCCGCGCTTTGGTCCCTTCGTTGATGCTTGGAATACTGCTCTCTCCATGATTCATCATGAATAGGAAGTTGGCCGTAAACTTGTTGGGAAAGTTCTCCACGTCGTCGTAAGCAGTGGATTTGCGTTGCACCATAGACTCATCCCATGCAGTCAATTCTTTGATGAGTGCTTGTGCGGCTACTTTAACTTCTTGGAACTCTGTTTTGCCATCCAAGCGACCCACCAAATCTTTCAGTTGATTCTGATATCCTTTGGCAGTATTGACGAGCTGATGCATCTGAGTTACTTCCCCTTCTAGGGTACTCATCCACTGGTGATAGGCTTGGAAATCTGATGAAGTCAACTTACTTCCTGGGATATCCTGAATTTCACCTTTCGCTTCTGTCGTGAACCCAGCAGCACTTAATTTCAAGGTGTAGGTACCTGGAATGGCTTTATGGCCTCGGAAGCTAGATTCGATGTAGGCGGTAGGTATTCCAGGCACGGTAGGGTAGCGCAGGTCCCAAACGAATCGATTGACTCCTTTTCGGGTAGAAAGTATAGGGTCAGGTGATGGTCCTCCATCGTAGGACTGGAAGTCAGGATTTCTTTTTGAACTGATTTTGTTTACGAGTTTTCCTTGGTCGTCCAGGATTTCAAGGACCAATTCGGTGCTGTCCGCAAAGGTTTGCGGTAGCTGGTAGTAAATCACCATTCCAGAAGCCGGGTTTTGTCCTTGGAAAGGATTCGTGCCCGTATATCCATCTAGGTTACCTCCATTCATGGAAGAATACCAATTGCCTAAAAGTGCTTTTTCTGGGGTGTAGAGGCTAATTTTTTCCACGCTGGCTTTTACTTCCCGCACAGCATTGAGCTCGTCCAAGATCCAGTAGGATCTACCAGCCGTAGCCACAATTAAGTCATCATGCGCTACTTTAAGGTCCGTGATCGGAGTGACAGGCAGGTTGAGTTGAAAACTTACCCAATTGAGGCCTCCATCCTTGGAGAGGTACATGCCTTGTTCGGTGCCCGCAAAAAGCAGATTTTTCACCTTTGCATCTTCTCGAACTACCCGAGTAAAGGCACCGTAAGGAATCCCTTTGGAAATGTTGGTCCAGGTTTTTCCATAATCTGTAGTCTTGTAGATCGCAGGTGTATAATCGTTGAATTTGTAGCGGGTGGTCGCGATGTAGGCCGTTGCAGGATCATGAGGAGAAACCTCGATTGCATTGATCAAGCATTCTTTGAGGTCCTTAGGAGTGACATTGGTCCAAGTTTTTCCACCATCTCGGGTCAGTTGGACCAAGCCGTCGTCACTTCCAGTCCAAATTGTACCCGCTGCATGTGGGCTTTCAATGACATAGGCAAGGGTTCCGTAGTTTTCAGCTCCTACAGCCTCGTTGGTGAAAGGAACACCTCCTTTACCTTGCTTGGATTTTTCATTTCGGGTGAGGTCTGGAGACACTTCTTTCCAGGTTTTTCCCCAATCTTGCGTTTTCAAGAGTACCTGGGCACCATGGTAATACGTATTCGGTTCATGCTGGGACCAAATAATTGGTGCGTTCCAGTTGAACCGGTACTTCATGTCTTTGGCGTCCATGCCAAGGTACTGGATGGGAGCAGCCATGATATTGGTGGACCCTTGTGTCTCCATATCCAAGACCTCAATGGTACCTTGGTAGCTGCCACCTAACACGTATCGGGGGTTATTTGGATCAAAAGCGAGGAAGGCAGACTCACCGCCTGCAGAATTGTTCCAATGCTCCTGAGTAATTCCCCCTCTGCCTAGACCTATGCTAGAGATCACAACGGAAGTGTTGTCTTGCTGTCCACCGTAGATGCGGTAAGGGAACTGGTTGTCGACATTGATGCGGTAAAACTGGGCCGTAGGCATGTTGCTCTGTGTAGACCAGGTCTTGCCGCCATTGAAGGAGATGGATCCGCCGCCGTCATCGGCTAAGATCAGATTGTTTGGATTTTTAGGATTAATCCAAAGGTCATGGTAGTCACCGTGAGGGCCGTCTATATCTTCAAAGGTTTTGCCACCATCGATCGAAACTAAGAAAGGGGCACTCTGTACATATACCTTGTGCTCGTTGACAGGATCGGCAAAGACTTCGATGTAGTACCAAGCACGCTGCGTCAATCGGTTGCTCTTGTTGATGAGGGACCAACTTTCACCAGCATCCTCTGACACAAATAATCCTCCCAAATCTTTCTCGGTATTGCTTTCTATCAAGGCGTAGACCTTGTTGGAGTTTGCTCTAGAGACGGAAATAGCCATTTTTCCTTTCTCTTCTGGGAGCCCGGCGTGAATTTTTTTCCAGGTTTTGCCCGCGTCGGTGGATTTGTACAAACCTGATCCAGGTCCTCCAGACTTCACTTGCCAAGGGAAGCGCTGATGTTCCCACATGGCGGCGTAGAGGATTTCTGGGTAGTTCATGTCCATGGACAGTTCCACTGCCCCGGTCATGGTATCTACGTAGAGTACTTTTTCCCAGGTCTGGCCTCCATCGATGCTCTTGTACACCCCACGGTCCTCGTTTGGAGCATGAAGGGCTCCTTGAGCAGCCACATAGAGTACATCTGGGTTGCTCGGATGGATTTGAATGCGAGAAATGTGTTGGGTTTTCTCCAAGCCCAATTTTTTCCAGGTTTTTCCGGCATCGGTGGATTTGTAAACCCCGTCGCCGTAGGAGGTCATGACCCCTCGAGGTGCATGTTCACCCATGCCCACATAGACGATGTTGGGATTGCTCTCGGCTACTGCCACCGCGCCAATGGAGCTGGTAGCAAAAAATCCATCGGAGCTATTTTCCCAATGTTGCCCTGCATCGCTGGTTTTCCAAAGTCCTCCACCCGTAGTACCAAAGTAATAGGTGAGCGGGTCTTGGATTACACCTGAAGCTGCTACTGACCTTCCTCCTCGGAAAGGACCAATATTTCGGTATTTAAGGGGTAGGGAGGAGTCAAAGGTTTGGGAATTCGCGGTAAGCGAACCAAGTAAGAATAGAACAAGAAAAATCCGTTTCATAAAGGCTAAGTAGTAGTAGGTCTTAAATCTAAGAAAAACCCGAAATAATGTTTTGTTCCTTGTGTAGGATTTTAATAGGAAATCTACCTAGTTTCAACGCAGTCTTCTTTGGTTTAGCCTGAAAACTAGCTTTACATCAAGTTGAAGATGTCTTCCCTTAGATTTTGCCCTTTGATTTCTTCTCCTTTAGTGATCTCTTGCTGAGCTGGCTGATTTTCATTCCGAGAGATTAAGCGTTATACCTTTACTCCAAAGAGGTAACCGACAAGTCCAGCTATCCCCATTGCTAAGGTTCCCCAGATAGCAATTCTTGTGATTGCTTTTGGAATGCTGGATCCTCCAATTTTTGCTGAGGCCACGCCTAGAATTGCAAGAAAAATTAAAGTAAATCCATAGAGCCAATACTCCATGCTGCTCATCGGTGCCAAGAGTACTATTCCTAAGGGAAGTAATCCTCCCACAGTAAACGAAGCGCCTGAAGCAAAAGCAGCCTGGATTGGCTTAGCCTGGCTCAATTCGTTGAGGCCTAATTCATCGCGGATGTGTGTTCCAAGCGCATCTTTTTCAGTGAGTTCAATTGCTACTTGCCGAGCGGTTTCTTTTTTTAGCCCTCGCCTCTCATAGATTTGAATCAGTATTTCCAGTTCCTCTTGAGGCATTTCTTTCAGTTCTTCTTTTTCCCGGTCAATGTCTGCCTTTTCGGTGTCAGTTTGGGAACTAACTGATACGTATTCCCCTGCTGCCATGGATAATGCACCGGCGACAAGTCCTGCCACTGTAGCCAAAAGTATGGGCTCCTTTAGCGTGCTGGCTGTAGTGATCCCAATCGCAAGACTGGAAATGGAAATGATCCCATCATTTGCCCCCAACACCGCCGCTCGCAACCAATTGCTTCGGTGGATGTAATGGTTGTCCAAATAGTTATCGATAGTAATTGGATTTTTCCCCATGACCTCCTTAGTTTTTCCTTAAATGAATTGTTGTTTTAGATGCGGTTTTTGACCAATTCCTCCATCACCCAGTTGGTCCGTGCAGCGGTAATCCCTGTGCTTGGACAACTTCCTTTGCCGAGCAATTCCTCCACGATACTTTGGATCAGTGGGCGTTGGATGTGTTTGGGCAGTTCCAAGTGAAAATGAAGCGGTTTTTGATTGTGCCGAAGCAGGGTAAAGGCTCCTTCTCCAAACGTAGGAAAACGGATTTGTCCTTTGGATCCGTCAATTACGATTTCGTCGATTTCCGAGGCACTTGAGGTTGTAAAGCACCAATTTCCAGTTCCGATTACCCCGTTTTCAAAGACAAAACTTCCAGTAACTAGATCTTCCGCAGGATATGCTTTGGCTTGATTGGTCGCAAAGCCAGTTGCTTGCGTGATTTTGCCAAAAAAGAAGTCCAACAAGTCCAATTGGTGGGAGGCTAGGTCATAAAAATATCCTCCCCCTGCAATTTCAGGGATTACGCGCCAATTGGTTTCGGTTTGGCTCACCAGGTTGGGTGTAAGGACTTGTTTCAAGTTGATGTGCACCGTCCTAATGGTACCAATTTCGCCTTGCTCCAGTAGCTCTTTGATCTTCAAAAAATGAGGCAACTTTCTTCGGTAGTATGCCACAAATAAGGGTACGCCTGCTTGCTCACAGGCTTTGATCATTTGCAGGCACTCTGCATAGGTTCTCGCCATTGGCTTTTCCACGTAGACGGGCTTGCCAGCTGCAGCAGCCAACTGGGTGAGTTCCAGGTGAACATGGGGTGGCGTGGCAATGTAGATGGCGTTGACCTCCGGGTCATGAATCAAGTCTGTTGCCTTGCTGTACCATTTGGGCACCTCATGGCGAAGCGCATAGTCCTCCGCTTTGGTGGCATCTCTCCGCATGACCGCAACCAGCTTGCTGTGTGGGATGGTATTCATGGCAGGTGCAGATTTTAGTTCGCAGACCTTGCCTACACCCACGACTCCCCATCGAACTACTGTGTCTGTAAATTTTTTCATACTAGGAAGGGTAGGGGAAAATTAGACTGAGATTTTCGGTTTCCAGTCTAATCAAATGAAGCCTTATTCTTCAGAAGCTGCTGGTCGGGGCTTCATCTTTAAACTATCTGCAGGATAGGTAGCGGCCAGCATTGCCATTTGCTCCTTGGCCCATTCTATCAAGACTTTTCGGTCTAGATCGGAAAGGTTGGCTTCAGGATGCAGCCCCATATAGGTGTAGGAGGGAAGTGGCATTTCTTTGCTTTCAACCAGCTCTACAATTTCTTCAAACTTATGGTTTTGTACGCGAAGGGGCAGGGAGGTGAACTCGGAAAAATTCAAATGCTCTTTCCCTTCGTTGGTGTGGTGGTTGAGCCAAAAGCCAACCGGTTGAATACTGCTGTACCAAGGGTAGGTAGTGGTGTTGGTATGGCAATCGTTGCAAGCACCTTGCATGAGCGTCGCGACATGTTCGGGTACTTGGTAGTTTGTGGTAATGTCAAAATCGGTGGTTCCCGATTCATTCTTTTTCATGGGAATAAACTGGATGCATACCAAGATGACGATTACAGCGAAGGTGATTTTCTTGATCATGTGTGTTGGATTTTGTGGTTGGCCCTTCAATTTAAAAAATGGATTACGATAAAATTAAATATACCAAAAACTTGGGATCAAATAGCATTTTTTCTACTTAAAAAAAACGCAAATGGAAACCCTTCTGGGTCATTTGACCTACTGAAAAAAAGGTGCTTGATTTAGCTGGTCAATTTATCGGTATCGAATCCCATCAATCACTAGGCTCAGTCCCGCCTGAAAAATCACCAAGCCTAAGGTTCCTGTCCAAAACCATAATTCTCCCCCTAATTTTTCCACTCCGGCATGAATGCAAGTTGACAGTCCTGCACCAGTGAGGAGTAAACCAGCCACGGACTGGATAAACCAGCGTTTTTTATTTTTTTTCATAGGTCATATTTCGAATTAAAATTGAGTGATCATCGCCATCCCTTTTTCTTCGAAGGAATCCATGCGAATCAGGGCTTCTGCTGCGGATTCAAGGGAGATCTTCCTTCCAATCAATTGCTCTGGAGCAATTTTATGTTCCAAAATCAGCTGCATCATTTCGGGATAGGCATGTGCTTGCATGCCATGGCTACCGATGATTTCGAGTTCCTTGGCGATCACGAGGTGCATGGGAACCGACGGATTGGCTTCGCTTCCAGCCAAAAGCCCAACCTGGATGTGTTTCCCTCGTTTTCGCAAGCAGGAAATCGAGTTGTAGCTAGTCACTTTACTACCCAAGGCGTCGATGGATACATGAACCCCTCCTTTGCTGATTTCTAAAATATGCGAAGCGACATCAGGCACCTTAGTCGCATTCACCAAAAAAGCTGCACCCGCCGCCTTGGCAAGCGCCAATTTTGCTGTATCGATGTCCACTGCAATGACTGTAGCTCCTTGCGCCGCTGCGATCATAACGGCAGATAGGCCCACCCCTCCACATCCATGCACGGCCACCCATTGTCCTCCACTGACTTTGCCTTGCGCAACTACCGCACGAAAGGAGGTGGCAAATCGGCATCCCAAACTTGCAGCCGCTTCAAAACTAACGGACTCCGGTAGTTTGACCAGGTTGGTTTCTGCCCGGTGTACGGCCACATATTGGGCAAAAGAGCCCCAGTGCGTAAATCCAGGTTGATACTGATCGTCGCAGATCTGCTGATCCCCAGCCTGGCAGGTAAGGCAGCTGCCGCAGGCACAAACAAAGGGAACGGTGACCCGATCTCCTACTTTCCAATTGCGCACTCCTTTGCCCACTTCGCGAATGATTCCTGCAAACTCATGTCCAGGCACGTGGGGGAGTTGAATATCGGGATCATGGCCCATCCATCCGTGCCAGTCACTCCGGCAAATCCCGGAGGCCTTCACTTCAAGAAGAATGCCTTGATCCGGTGTTTCGGGGTCCGGTACTTGGGTGACTTTTGGGGCTTGCCCAAAGGATTCATAGACTAAAGCCTTCATGGATGGAATTGCAAAAATTAAATTTAAAGATAGGTCATAAAAAAACCGTGAGGGCTAGCCTCACGGTTGGATTGAATGAATTGAGTTTATACTTCAAAACCTGCTCTGTAGGTACGGCCAACAAACTGGTTGGCTTCCTCCAAGTTAGTAATGCGCATGTTTTCACCATCCCAGAGCAACTTTCTGCGGCCAAAGAATTCTTGCTGTCCCTTGCTGTTTGGTTTTCTGAGCATGAAACTGCGAATGGCCAGGTTGCCCATCAACACCGTTTCGGTCATCGGACCAGCATAATCGAAGGAAGAGGTCAAACCTTTGTGTTCGGTAGAACCAAACCCAGCCTTGCAGGCATCCACCCACTTGCGTTGGTGTCCATATTCAGGTTCGGTGCTCTCCAAGCGGTCAGGGCCAAATTCCTGGGTGCCGTCATAGAGGTAAAGCTTCGGCATCAGCGGGGAGCTGTCGTTGATGTTGTGCGTGATGATTCCTTTTTCACCGATCATCATGACTCCATTGGCGGAGTTGGCACCTCCCAAGTCATGATCTGCAGGAATGATATCTGGGTGAGAAGGGCGAATACCGCCATCCATCCAGGTCATTTCCAAAGGAACTCCGTTTTTAGCAGTCGGACCGTAATGTAGGGTAATGAAGGAAGAGGCTGGGCATCCATCCGGATGATAATCTGGGGTCCACATTTGAGAATACACCGATCCCACAGAGCATTCCGCATCAAGTGGGTAGTGCAGGCCAAGCATACGGAAAGGGATGTCCATCAAGTGACATCCTACATCCCCTAGTGCGCCTGTACCGTAATCCCACCAACCTCTCCAGTTGAAGGGGTGCAAGTTGGGGGTAAATGGAATCTCTGGGGCTGGGCCAAGCCAAAGGTCCCATTCCATGTCAGAGGGCTTGTTGCTTGGGTCCGGCTTTGGGAAAGCACCACCTTGAGGCCATACGGGACGGTTGGTCCAGATCTGTACCTTGGATACTTTGCCGATTTTATCGGAATCCATCCAGCCTTTGATCATGTCCATCAGCGGATTGGAAGCGCCTTGGTTGCCCATTTGGGTGACTACTTTTTTGTCTCGTGCTAGTTGGGTAAGTAGTCGCGCCTCCCGAATGTTATGGGTCATGGGCTTTTGCACGTAGACGTGCTTACCGCGCTCCATGCAGAACTTTGCAGCAGGACCGTGCACGTGGTCAGGGGTAGAAATCGTCACCGCATCGATTTCCTTCATCTCCTCCAGCATTTTGCGGTAATCTGCAAAAAGCTTCGCTTTTGGAAAATTGGCAACCGAGTCTTTGGCAGAACCTGAAAAATCCACGTCGCATAAGGCTACGACACGTTCTCTGCCATTGACAGAGGCATTGAGGATATCGCTTTTTCCTTTACCTCCTGCTCCAATCGCAGCCAGAACAAGCTGGTCAGAGGGCGAGGTGAAGCCTATTCCTCCAAGCACATGCCGAGGAACAATGAAAAAAGAGGAGGCAATCGCTGCGTTTTTAATAAATTCTCTCCGGGATTGACCGGAAGATTGAGTTTCTGGTTTTTTCATGGGTTTGGGAATTGACAATCAAAATAGGGAAAGGTCAAACAAGAACTGGGGTTTCGGGAGGATAAATTTTCCGATACGTGAATTCCAAAGCCCTTACTCCAATATTCCCCAAGTTGCTGTTGATTTTTGGGAAAGGCAAAGAAAAAATCAAAAATTCCGTATGCGGCTAAAAATTAAACTTTTAGGGAGGAGAGTGGTTTAGAGGAGGGGGAAGGAATATTCGTTGCGCTTAGAAATATTCTACTGAATTTTCTTCTCAATTAAAGATTTCGTTCATTCGAAATAGAATATTTCCAAAGGATTATTTTCATTCCATTCAATTAGCCTTATATTTTAGAACTACAGGGCAATACACCAGAATTTAAGTGATTCAAATACCTGAAAGTTAATCCCAATTCATGATCATCGGCGTAGTAAAAGAAACCAAGGAATATGAAAACCGAGTGGCCTTGAGCCCAGAGGTAGTGAAACTCATCCGGAAAAAAGGATTTGACGTGGTCGTGGAGTCGGGCGCTGGGGAAAAATCCTATTTTTCGAATCAGGAGTATGAAGCCGCAGGTGCGACCATCGGAACTTCCAAAGAGGCATTGGGAGCGGACTTGGTGCTCAAAGTCAATTTGGCCAGCCCACAAGAAATAGCCTTGATGAAAGAAGGTGCAGCCTACATTTCCTACATGTATGCCTACCAGCACCCAGAAGTAGTGGCTGCTTTGAATGCAAAACGAATCAGTTCCTTTTCCATGGATGCGGTGCCTCGTATTTCTCGTGCGCAAAAGATGGATGCCTTATCCTCTCAGGCCAACCTTGCCGGATACAAAGCCGTGCTTCTTGGAGCCAATTACCTTGGGAAAATATTTCCCTTGCTCATGACTGCTTCAGGGACCATTACACCAGCCCGTGTTTTGATTTTTGGAGCTGGAGTGGCGGGATTACAGGCCATTGCCACAGCCAAAAGATTGGGTGCAGTGGTGGAGTGTACCGATGTGCGCCCCGAAACGAAGGAGCAAGTCGAGTCTCTTGGCGGCAGGTATTTGAGTGTGGAGGGTGCCGAAGGGGTAAAAACAGAGGGGGGCTATGCCCGCGAAGTATCTGCAGACTACTTAGAGAAGCAGCAGCAGCTGATCCGCGAGAAAATCAAGGATGCGGATTTGGTGATTACCACGGCCCTAGTGATGGGTAAAAAATCCCCTATTTTGGTTACTGAAGACATGGTCAAGAGCATGAAGGCAGGATCTGTGATCGTGGATATGGCCGTAGAATCTGGAGGCAATTGTGCGATCTCTGAGAAAAACGCCACGGTAGTCAAGCATGGAGTTACCCTAGTTGGGGAATCCAATCTTCCCTCCTTGCTCCCTGTCAATGCCAGTCAGCTGTATGCAACCAACATCAGTACCCTTTCCTTTCATTTGCTAGGGGAGACCGGTATCAGCCTTGACTTGGAGGATGAAATCACCAAAGGGGTATTGATTACGCATCAAGGGGAATTGGTGCACGCGTTTACCAAACAAATTCTTTCTCAATAAAACCCATCAACTATGTCTATTTCAGCGCTAATTGTACTGATTTATGTTCTTGTCCTAGCGAGTTACCTCGGGTTTGAACTCATAGCCAAGGTGCCACCCACCTTGCACACCCCTTTGATGTCTGGCTCAAATGCCATTTCAGGAATCACCATTGTTGGGGCTTTGATGGCTTGCAACGAGATGGGCTATACGACCCTCAGCAAGTGGTTGGGCATGTTTGCCTTGGTTTTGGCTACCATCAATGTGGTCGGCGGTTACGCGGTGACCGATCGCATGCTTAAAATGTTTAAGAAAAAATGAACACGGGAATTCAACTCGCCTATTTGGTAGCTTCTGTGCTATTTATAATAGGCATCAAGTACTTGGGAAAAACCAAAGATGCCCGTAAAGGTAATTTTATCTCCGCCGTAGGCATGCTGATTGCGATCGTGGCCACCTTGCTTACCCTTGAAGTCCTGACCTTTATTGAAATCGGTGTCTGTGTATTGATCGGTTCTGTGATTGGCTTGTACTATGCCTCCAAGGTACCAATGACCAAAATTCCAGAAATGGTAGCCCTCTTCAATGGCTTTGGTGGGTTGGCATCCTTTGCCGTGGCCTTGTCCGATTATTACCTGAAGAGTGAGACCAATCTAGCTTCCTTGGATGCGGTCAACCTGACCAGTATTCTTTTGTCCTTATTGATTGGAGGGGTAACCTTCACGGGTTCCATGGTCGCTTACCTCAAGTTGGACGGAAAAGTATCTGGGCAGTCCATCACTTTTAAAGGGCAGCATGCGCTCAACTTATTTTTATTGATCGCCTTTGTAGCAGCTTCAGTAGTGGTATTTCTAGACCCTACTCAAGTCACCTTCATCGTGGTTTTGATTGTCATTTCCTTGTTGCTGGGTGTGATGACGGTGATTCCAATCGGAGGGGCGGATATGCCTGTGGTGATTTCTTTGCTGAACTCCTACTCGGGGATGGCTGCTTGCGCCACCGGTTTTATTTTGAATAACAATGTGCTAATCGTGGCAGGCTCTCTCGTAGGTGCCTCAGGAATTATCTTGACGCAGATCATGTGCAAGGCCATGAACCGTTCTTTGGTGAATGTCTTGCTGGGTGGTTTTGGACAAACCGTAGCCACAGGTGGAGCGGATGGTCCTGCGGTAGTGGTGAAGGAAATTGGAGTGGAGGAAACTGCCATGCTATTTGATTCTGCCTCTTCAGTGATTGTAGTGCCAGGCTACGGCATGGCGGTAGCCCAAGCGCAACACGTAATCCGAGAATTGATGGAGCAGTGTGAAAAGCGAAACATCAATTTTAGGTTTGCCATTCACCCTGTAGCTGGACGTATGCCAGGTCACATGAACGTGCTCCTTGCGGAGGCCAATATTTCCTACGACAAGTTGATAGAGATGGACGATATCAACGAAGACTTCGCGAATACGGATCTGGTATTTGTGGTAGGAGCCAACGATGTGGTCAATCCAGCCGCTAGAACTAATCCCGATAGTCCAATTTTTGGGATGCCCATCTTGAATGCAGATAAAGCTCGCACGGTGATTGTATCCAAGCGAAGCATGGGCAAAGGCTATGCAGGTGTTGAAAATGAGCTGTTTGGGTATCCAAATTGCCTCATGCTTTTTGGCGATGCCAAACAGACCATCACCAAGGTAGTCAGTGAAATGAAGGACATGGCCTAAAGGCTAGGCTTTATTCCAGTCCCAAGGATAGCTGTACTGGAAGTAGCTGAAAGCTTTTTCGGTGCCAAAGGCAGCTTCCATGGGATTGGATTCCTTCCCGATGCTTTTGGGTAGGGTAACCAGCATTTTGTTCCCAGCCATAGTGGGGGAAGTCTTGTGCCAGTTGTTCCATGAGTTCATCTCGATACACTTTTGCTAAGATGGAAGCTGCCGCTATGGAAGCAAATTTTCCATCCCCTTTGATCACACAGGTATAGGAGTAGGGAAGCGTTGATTTCCAGCGATTGCCATCAATCAATAGGTGTTCGGGTACTTGAGGAAGTTGCTGAATGGCACGTTCCATGGCGAGGAAGGAGGCTTGGAGGATATTGATTTGGTCTATTTCTGCCACGCTCGCTTCTGCGATTGACCAACCGAGTGCGATTCCTTTGATTTCTTGAATTAAGTCTTCCCGAGTTTTTTTAGTCAGTTTTTTAGAGTCCTGAATCCAAGGATTGCGGTAGTCTGTAGGTAAAATTACGGCTGCAGCGACCACCGGACCCGCTAGGCATCCTCTGCCCACTTCATCGCAGCCTGCTTCGACCCGATTAGCTTCTAAATAGGGGAGAAGTGTCATCCTGGTGACTAGGTGAAGGTTGGTAGTAGGAGTGAATCATCTCAGCAACCAAGGCTGTCCAGCCCGTTTGATGGGCAGCACCCAATCCTTTTCCGCTATCTCCATGGAAGTATTCGAAGAAAAGGAGGTGGTCCTTGAAGTGTGGATCTTCCTGAAACTTAGTTTGGTTGCCATAGATCGGACGCTTTCCATCTTTACCTCGCGTAAATAGGGAGATGCAGCGGAGGGAAAGTTCCTTGGCAATGATGTCCATGGTCAAGAATTTGCCCGAGCCGGTGGGGTATTCAATGGAAAGATCTTCTCCGTAGTAGCTGTCAAATTTCTTCAAAGACTCCATGATCAGAAAGTTGATCGGAAACCAAATAGGACCTCTCCAGTTTGAATTACCTCCAAACATTTGGGTATCCGCTTCTCCAGGTGTGTAGCGGATCGAAAGCGTGTCCCCATTGATTTTCATGGTGTAGGGATGATTCTCGTGGTATTTGGAAAGGGAGCGAATACCAAAATCACTGAGGAATTCGGATTCGTTGAGCATGCGTTGGAGGACACTCTTCATGCGGTGCCCACGGAGAAGGGAAAACAATCGGCGTTTGCCGTGACCGGGTTGAATCCAACTGGAAACCAAAGAAGCCAATTTGGGCTTTTCCTTGAGGATAAAATCCAATCGTTTTTTGAATTCGGGCAGGGAATCGAATAATTCCTCTCGGATAGGTTCTACTGCAAAGAGGGGGATAAGCCCTACAATGGACCTTACCTTTAGTTTTTTGGGTTCCTTCCCCTGGTAATGGAATACATCGTAGAAGAAATGATCCTCATCGTCCCAAAGCGAAATTTGCTCCGAGGAGATGGTATTCATGGCACCTGCAATGTAGAGGAAGTGTTCTAGGAATTTGGTGGCGCTAAATTGGTAAACTGGATTGTATTCGCAGAGATCTAGTGCAATTCGAAGCATGTTGAGCGAGAACATGGCCATCCAGGAGGTACCATCTGCTTGTTCTAGTTTGCCTTGGTAGTGTTGGGCATGATTTCTGTCAAATAGGGAGATGTTATCCAGTCCAAGGAAACCTCCCTCAAAGATATTGTTGCCTTCGGAATCTTTCCGGTTGACCCACCAGGTGAAGTTGAGCATGAGTTTGTGCATGGCTCGCTCCAGAAACTGCTGATCGCCCTTCCCTCCGTTTAATTTCTTGTCTATTTGGTATACCCGCTGAACCGCATAAGCATGTACTGGTGGATTTACATCGGAAAAATTCCACTCATAGGCTGGGATCTGCCCGTTGGGATGCATGTACCACTCGTTGAGGAGGAGGAGCAGTTGGTTTTTAGCAAATTCCGCATCCAATCGGGCCAGAGGAATGCAGTGGAAGGCAAGGTCCCAGGCAGCATACCAGGGATATTCCCACTTGTCCGGCATGGAGATGATGTCAAAATTCTGCAGGTGCGTCCAACTGTGATTCCTTCCTTTTTTCCGTTCTTGTGGCGGTTGGTAGCGCCCTGGATCCCCTTCTAGCCAGCGATTGACATCGTAGTAGTAAAACTGTTTGGACCAAAGTAAGCCCGCATAGGCTTGGCGTTGAATGGACTGATGGTCAAGATCCTGCACCTTTTCTTGAAGTGATTCGTAGAATTCATCTGCTTCTTGTTTCCGTTTTTCAAGGATCTCCGACATCTTCCCTTCTGCATGTTGATCGGGGTGGCGATGCATGCGAAACTGCACCGTAGCCTGTCCGCCAGCCGGGATGGTCAACTCATAAATCGCCGAGGCTTTCGTTCCTGAGCCTGAATTGAGTCTCGAACCCTCTCCTTTGATCAGGTAGTCATTGATCGAATCCTTGGTGGATTTTCGCTCGTTGGGGATACCATAGAGCCGCTCACGGTTGGTTTCATTGTCACAAAAAACCAATTCTTTATGGCCTGAGAAACTGAAAAAATAGTTTCCCGATTTGGGGTTAAATGCTTTAATGCACTCCGAATTGACCTGGGTCATCTTGGGCATAAAGGGTTCGTGCCCAGTAAACCAAAACTTGCGAAACCAAATGGTAGGTAAAACCCAAAGTTTGGCTTCTTCAGGTCCCCGGTTGGTGATGGTTGCTGAAGCAACAATATCTTCTGCGTCTGCTTTGGCGTATTCAAGGACAATATCAAAATACCGATTCTCGTCAAATATCCCGGTATCTAACAGTTCGTACTCGTCCTCGAGTTTGCTTGCCTTTTTATTTTCCTCCACCAGCTTTTGGTAGGGAAATTCCGCTTGAGGATACTTGTACAGCATCTTCATGTAGCTATGCGTGGGGGTAGAATCTTGGTAGAAGTAGATTTCTTTTACATCTTCCCCATGGTTGCCCTGGTTTCCCGTCAATCCAAAAAATCGTTCCTTCAAAAATGGATCTTTGCCATTCCAGAAGGCCCAAGCCATGCAAATAATTTGCCTGTGGTCGGAGATTCCGGCGATTCCCTCTTCTCCCCAGCGATAGGCTTTGCTCCGTGCATGGTCGTGGGTGACATTTTCCCAAGCCGCTCCGTCGGAACTGTAATCTTCACGCACGGTGCCCCATTGGCGATCCGTGAGGTAGGGCCCCCATTTCTTCCAATGCTTCTTTTTTTCCTTATCTTCTTGTAGTCGTGTATGTTCGGCAGACATGAACTTGTGCTTCGTTGGGCGAGGGGGTGAATTTATCATTTTCACCGCACATAGCAGCAAAAGAATTTGGTTCATTCTCTAAAAAAAGCACCCTTACTTATCGACAAAATCGGGCTTTGATTCGTCCATTTTCCACTTTAGCTGAACTTTCAACCGATTGAATTATCTTTTCCCAATCCCTGTATTAATAAACATTAACTATCATATTCATAAAAAATAAATTAAATTTGAGTACTATTTTTTTATTTCAAACTCTATTTCTGAAGGCCATGAAAAATTCTACCCCTTTTCCGATGAAGTCCAGACTCCTATTTGGAACATCCCTTGTTCTACTTTTTGTGGGTATTTATGTTGGGATAACCCGAAAATCAACAGCTGAGGAGGGAATAAACAGCTCTAATTTTAATACTGTAGCCCTTCATGAGGGTGCCCCCGTAAGTTTTGTGAGTCGGGGTAATGAATCCTCTCCAAGCGACACAGATTTAGTAGCCACTTACAGTCAGTTGTATGGCAAGTATCAGGTGAAAGTTTATGCCAACCGGAAATTTTCAAATCTTACCGATCAAGAAATTGAGAAACTTCGATTGGAAGCAGCAACCTTGGATAAAATTTACACCCAAATGACTTTGAAGGAGCGGACTAAAATCAAACGAACGGCTTTTCCATTTGTAAAGCTCGAGGTGGATGGCAAGACTACATACAAAAAACTCGAGGACTTAACACCAGAAGAAAGAAAAAGCCTCAATTGCTAGCATAAACTAGTTCAAGGCTATCTTTTTGAGAAATTTGCTCGCGTTTATTGACGAGTTTCCGAAATTCAGAAGGCCAACTTTCAGTCCATTCTCGGTAGGCTTGCGTTTTAGTCGCATCTGGCAAGGATAAGCGGATAAGGAGTTCAAAGTCAAAAAAATCAGCTTTTTTTCCTGCACCCGATTGTTCGCCATCCAAAGCATTGCAGGCTTGCTCATATTGCCCAGCAATAGGGACCATGACCACAGGTTTGCCCAAGTACATGGCCTCACAAACGGATTCAAATCCTGCAGTGCAAAGCAACCCTTTGCAGGCAGCCATGGCCTCCAAAAAGCCTTGATCGTTTACTTTATGAAAGCTTAGGTTTGGGAGCGGGAACTCCACTTCTTGCGCCCCTTTTTTATCCCAAAATGCTTTGATCTGTACCTCAGGATGCCCCTTTGCAAAGGAGAGTACTTCTTCAGCGTAACCGGGATTGACCATGTAAGCCAAGTAAAAATCACCCCTACTCACCTTCAACTCTTTCACTTCTTTGCGGAGCAAGGGAGGGAAAACTCCAAGGCCAGCTTGGTTTTCTTTCGGAAGAAAAGAGAGGGCGAGGCGCTCCTCAGCTCCAATAGCAGTAAGCCGGGTATGCATTCTAAATAAGAATTTTTCTAGCCTGCGCCCTGGAGCAAATACGAAGTTGGGATGAGCTTCCAGGTATTGATGCCCTATGGTCCAAAATACTGCATTTGGTCTAAAAAAGAGGGAATACAGTCCTCCCAAGGGCTCGTAAAAATTAAGTACTACTTCGGGTTGTTTCTCCTCAATCACGCTGTGGATGTGTTGCAAGCTCTTCCAGAAGGTGGGAAGTTTAAGTAGGTTGGTCCTGATCGTTTTCCCAAGGAGAATTTGTTTTTCTAGCCCATCTGTTTCAAAGTTTGGACTTTCCACTGCGGTAACTTCAACTCCAATTTTTTGAATAAAAAATTCAGGAAGGTTCCGTCTGGGACTTTTACCCACTACTACTCCACTTAGCTCGTGACCTTCTGCTTTCAGCAATGCAGCAAAGGAGAGTGCTTGCGTCAGGTGTCCTCTACCTTCCCCTTGAATCAAAAATAAGAATCGCATGGCTTACAATTGAATGCCTCTTGAACGTAGTTGTTCGTCTTCAATGCCTGAAAATGCCACCTGGGGTAGGATACGCTCTTCCAAATGGGTGGGTTGTATCCGCGTGTCTGGATGCGCAGAATAACCTACTTTCTTGAAATCAATCTCGTTGAAATAGATCAACTCCCAATTGCCTTCGAAATCCTCTGCCAAGGCACTCATGGTCTCCACCCAGTCCCCAGAATTCAGGTAATGAATGCCATCAATCATTCGGTTTTCGGCTTTATGGATGTGGCCACAGATGATACCGTCGCAACCTTTGGCCTTCGCCATTTTGGCCAGTTCCATTTCGTAATCATCGACGTAGGATACGGCTTGTTTGACTTTCCCTTTGACAAATTGAGAAAGCGAAAAGTAAGGAAGTCCCTTCTTGTAACGGTAGTAGTTGACTACTCGGTTGAGCCAAAGCAGAAAAGTATATCCCACATCGCCGAGATAGGCAATCCAGCGGAGGTTGGTGGTGATGCTGTCAAAAACATCTCCATGGGTGATGAAGTAGGTTTTGCCGTTACTTTCGTAGGTCATGTCTGCCAGTATTTGCAGACCGCCGATTTGAATAGGAAGGATCTGATCTAAAAAGTCATCGTGATTGCCACGAAGGTAGTAGACCTTGGTCGACTGGTTTTCCATCATTTTCAATACTCGGTTAAAAAACCGGGTGTGTTTTCGTTTCCAGCTCCCCGATTTTTTGAGTTGCCAGCCGTCGATGATGTCGCCATTTAATATTAGGTTGTCACATTGAAATTGCTTCAAAAACCGAGCGATTTCCTTCGACTTGGAACCCTTGGTTCCTAAGTGAACATCCGAAACGATGAGGGTTTTGTAGTGGGTCTTCACGCCAGTAGTTTTGCTACACAATTTGGACAGCAAACGTCAACTAACTGTGTTTGAAATGTTATGTTTTTGTGTATAAAACAAAATTTTATTTTACCTAAATTAAAAATAGGTTAATTGTAGATTAAAAATCAGGATGGACTTACTATTTCGTGTGGAACATTTTCACTAGTCCAACTGTAACTTAGGAACGAATTGGTTTCCTAAATTGAAAGTGATCAAGTAGTCACAATAAAAATGAATGGATAGATTTTTTTATTGAATTTAGCCTGTACCAGATTCTAAAGGAATTTAGTTTAGAACTTTTGTTTTCAACTAATGTCATGTGAAAACCTTTTTGATTGATTTTGGGAAAGTCAAACAAAAAAAATAATATTTAGGGAGTTAATCTACTTAAATCAGGAGTGAACTTGTTTTCAATCCATCTCTAAAATGTCTTTCCTACTATGAAAAAAAATCTTTTTTTATCCCTACTTATTTTTATTGGATTTCTAGGCGTATCAAGTTGCGAATTCTTGAAAACTGAAGATGAAAAAATCAAAGAAGCCATTATTGGGAAGTATTATGAAGATGATGACGAAGATGATGAGGAAATAAAAGTAAAGGATAGTAAGGGTGAATATTTTGAAGACGGTACGTTTTTTTCAGAAGCAGCCTTTGAATTCATAGATGAGGAAACCTTTGAGCCTACTGATATAGTAATTGAAGTCACGGGGGATTGGGATGTAAAGGATGGGTTTTTATACCTAACCCCAGATTACGATGCTATAAAAATGCGCCCAGAGATTTATGAAATTTTACTCAAGGATCAGTTAATTCAAGAAATGAAGGACAAAAATTCCCCCTACAAAATCATCGAGTACGACGCGTCTAAGGTGATTTACGAGGATGCAGATGGCGTACGATCCACTATGAAAAAATCGTATTGATTGATTTTTTTTAGAAATATAAATTAAAAGAAATGTTTCTTCGAATAATTCCAATTTTACTGATAGGCATTCCTATTTTGGGGTTCTTTATTGAGCCTGAACCGCCTAGACCTGGCAATACCCTACATAGTTTGGTTATTTTACTCCTCACTTTACCCTGGTATTTTAAAATTTTATCTGTAGTGATCGGAGTAATTTGGATTGCTTCTTGGAATAAATCGGATGAGGAAAGTGAGTCGTGATGCAGCTTTAGTTTTAATTACAACTTAATTTTAAACAGAGACTCTAGCCATTGATTCCAAGTACTGATTAACTGACTTTCTTAGTTTTAACTCCAGATTTTACCTAGAAACAAGGGATTTGGGTCTAAATTAACTTTTTGATTTAGTTAGGTCTCGAGTTTTTCAGGCGGCACAGCATCAGGGTTTTAATTTTTTTTAGTCAATTGAATAATTCATGGTTTAATTGAATTTTATTCAAGCGGTGCTTTGTCCATCCACGCTAATCCCTAGTTTCGTAGTTCTAATCCTTTCTCACCCATGAAAAAAACTGCCTTGCTACTGAGTTGCCTGCTGCTTGTGTTTTCCAGTGTTGCGCAACAAAACCCGCCTAAAGGAAACTACGAGTTAGCCGCTCGTTTTTCGCCCGATAAATTGAAAAAAATGATTTTTTCGACTAGCGTTGACCCACATTGGATGAAAAAATCAGACCGGTTTTGGTACGAATACGAAACTTCTAATGGAAAAAAATGGGTGCTGGTAGATCCGATTAGGAGAACAAAAACACCCCTTTTTGATACGGACAAGTTAGCAGCCGAGTTAACTCGTGCAGTCAAAGACCCTTTTGATGGGCAGCACCTCAAGCTGGACAACATGAAGCTTTTAGCCGATGAAAACACGCTCCAATTTACGGTAAAAAGTACTGCAGACGTACTGAAAAAGGACTGGGCAGAGCTGAAAGCAAAAAACAAAAATTCCAAAGACTCTTTGGAAAAGAAGGTGCATACCTTTCAATTCAATTTGATTTCTCAGCAGCTCAAAGAAATCGAAACTGTTAAAGAGCCTACAAGGCTTGCTTGGGCCAATATTGCCCCAGACTCCTCCAAGGTGGTGTATGTGAAAAACTTCAACCTGTATTGGATGGACAAAGCCAATTTCTTGAAGGCGGTTAAGGATTTGAAGGATTCTACCCTGGTAGAAACTGCCCTTACTACCGATGGAGTGGAGGATTACGAGTACGGATGGGGTGACCGTGGTGAGGACAATGTGGAAGTGGAAAAAAAGAAAAACGACCGAAAGCGGGCTCCAGTGCTTTGGAGTGCGGATAGCAAGCAGTTTATCCTTACCCGCACGGATCAGCGTAAGGTAAAGGACCTTTGGGTGATCCACAATACCCGAGATCCAAGACCTACTTTGGAAACCTACAAGTATGCGATGCCAGGGGAAAAGGAGCAGCCAATAACGGACTTGATTCATTATTCCTTTGAAACTCAAAAGTTGAGCGAATTGCCTATTTCTGCCTTCAAGGATCAAACGGTATCGCTTTGGTCTACTACTCCGGCTGCCAATACTCGAGACGATGATTTTCGACCTACTACTTGGTTGGGGAATCCTACTGAGTTTTACTTCGCTTTGACCTCTCGTGACCTGAAGCGCGTGGATGTGTTGCGTTGGAATTTGAAGACCAATCAAAAAGAAGTGCTCATCGAAGAAAGAAGCAATACCTACATCGATTTCGAAAAGCCCGAGTTGGTAGGCAATGACTTGATTTGGTGGTCCGAGCGTGATGGCTGGGGGCACTTTTACCTTTATGGCAAGGACGGAACCTATAAGCGTCAGCTTACCTCAGGTCCTTACCATACGGCCGGTGCTGCCCGAGTGGATGCAGGTTTGCGTAAATTGTATTTTACGGCAAATGGTAGAGAAAAAGGAGAGGATCCCTACTACGAGCACTTGTATTCGGTATCCCTGGATGGGGGAGCGGTTACCTTATTGAATAAAGGAGACTTCAACCATGAAATCAACATCAATGACGCAGCTTCCTATTTTGTATCTAATTTTTCACGCGTTAATACAGTTCCTGCATCTGTACTCTACGATCGAAATGGAGCCAAAATCATGGATTTGGAGACCGCAGACCTCAGCCAACTCTTCGCGGCTGGGTACCAGTTTCCAGAGCCCTTTACCTTCAAAGCAGACGACGGCATCACCGACTTGTTTGGGGTGATGTATAAGCCTTTTGACTTTGATTCTACACGTACCTATCCGCTCGTTCAATACGTGTATCCTGGTCCACAGACCGAGGCGGTCAACAAGTCTTTTGGCCGCGGTATGGACCGTACGGATCGCTTGGCACAGTTTGGCTTTGTGGTCGTAACGCTAGGCAACCGAGGTGGACATCCGGCTCGATCCAAGTGGTACCACAACTATGGGTACGGAGATCTTCGTGATTACGGGCTGGCCGATAAAAAGGTGGCTATCGAACAGTTGGCTGATCGGCATTCCTTTATTGATCGCCACAAGGTAGGGATCCATGGACATTCCGGAGGAGGATTTATGTCCACTGCGGCTTTGTTGGTTTATCCAGACGTGTTTAAAGTGGCTGTTTCCTCTGCGGGAAATCACGAAAACAACATTTACAACCGCTGGTGGTCGGAGAAGCACCACGGAGTCCAGGAGCGTATTTTGCCATCTGGAGACACCACCTTTGTGTACCAGATTGAGAAAAACTCTGAATTGGCAAAAAATCTAAAGGGACATCTAATGCTTAGCACAGGAGATGTAGACAATAATGTGCATCCAGCAGGAACCATCCGCATGGCCAATGCCTTGATTAAGGCAGGAAAGCGGTTTGAATTTGTCCTACTTCCTGGACAGCGCCATGGATATGGGGACATGTCCGAATACTTCTTCTGGAAGATGGGTGATTACTTTGTGGCGCATCTCCTAGGAGATACTGCTCCACCCCCTGTGGATATGCTGCAGATGCAACGGGATAAGCCCAAGGATAAGTAAGCAAGGAATAAACAACAAACCCCTCAGGAGAGGGGTTTGTTGTTTGTAGGGGGTGTTTTCTGTGTTTTTTTTAACTATGGAATTTAACTTAGTCTACTTCTCTAGTTTAGGACTTCTTGAGCGCTATCCAAAAAATAAAGTAAATCATTAGTGTGGCACCGCTACTGATACCTAGGGTTAAGCCTCCAACCCCGAAGAAAAATATTAAAAATAGGCCTCTTAATAATCCAGAAGAGATGCCTAAGGATCGAGCAATTCCTCCAATTACGCCGCCAATCCATTTGTCTGAGGAGTGTCTATTCATGCGCGTGAGTGTATTTTAGTAGGGTGAAGATTAATTGATTTAAATGTACTAGAGATCCACTAAATATCAAAAAACCGACTGCTTAGTCGAACTGAGCGTTGGATTACTTTCTAATTGAGGCGGCCCTAAGGACACCTGCCATTTACAATGTATTGTTTGCATTAATCTTCGGTGTATCAGTACGCAGAGGCAGTTCCATTTGCCTTGGATTAGGGATTAAATCGAGTACATCCAGCCGGGGTCCTTAAGTTTTTCCTAGCTTCCCTAACTTAATTTTCTACTAGTTTTAGGTGATTTCAATTGAATAAAATCGAGGGATTTCCTTGATGCCTTATTTTTCTTCTGTAATTTCCCCACTCAGGAATGAAATTGATTACTTAAACTGGCTATGGGTAAAAATCCTACTTGGGATGTATTAGTGGTGGGCTCGGGTCCCGCAGGGGCGATGGCTGCTTACGAACTGGCAAAAGCAGGTCGAAAAGTGGGCATTCTTGAAAAAGAAACCCTTCCGAGGTACAAAACCTGTGGTGGGGGACTTGTTTTTCGGGGACGCGAGCTGCTCCCCATTTCCGTGCAAGCCGCCGTAGAAAAGGAATTTGATTCCTTGGCAGTATACTTTGATACCTTACCTCAGCCCTTTACAGCCCAACGTAACTTTCCCATTTTGAGTATGGTGATGCGTGACCAGTTTGATCACCTGCTTGTCCAAGAAGCGGTCAAACTTGGAGCTGTGCTTTTGGAAGGTCAGGCGCTGCAGCAATTGGAGTTTGTAGAAGATAGGATTAGCCTTCATACCAAAACCGATGTGCTGCATACCCGCTATGTAGTGGCAGCAGATGGGGTTTTGGGCCCTACTGCCAAGCTTGCGGGATGGAAGGAAACGCGCAAATTGATCCCTGCCTTGGAATACGAAGTAGGGGTAAGCCCAGCAGATTTTGAGCGCCTCTCCAAGGAGGCTCGCTTTGATATCGATGCCATTCCGCAAGGCTATGGCTGGTGCTTTCCCAAAGCCAATCACCTCTCAATTGGGGTGGGCTTATTTGCCCCCAAGAAAATTCAACTCCGCACCTATTACCAAGCCTACCTCCAGAAATTAGGGATACACGAAACCACCTTCGAGGAAGCACATGGCTTTCAGATTCCTGTAGGGGCAAGAACGGATGGTTTTTCTAAAAGAGGCGTATTCCTTACCGGGGATGCTGCCGGCTTTGCGGATCCCTTGACTGCAGAAGGCTTGACCAACTCCATCTATTCAGGAATCCTGGCAGGGCAAAGCATCGCGCGACAGTTTGATGACCCAGAGCAGGCTGCCAATGCCTACCAGGCTGCCTTGGAAGAACGACTCCTTCCGGAACTTCGGTTTAGCGAGGTGATGGCCCGCTTTTTTTACTTCATGCCCGCTGCTAGAAACTTACTCATGCCTAAGTATGGACAGCGTGCCTGTGAGACATTGACGGATGTATTTACCGGACAAACTATTCTCAGCCAAGACTTGAAACAGCGTGCCCTAAAAAAGCTTGGTCTTTCGGCTTGGTGGAATTAAAGGTGTTTTTTCTTGTTTCAATCGACCGCTAAAAAGCATAAGGGTATTTTTTTTCTCCCTCGGTTTACTGCTTAGCGCTATTCCTGTCATTGTTTTTCCAGTTATTCTAGACTTGATTTATCGATGGTATTAATTCTTTTTTTTGGGTAGCCACCCAAAAAAGGAAACCTTACCTGGTTTTTGCTTCGTAGAAAGGGGAAAAAAAATAATCATGAAAAAACTACTGTTTACCCTTCTACTCTGTGGGTTCGTTGGCGGATCCATGAGCTATGCGCAACAAAAAACCGAAACGTTGTTGGGCGAATTATCTTTTTCGAGCATTGGTTCTATGATTGAACCTGGGCTACAGTTTACCCAGGTTGCAGGAGAAACGGCTGTGTTTTATAATTTCCGTGGTGGGATTAGCTTTAACGATAAATGGATAGTTGGCGGGTTTTATGGCCATTTACTGGCAGATATACGCCCGGAAATGATGGGTAGTCAGTCCTATAATTTAGATTCCTACCAAGCCGGTGGATTTATTGAATACAGTCCTTGGAATTCTTCCTTGGTACACCTTAGCTTCCCTGTTTCCTTTGGAGTAATGGAGATGGATCGTGATTCCTATTCATCATTAATAGATGATGATTCCCCAGAAACTCATTCCTTACTTCTAGAGCCGAGAGCATTAGCAGAGGTGAACTTGCACCGCTATGTTCGTTTAAATGCCGGAGTGGGCTACCGGATCATGGGAAGGCCCTTTCAAGAAGTTGCAGCTGTTCCTGAGGCAGGCAATGCGCTCACCTTCCAAGTTGGACTTAAACTGGGCCTTTTCAATAGGGTAGACCAATAAACAAATGGCTTTGCTGTAAATATAATCCTGCAGTATATGTGTTTTTCCCTGAGCTAGTGTAAGGTTCTTCAGCTCACTTTTTTATTTTTTACAAGTAGTTTTGTTTACCATTAGCCTGTATTACCGAATTTTCAATTGGCAAAAGTTTATTTGAATCCTTGAAAATTTTGTTTAGTCTTGTAGTCATTTTTCCACCCAATTTGACATTTCATTTTCAGTAGAATCACCCCCAAGTACTGAATTAATCCCTCACCCCTTTCACTCGAGTACTCTTTATGGCATTACAAGAAGAATTAGAATCCCAAGGCAATTGGTTGTTTCGTTACCGTAGTTTTTTACCCATTGCGATCGTTGTGGTCGGCTGGGCGATGTACTTGAGACGCGAACTAGATCCGGAAGAGTTTCCACTTTTCTTGCCCGCATACGAGCACATTTACCTGGCAGTAGCCATGGGGGTTGGACTTTTAGGATTGGCCGTTCGGGTATACACGGTAGGCTTTTCTCCACGTAATACTTCCGGTAGAAACACCAAAGTAGGGCAGGTAGCGGATACGCTCAATCAAACAGGCATCTATTCCGTCGTAAGGCACCCCCTTTACTTGGGCAATTTTCTAATGTGGTTGGGTCCGGCCTTGGTAACAGCCAATGGCTGGTTTATTCTAGCTTTCTGCTTCCTATATTGGGTATACTACGAGCGCATCATGTTTGCCGAAGAGCAGTTTCTCCGCAAAAAATTTGGAGACGTATACTTGCAATGGAGCCAGGGTGTGCCCGCCTTTCTTCCCAATTTTAGCAACTTCACTCCGTCCAACTTTCCATTTAGCTGGAAAAAGGTCTTCAAAAAGGAGAAAAATGGACTTGCTGCCCTGTTTCTAATCTTCTGTCTGTTTGATGCCTCTGTGCTGATCTTTAAACCAGAGCATCAACCTAACCTGCTTTTGATCGGTTTGTGCGTTGGCACTGGATTACTCTACCTCGTGTTGAAGCTGTTGAAAAATTCGCAGCTACTTGCTGAGAAGGACAGGTAAGTTAACTCATAAAGAACTTCCATTGTCCTGTCTGTTTGGAGTAACTACTGCAGTGTTAGCTCTTGATTGGAGTTAATTAAATCCCTGTATAGGTAAATGGCGTAATGGCCTTGAGTTCGGCCTTCAAGGCGGCAGAGATAGCCAATCCTTCAATAAATTCAGCCAAGGACGCCTGCGTGATTTTTGAATTCGTTCGCGTCAGGTCTCGCAAGGCTTCGTAGGGCTTGGGATAGCCTTCTCTTCGTAAGATTGTCTGAATCGCTTCCGCGACTACTGCCCAGTTTTCCTCCAAATCCGCATCTATCGCCCCACGGTTGAGTTCCAATTTGCCCAAGCCTTTTTGGAGGGACTCCAAGGAAATCAGCATGTGGGCCAGTGGAAGACCTACTACTCGAAGTACGGTGCTGTCGGTAAGATCTCGCTGCAATCTAGAGATGGGAAGCTTGGCGGCCAAGTGCTCCAGAAGCGCATTGGCGATGCCGAGATTGCCTTCCGCATTTTCAAAATCAATGGGATTGACCTTGTGCGGCATGGCAGAGGAGCCTACCTCTCCGGCTTTGATTTTTTGCTTAAAATAGTTCATCGCTACGTACTGCCATACGTCTTTGGAGAGGTCCAGCAGGATGGTGTTGATGCGCTTTAAGCCATCGAAAATCGCAGCCAAGTGATCGTAATGCTCGATTTGGGTGGTCGGATAGGAGCGGGTAAGTCCCAAGGATTTTTCTACAAACTGATTTGCAAATGCATTCCAATCGATTTCGGGATAGGCGACATGATGGGCATTGAAATTCCCTGTAGCTCCTCCAAATTTGGCAGCATAGGGCACCTGAGCAAGTAGCGCCAGCTGCTGATGCAGTCGCACTACAAATACCTCAATTTCTTTTCCCAGACGAGTAGGAGAGGCGGGTTGTCCGTGTGTTTTGGCCAACATGGGAATGGCTGCCCAGTCTGAAGAAAGTGCAGCGAGCTGTGAAATGATGCCCTGAAGTGCGGGAAGAATGACTTCCTCAAGTCCTTCTTTGAGCATCATCGGTGTGGCGGTATTGTTGATGTCCTGGGAGGTGAGGCCAAAGTGGATAAATTCTTTGTAATCGGCGAGTCCCAAAGAATCGAATTTCTCTTTCAAAAAGTATTCAACTGCTTTGACGTCGTGGTTGGTGGTGCGCTCGGCAGTTTTGATCCACTCGGCATCTTCCAATGAGAAATCACTCACCCAAGCGTTCAACTTTGGGTACAGGGTTTTATCAAAGGAGGCAAGTTGTGGCAAGGGAAGTTCGCACAAGGCAATAAAATAGGCGACCTCTACCTGCACCCGATACTTGATCAGTGCAAATTCTGAGAAATAGGCACGAAGTGGGGCAGTCTTGCCGGCATAACGTCCGTCTACGGAGGAGATCGCGGTGAGGGCCTGTAGTTCCATAAGGTGAGATTTGCTGAGCGAAAAAAGGTAAAATGGCTGTGATTTGCGGAGCAAAGGTACGCCTTTGCCGTCAAAATCTTGACCGCACCGATGGATTTCTCTCGCTTCGGTAAACTTCCCTGAATCATTTGGGGTTATCCTTAGAAAATTATCCCACTAAGGTTCGTTTTCTGGGCCAAGGAATTAATTTTGCAACCACCCAACTTTTCATACCCATGTTCAATTTCTTTAAGAAAAAGACAGAAACTAAGTCCAGTTACCTTCCTCTCAAAGTCAGAGAAGTAGTGAAGGAAACTTCAGATACCGTTACGATATACTTTGAACAACCCGAACCCTATTTGGAGTACTTGCCGGGACAATTTTTAACCCTAGTCTTGGACTTGGAAGGCAAAGAACAACGCCGTTCTTATTCCTTGTGCACGTCTCCTTTTGTGGACCCTTTTCCAGGTATTTCTGTGAAGCGAGTTCCCAAAGGTTTGTTTTCCAATTACCTGAACGATAAGATTTTTCCTGGAAAGACCCTCAACGTCCTCAAGCCCATGGGGAATTTTACCACCCCCTTTCATTCCAAAAATCGTCGGCATTTCTTTCTGATTGCTGGTGGGAGTGGCATCACGCCGATGATGGGATTGCTGAAGTCCGTATTGGTCAATGAACCCGAATCGCGTATTACCTTGATCTACTGCAGCCGTAAGGAGGAGGACATCATCTTTGGTGCCCAGTTGCAACTCCTAGAAAAAGCGAATGCAGATCGCTTGACTGTTATCCATAACTTGAGTCAACCGGCTGAGTCCTGGACTGGTCTTCGCGGCAGACTTTCTGCGTCGGTTTTGAAGGAACTGTTTGCGCAAGCCGAATACGAGCTACGCTATCAGGAGGAATATTTCATTTGCGGTCCAGAAGGACTGATGCAAACGACCCAGAATGTGTTGGAGGAACTGTTGGTTCCAAGCGATCGGATCCATAGCGAGAGTTTCTTCTCCGCTGCTGCCGAACAAGCAAAAGAGGAGGCCAAGGCAGGCATCACGGCTGGCCTACTTTCTCGAGACGTAACGATTCAGCTTGAAGGAGAAACGCATTTGGTAACGGTAGGCCCTGGAAAAACCATCTTGGAAGCAGGTCTTGCTGCTGGATTAAACATGCCATACAGCTGCCAGAGCGGACTTTGCACCGCCTGCCGTGGTCGATTGAGTTCGGGAGAAGTAAAAATGGACGAGGATGCAGGCTTGAGTGAAAAAGAAGTGGCTTCCGGCTATGTGTTGTGCTGCGTTTCTAGACCCTTGTCTGAAGACATCCATGTGACCATTGAATAAGTAATTCCTATGGAAATTGAACTTTTGCGTGTGGCCTATCGCCGTACTGAACAGCAGACCTTGGTTTGTTTGCTCCTTTCCTTACCGCTGTTTGGGATAATTTACCTATACCAGCAGGCTGGAAACCTAAATAAATCCATACCTCAGTTGCCTTTCTTTGCCCAAGTCCTAGTCTTGGTAGCCTCACTGCTACTTTTGGCGGTACACTACTTTTTGTTTCACCGTCGAATCAAAGCCACTTTTATTCAGGACGAACTTTCCGAAAAAATTCTAGGCTACTTAGCTGCTACAAAACAGCGGCACTGGCTACTTTTTATCGTGGCAGTGGCAAGCAGTTTGGGATTACTCCTTAGTTCCAATCCCGGGTTTGTGGTTGTTTTTGCACTTTCCTTGGTCTTCTTTTCTTTGGGTAAGCCCTCTCCTGATCGGATGATGCGCTTGCTGAGGTTGAAAAAACAAGACCGGGAACTTCTTGTCGAAATTTCCCGGCCTGCTTAGAGGATTTAGCGAATTGAGGCTATTTTTTAATTTGTGATAGTGATGTTTCCCGAGGTGACGTTGCCTTTGACAGTGGTAGCCGCATTATTGTTGATGTCCAAGGATTTTTCTTTGGTTGTATTCCCTACACGGAGGTTTCCAGAGGCTGCCTTCAGCGCATAGTTGAAGTCTCCAAGGTTTGAAGGGGTTTGTACCGTAAAGTTGCCTGAGGTGCCGTTAAATTGAGTCTTCGATCCCAAGCCAGCGTTGACAGCAGTTAAGTTCCCTGAAGTGATTTTTGTTGCGCCCAGCTCCTTCACATTTTCCAGTTTGGCATTCCCGGAAGTAAGTTGAACATCCAATTGGCTACCTACATTTTTTGCTGTAAAATTCCCGCTTGTAGAACCGTAGTTGACTGTGCCTTGAATGCCATCTACCGTGGTGTTTCCTGAGGTCAATCTAGCGATTAAATTTCCGTCTATGGCGTTGGCGAGTAGGTTGCCCGAGGTAGCGGTTAAGGTAAGGTCTCCCTTAATCTGAGTAGCAGCTACATTCCCTGAGGTAAGCTGCAAGGTAGTCAGTTTCGATTCCAGATTTTGTATGCTGATTTCACCAGAAGTGCCTCTTACCTGAAGCGCAAGTACTACTGGGCCAGTGATTTTGATATATCCCTTGTTTTTGCTGTTCCAATTGTATTTGCCAGCTCCATTCTTGTAGCTGATTTTGAGAACATCCCCCACTGTCACGAATACGATATCTTGGTCGGTCACATTGGATGCTAAGTAGGCTTCGACTGTTACTTCGGCCGAGGATCCACCTACATAGCTGACGTCTAGCCAACCGCTTTCCACCTCGATTTGGGTGATATTGGGGTATTTTTTGGTGGTATTGACCACTACATTTTGGGCAGTAGCCCAGGTCGTTGAGGCAAGTAGCACTAGGGCTACGAGGCCAAGAAGGATTCTATCTTTCATGTTGATATTAGTAAATAATTAAAAGATGACAATCCCGAAAGTAATTGGATTCAAAGCAGGGCCTTTGCCTGCCTGAAATAATTCATTCAGGTCGTATGTGCTAAAAAAGGTGAGATCCTTGCCGATTCCAAGCTCTCCACGGAACCCGTAGCGTAGGTTTTCCAAATAAAGACCGGTATTTACCTTTTCGATGCGATCTGTGGAGCTACCTGGTTCCTCGTATACAAATTTGGATCTACCTCCCAAGCGATAGCCTACATAAGGACCCGCTGCTATGGAGACTCCTTCTTCAGTTTTGCCCAAATTCACTTTCAGTAAAGTCATCGCAGTAAGGTAAGATGCGGACAACTTGCTCTTCACACCTGTTACATCGGTGCGCTCCACAAAAGAAATTTGATCTTGGCCACGTACAGCTTGGAAGTCTCTGTTTTCAAACTTGAAGTTGTACCACTGAAAACCTAAACCAAAGTTCCAATGAAACCCTTTGGCAAGTCGCTGAGAGGCTACCCAGTTCAATCCCACATTCCAACTTCCCCATCCCTTGGCCGCATAGGGCTGATCCGAGGAGGGAAAGGTTTTGTTTTGAATGTAGTTGTTGATCCCTAGATCGATCAGGAAATCAGTTTTGAAGTCAGGATCTTTCTTTTCTTTGGGATCCGTTTCGATTTTAACCTTGGTGTCCAGTCCGGATTCGTCCACTAGGACACGCATTCGTCCAACCCGCACTTCCGTTTCTGCACCATTTTCATTGACCCGCACTACCTCTTTGACTGAGCCATCCTTTTTTTGGATTTCTACGAGGGTCACTTCCCCGGTTTCCTTGTTTTCCTTGATGCCAAGTTCACTGATGATTTGGTTGATGTTCATCAACTTGAGTTTTTCAAAATCTTCGGTGGATTGCACTGTAATTACAATTCTGCCAGCCTTACCAAACTCGATCACCACGCTATCCTTGAGGACCAGGTGTTTTTTATCGAGGACTTGCTCTGGGCGTTCTGCAGCCATGGCCACTTGAACCAGGCCTAAAAAGGCGAGTACTAGAACTAGTTTTTTCATCATTTTTTGTGTTAGTGTATCGTTTGGTTTAGTTGTTATTGTTTATCTAAGGAGGATTATCTTCTACCTGTCAAAGAAGAAAAAAGCCGCTCCTTTTTTTCCTGGATGCCTTCAAAACCTTCGTCCAGTTTACCCAAAAGTCCTTCTACTTGCCCAACGGTTTTGCCGAGTTCAGTAATCAGGTTTTTGTTGGGAGCTTCTTCTTTTTTCAATCCATCGGAGAAAATACGAATTCGGTAACCTTCAATCTCTTCGGCATCTGCCAAGGTGGTTTGGGAGGTATTTGGTGTAGGGGCGGTTCTAATAGCTTCAGGAGTAACCCAAATCTTGGACTCGGTTGTAGAATTGCCTGTCACTTCTGCTTCCGCTTGCGGACTAGGGAATGTAATGGCCTCAGCCACAACCTTTTCCAAATTGACCTTTTGGAAATTTTCCTCAGTGAGATTTTTTGATTTTAGATCGGGCTTACTTGTAGCGGTAGTGCTTGTTTCAGCTAGGTAGGCCGGTTTTTGATCTCCTTCGGATACCACCGTTTCAGCCTCAGGAGATGATGCCGATACAGGAGGGGTCTCCAGTACCTCCTCAGTTGTTGCAAGGGAATTTACTTGTTCTTCTTGGGGTGCTTGGGACCAAATTAGGTACCCAAGTCCTAGCAGCAAAGGCATTGCTGCTGCTATTGCCCACCAGAAATTTTTCTTAGGTTTCTCCGCTGGATTCAATTGGGTTTCCAATTTGTCCCATGCTGCTGGGCTAGGGGCCTCCTGGTGATTCTCGAGTTTTTCTCTAAAAACCCGATCCAACACTTCGTCTGATTTAGCCATGCGTAATTTTGGTTTGGAGTTGAAGACTCGTAATTTTTTCTTTCAGCACGCTTCGTGCGCGGTTGAGTTGTGACTTGGAGGTGCTTTCGGTAATTCCGAGAAGCTCCCCGATTTCTTGATGCGTATACCCTTCGATCGCAAATAGGTTAAAAACTGTTCGGTATCCCAGGGGCAAGCTTTGGATTAACTCCATCAATTCTGCGACTTCCAGCTGGTTTAGGTCTTCGGCAACAGGTTCTTGGATTTTTTCTACATCTTCCAAAGAGACAGACAGGCTTAGGGAACGATTGCTTCGAATGGCCATCAGCGCTTGGGTTACGACGATTCGCTTCATCCATCCCTCAAAACTCCCTTTTCCTTGGAATTGGGAAAGCTTTTCAAAGATTTTCATAAAGCTTTGGATCATCACATCCTCTGCTTGTTCTTGATCCTTTAGGTACCGCAGGCATATCGCCATAAATCTCCTCGAGTAGGTATCGTAGAGCTGACGCTGGGCCTGCCTCTGTCCAGAGAGACATCCCGAGATCAGTTCTTCCTCATCGGAGAATTGGGGTGATAAATGCATTTGGTTTAACTTTCAAAAAGGTAGATGCGCCAGAACAAGGAAAGGTTGCAGGCAGGTAGAAAAATTTTTCAATTTTCTTTTTTCCTTACTAAAAGATACAAAAAATCGTAGCGGCGGCTGAATGAATTAGAGCGAAAAAATAAAAAATAGAAGGGCAACGGCAAGGATAAGAATCATCAGTTGCGACTTTTCTTTATATTCTACCGCTACCTTAGGACGGCGCAAGACAATTATTGCTAGGCCTATTCCAAAAAATTGAAGCAACAGACTGACTCCATTCAGTGGGCCCATGGGGGCGTCCAACAAACGCAATTGGGTGTTGAGCAGGGAGACCGTGCCCAGCAAAATGCCCGTAATTCCAAAAAGGAATGCACGCTGCAACAGAACGGGTTCGGGTAGGGAGGACCATTTCATAAAGTAGGGGCTAATACGCAAAGGTAAATAAAGTAGGGATATCAAGGCTATCCTGAGGAATCTGTCTAATTCCCTATCGATTTGCTTTTCTTTTTTCGAAATAATTGGCAATCTCAACCCCAGAAAGGGCATTGAGGGTGAGCTCCTTGGTTAGTCCTCCCTTTCGGCCGATCCAAACTCCATACTGCATGTCGGCATAACCTTCCATCTCGTGCGCATCCGGATTGATGGAGAGCATGACTCCTTGTTCCATCGCGTAGCGAACCCATCTCCAGTCCAGGTCCAATCTCCAGGGATTGGCATTGATCTCGATCACTACCTGCTTGTCGGCACAGGCATCGATGATGGCTTTGTGGTCTATGGGATATCCCTCTCTTCGCAGCAATAACCTTCCGGTCGGGTGCCCCAGGATCGTGGTGTAGGGGTTGTGAATAGCAGTAATCAAGCGGTCTGTGGCACGCTTGAGGTCCATGTTGAGTACCGAGTGCACGGAAGAAACAATAAAATCAAAGCTCTGTAAAACCTCAGCCGGGTAGTCCAAGCTCCCGTCAGGCAGGATGTCGGATTCGATGCCTTTGAAGATGCGGAAGGGTGCCAATTCTTGATTGAGCGCATCGATTTCTGCCTGCTGCTTGGCTACTTTTTCGATCTCCAATCCTCCTGCATAGCTCGCCGTGCGGCTGTGGTCGGAGATGCCAAGGTACTCGTATCCCAAGGCTTTGCAGTGCTCGGCCATCTGCCTCAAACTATGCTTCCCATCACTGTAGGTGGAATGGTTGTGCAGGATGCCTCTGAGATCACTGTTTTCGAGAAGCCTAGGTAGCGTACCTGCTTTTGCCAGCTCCACTTCGCCCATGCCTTCGCGCATTTCTCGAGGGATAAACTGTAAGTTGTTTTGCTGAAAAAACGCTTCCTCACTTTCAAATTTCGATTTTCGAATCAATTCCCCCACCGTTTCCTGCTCGTTGACCCAAGTACCGAGGTGGGCTTTGGAGGCCACGAAAAGTAGTTCCTTGGAAGCCAATTCCTCAAGTTTGCAAAAGTGAATGACGAGTTGCAGCTCGGGCTCTTCCAACTTTCCTCTCCAGGTCATCGGGCCAGAATGGACCTTGTTCCAAGTGATGCCTGCCAGTTGCATCAAGCTGGATTTAATTGGCTGTAGGTCTGCCGCTGCCAGCAGGTATTCTCCCTCAGAAATGATTTCTAGGCGACGTGCAAAATCACCCACTACCCGCACCTGAGCTCCAGGAAGTTGATGTTGGAGTTGCTTGGCCAAGGAATCGATGGTCTCCTCGATATCGGCATACAGCCATTTTCCAGAAGTGGAAGCCTTGAAAAGTAGGCTTTGAATGATAGTTTCTTGTGTTTTTTCTCCAAAACCCTTCGTTTGGGCCACCTTTCCACTTTGGCAGGCTTCCATGAGTTCGTGCGTGGAGGTGATGCCCAGTTCCTTCCACAAGACCTGCACTTTTTTAGGTCCCAGACCTTTCACTTGCAGAATCTCCAAAACGCCCACTGGTGTCTGTCCAATTAGGGCATCCAAAGTAGGGAATGTACCGGTTTCTTTGAGCGATTGGATGGCCTCAAGGATACTTTTGCCAATGCCTGGAATTGCCCCCAAGTCCTGCGAATTCATGGCCATCAGGTCTTGATCCAAACGCTCCAAGGCATTTAATCCTCCCTGGTAACTCCTGATTTTGAAGGGATTTTCCTCGTGAAGTTCCATAAGCTGAATGCACAGCTTCAGTCGGTTTAGAATAGCCTTGTAGTCCAAAATTTTAGTTTTTGCAGGTTGCCAACACAATTGTTTACAAATATAGTTTCAATTTAAACGCCTGGGAACTAACTTCCCTGAAAGACGTACTAAATTTCAAGGAGTTTAATTTAAAGTTTAAACTGGAAAAAGAACAAGCATGTCCTATTGGATCGTAAAAACGGAGCCCAGCACCTATTCTTGGAAAGATTTGGAAAGCAAAGGAGAAGATACCTGGGATGGAGTCCGCAATTTTCAAGCAAGAAATCACTTGAAGCAAATGAAGCATGGGGATCAGGTGCTCGTCTATCATTCTGGTTCAGAAAAAGCAGTGGTAGGCCTTGCTCAAGTGAGTCAAGAAGCCTTTCCAGATCCTCAGGATGCAGCCTGGGTGGCAGTGAAACTCAAAGCGATTCAGCCCTTATCCAACCCCATAACTTTAAGTCGCCTGCAGGCCGAACCCAGCTTGGCTGAAATCTCCCTACTCAAACAGTCCCGCCTATCTGTCCATTCAATTAGTGAAGTCGCGTATCAGTTGATCCATACCCTAAGCACATGAACAGGTTTCTACTTGCCTTATTTCTGGGGCTCCTTGCCTTGCCGGTGTCAGCCCAACTGCAGTTCAAAGAACGGCTGGAGTTACCTGCTCAGACCTTTGATCCCATCTTTGAATTGATGCGGATACCAAATGGCCTAGTGGGTTTTCGAACTTTTCAGCCAAAGAGCTTAGATGCAGACCGCGTTTTTGAATATTTCCTTACCACCGATCAACTCCAGTCCCAGGGGCTGGTAGAGGTCAAGATAAGGAAAGGATTTGATGTAATTGGTTACGATACGGATGGGAACAATCTGTACGTATTGTTTGCCAAAGGGGAAACCTCCTCTGCTGAAAAATACGTGCTGCACCTAAATCTGGATACCCAGGTAGGAGTGGAATACGAGGCAGTTAATCTGCTCCCGATGGACTTGATTGAGTTTTTAGTACTGGACCAGAAGGCAGTTTTCATGGGGATTGCAGATTCTCGTCCTGCGGTACAGATTTTCTCTTTAGAAGAACAAACAGTTCAAACGGTACAAGGCATCTACGGCAATGAAACCCATGTGGTCCAGATTTTAAAACTTCCAGAAGCCCAGGCTTTGGAGGTTGTCATTCGTCGCAGAGGGCCTTTCAAATCTCAAGAAACGGTCATTCTAACCTTTGACTTGCAAGGCACCCTGCTTCGTGAACTCAAACTAGATCCCTTAGGTGATCCAGATGAGGAGCCGCTTGACGGCCTGCTTCTAACTGGAGCAAACTATGATCAAACGCTAATTGGAGCCTATGGGAAGGAAGTGCGGAACTATTACAAAGGCATGTATCTGGTGCAGATCAATGAATTTGGAGAGCAAAATACAGCCCTGTATACCTTAGCAGACTTTCCAAACTTTTTCAATTACCTACCTGAAAAACAACGAATTAAGCAGCAAGCGGCTTTACTTGATCAACTAGAAAAGGGAAAAGTGCCCTCCATTCGAAATGGGTATGCAATTCGAGAAGTCCAGGAAATGGAGGATAGGTATTTGATTTATTTTGATCAGTTTTCAGTGAGTAGCACTCGGGGTTCGGGTACGGTAGCACCACCATTGGCTTCGCAGCGCTACCGATACGATCGAGCAAGTCGGATGGGCTATATTCCTTTTTATATGGACCCCAATAATCCGCTTTCGGGACCTATGCAAGCCTATACCTTGGTGACCGAATACACCTATCGATCTGCACACTTTATTGAAGTAGCAAAAACAGGTCAGGTGATTTGGGACAATGCTGCTCGCTACGAAGATGTGACGACTAGTTATCCGGAGGCATTTGCTGAAATATCCGTCCAAGGAGAAGATGTCTTTCATCTATTCCTAACCAACGATCAGATCAAACTCAACTACTTTAGAAAAGGGGAAAAGCTAGTGGAAAACAAGTCTGTTCAATTGGAACTAGATCCTACACTAGGAGAGATCCAAAATACGGACTTGGAATCCTTGCGACTACTGCATTGGGATGGCCCCTATTTTTTAGTTTCAGGGATTCAAAAAATCCGATCCACCGATGCCAAGGGCAAGGAAGAAGTACGTGACGTGTTTTTCATTCACAAACTTTTGCTGGACGGGGATTTGTACGTGCCAAATGAAGACGCTGACTAGATTATTTTCTATATTTACCGCAAATTTGACCCATGCAAAAACGGCTCGTCCTCGATCAGCAGCAGATTGACATCATCCTGAAGCGGTTCTGCTACCAACTCATTGAAAATCACGACGATTTCGAGAATACGGTTTTTTTGGGATTACAGCCTCGAGGAACCTTGTTGCTCGATAAGATTGTCGCTTTACTGAAGGATATTTCTGGAATTACAGTCCCTTCCGGCTACTTGGATGCCACCTTTCACCGCGACGACTTCCGAAGAAGGGACTTCCCATTGAAGGCCAACGAGACCAAGATCGATTTTTTGGTAGAGGGAAAGAAAGTGGTCCTCATTGACGATGTACTCTACAAGGGAAGATCGGTTCGTGCTGCCATGGATGCGATGATTGCCTTTGGAAGACCCCAAAAAGTAGAATTGATGGTATTGGTAGATCGAAGACTTACCCGAGATTATCCAATCCTGCCGGACTACTATGGAATAAAAGTAAATACGCTGGATAGCCAGTATGTAGTGGTAGAGTGGGTAGCTCAGGGGAATCCTGCGGATGCCATTTGGATTACAGAGAAAGTAACTAGCTAACAATGTCTCAACTCAGCACCAGGCACCTTTTAGGCATCAAAGAACTCAGCGAAGCGGATATTCGACTTGTGCTGGAGACCGCCACCAATTTTAAGGAGGTGATCAACCGACCAATAAAGAAAGTTCCTTCCCTTCGTGACATCACTATTGCCAATATCTTCTTTGAAAACTCTACTCGTACTCGTCTTTCTTTTGAACTTGCGGAGAAGCGGCTCAGTGCAGATGTAGTCAATTTTTCTTCCTCCAATAGCTCTGTTAAGAAAGGAGAAACCTTAGTCGATACAGTAAACAACATTTTGGCCATGAAGGTGGATATGGTAGTCATGCGCCATGCCAGCCCGGGAGCCCCGCATTTTCTCTCTAAAAATGTGCCCGCCAATGTGGTCAATGCTGGTGATGGAACGCACGAGCATCCTACGCAAGCACTCTTGGATGCTTTTTCCATGCAGGAAAAGTTGGGAGACCTCACCGGAAAAAAGATAGCCATCATCGGCGATATTCTCCACTCTCGAGTGGCACTTTCTAATATTTTCTGCCTTCAAAAACTAGGCGCAGAGGTGCGGGTCTGTGGGCCAGTGACCTTGATTCCCAAGTACATTGAAAGCCTTGGCGTGAAGGTGGAGTTGGATCTTCATAAAATCTTGGAATGGTGTGATGTCGCCAACGTGTTGCGGATTCAGTTGGAACGCCAGCAAATCAAGTATTTTCCGAGCCTTCGCGAGTACTCCTTGTACTACGGCATCAACAAAAAGATGCTGGATGCCCTCAACAAGGAGATTGTGGTGATGCACCCAGGCCCCATCAATCGAGGGGTGGAATTGAGTTCGGATGCAGCTGACTCGGCGCATTCCATTATCCTAGACCAAGTCGAAAATGGGGTAGCGGTGCGTATGGCAGTACTCTATCTTTTGGCTGGAGCCAAGGGGTAATCGAAATTGGTTGAGGTTTTTTGCTCCAAGCAATACGCAGTTTCTCAAAAACGAGGTTGTTGCCACTTTCCTCCACCAATTGTGTATCCCAAAGTGAATCCAGCATAACGGTTGATTGCCTCTCCGATAAATGCGCCACTTAAATTTTGAAGGTTTCTGTTGGGTACAAAATTGTATTCTACGCCCATCCTAAATTTTCGCAGCTCCACACCAGCACGAACTATCGGTGCCCAAGCAAAGTCTGCTTCCAAGTTACCAACCTCTGCTGGAGCAGTGAGTGATTGATCAATTTCTACTGCACTTAGGGCAAAATAGCCAAATCCAGCACCCAAATAGGGGGCTACATTGGAATTGCCTTTATTTAAAAAATGGGTAAATGTACCTGCAACTGATACATTGCCTGCCAATTCTCCTCGATATTCCTTTTGTGCATTGAAGTAGGTGACATCTTTGGCAAGGCCAGCCACTCCAAATCGCATTCCAAAGGCCAAATTGTCTCGGAGTAAGAATTGAGGCTCTAAGTTTAACAATGCTCCAATACCTCCGTCCTTTGGGATTGCCACTCCTAGATCTGTGGAAAATCGGAATCTACCTTTTTGTTGTGCATAGCTGAATTGAACTAAAAAAAGGAGGATGAGCGCTACAGTAATTTTTTTCATGGGTTGGTTCAGTTAAAAGTTGCTTGAGAGTCTAACGAATAGATAGTGCTTTGCGTACAAAAAGAGTTCCAAAAAATATAGAAGTAGGGTTTGCTGGAGTTTTATTTTTTGGAGTAAGTCCTTTCAATTTTGAGGTTTGAACCCTCCGATTATAACCAAAATTTGCCGTACTTCGTTTTCTGATTTAAACCAAATTCGGGAGTCTTTCGCCAAGCAAAAACTAGAGCTATGTTAACGGTCACGCAACTCACCAAAGTTTACAACAAGCAAGCAGCTGTCAAAGAGGTGAGCTTCCACCTAGATGGGGGAGAAGTGGTAGGCTTGTTGGGTCCCAATGGAGCAGGGAAAAGCACTACCATGAAATGCATTGTGGGCTTGCTTCGCAAAACGGAAGGAGAGATTCAGATCGGTGGCTACGATCACCTGTCTGTGGAAGCCAAAAAGTTGTTTAGCTACATTCCTGAAACCCCCTATGTCTACGATTTATTGACCATTTGGGAACATATGCAGTTTATTGCGCAGGCCTATGGTGTGAAAGATTGGAAGCCTAGGGCCTTGGAATTGTTGGAAATGTATGAGCTGGAGGACAAGCAGAAGAAATTGGGCAGAGACTTGTCCAAAGGGATGCGTCAAAAAGTTTCCATCTGCTGTGCCTTGCTTCCGGATCCACAACTTTTATTTTTTGACGAACCCATGATTGGTTTGGACCCTAAGGCCATCAAGAACACTAAGAATCTATTCAAGACCTTGAAAGAGCAGGGGAAAACCATCTTAGTTTCCACCCACTTGATCGACGGAATTGAATCCATTGCCGATCGAATCTTGATCATGAAAGAAGGGCAGATTATTGGAAATGACAGTATTGCAAACTTGAAATTGCAAGCAGAATCTGGATCAGGCTTAAGTTTAGAGGATCTGTTTTTAGAATTGACCAAAGATGCATGAGGTTCGCCTGCTCCTGAAAAAGGACTTAATAATTTTAGTCAATAACCTCTTATTGATTCTTCGGAACCCGCTTCGCTTGATTCCTTATGGAATCGGAGCGGGTTACTTTGTGTTTATGTATTCCAAAGGGATAGCAGGATCTGAGAAGGTCACCTCTCAAGTGAATTTGGACGCAGCAGGCGAGGTGGATGTGACTCAACAGAACATTATTGGTGGATTGACCGTCTTGGCATTGGGCTTTTTTATTTTTCAACTGTACCGCGCCACCAAGAATAACATTACTTTTTTCAAGATGGCGGATGTAAACATGCTGTTTACCGCGCCAGTGAAACCACAAAATTTATTGATGTACTACATGGCGCGCTCGATTTTGCCAGCCTTGGGAGGATCCTTTATTTTTTTGGTATACAGTGGAGGGCAGTTGGCAAGTGAATTTGATTTGAGTTTTCTGGGAGGGGTATTTTTGTTGTTAGGTTTTGCCTTGTACTTCTTTCTTATTTTCCCACTTCGGTTTTTAATCTACACGCTGCATACCCGATTTGGGATTTTGGAACAGTTGCGGATAGGAGTTTTGGCAATTGGTGTGCTCTTGGCGTTGTTGATTGTGATTCCTGGTTTCTTGGCACCGGTGTTCTGGAAGGGGATGTTCTCTTGGATTACCTCGCCTTGGTTTGATCTATTTCCTGTGGTCGGCTGGAGTAGGGGGATGATGGCCTATTTTTTGAATGGCAACTGGGTGTTGTCGACCACCTACTTGGTTCTGTATGGGATCACCTATTTTGCAGTGGTTAAGCTGGTCATCCAATTTTCAGGACATTATTACGAAGATGTGTTGGATGCCACACAGACCAATGAAGATCGTCTTGAGAAGGCAAAGGGGAAGCGGGAAGTCACTGAAGATGCCTACAGTCTAAATTCCAAAAAGCAGTTGGCACTTCCAGAATTTGGTTTGGGAGCGAAGGCCATTTATTGGCGCAATTACGTACAAAGTAGCCGTCAGGATCTTCATCCTTTGGTGGGTCTCTATACGATGATCATGGCTGCTTTGGGTGTTATTTGTTCTTTTTTGGGTCGTTTTGACTGGTTTTCTCCAAAGGTTCTTTACTTCTACCTCTTCTTTTTACTTTTCTTTTACTTTATGGCCGGCATTGGAAGAGCCAATATTGGAGACCTCAAAAAACCTTGGTTTATCCTTATTCCCGCGAGTTGGTCCGCCAAATTCTGGAACATGATCAAGTTGGATCTAGTCCAAACACTCATTTTCGCCTTCGTACTCATCATCCCTTCCGTAGCACTTGGAGACTACAGTTGGTGGTTGGTTTTGCTTTTTCCGCTAGGGCTGATTTTTTCCTACCTCATTGGGCTTGGGGTCAACCTGATACCTCAAGTAGGTCTAGATGAGGGCTGGGATCGAATCCTGATCAAGCCCTTGATGATTGGAGGAATTATCGTTTTTGGAATCGTGCCTACCCTGTTTTTCACAGGGCTAGTGATGGGGATCACTGGGAACTTCAATTATGGATTTGGGGTGGCCGTTTTGGGCTTGGGCTTAGTTGCTGCCATTTTGGTTCACGTAACTTTGGATATCTTGAAGCGGTTGGAATTCAAGGAACTCTAGGGTTCTTTTGATGAAAGCAATCTGAAGAGAAATACTGATTTACACTTTTTGGAAAGAAATTATTTTTCCAATGGGAGGATTGGATACGAATGGCCCAAGAATTTCATTTATTTTTGGGCATCCAAATATAACCTACCCATGATTTACAACTCCATTATCGAAACGATTGGGAATACCCCGATGATCCGCCTAAACAAACTTTCTCAAGGAATTAAAGGAGAGGTTTTGGTCAAGGTGGAATACTTTAATCCAGGCAATTCGATGAAGGACCGCATGGCGGTGAAAATGGTGGAGGATGCGGAGAAGGCAGGCTTATTGAAGCCAGGTGGAACTTTGATCGAAGGAACTTCTGGAAACACGGGCATGGGCTTGGCCTTGGCTGCTGTGGCCAAAGGCTACAAGTGTATTTTTACAATGGCCGACAAGCAGTCCAAGGAGAAAATCGATATTCTTCGTGCGGTAGGTGCTGAAGTAGTCGTATGTCCCACCAATGTGACTCCCGAAGATCCACGTTCGTATTATTCCGTAGCGCGAAGATTAAATAAGGAGATTCCGAATTCATTCTATCCTAACCAGTACGATAACCTTTCCAATGCCCAAGCGCACTACGAGACCACTGGTCCAGAGATTTGGAAAGATACCGAGGGAAAAATTACGCACTATGCGGCAGGAGTTGGTACTGGAGGATCCATGTGTGGTACTGCCAAGTATTTGAAAGAGCAAAATCCCAACCTAGTTACCGTAGGTTTGGATACTTATGGTTCTGTATTTAAGAAGTATAAGGAAACGGGCATTTTTGACGAGAAAGAAATTTACCCTTACCTGACTGAAGGAATTGGTGAGGATATTCTACCCAAGAATGTTGACTTTTCTTTGATTGATCAGTTCATCAAAGTAACGGACAAGGATGCTGCCGTGATGACGCGTCGCTTGGCTCGTGAAGAGGGCCTTTTTGTAGGCTGGTCTTGCGGATCTGCAGTGCATGGAGCCTTGGAGTATGCCAAAGAACACTTGAAAGAAGGAGACGTGATGGTGATCATTCTTCCAGATCACGGTACCCGTTACTTAGGCAAGGTGTACAACGACGAATGGATGCGCAACCATGGGTTTTTGGAAGATAAAACCTATTCCACAGCGCGCGATATTATTGCCCAGCGAAGTGGGACCTATCAGTTGCTTTCGGTAAATAAATCCGACACGGTGAAAGAAGCCATTGGTTTGATGAATGGAAAAAGTATTTCCCAGATTCCAGTATTGGATGGGGAAGAGGTAGTCGGTTGTTTGACAGACAACAAACTTCTTTCGAAGATTATTGATAATCCGCTATTGAAAGATGCTACGGTTGCCGAGGTAATGGAAGGATCCATGAAGTTTGTGGCTTTGGATTCTACCCTAGACGTACTTTCTTCCATGGTAGAAAAAGAAAAAGCCGTTTTGGTTCGTGACACAGCGGATAAAATACACATCATCACCAAGCACGATATTTTGGAGGCTTTTAGTAAATAAATGAAAGTAGATCGCCTGCTTACGGTACCTGTTCAAGTAGACATCAAGGCTTCTTTTGCCAGGGCTTGGGAGCTTTACAAGGCTCAGCCTTTTTTCTTTTCCTTGTTTATGCTCTTGATTGTTTCCATTCAGGGGATGGTGGTAATTTATGCGCAAGCCTACATGATTGTTTACAGTGCACTGCTGGCACCTCCCTTGTATGCTGGTTTTTACCTGGTTGCAAACAGACTCAGTCGTGGCGAGGAGGTGATCTATCCTGATTTTTTTGCTGGATTTCGATTTTGGATTCCTTCGGCAGTGATTTCCTTGCTCACCCAGGTCCTGATCGCCATTGGATTGATTGCCTTGGTTATTCCTGGGATTTACCTGGCGGTAGGGTATTTATTTGCGATTCAGATGGCGATTTTTGGAGGTCTAGACCCTTGGTCTGCCATGGAATGGAGCAGAAAATTGATTACCCGGAATTGGTGGCGATTTTTAGGATTGCTGCTGGTTTTGGTCGTTCTTAATCTTCTAGGGCTATTGCTGGCTGGAATAGGGTTATTGTTGACCATTCCGCTTACTTTTCTGGTGCTTTACGTGGTTTTTGAAGACATTACTCGCGAGGTATTCTCTGAGGAAGAATCTTCTGCTACTCATGAGTAAGAATCATCGCTTCCAAGCGGTTTCTACATTTTTCAGCAAATCCATCTACTACCTCCTTAGTTAGGGTAGTAGGAGGAAGCATGGGTTTGGAATAGTAAACGCTAATTTTCCCAGGTTTGAGTAGGAGCGAGCCCCTTTTCATTAAGTCGTCTGCGCCGATGACAGCCATCATCAGGATGGGTGTTTGGGTTTCAATTGCCAATCGAAAGGCCCCTTTCTGGAAGGGGAGAAGGGTTTGGTTCGTATTGTTGCGCGTACCTTCTGGTGCTACGACTACGGAGATACCTTTTTTGAGTAGGGCGATTAGTTTCTCCAAACCTTGATGCCTAGACAGGGGATTACTTCGGTCCACCCATACTGCCAATTTGCCGACCACTGTGGCAAAAATCGGAATTTTAGAAAGTTCTTTTTTCCCGATGGCACGTACTCGATGAGGTACCACCATGGGAATCAAGGGCGCGTCCAAGTTGGACCGGTGGTTAAAGATGTAGATGTAGGATTGCTTCAAGTCGATATGCTCTCTGCCGTGCACTTCGTAGCGAATTCCCGTTAAAAAAGACCAGGTGCCTATCCAGAAACGAATAAATACGAAGGAAATAATGTCGCCGCGAGGATGAATCAGCAAGGGGATCAGTACAAAAAGGCCAACCAGCAGCATAAGCACAAAAAACAGGAGTGCTGCGTAGGCGGTATAGATCCACTGAAAGAACTTGACCATTCGAATTTCTTTGTTAGATTTGGGTTCGTAAAAAATCTTTCACTCTTTGCTTGCAAGCCCCGATTTCGTGTCGGGGCTTATTTTTTTGATTCAATTTTAGGCGGTATCGCTTTAATTTCCAAGATATATTGGACTGTGGGCCTATGCTAATTTTCTTCTGGTTTTATTTCCAATTCAAGAAAACCCTTACCTTTGCAGTCCATTCGAGTGAATGGGGCGTTTTGGAAGATCCATACGCAAAGTTTTAACCCAAAAACCACTTCCTGATGACTCTTGGGAAGCTGGTCAATCAGAGTCATATTTTATGTCTAGTACAAAAGAATTTAATTGGGACGATTTCGGCACCAAAGGTTTCGGAGAAGGTTATTCCAAAGAGCAACGTGCTCAAATGGAAGCCATGTATGCGGGTACCTTGAGTGAGATCACTGAAAAAGAAGTGATCAAAGGAGTTGTAGTAGGAGTGAACGACAAAGATGTCATCATCAACATCGGTTTCAAATCAGATGGTCTTGTGCCACTTTCTGAATTCCGTGACCTTGCGAGCATCAAAGTTGGCGACGAGGTAGATGTATTCATTGAAGAGCAAGAAAATGCTTTGGGCCAGTTGATTTTGTCTCGTAAGAAGGCAAAAATCGTTCGTGCATGGCTTGACATTGAGTCTGCCTTGGAGAACGACAGCGTAATCGAGGGTCTTGTGAAGCGTAGAACTAAGGGTGGTTTGATCGTAGATATCTACGGTGTAGAAGCCTTCTTGCCAGGTTCTCAAATCGACGTGAAGCCTATTCGCGATTTCGATGTTTATGTAGGTAAGAAAATGGAAGTGAAAGTGGTTAAAATCAACCACACTAACGATAACGTAGTTGTTTCTCACAAAGTATTGATCGAGAAAGATCTAGAGAAGCAAAAAGCAGAGATCCTAAACAACCTA
>JACCDV011255884.1_pt1 | contig 51311 bp, 51 predicted proteins | sample 7446131 | NCBI WGS metagenome assembly JACCDV01 (sample SAMN15323448, study PRJNA562643) | freshwater metagenome | isolation source: river surface water | place: USA:Blue River Watershed | collected 2017-08-17
CAGGAGGCACGAGAACTCATGATGTTTGGTGGCAAAAAGTAAATATTCACCAAACACTGTAGGTTTGTGGCTTCTACTAAACAGAAATCACCAATTGCTGGTGGCAGTTTCTATATATTCCCCTTGATTTTGTATGAGGAAGGAAGAGGTACGGAGTGCCATCGATATCGTCGAGGATGACTTTTCTCGAGCGAACCCCAGAGGGCGAGTCGAGAGATGGACCAAGGTGGTCTCTCGACTCGTTCGTCCGAACAGAGTTCGGACTCATTCGCTCGAGAAAAGTGTCTCTAACCCATTCCAGGCAATGTCTCTTCTGATCGTTTGCTCCTGCAATCGTGCGGAACGAGATAAATGTCTCTAAAAGCTCAATCATTTCCTTCGAGGAGGACATGGGCTGAGTGTAGCAAATGTGGGATTTTCATTGCATGATATCGCAATGCTCTCTATCCTCTTCCTCCTATGCTTTTCATAGAACCGAATGAGCCGCTTGATCACGGAACATGTCCTCGTTTTCAGGACGATCCGATTCGACGGGCGATTGAAGGATTCATCCAAGATCATCCTGGTTGGATCGATTTGAAGGCCTTTGTTCTCAGTCTTTCTTCCAAAGATGGCCGTGGCAGTGTCATTACGCATTTTACCCCGCGGCAGCTTCTCCAAAGCATTATCGCCGTTGATGAACGCTCAACGGTCGTACGGAGGCATTTTGTGAGAATCATGGAACTGTCTTCCCCAAACGAAAAGAAAGAATATGCATCGCATAGAACACCAACCATGTACGAAATCCTGATAAGGGAATTTCATATGCATCCAAGTATCTTTCGCGATAACAGGTGGTTTGAACGAGGATTGCATCTTCAGGAGGATAATGAACAGAAAATGGTATAATAGTACGCATGAAATTATTTTTGGATACCGCCAACGTCGCGCACGTCGCAGAAATAGCTTCGTGGGGAATTTTGGACGGTGTCACGACGAATCCCTCGCTTGTTTTAAAGGAAGGAAAAGACTTTAAGGAAGTGGTCCTTAAGATGTGCGAACTGGTTCCCTGCGTTTCCGCTCAAGTGACTGCGACGGATTTTGAAGGAATGAAGAAGCAGGGCGAGGAATATGCCAAGTGGCACAAGCATGTGGTCGTAAAAGTTCCGGTGACCGGAGATGACGGCGAGTGGCTGAAGACCCTCTCCCATTTTTCCAAGAAGGGAATAAAAACGAATACCACGCTCGTTTTTTCCGTCAACCAAGCGATTCTTGCGGCCAAGGCCGGCGCCACGATCATCAGTCCCTTTATCGGACGCCTGGATGATGCCGGGGAAGACGGCATGGGATTGATCGCGGAGATTATGGAAGTGTGGAAGCACTACGATTTTCAGACGGAAGTCCTGGTCGCCTCCACGCGCCACCCCCGCCACATTGCGGATGCCGCAATGCTCGGCGCCCATATCTGTACGATTCCCTACGACGTATTCAAAAAGCTTCCCACACATCCCCTCTCCGAAATTGGGCTTAAGAAGTTCCTTAAAGACTGGGAAAGCGTTCAGGGAAAGCAAAAATAGGTCTGTCGGTTTATCGTTGACGGCTTCCCACTGCGGAGTAGCATCCAACCATGCGGGATAATGAATCTCAATTAATGTTGAATCGAGAGTTGCAAATTGCAGAAAGCGTGGCGAGGGAAACTCGAAACAGCGGAGATCAAAATATGCACGATACGTGGGTTGGTGATGCGTCTGATCTGCGTCTTCCATTAACCAATGGAGAACACGACGTTCCTTCTCCTCGGGAATGTTTGATGGCTTTTCTTCAGGAACACCCTGATTTTTTAACAGGCGCGGAAGCTGCGGCATTGGATGTGCAGGCACCACTTGCAGATCCGGAAGCCGAACTATTACCAGATTCGCTCCTTGAAAGTTTGGAAATTGAAGCATTGAGCCAGCCAGCGATTGAAGATCCAGGAGCTGAATCATCGCAAGAGCCGGCGCTTAAAAGAGATCAAGATTTTCTTCTGACTCCGGGAGATTTAGATGAAGACAGAGAAGATGACAGCGGCTCCCAAGTTATTTCATTGAGTTCATCGGATTCGGAGGAACCGAAGGCTTCAGTCGTGCCCCCCCCTCTTCCTGTGAAAGTCGCTGTCAGACCCCCTCCTCTTCCCCTCTCTTCAAAGAGATTTCCGATGCCGATCGGAAGGTTTGTAGGAGGTTTGGGGAATTTGAGAAGCTTGTTTAGATGGGTTCTTCGAAACAATAAGTGAGTATTCTTGGCTTTTAGTAGGCCTTTCTTTGTGGTAAGATCCTCAAAATTATTTACCCCCTATTTTCTATGAAGATGCATCGAAAATTTGCCGCGGCCATTGCCGCCTTGTTCGTATTTTCCTTCCTTGTTTTCGGCCACACGCCGATGTTCTCCGTCCAAACTGCGGAGGCCGGTTTCTTTGATTGGCTTCCCTGGGTCGATTCCGAAGCGGAAGTGACCGCCGAGGGCGAAGTCGCGGTGGAAACGGAGGATGGAGTGTTGGAAATCTGGTGGGAATACTTTGTGGGACTCTTTGGATTTGCAGACGACGATACGGAAGAAGGAGAAGATGCCGATGATGAGGACGAAGAAGAGAAAGTGGAATCATCTTCTTCTCCGGAAGGAGCGATGATGGAATTGAAGGCGGAGGAAGCGGTGGAAGCAATGGTGGAAGGCGGAACGGAATCATCGCAATCGAGCGCGATGGAAGGCAGCAGTTCTCCCGAAAGTTCCACTTCGTCTTCCGCCGCAGCGGAAGAAGGAGCGGGAATCAGCGCAAGCGCGGAAGTGGAAGGAGAAGTAGAAGTGAAGACCGCGGAATAAGTTCATTGTCATCAAATTGTGAAAGGCGGCGATCTCCTCGCCGCCTTTCTTTTTGCATGAATGTGGTACTCTCTTGAGCGTATGCAGCTTGGAGTCGTAGGCCTTGGCACGATGGGCGCGAATCTTGCACGTAATGCCGCGCGCAATGGTGCAATGGTTGCTCTCTATAATCGAACGCAGGAAAAAACGGATGACTTGGTTCGTGATCACGGCAACGAAGGGAAATTTGTGGCGGCAGCCTCGCTGAAAGATCTTGTAAACGCACTCACCTCTCCGCGGCCGATTCTCCTCATGGTCAAGGCGGGAGAAGCGGTGGATGCCATGATCGAGAGCCTCGTTCCCCTCCTCTCCAAAGGCGATATCCTCATCGATGGAGGAAACAGTCATTACAGGGATACGGAGCGGCGTATGAAAGATCTCGAGAAGAAGGGAATCCGCTTCCTCGGCATGGGCGTTTCCGGCGGCGAAGAGGGGGCACTCCACGGCCCCAGCATGATGCCCGGAGGGGATAAAGAAGCATGGAAGGTCGTGGAGCCGCTCTTTATGAAGATGGCGGCGGATGACGGAGAGGGCGGCAAATGCATTACGTATCTTGGCCCCGGAGGGTCGGGGCATTTTGTCAAAATGGTTCACAATGGAATCGAGTATGCGGATATGCAACTTATTGCCGAGGCGTATCATCTTTTGAGCTATCTTCAGCCGGGGCTGACGAACGACGAACTCGCGGCTACGTTCGATGAATGGAACAAGGGGGAAGATCTGAAGAGTTTTCTGGTCGAGATCACGGCGAAAATTTTTCGGAAGAAAGATGAAAAAACCGGTGAACATCTCATTGATCTCATTCAGGATGCCGCTGAGCAGAAAGGCACGGGAAAATGGACGACACAGGCAGCGCTCGATCTGGGAGTTGCTGTTCCTTCCATCACCGCTGCGGTCGATGCCCGCATCCTTTCTTCTCTCAAGGGGGAGCGAGTGAAAGCTCAGGGAGATATGGAGGGGGTGAAAGTGGAAACACCGACGATCGAAGCGGAAGAAGTTCGATCGGCGATATTTTTGAGCAAAATTTGTTCCTATGCGCAGGGCATGGCGCTTATTCAAAAGGCGAACAAGGAACACCAATGGAATCTGGATCTCTCGGAAATTTGCCGTATCTGGCAGGGGGGATGCATCATTCGCTCCGTTCTCCTCCGGACATTTTCAAAAGCATTCAAGAGCGATCCCTTTCTCCCTAATCTTGTCCTCGCTTCGCCGTTGATGGATGAATTCAGGAAAAAATACGCCGTCTGGACGAGTGTTGTTAGCAGAGGCGTTCTTGCAGGCCTCCCCCTCCCCGCCATGAGCGCGTCCCTCGCCTACTTCGAAAGTTATTCCTGGGGAAGGCTTCCGCAAAATCTTACGCAGGCTCAGCGCGATTTCTTCGGCGCACACGGATACGAGAGAATCGACAAAAATGGAACATTTCATACGAATTGGAATTGATTTTCTTTAGGAAGAAGAAGGTGGAAAGAAATCTTTCTCATTTCCTTCTTTGCCTCTATACTTCTCCTTATGCATATTCTGGCTCTTGAGACGAATATCGATACGCTGAAGAAACGGCTTATGAGCCCGGGGGAACAGGAAATTCTGACGAGCTACTACCACGGCGCGTCGTTCTTCTTTGCCAGCATTAAGGAAACTTTTTACACGGTGCTCCTTTTTGGAATCGGCATCGTGGCCTGGGAACTCCAGGCTCCCATGGAATATGTCGTTACGATTCTGTTTGGCATCTGGGTGATTTTTGTCTTTTTTACATTGTTCCGCGCGCTCATCGATTGGTGTTTCGATTTTGTTCTTATCACTTCCGATCGTATCGTTCTTGTGGATCAAACATCGCTCATTCGGCAACGCGTCATTCAGATCCACCACGAGAACATAGCCTCCGTAAGTTCCGAGACTCAGTTTTTGGATATCTTCCGGTTTGGGAGAATCAGCATCAAACTCAAAGAGGGAGAGGGAGAAAATCTGAGACTGAAATACGTGCCGAATTCCAAGGAGGTAGCGAGTCGAATTTCCGGCGAGGTAACGCGCTATCAGCGTCGTAACATCGCAAAGACTGCGGAAACCCCAAAAGTAACTGCACCTGAACATCAAGTGACTCACGTGCAAACACCGGTTTCATGATCGAAGGAAAAACGATGAGGGTCAGGATACTAAACAGTGCCGCATATGCCTGAGTCCGAAGAGTCATTCGGAAAACCGATAACCTGGCGGAGAGGGAGGGATTCGAACCCTCGATACGGTTTTACCCGTATACCGCATTAGCAGTGCGGTGCGTTCGGCCACTCTGCCACCTCTCCAGGGTGCGAAGATTGTACCATGGGAAAATTCATCCATCGATACAAGGGGCGGAGGATAGTAGAATGGGGATGGAGGGATGGCCGAGTGGTCTATGGCGACGGTCTTGAAAACCGTTATCTCGCATCCGCGGGATCGTGAGTTCGAATCTCACTCCCTCCGCCAACGTTTATTCCATTCTCAACCCAAAATAATCGCACTGCTGATGAATCCGTAGATGACGACACTCAGCATATCCTGGGCGACAGTGGCGATCGGCCCCGCCTCCGCTGCAGGATCGATTTTCAGAAGCTCCATACCTTCGGTAATGAGGAGCGAAACGAGTGGGGCAACGGATACGGTAATGATGATTGAAATTCCAACACTTAAGGCCAGTGGTTCATCGCGAAACCACAGGTAAATGACTACACCGGAAATAATGCCAAAGGCAGTGCCGAGAATCACTCCGATGGCCGATTCCTTGATCAAATAGGTATGGAAAGCTGCTTTTCCACTCTTGAGATCTCTCGTATAGATTGCCTGCGTCTGAGTACCAAGCGCATCCGCTATGTAGACGATGAAGGGCAGAAAGAATGCGACACGCACGTTCTGCGAGATCACCTCTTCGAACGAGGAGGTAAAAAAAGAAATCGCGATTCCCAGAGCAAGGCCTATCAAAAGTACGGGTGTTCGTAACTTGAGGAGCGTGAACAGGGACTCCGTGTCATCGTCGACGTACGTGATGTGATCGTTCCGCATGTGCGTAGCATCATACGAGCGCATTCTTGATCTTGATCAAATTTTGTGTACAATCTTCCTGTGCCCCATACGCCAGTCCTCCTTCGGGAAGCCTTAGAGATACTGAATCTGAAGACCGGAGAGGTGGTTCTGGATGCCACTCTTGGGCTTGGCGGGCATGCGGAAGCGTTTTTGGGGCGCGTAGGGCATAAGGGAAAGCTGATCGGCTTGGATGCCGATAAAAAGAACCTGGAGGAAGCAAAAAGAAAGCTGAGCCAAAAGAACGTCGTGCTTCTCCATGCGAACTTCCGCGATATTCACTCACTCAAACTTCCTCCGCTCGATGTATTGTTTGCGGATCTCGGCCTCAGTTCACCGCACATCGATGATCCGGAACGAGGATTTACCTTCCGGGAGGATTCCCCGCTCGATCTTCGGTTCGATCAAACAAATGGCGAAACGGCATCGGATCTCCTCATGCGATCCACCACCGAAGATCTCACCACACTTTTTCGTGAGTACGGAGAAATTGATCGCGCGCGTCATCTTGCAGAGGTGATTACAGAAAAACGAAAGAAGCATCCCCTTCTCCGATCCTCGGATCTCCTCACCATCATGGATGAGGTATTTCACTTTAAGGCCAAGAAAGCTCTCCCGCAGGTTTTCCAGGCATTGCGGATCGCAGTGAATGACGAAATCGGGGCGCTTGCCTCTCTTCTGGAACATGGGCCCATGCTCCTCAAGCCAAATGGTAGAATGGGGATCATCAGCTACCATTCGCTGGAAGATCGAATGGTGAAGAATCGTTTTCGGGAGCTCTCCGCTGGCGATTCCACCTCTTCTTTCAGACTCCTTGCACAAAAGCCCATTCTCCCTACTATGGAGGAGATACAAGCCAATCCCCGCGCACGAAGCGCCAAGTTCCGAATCATCCAAAGAGTCTGACTACCATGCTTTCACTCTTACTCCCCTCGTCGTCCCTCCCCATTCGCAAGCAGTCGCTTGGCCGGATGGTTTCCGCAAGCACGGCGACGCTCCTCTTTGTCACGGGTGTGCTCATCATTCTCCTTGCGATGTTCATTCTCTTTAACGAGAACCACAATGCAACGAAGGGCTACAAGCTCCGCACTTTGGAACGCGAACGATCGCAGCTTCTTCTGACAGAGGAAGTGTTAAAGATGCACATCGCGGAATCTCAATCACTTGAAACCATGCTTACGGATTCCGTGATCAATGCCATGGTGCCCGTCAAAGAGCAGGAATACATTCGGGGCGATGCGGCGGTGGCTCTCGATGACGGTCGAGAGTGAACTATGCCCCAAACTCATTAACCTTATGGGAGGATTGACAAAATAATGACTTATATTTATAGTATTACTTCATGAAAAATACAATATTTCACCCTTGGCAACAGTTTGAAAACGACGATACGAGACAGAGGCAAGCAACAGAATTTTTTGTGCAAAATCATGTGAGCTTTCCTGAATTGCAGTCCGAGTGTGTGGAATTGGGAAAAGGATCGTACGGAACAATTCTTCGGATTCAGAAAATATCCGTGCAAGCATTGGGTCTTGTGCTCAAGTGCTATCCGACGATGCAACCCCATGTCACTCCTCTAACGGAGCAACAGAGAATCGCTGCGCGCATTCCGTCGGCCCCGCATGTGTGGGGGAGTACGAATTCTCCGGGAGAAAAGGCGTACCTGTGTATGGATGAAATTCCAGGGGTGAACCTTAGTAAGTTACCGAATCTGAGTGAACTTCCTCGTTCGGCACGCTACCGCATTGTTGGCAATGGCCTTGCCATCGTCGATCAATTCCAACGAGCCGGGACACGGCACAACGATATCTCGCCGGGAAACCTGCGTATCGATCCTGCGGCAACCTTGCGTCCCATCGACTTCGATTTTGCCGGTGGTGTGCATGCATTGGATCGAAACGATGCAGATGGAACGTTCTCCGCTACTCCCCATTTCATGCCACCGGAGATTATCCGAGGGAGAGGTGAACACTCGGATGCTTTCAGCATGGGGGCAACGCTCATCACCGCAATTACAGGGCAAAACTTGCCGCAGTTACTCGGCGTGAAGACGGAATTCGACCCAATGCAGGAGTACGCAATATATCTTGCTAACAGGAAAAGATTGAAAGAGGAGATCGGAGAAATGGTCCGAGCGGAGGTACGCGATACCGTGGTGCAGGACACCCTTGTCCGCCTATTAGATCCTGTTCCGGAATCGCGCATTGTGGAGCCAGAGCTGCGCGCTGTACTGGAGGAGGGAGCGATGGATAATGAGAGGTTTCATTACACACTCAAAGACCACTCTCCTAAGTATGCAAAAGCTGTAGAAGAGTGGAAAGAGAGAACAGGAAAACCAGGAAGTGGCGAAACTCGTCGAAGTTTATTTCTACGGCAAGCTTCTGCACTGCTTGAAAACACAATAGAATTTATCCAAGGTGCAAAAAAGATTTGGGTAGCGATGGGTGACAAGTGATGTGTCGGAGGGATTCTAAGCGAAATCACATGCTCATCAATCATTGCTCGTCACCCGCTTTACGAAAAGTTTTGCCTCTTCTCTGTTTGTCACCTCTTTTTTAATCTGCATCTCATAGAGTTTTTTAAGAATCTCCCCCACTTTCGCGCCCGCCGGAATGCCGAGAATCTCCATGACGTCTTCGCCGCTTAGGATCGGCTTCGGTGGACGGGGATGAGAATCCAGGAAACGGTGGTAATCCTTCTCGATCGCGTCGTAGAAGCTGAATTCCGAAGGCTCTGTGCCTGCGATATCCAGCCAGAAGAGCTGCAGAAGCTCCGGAAAATACGGATGGTAGTACCAGTGCGCTTTTCGTTCTTCCGTCATTTCCTGTGAGCCTTCCTCATCATGAAATGCGCCCATCATCATGTGGTGGCGAATGAGCCAGCAAATTTTTTCGCGCCTCTTGGAAGAGCACTGCAACCGCTCAAGTACGGTTTTTGTGAGCTCTGCGGAGACTGAGGCGTGCTCGTCGAACCGGATGCGCTCTTTCCGCTCAAATGTTTCGGCTTTGCCGCAATCGTGGAATACCGCCGCGATGCGTACATCGATCCCCTGCTCTTCCGTGAACGCTCTCATGAGTTTGAGGATGTGTTCCCACACGTCTCCCTCCTTATGGTAGTCCGCAGGTTGCGCCACGCCCTTGCAGGCGTGGAGCTCTGGAAGCATGACTTCTAAGATGTCCGTCTCCCACAGATCTTCCAGAGCGCGATCCGGATTCGGCCCGAGAAGCATCTTTTCGAACTCTGCAAGGAGTCTGGAACCAGAGAGAATTTTGATGAGTGAAGCGTTTCGATGAAGCGCCTTATAAGTCTCCGGGTGGTACTGACCGTTGATCAGCGCGCGGAAGCGGATCACCCGAAGAAGCCGAAGCGCATCGTGTTTGATTCTCGTATCCGGATTACCGATGATGCGGATGAGCTTTTCTTTTAAATCCCCTTCCCCGCCTGTCGGATCGTAGAGTTCCCGTGAAATGGGATGGTAGTAAAGCGCGTTGATCGTGATATCGCGCCGCAGGGCATCCTTTTCGCGCGTGGAAAACTTGATCGATTCGGGATGCCTGCCATCACTAGTCTCATCATCCTCTCTGAACGTTGTGACTTCGAACGTGTGACCTTCCAGCGTCACTCGCATGCTCCCAAGAGGAGCTGCTGAATCATCATGTTTCGTAAATATCTTTTTGATTTCCTCAGGCTTCGCGTTTGTTCCGATGTCGATATCCTTCGGAATGACATTGAGGAGCATATCGCGCACTCCCCCGCCGACCCACCACGCATCGAACCCGGCATCGGTCAGCTTTTCAACGACACGATAGGCCTGTGTCCCATGCGGAGCCTGGAGCGTCTGATCGACGATGGTTTTCGCTATCGGCACGGACCTATTATGTGTCATCCCGAGTGATTTCGCGAAGCGAAATCGTATCGAGGGATGCTGCCGTGTTATGCCTCGATACACTCCTCGCGGAGTTTATCCTGAGCGTCGTCGAAGGGCTCGGAGCACTCGGCATGACGTGGCTTTCTTCAGTACACTCTTAACCGTGCTCCATGTCGCCTGCCCCGGCGTTCCCCGTTCCACACCTTCTCCCGGAGGAACGATCAAGGGGCTTGAGTATGCGAAAAAACTTGGAATCGATGCGATGGAAATGGAATGGGTGCAGCGGGTTCCCTCCAATGTCGAACACGTCGAGGCAATCGGGCAAAAGGCAAGAGATCTCAGCATGAAGCTTACGATCCATGCGCCCTTCTACGTCAATTTGAATGCGAAGGACAAAGTAATCCTTGCCGCCAGTAAAAAACGAATCCTCCAGGCGCTCACGATGGGGCAAATCTGCGGAGCGCTCTCCGTCTGCGTGCATCCTGCGTTCTACCTTGGCATGGATCCGGAGAAAGCCTATGAGAATGTCCGTAGAGCGACCGATGACATCATGAAACAGAAATCAAAATTTTTCCCCGATGTGAATTTGGGATACGAAACCATGGGAAAGCCGACGCAGTTTGGAACATTGGAAGAAGTGCTACGTTTAAGCAAGGAGTTTGGCATCTATCCCTGCGTGGATCCCGCACACATGCACGCGCGATCGAACGGCGCGTGGAATTCCGCGAAGGAATGGAATCAGATGTTCGATCTCTATGAGAAATATCTTGGAAAATCATCACTCAACACAATGCATCTTCATTTTTCCGGCATCGCCTATGGACCAAAGGGTGAAAAGCATCATCTGAAATTCGAAGAAAGTGATGCGAAATGGAAAGAATTCCTCGGAGTACTGAAGAAAAGGAAAATTGGAGGCGTTCTTGTGAGTGAGAGTCCCGCCATGGAAGAGGATGCCCTCCTCCTGAAAAAGGCCTACGAGAAGCTATGATTTTGACTTTGATGAATATTGTGGTGACCAATTTTTGACAGGATTGGTGTGAAGGAATATGACTGTCACATGGGCGAACGAAAGGACGAAGGCATGAATCGTCGAGAAGCATTCAAGCGAGGAGCAGGGCTTGTTGCTGGATTTTCTTTGGGAAATGTTCTTGTGGAAGTGGATGCTGCTGAAGGCGACAGCGACGAAGATGCGGTTGTGGGATTTGTGATGGATGGCGGCCCTTCGCAAGCGGCATTTTTCGATGCTAAAACCAAACTAAAGGACCAGCATTCAACGGGATTGACGTCGATTGAGACGGAAAGCGGTTTGATATTCGGGGAGATATTGCAAAATACGAGCCAGATCGCAGAACTCTTAACGGTGATTCGAACGATGGAATCTGGTGTGGAACATCCGCATGGAATGCGGGATCTCCTTTCACAAAGACTAAAAAACGAACAAAGGAGTGTCATTGGCAGAACAAATTTTCACAAGCTCATTGCTGAGAAAAACCGACAAGATATTTTCGGCTTGGTGTATCTTCGTGCAGATTTTCCGGGATACGGCGATGGGCTCAATTTCATCGCTAATTCATGCCGTGATGATTTTCACAAAGAGGCATTCACTCTTCCTGATTCATTTCATCCCGACTGGAGAGGAGATGACGGGGAAAGATACCATTTCATAAAAGTCATGCGGAGAGATGATGAGGGGGCAGAATACGAAGAAAATGTTGCTCTCTCTCCACCGCAAGGGCGATATGAACCTCCCATTGGTGCAGATCTGCTCTACGGAATCGATAATTTGGGAGATAAGCGTGCCATGCTTTCTGAGATCAATGTATTCGGCAGAACATCTGAGCGAATAGCGGCTCATGAAGAGAATGCGCGCAGAGCATTTTCCCTTGTCACGGGAAATGCATTACAGGGTATGCAATGGTATCCCCCGGAATCCTATCTGAATGAAGTCGGTAATGATGCGAATGCTCAAACCGTGTGGATTGTTTCGGAGTTATTGCGCCGCCGGGCAAAATCTCTTCTCATTCGCATTGGCCATTGGGATACGCACGAGAACGAGGCTGCATATTTGCGAAAACACGGTCCCAAATTCGATGCTCCGTTTGCCTGGCTCATACGACAAATCGAGAGTGGAGAATTGCCTCCGACGCTCGTTTGGGCGGCGGGAGAGTTCGGGCGTTCACCGGTGGTGGATAACATACGAAAAGGCAGAGAACATCATCCAATTCAGGCGACGGCGCTCTATGGCCGAAGATTAAGGAAGGGGGGCTTTGGACAAACGAATAATCAATGGCAACCAGAAGGAAAACGCTATCCCCTTAAACATTTAAAGGACATCGTTTGGCGGGGATCCGGAAGAGGAACTCTGAATGTAGGGGTGGCATCGGAACATGAAGAACTCTTCATATGAATCCAGTGTTATGGAAGCTTCTCTCGACTGAAGCGCATTCCTGTGGTTAGATTCTTGTACCTATGAACCTCGCAATCAACGGTTTCGGCCGCATTGGACGACAGGCGCTTCGGATTATTCTTACGAGCTATCCCGATATCAATGTTGTTCTCATCAATGATCTGACCGATGGGCACACGCTCGCGCACCTCTTCGAGTTCGATTCCACGTACGGTCATTTTGATTGTGGGGATTCGTGTTATAAAGATGGCCTCCTCTCCACGAAGCACGGCGCAATTCGCGTGACTGCCTGTAAAGATCCTGCCACGCTCCCCCACCGCGAGCTGAAGGTTGATGTGGTTCTTGAGTGCACCGGAGCTTTTACGAAGCGCGAGGATGCTGCAAAGCATCTGGAAGCCGGTGCGAAGAAAGTGATTCTCTCGGCGCCTTCCAAGGGTGATGTGGATGGAACGTTCTGCATCGGCGTGAACGAGAAATCGTACGATCCAAAGGCGATGCACGTGGTTTCCAATGCGTCCTGCACCACGAACTGCCTCGCCCCTATGGCCAAGGTGCTCCACGAAAACTTTGGCATCAAGCAGGGATTTATGACGACCATCCACAGCTATACGAACGATCAGCAGCTCCTCGACCTCCCGCATAAGGATCTCCGCCGCGCGCGCGCTGCCGCGGAGAATCTGGTGCCAACGACGACGGGTGCGGCGAAAGCAGTCGGGCTTGTCCTGCCAGAGCTCAAAGGAAAGCTGGATGGATTTGCAATTCGGGTTCCGACGCCGACTGGTTCCATGACGGATTTGACCGTTATAGCGGAAAAGGAAACCACGGCTGAAAAGGTCAATGCAGCATACAAAAAAGCATCTGAGGGGGCATTAAAGAGCATTTTGGGGTATGAGGAACGCCCGCTCGTCCTTAAGGACTTCGTAGGAGACGCACGGAGCTGCATCATCGATGCGGCACTCACGAGCGTACGAACAGAAAAAGGAGAGACGCTCATCAAAGTTCTTGGGTGGTACGACAACGAATGGGGATACAGCAACAGATTGGTGGAACTTGCAAAATTGATTGGAAGTAAAATTTAGAACTCTACGAAAATTCAGATGATAATTCTTCCCAATCGGAGGAACTTCCGCTAGAATTCCTCGTTATGGAAAGAGTGAATCTTCGCAGGGTGCTTCCTCATGAAGAAGCGGTGCAGAGGTACAGCGACGCGGGATTGGATTTTCACACCGAAGCGGCATCGTTCATTAGAAATGGTATGCCGTTTATTGTGACGGAAGGGGCAATGCAGAAAATCGAAGGAAAAAGAAACCAAAACAGAGCTTCCATCAATAATGCAGTTTCTTTGGAATCCGGAAGAGATCCGACAGTCGAAACCCTTCTGGCTTGATCACTAACGCATTCGGACTGGGGAGATACACTTTTTGTGCTTGTCGATCCGATTTTTATCGCGCGGGGAAAAGACGCTGTCTGTTCGCATATCCGCATCAACTTGTGGTTCATTTCCTTCCAGTTCTCTGAGTATTCGCTCGGATTTACTATTCACAAAAGGAATCCGACTGTGTTTGGCAGCCTCAAAATATCGTTGGGCAAGAAAATTTGCATCTTCGGGGTTGGAGGAGATGTCGGCATAGGCATAGATGACACCTAGAAGAAACGCGATGTTCGGATCAAAAGTTAATTGCCTGCTTTCTAAGCCATTCAAAGCCGCCCGAAGAACGAAAACAGGGCTACTTTCGATAGAATTCTGTGCACAAAGAACGAAATTCCGAATTGCCGGATCTAGTTCTGGTAATTTTAAAATCTCATCCGCGGCCGTGTGAACAAGGGCAGCAAAATCTTCATGACGCCGAACGAATTCTATCGAACCGTGATTGTCTCCCCCTTCCAACAAAATAGTACTCTGAACCCTTTGGTGGTTTGATTGCACCATAATGTCTGTCGATCGATTGGGAGCCGACAAACGGAGTTTTGTTTCAGAATTATTTACTGAACCTCTCTGTTCCCTTGTTCGATAAAAAAGACGTGCAAGCACAGACGTATTGTCCTCTTTCGTTTCAATATCGCAAGATTGACGGCACCCTCTTCTCGTTTCCTATTTTTTTCCCTTCGTGTCGCTCTTCTCGTCCACTACTTCTGCATCCACGACATCCTCTTTCTTGTCACTCTTCCCCTGTTCGGCTGCAGCTTTGTAGATCACCTCGCCGATTTTCTGTGCGTGATTGCCAAGTTCTTCCGTTGCTCTCTTAATCTGCTCGGGAGTTGCTTTTGGATCCTTGAGGAGATCTTTGAGCGTATTCATATCCGTATTTACAGTTTTCTTTACGTCATCCGGGATCTTGGCATCGTGCTCGCGCATCTGCTTCTCCAGATTGAAGATCAATGCATCTGCTTCGTTTCGCGTATCCACAGCCTCGCGCTTCTTCTTATCCTCTTCGGCATGGAGCTCTGCGTCTTTTTTCATCTTCTCCACTTCTTCATCGGTTAAGCCGGTAGAGCCCTTGATTGTGATGTGCTGCTCTTTACTCGTTCCCTTGTCCTTGGCCTTCACATTCATGATGCCGTTCGCATCGATATCGAACGTGACTTCCACCTGCGGAATGCCGCGAGGGGAAGGTGGGATGCCATCCAGAATAAAGCGGCCGAGTGATTTGTTATCGGCGGCCATTTCGCGCTCTCCCTGCACGATGTGCACCTCCACGGAGGGCTGATTATCTGCGGCGGTGGAAAATACCTGGCTCTTGCTCGTGGGGATTTTCGTGTTTCTCTCGATCAGCTTCGTTGCCACGCCCCCGAGCGTTTCGATGCCGAGCGAGAGCGGTGTGACATCGACGAGAACAAGATCCTTGTTGATGTCTCCTGCGAGGACTCCCGCCTGGATTGCCGCTCCGATTGCAACGACTTCATCCGGATTCACGCTGCGGTTCGGCTCCTTTCCGAAGAGTTCTTTGACTTTCGCAATCACGGCCGGCATACGGGTCATGCCGCCAACGAGAACGACTTCGTCGATATTCTTCTTATCGATCCCCGCATCCTTGAGTGCCTGTTCGCAGGGCTTCACGGTCCGCTCGATCAAATCCGCGACGAGCGATTCCATCTTTGCGCGGGAGAGCTTGATGTTGAGATGCTTGGGACCGCTTGCATCCGCGGTGATGAATGGAAGATTGATATCGGTCTCCGTGGAGGAGGAGAGTTCGATCTTCGCCTTCTCCGCCGATTCTTTGAGCCGTTGCACGGCCACCGCATCTTTCGAAAGATCGATGCCCTGATCCTTCTTGAACTCCGCGAGGAGCCAGTTGATGATCGTCTGATCAAAGTCATCCCCTCCAAGGTGCGTGTCGCCGTTCGTTGCGATCACTTCGAACACGCCATCGCCGAGTTCCAGAACTGAGACATCAAACGTACCGCCACCAAGATCGTAGACGATGATCTTTTCATCCTTGTGCTTATCCAGCCCGTAGGCGAGCGCCGCCGCAGTCGGCTCGTTGATTATGCGGAGAACCTTGAGTCCTGCGATTTCTCCCGCCTCCTTCGTCGCCTGGCGCTGCGAATCATTGAAGTATGCGGGCACCGTGATCACGGCCTCCGTCACCGTTGTGCCGATGTAATCCTCAGCATCCTTTTTCAGCTTCGAAAGCACCATGGCCGAGATTGCCTGCGGCAAGTGCTCCGCTTTGCCCATCTTGATCGTCGCACGGCCTTCTCTCCCTTCCGTGACTTCGAACGGAAGATTCTTCACCTCTTCTGCCACCTCAACGAACGTGTGCCCAATGAACCGCTTGGCCGAAAAAATCGTGTTCTTCGGGTTTGTGACCGCCTGACGCTTGGCAGAGATGCCGACCAGCCGTTCGTTATCGCGGATTGCGACAACGGAAGGAGTTGTGCGGTTCCCCTCGGAGTTTGGGATCACCGTGGGCTCGCCACCCTCGATGAAGGCGACGCAAGAATTCGTGGTACCCAGGTCGATTCCAATAGCTTTTGACATAGAGAGACAAGAAGAATTAGCACTCAGAATTATAGAGTGCTAATACGAGGGATGTCAAAGAGAAATGTTAGGATAGTGCCGTGTACGCAACGGTTATTTTAAACACCAGGCAATCCGGTATTGGAAATGGGCTGACGTATGGAATTCCTTCCGGCCTCACACTTTCAAAGGGGAGCCTCATCAAGGCGCCGCTTCGAAAGCGCCTGATCGAAGGAATCGTCGTTGATCTTCAAAACGAAAAACCGGAAGGCGACTTTGATGTGAAGGATATCGCGAAAGTTTTGGGAGATGTACCTCTCCTGACGCAAAAACAGATTGATACATCGAGGTGGATGGCCGATTACTATGTCTGCTCGCTTCGGCAAGCGCTCTCGGTATGGCTCCCGGGGGGAGAGTGGGAGAAGTTATTGCCTGAAAAAATTGAGATGGTTCGTCTGCGTGGAGAGGCGATCGTTAAAGGAAAGAAGCAGGAATCAATTGTTGAATATCTTCGGGGAAAAGATTGGGTGACATGGAAAGAGGTGAAAGAGGCTACGGGAGTGGGAAGGGATGTGCTGAAGAGGCTACGAGAACAATCTCTTGTGCAAACACGCTTCGAGACGGCCCCGCTACGTCACCCTGAGGAGCGAGGCGCGTTAGCGCCGAGCGTCTCGAAGGGTGTCACGGGGCCTCCTCAGCGTGACGTGATTATGAGTGCTCCGAATCTTACCCCCCGCCAAGCCGTTGCCCACAAGGCGATCAAATCTGATCCACGCCCCACGCTCCTCTTCGGTATTACGGGATCCGGAAAGACCGAGATCTACGCGGCTCTGATTGGAGATACGATCAAAGAAGGAAAGAGCGCGATTCTCCTCCTCCCCGAAATTCTTCTCACGGAAAACTTTATCGGGAGATTCCAAAAGCTCATTGAGCGTGAATCGATTGCGATTATTCATAGCCGCTTAACTCCTTCCGAGAGGCGAAGAACATGGCGCCAGTGCCGCGAGGGATCCATTCGTCTCGTGATCGGTTCCAGGAGCGCGCTCTTCTCCCCTCTTCCCGATCTCGGCCTTGTCATCGTCGACGAAGAACATGAATGGACCTATAAGAACGAGCAATCACCGCGTTACCATGTGACGAAGGTAGCGGAGTATATGGGTAACCCAACACGTCATGCTGAGCGAAGCGAGCCGCAGCGAGCGGAGTCGAAGCACGTCGCAGGGTCTGCGCTGCTATCTCATGACTTGCGAGGTGCTTCGACTTCGTCCTTCGTCCCGCTGAGGCGGGACTCGGACTACGCTCAGCATGACGTAAAAATACTTCTTGGCAGTGCCACTCCCTCCGTCGAATCGTGGTACAAGGCAAAGAACGGCAAATACCAAATGGTTGAACTTCCGGAGCGCTACGGAGGCGCTGCTCTCCCCTCGGTTCAGGTCGTCGATCTTGCGGAAGTACAACTCGGTCGTTTCTACCCCCTCTCGCCGACACTCATCAATGCAATTCGCATTCGGCTGGAAAAACACGAGCAGTGTGTGCTCTTCTTAAACCGCCGCGGGTTTGCGACTTCGCTCCTTTGCATGGAATGCCGCTACCGGTTTGAAGATGCTGCCACGCGCCTCCCCTATACCGTTCACTTCCGCGGACAAAATCCGTACCTCCTCTCTCACCACACGGGCGAAACGTTAGCGATTCCCAAGCACTGTCCCAAATGCCAATCAGCAAATCTTCGTCCCGTCGGAGCGGGTACACAGAAGATAGAGTCGCTGCTCAAAGAACTTTTTCCCTCTGCACGGCTCCTGCGTGCCGATTCTGATACGCTGACCTCTCCCGAAAAAATGCGCGTGCTTCTCGAGGATATGAAAACAGGCAAAGCAGATATCCTCCTCGGGACGCAATCGGTGGTGAAGGGCCTTGATCTTCCGAATGTCACGCTTGCTGCCGTGATTCTTGCGGATGTCGGCCTTTCACTCCCCCACTTTCGCGCGGGAGAGCGGATCTTTCAGCTCCTCACGCAGCTCACGGGGCGCTCTGGCCGCAAAAATTCCGGCGAAGTGATCATCCAAACCTTCCGTCCGAAAGCCGTGGAGGTGGAGCTTGCCGCACGTCACGACGTGCGGACGTATCTGGATATGGAACTCCAAGAGCGAAGTAAAGTTCACTACCCTCCGGATACCGAGATGGTGCGATTTGTTTTTTCGGAAAATGCGGAGAAGGAAAGTGCTGCTTTTCTCGAGCGAGTGGAGCACATGAGCACTTCACGAGTCGAGAGATCACTTCTTATTTCCCGCGCTCCTTCCCTCTTCGGGGGCGGAAAAATCTGGCACGTCTTCCTCCGCGGGAAAAACGTGCGAGACATTCTCAATTCACTTCCTGGACATCCAGCGACAGTTGATGTGGATCCGGTTGAGTGTCTTTAGCTTCATTCCCATTGATGATTTTCGGCATACGGAATTCTTCTACTACTGGTGCAAGGACAGCTTCGAGTTCAACTCGAGTTTTTGGATCTCCATGCACATAGAATCCTCCCTTGTCAGATACAAGCACCCTAACGCCTGGCTTCCGAATTACATCACATCCGATCCTTCGAATGTGTCCGACTAATGGAGTGTCGTGTTGGTCACTATTACCACCCAATGCTTCTACAAGTTTGTCTGTGAGTTCAAAGCGACCAGCACCTATGCCAATATTTTTGCACGTTCTGTTGCTTGCGCAAGGGAAAAAATGCCTTATGCTGTCCTGCGATGCCTATCATTAAATCAGCCATAAAGCGGATGCGGCAGAAAAAGGTGCGTACGGAACGCCGTTCGCCCTATAAAACCCGCATGAAAACTGCGATGAAAAAAGTCCTCCTTTTGGCGAAGGAAGGGAAGAAAGATGAGGCGGAGAAGGCGTTGCCAGAAGCTTTTAAGGCCGTAGATATGGCCATGAAGCGGAACATCATCCACTGGAAGAATGCGGCCCGAAAGAAAAGTCTCATGAGCAGGAATATCGCCGCGGGAGCCAAGAAATGAGCAAGCACTATCTGGCGCTCGATGTCGGCCGCAGGCATACGGGTGTTTCCTTTGCCGATGCCCGTGTGAGCGTAGCTCTTCCGCTTGCGACGATTCATCACAAAGACGCGGAGGAAATGATCGAAGCTGTGAAAAAACTCGTCACGGATCGTGACGTGGGAACTTTGGTCATTGGCCTCCCCTACCTGATGGGGGGAGAAGAAGGAGAGGAAGCGCAGCATGTTCGAGCGGTGACAGAACTTCTCAAGGAAGCATGCCCTTCGGTTTTGATCGAGTTCCTCGATGAACGGGAGACAAGCAAAATTTACCACGCGGAAGGATCAAAAGATCGTCACGCGCAGGCGGCCACGACAATTCTCATGATGTTTCTTTCCCGGAGAGAAACCAAGGAGAAAAGTTCCTAAACATTCACCTCTTCCCTCTTGCGGCTTGATTCCTTCCCAGCCGGGAGGAACTCGATCTTATTTTCGCCGCGGAGAATCACTTTGATCGTATCGCCTTTCTTAAAGGCGCCGCTCAGGAGGTTTTCCGCGATGCCGTCCTCCAGCCGTTCCTGGACTTTGCGCCGGATGGGACGTGCGCCGTATTCCGGATCGAATCCTTCTTCGGCAAGCAGGTTCACCACCTTCCGTGCCACATCCAGTCCGTACCCCTGTTCCTGCAGGCGTTGTGAAAGTTTTTCTATGTGGAGATCGACGATCTTTCGGATTTCATCCTGGTGGAGAGGATTGAAGACGATGACATGATCGAGGCGGTTCAAAAATTCCGGACGCATGACTTCTTTCAGTTCCTTTAATACTTCCTGACGCTTCTCTTCATATTCGGTTTCCTCGGTTCTCGTCGCTGCGTCTTCCAGCTTAAAGCCGATCTTGGCCGCCTGCTTCGTCAGCTTTTCGGCGCCGATATTCGAAGTCATCACGATGATCGTATTCGTAAAGTCCACTTTCTTCCCTTTCCCATCCGTCAGCACGCCGTCCTCCATGATCTGGAGGAGGATGTTAAAGAAATCCGGATGCGCCTTTTCGATTTCATCGAAGAGAACAACGGAGTAAGGCTTTCTTCGAACGGATTCCGTCAGCTGTCCGCCTTCTTCGTATCCTACGTATCCTGCGGTAGTACCCGTAAGCCTGGAGACGTTGTGGCGCTCCATGAACTCGGACATGTCGATCTTGATCAGCGCGTCCTCGCGGTTAAAGACTTCGGAGGCAAGCTGTTTCACGAGCTCCGTCTTCCCTACCCCCGTCGGTCCGAGGAAGAGGAATGTTCCGATCGGGCGCCTTTGATCGCTGATGCCGACCCGCGAGCGGCGAATAGCACGTGCAACTTTGGCGATTGCGTCCTCCTGGCCGATTACTTTCTTCCGAAGCATGTTCTCCAGAGATTGGAGGCGCTTGGTATCGCTCTTCATAAGCTTGGTGACGGGGATTCCCGTCATTTTGCCGATGACATGCATGATGTCGTCCTCATTGATTTCGATCGGACTCCTGCGATCGCCATCCGCAGTCGTGCGAACATCACTCATTTTCTTCTGAAGTTCTTCCTCTTTCTGTCGAAGCGCCAAAGCCTTGTGATACTTTTGTTCCTTCACCGCGGCGATCTTCATATTTTCCAATTTCTCGAGTTCCTTCTTTAAATTCTTCACCTTTCCCTGATCTCCTTCCGAGGTTAATCCGCGCCATGCGGCTGCTTCGTCGAGGAGGTCGATGGCTTTATCCGGCAGGAAGCGCTCCGTGATGTAGCGCTTGCTCAGTTTTACCGAAGCCTCGATCGCATTATCGCTGATCGAAAGATGATGGAATTCCTCATAGGTCTTTTTGAGTCCCTGAAGAATCCGGATGCTATCCTCGATGCTTGGCTCATCAACGAGAATGGATTGGAACCTGCGCTCAAGGGCGCGATCCTTTTCCACGCTCTTCCTGTATTCATCTGTCGTTGTTGCCCCAATTACCTGCAGCGTGCCGCGGGAGAGAGCGGGTTTCAGGATATTCGCCGCATCCAAAGACCCTTCTGCGGAACCGGCGCCGACGATCGTGTGAATTTCATCGATGAAGAGGATGATGTCGTTGTCGCTCTCGCTTGCCTCTTTGATGATGTCATCGAAGCGCTGTTCGAATTCACCGCGGTATTTTGTCCCTGCGATGATCGAACCGAGATTAAGAATCAACACCCGCTTCGTGAGGAGCGAGGAGGGAACTTCTTCCCGGACGATTCTCTGTGCAAGACCTTCGACGATAGCGGTCTTCCCCACGCCCGGTTCCCCGATCAGGACCGGATTATTCTTTGTCTTTCGATTGAGGATGTGAATCACACGTTCAATCTCGGTATCGCGTCCGATAATGGGATCAAGTTCGCTCTTCTTGGCTTTCTCGATCAAGTCCGTCGTAAAGTAATCGAGTACCGGAGTCTTGCTCTTTCCCTGCGCTTTTTTGCGCTGCAATCCCTCCGGTTCCCCCGGCATCCCCTGCTGCATGCCCGCGATAGCGCCCTGCAATCCCTGGAAGAAGCTCTCGAGCGAGTATTCCAGATTTTTATTCTGCTGCTTGAACTGGTTGATTTGCCCGAACATTTCCTCGATATGGAGCTTTAAATCCTCCGGATCCACCTGCATGTTTTCGAGGAGGAGAATCGCGGCGTTCCTGTCGCCGGAAACGAGTGCATAGAGGAGGTGTTCCGTTCCCACGTTTGCGTGGCGGAACTTGTGCGCCGTAATGACGCTCTGTTCGATGACATCGTGAAGGTAGGTCGAAAGACCGTGCTTCGTGTTTTTGCCTTCGATGTCGGAGGTCTTGCTCGCGCGTAAAAGGATGCGCACGTTTTCCTGTGTGACACCCGCTCCCGTGAGGATCGAAAACCCCAGTGACTTCGGAATGCTCAAAATTCCAAGCAACAGGTGCTCGGTTCCGATGTAACTCGACTTCATGTTCTTCGCCTCTTGTTCCGCAATCTGGAGCGCGAGCTTGGCATTCGGTGTGAATCGATCAAATGGATGCATACATGGATGGGGAAAGCGGCTTGCCCGGCGAAGCTTCGAGCGGAGCGAGAAGCGAAGTCGGGTCGAAGGGATGCATGGAGTGGAAGGGAATGTGCGCCATCCGGGAGATTGGTATCTCTCCTTACGATGACGGTGGGGAGCTTCGATTCTTAAAACGAACGAAGGAACCTCTTGTTTCTGTTTCTATTTTATCACTCTTTCTATGAGAGTGCTTATGAAATCCAAGGTTCTTGAAATAATACCATATTTTCGGCATTTTTACCCTCCGTGTGTGTTGACGACATATTGAAATATTCCCATGTAGGAAAACAGAAATTGACATCTGTAAAATGTTGCCCGATTAAGGTATTTCAAAGGTCAGAGGGGTTTGCGTTCCGCGCATTCCCTTTTCTCTTCACAAGATCAGTTAGACTTCTCAACATTGTATTTCGAAGCTCTCTCCAAAATACATCATCTTCCGGGTCCCACGGAATATCGGAACCCGCAATGCGAGGACCCACCGTATTGCTGATTGCAGGGTTAGGTCTCCAACCAATATCTCCCATAACTAAGTCTCGCTGAACAGCAGCAGCCTCGGCGAGCGGCAGAGACCCAGAAATGACCATTTGCTGGTCAGGGGTCATTCTATTGCGAATATGCAATCCCGTATGAGTCCTAAGGAAACTCCGCAGGTCGTGCGTTCTACTCATGGGGAATACTGCTTGAACATATTGTGATGTATCGATTGAAGGCAATCGTTCTACGTGGAGCACTCCCGACAGAATCGTGATGTCGCTCAATGCCCTTTGAAGGAGCGAATCATTTCCGTTTTGAATCTTTAAGGTGAGTTCCTGTTCACCTGGATTGTCTTCGCACGATCGGCTCCCGATGGAGGAAATGTGAAAACCATATCGCTGGAGGATAGCGACGATTTCGGTGTCATGGTGCAACCCGGGCCAGCAACGAATACGAAGAACATGACGGAGTGCCTCGGGAGCAAAATCTGGGTTCTGCGTGACATCCACGATAGCGTGGTGTGGTACATCAAATTCTGCAGTCGTAAACGGGCTGTTTGCTCTTCCATTCTGAGCGATAGCACTCATTCCTCTCAGGCATGACATAACCTCAGCGTGCACTTCCATGTCTGCCGTAAGTTTTACTTTGTTGCGTAATCGTCCCTGTATGCTCCCTCCCAGCTGCTGAATAGCTGCGTTGAATGCGAGTACATCTGGGTGATTGGTGTTCGTTACGATGCGAATGTGCCGTCGTGTTACATGCTGTACATCCTCGATGCTGAGGACAGATGGGTTCCTCTGAAGGAGCTCCATTGGATCTGTGCATTGGTGAATCAATCGCAGGCGCTCACTACGTGGAGGGATTATGAGTACAATCTCCATTGTTCCGTGTAACACACCGGGAGTAATCGAATAATCGATCGGTCGAATGAGTCGCGCCTGGAGAGCACGGAGAATATCGGCCGCGTCGTTCGCATCCCCATTCACGCGCACTTTCAGAATTTCCCCCATCCCATTTTCTTGTTCCTGTGAAACAAGCCGTTCATCCCCTGCTTCAACGATTGACATGTTTCAATTATATGAAATAGTAATAAATAATCAATAGAATGGAGAATTATTTTCCTCGCCACCATTCTAGCCCGGATATCGGTTTTCTCCCCGGTGATTGTATTCTGAGAATGTAAAGCATCGTTCCCTTGGCACAGGAGAGCTCAAAAGCATCGGGGCTTGGCTCCAGGGAGGTTTCGATAAGTTTTACCTCTTTCCCCTCTATTGTTATTCGAACCCCGGGCCAGGGAACAAGGGCCCGAACATGTCGATCGATCTCCTCGGCTGTCATGGTCGCGGGATCAACGACTCCCGCTCCCCTCGTCAGCTTTGCGCAGAGAGTAACTTTCGATTCATCCTGCGATGTTTCTTTCAGGGGATTCTTAAGTGTTTGGAGGAGGAGCGGGGCTCCCAGCTTCGAAAGCTTTTCATGGAGAGAGATGAATGTTTCACGGGGATCAATCTCAATTTCTTCTTTGGCAAGGATCGGTCCCGAATCAAGTTCTCGCACCATTCTCTGAATGGTAACCCCGGAGGTCTGATCCCCCATCAGAATCGCGTGCTGAATGGGTGATGCCCCTCTCCACCGCGGAAGGAGCGAGGCATGGAGGTTGATCGGCGCAATTTTGGGCCATGCCAAAATCTCTTTGGAGAGAATCTGACCGTAGGCGGCGACAACGAGGAAATCAGGACGCTTCGAGACGGTCGGCACGTCATCCTGAGGAGATCCGAAGCGAAGCGAAGGATCGTCTCGAAGGAGAGTGCCGACCTCCTCAGCGTGACGTATGAGTTGTAAATCTTTATTGATATTGCGTGGCTGCAACACTGGAATGCCGAGCTCATTCGCAAGAATCTTTACAGGAGGAGAGGTCATTTCCTGTTTTCTTCCCACGGGCTTATCCGGCTGCGTGATCACATGCGTCACGCGAAATGCAGGATCCTCTGTAAGAGCCTGAAGAGAAGGGAGAGCAAATTCCGGTGTGCCGCAGAAGACAATACTGAAATGGGACATAGTTTTCGTAAGTGTAGCACTGGAGAAGGTGGTAGCTTTTTAGGAATTAGCTTGTAGGGCAAAGAATTCTAAGAAGCTACAAGCTAATTCCTCATTCCTCGCAAGGTGAACATTATTGAGGTAAATATTTGGTTCTCATATCATTGCCTCCTTTGCTCAACGTCAATCAAACATCACAGGCGCTCGGTGCAATGGAGAATGCGAAGCGCATCGTGTGCATGTGCCATGCAAATCCCGACGGCGATGCTCTGGGATCGCTCCTTGGGTTGATCGATATCCTTACGAAGCGCTTCCCCAAGAAACAGATTCTTGCGGTGTGCAAAGATCCGGCGCCCTCTTCGTTCAGGTTCCTCCCCCGCGTCCATGAAATAACACAGATGTACGCGCCCGCCAAAGGCGACCTCTTCATTTCGCTTGATTCCGGCGATGCGAAACAAACCGGATTTCTGGAGGAGCTGCCTGTGCTCTTTGAACCAAAGAGATCCCACGAGGCCGGAATCATCACCATGAAGATCGATCACCATCACACGGGTTCGGTATTCACGGAGTTTAATTTTGTCGATTCTGGTGCTTCTTCAACGGCAGAGATTATTGTGGATCTTTCAGACGCGCTCAATTTCGAGATCAGCGCACAGGCTGCTACCTGTCTTCTTACCGGAATTTATACGGACACGGGGTCATTGATGCATAGCAATACGACGACACGGGTCTACCGCACCTTTGCGAGGTTGCTTCGTGCCGGTGGGGATCAAAAAGCAATCGTGCAGAACGTCTTCCGCACGTCCAAGCTCTCCACGCTGCGCCTGTGGGGAAGAGTGCTCGAGAAAATTTCGCTCTCCTCGGAGGGTGGAGCCGTCTCGGCCGTTACATCGGGAGATTTTAAGGCGACCGGAGCGGATTTTTCGGAACTTACGGGAGCGATCGATTATTTGAATTCTATTCCTGGTATGAGATTCTCACTTCTCCTTTCCGAACGCGATGGAAAAGTGAAAGGATCACTCCGAACGTTTCGGGATGATGTCGATGTCTCCGCAATGGCTCAAAAGTTCGATGGTGGAGGACACAAAAAGGCCGCGGGATTTGCGATGGAAGGTCGCTTGGAGCCAGAAGTACGGTGGAAGGTGATCCCGGCAAAGGAATCATCCACACAAAAATGATAGGCTTCCGTTTGATGTGCCTGTAGCTCCGGCCTACGTTCCGCTCTGGCGGAACTACGGCCGGCGAGTAATCTCAAAATTATCCCCGCAGCCCCCGATCCTTCTCAATTTGTGCCTGTAGCTCAACTGGATAGAGCGTCAGCCTCCGAAGCTGAAGGTTGTGGGTTCAATTCCCGCCAGGCACACCATCTTTCCCATCGAAGGCTTTCGCATACCAATCTTTGATAGGTTGAGTGCCTTTCTTAAGCCATGGAATCAGCTGCCTACTGTAGAGCATCGGGCATCCGCTAATATTTCGCAGATGGGGCTCCGTTTGCCAGGAAATAATGCACTTGAGAAAGAGAAAGGTCATGAAAAATTCCCTCTTCTGCGGATCCCACGTATGAATCGGTTCGTGGTGCATGTCTAGTATAAGCAATCTTTCAAGTTCCTGCAGGATTTGTATGGCAGAGGGATCCGGCATCTGTGCTTTGAGCTGAGTGGCTATCCTGGAGGTTTCGCTTTTAAATATATGCGTTAGGTCTTCACTCTCACTTAATACTTCCAAGTCTTGCAAGTGATGGGAAAGGCACTGATGTATTTCATAGAAGAGATCTGTGAGTTCGATCGGCTCTCCTTCCCTTTCGACACAGAATTGCTGGCCGATTTCTTCCATCATATCGACAAGCTCGGGTCGTAATGCCACTGCGTAATCCGAATGTACATCTTTGTCCCTTTCGAGACAGGTAAAGAGGCGGATATTGCCATACATCAGCGCATCCAAAAATTCATCGGCGATAATATTCAGTTTCATTAGTTTTTTAATCTGGGGAAGCTGGGCATTTAGATTGCGATTGAAATCCTCCGGAGGAAGAAGTTTACCCGTCTTTTCAAAATGAAACTTCATCAGATCTCCGGCGACAGCCATAACAAGCTGATATCCCTCATGCGAGCCGCTTATGATTCTTTCACAGCAGTACCTGAAATTTTGTGAAGATCTCTATGAGAATTTCTGCATTCCCGCAACGCTTTGCTCATTGCATCGGCATACGCTTCCGAAACCGCTCTCTGAATCAGAGGGAGACTGGACGTATCGCAATCGTGCGAAAGAGTATGCAAGGCATTAGTCCTTTCTCCGGCATGGATTGTAATGCCAGCTGTGTCCGATTCTGATTCAACCTGAATCGAAATATCTTTTACCGTGTTCCAAAATGCATTGGCGAAGAGAACAAACATCGCGTACCGCTCTTCCTTGATACCAGGAAATACGAGCTGATCTCGTTCAGCCAATTCCATAAGCGTTGTATCCGTATCTGCTGTCTTTGCAATCTGCTCCAGAACTTCATGAGGAAGCGATTGTGTCTTGAGCGATGCATTTAGGCGAGTGACCGATGTTTCGATATCTTCAATCATTTCTCTCTTACGGGTAGAGCCACGCAACCACCGTTCGATAAATTCCGTACGAACCTGCAACGAGCGCAAGACCGATCAGGGATCCCTTCATGGCGCGTTTGCCGGATTGAAGCAGTGTGTCCTGCCCTCCGGAAATCACCATCATGAATGCGCCGATAAGGAAGATCGAAAGTGCAATGGCGCCTGCGGAATAAAAAAACAGGTCGTTCAACCTTGAGAATATCGTACCGGGATCGATACAGGCGATCCCCGCCCAGCAGGTGTGAAGCTGGAACGCGGAGGCACTTGCGATCGGAAGTAACGTCCCCAGCACGGTAGCCCCGAGGGTGAGAACTGCCCGTGGAATGGATCGAACGTACGCCATGTTTGTTTCTCCCCATTATAGCGTATTTCGGGGCTTCTCTCTAGCGTTCGGGTGTCTCCTATGGGTAGAATGGGCCCTTTCCCCTGTCATGTATTGATTAATTTAAGATTATGTTGTATAATACTATGATACCTTTCTCCCCCTCTTCGCACCCGACCTATGGCTGATACAGCTCATCAGCTAGCGAAAAAATTCATTGAGGAGCGTCAGAAACTCCTCATTATTCCGCATGCAAACGTGGATCCGGACGGGCTTTCCTCCGCTCTTGCCTGCTACCACGTTTTTTCGGCCCTCGGGAAAGAGTGCACGGTCATCTGTCCGGATACTCCTCCGGAGTCGCTGGAATTTTTGCCGGGCTTCGAAAAAGTTGAGCAGGGCCTCAAAGACACTCAGGACATCATCGTGACGCTTGATTGCAGCAAGGGGGTGGAAGTAGACAAATTGCGATACACGATCGAGGAGAACAAAGTAAACATCATTGTCACTCCGAAGAAGGGCGAACTGACGAAGAGCGATATCTCATTTACGGAAGGAGCATTTCCGTACGACGGAGTCGTGGTGGTGGATTCCGCGGAACTTGCGCTCCTCGGATCGCTCTACAGCGAACACGAACGTTTCTTTCGGAAAGTTCCGATTCTGAACATCGATCACCACATCAGTAACACCAAGTTCGGTAACGTTATTCTTCTCAATCCAAAAGCGGCAAGCGCGACCGAAGTTCTCTATGACTGGTTTACGGAGTTTCCCGAGTGGAAGGAAAAAATCACGGCGGATGTTGCAACACTTCTCCTCACGGGGCTGATTACGGATACGAGAAGCTTCCAGAATCCGAATACCACCCCGCGATCCCTGGAAGTCGCAGCCGAGCTCCTGGAGCAGAAAGCCAGGCAGCAGGAAATCATCAAGTTCATTTATAAGACCAAGCCGCTCTCCACTCTGAAAATTTGGGGAAGGGCATTGAACCATATGCAGGTAAATGCCAAAGAGGGCGCCGTGTGGTCCAGTATCAGCAAAGAGGATCTTCAGGAAATGGAGGCCTCGAGCAAGGAGACGCACGGCATCATCGATGAGCTCCTCACGACGATTCCGGATGCGGATGTGTATGCGCTCTTCACCGAGGTGGAGGAGGGCGGCTTGAAGGCAAGCGTCCGCTCCAATGAATCGATCGATGTCAGCGTTCTCTGCGGGAAACTCTTCGGCGGAGGCGGGCATGCCCGGGCGTCGGGATTCCGGATGAAGGGATACGATAACTTCCAGATGGTCGTGGTGGAGTGCATGCAGAAGATCATCAATGAGATGAATGTTCAGCGCGGAAGAATTCCAGAGCAGAAAGCGCAGGACGTGCCCCCAGATGCGACAGCGAAAAAGAAGGCACAATCCGGCGGATTCGATGTCATGCAAAAGCTTGCAGAATAAAGTAGGGGGTCTCGGCATGGATGTTGAATCCATGATGATCCGAAACCCCTTTCCCATACATGATGGGTGATAAGCCTAATTCTTAAATAGATCAGTGACAAGCCTGAAACTACCTCTTACGATAGGGAAGTTATGACGGATGACATACTCCCTCCCCTGCAGCCATCACACGGCTCATTCGGCGCTTCCGGAAGCAATGATGATGCAGAACTAAAGGAAAAGTTGCTCAGGGTGACCGATCTTGCGGCCCGTGCGCAGGCGGATCTCCTCAATTTTAAAGATCGCATGAAGAAACAGGAGGAAGATCTCCGAAAATTTGCGGTCGTTCCCCTCCTCCTCGAACTCCTCCCGATTCGGGACGATCTTGCCCGCGCTTCGCTCCATGGAGAAGGAGCAGAATTCGGGCTATCGCAGATCCTCACGAAGATCGATGCAGTCCTTGATCGTGCTGGCGTTAAAAAAATCGAAGCACTCGGAAAGAAAGCGGATCCCTCACTCCATGAAATCGTGAATGAAGGTCCGGGAGAAAAAGATGTAATCATTCTTGTGCATCAGGAGGGGTACCGACTCCATGAGAAAATATTGAGACCGTCGAAAGTGCAGGTCGGAAACGGGAGTATGGAGAGTTAATGCACGTCATGCTGAGCGAAACGAAGCGTCCTGAGCTTGCGAAGGACGCGAAGTGAAGTCGAAGCACCTTGCAAGGCAATACTATTGATCGCGCGCGATGTGCTTCGACTTCGTTCGTCCCGCTTCAGCGGGACTCACTCCGCTCAGCATGACGTATGAAGTACAATACTTCGGAGATCCAACTTAAAATGGGGCCATGATCCGCCCCCGAGACCGGGAGCGAGACGATGAAAATATTCGCACTCGCCATTCGGGAAGAGCTTCGCATGGTCTGGAGTTCTTCGCCAAAGACATACGCAGTCGTTTGAATCGGCGCAGAGGGGGCATCCGATCGAACGCGCAAGCTATAGCGAACTGTCTTTTCTTCACCCTGCTGCAGCGCAGCGATATGCCATGAGAGGCGGTTTTCCGAAATGCCTCCCGCTCCCGCGTCCACCACCTGGAACACGTCGTCATCGAACCGTTCCTCCACGGTGAGATTGGAAAGAGTGCGGTCACTCATGTTTTTAACGATGAGGCGAAAAGTCACCATGCTCCCCGGCATAACTTCCTCATGGTCGGGAGACTTTCGCAGTTCTAAGAGAAGAGGCGGGATAATCGGCTCCTCTTCTATCTTCGGATCGCTGAAAATGGGAAAGAGTCTGGGAGGAAGCAAGTTCTGATCATCTCCCGCACGCTCCGGAATAAAAAGGACGAATGCAGTGATGATGCACGCGAGAGCAAGGCCGATCATGGCGGGACGCAAAATCATACGATTTCGCGGTATAAACGATGGGAATCTTTTTCTCTAGTAAACGTAATAGCGGCGTAGCGATCCCGCTTCACCGCTATAGGTGAAAGCAAGGAATAAACAGGCCTGGCGACTGGAGAGCGAAGCCGTATCAAAGGGGGCTATGGAAGCACGATTAACCCTACAAATCCAGTAATTTCTGCAGAGGCTGCTCCCAAACCCCGATGAGAGAGAGGAGATCAAAGGTGCCGATTCGTTCAATCTCCATCGTCGTTTCCCCGGTAGTTTTTCCTATTTTCATGAGCGGTAAACCGTGGCGATCCGCATGCGTACGAAGAGCCGCCGCATTCCCTCCTTCCGCCGCAATCACAAATCCTCCCGTCTCGCTGAAGAGAATCTTGGAGAGAGGCAGCGCAGATTCCAGGGCGTTCACGTCGATCCGGATCCCGAATCGGGGTTTTCTCCTTCGGACGGGCAACAGCATTTCGAACAGCGCAAGGAGGAGGCCTCCTTCCGAGATATCGTGGCAGCTTGCAATGAGTCCCTCTTGAATCATTTCGATTACAAAGAGAATTTGCTTTTTTGCTTCCGTAAAATTCGGTTCCGGAACGTTCGCACCAAGCTCCGAGAGAACGTCGTAGAATGCGGAACCTCCGCATTCGTCTTTACGCTCGCCGAGAAGGAAGAGAGTGTGATCCGCCCCTTTGATTGCCTGTGAAACTGCACGCCGCGCATCGGGAAGAACGCCGATGCAGCTTACAATCGCGGTCGGCGGAATACCGCCGTTATAGAGGCTCACGTTTCCGCTGATGATGGGAACGGGCGAGCCGTCGATATCGACGCCCCTTGCGGCATCGGCGATGCCGCGCACTCCTTCCGATAATTCCCAGAGTTTCTCCGGATCCTCCGGATTGCCGTAGTTCAGGCAGTCCGTAAGCGCGCGCGGGAGCGCCCCGACCGCCGCGACGTTTCGCATGGATTCCACGGCGGCATTCGCGCCCTGCAGATACGGGGAAATCTTCCCGTACCGCGCGTTTCCATCAGCAGAGACCGCAACGCCGATCCAGCGCTCTTTCTCATCCACCACCCATCCGGGATGCGTACCCTCGTGCACGTAGCTCTGCAGATCCTGAAGCGGAGCGATGACTCCCGCATCCGCTTCTCCCGGCTCGATCACGGAGTTACCGATGACGTTCTTATCGTAGTGGCGGAAGATCGGAGATTTGGAAGCGTAGCTTGGGTGTGAGAGAATTTTGAGGAAGACATCGTTTACAAATTCGAACTTCGAAAGATCCGATGTGAACTTTGGTTCATGGACATCCTTCTTCTGCATTCTGATGGGGCGCTCGTAGAGGAGGCCTGAGGTAATATCTTTAGCCTTTGCTTCGCACACGATTTTTCCGCGATATCGCAATCGATAGGTTGGATCTTTCGTCACTTTTCCGATCACCGAGGCGCGCGCGTTTTCCGCGATCGAATGGAGATCCCAGGTGCCGTTGTAATGCTTCAGGATGTGCTCCGTGAGCGAAGGATGGCACGTAAAGCAGAAGCGCTCCTGTGTTTCGGCACACGCGATTACTTCGGGCGGAAGATCGGGTAACGCGATGTGAACGCGATCAAGATCGATCTCGGCTCCGAATCCGCGGTCTGCGACCTGCTCCACGCTGCTGCAGACGACTCCGCCCGCACCAAGATCCTTGAATCCGATCATTCCGAGCTTTCCCTCCGCTGCGAAATAATCGAAGAGCGAATAGGTCGCGGCAAGGATATGGCGTTCGAGGAAGGGATTTGGTTCCTGCACGGCGCCGGTATTTTTCTCTTTCTCTTTTTCTTTCAGCGTTGCGCTTGCAAACGATGCACCGCCGAATCCCGATCGATCCGTCGGCTTTCCGACGATGATGATGTCGTAGCTGACCTCTCCGGCTTCTTCCGGCACGAAACTGTGGATCACCTCGTCTTCCCGTACGAGCCCATGGCAAACGACGTTCACCAGGCACTGCTTGTTGTACGCGGAATCGAACACGGTATCGCCGCCGACGTTCGGAATGCCAAGCGGATTGCCGTAACCCGCGATGCCCCGGATAACTTCCTTTGCGATTGTCCTGGTTTCATCCGTTTGTAAATCTCCGAGCCGAAGCGCATCCATCACGCCGATCACGCGCGCGCCCATGCACGCGACATCGCGGACGTTTCCTCCCACTCCCGTTGCCGCCCCCTCGTAGGGAACAACCTGTGAGGGCTTGTTGTGGCTCTCGTGCGATACAACAATCCCCCACCTTTTTCCTTTGGGCCCGTCCGTAATCGCAATGATGCCGCTGTCTTCTTTTGGTCCCAGAATCACGTGCTTTCCTTCCGTGTGAAACATTTTGAGGAAACGTCTCGAAGATTTGTAGCTGCAATGCTCCGAGCCTTGGATGCCCCAGATCACCGCTTCCACGAGGGTGGGATCACGATCGAGGAGCGAGGATATCTTTCTGGCTTCCTCAACGGTAAGCCCAATCGAGTGCTCCGCGAGCAACTCCCGCAATTCTTCGTCCGTGGATGCCGAAAAGGGAAGCTGCGCTACGTCGATACAGTTAGCCTACCGTGATCCCTCATTCTCTTCCACAGAATGATGAATCCAATGATGACAACGGGAATTGTCAGGAGCTGACCCCTCGTAAGGTAGAGCAACCCAAGATCGAGACCCGACGCAGTCTCCTCTCGCACAAATTCTATGAGAAAACGAAGTATCCCATAGAGCACGAAGAAGACGCCGAGTGTTACGCCTTCTCGCCGTGAACGAAAAAGGGAGAGGAAACACACTCCGGCAATCAGGAGATCCTTTGCCAGGGCGTAGAGCGGAGTCGGATGGCGCAGGCCTTCCACCCCCGGAATCGCGATGCCCCACGGCAGCGTCGTCACCGGCCCATAGAGTTCCAGATTGATGAAGTTTCCAAGGCGCCCGAGTGCAAGGCCTATGGCAATCGGAACAACGAGCAGATCACCAAGCTGCCATACAGTGATTTTCATTTTGAGCTTTTGGAGAACAATCACCATGGCAACTGCGACACCGATCATGCCCCCGTGCGAAGACATTCCTCCTTCCCAGAGAGCCAGAATTCTCCAGGGACGGTCTCCGTAGTACTCCGGCGCATAGAAGGTCACGTAGCCGAGCCTTCCGCCGATGATGGTGCCGAGAATTCCGGCGAAGAGAATCGTGCCGATGTCCTCTTTTGAAAGCGGGTATCCCTTTTTTGCTGCAAGCACGGGGAGAAGCCACCAGGCAATAAGAAAGGCAAGCAGGTACATGATTCCGTACCAGTGGATGGCGAGAGGGCCGATCTCCAGAAAAATTTGTCGACTGGGAAAAAACTCCATCAGTCGAGAGTGTATCACTTGGCTGCAAGTTCTCCTCCTTCCAAAAGATCCGCCCACACGACGAATCGATCCCGCGTTGTTCCCACGGGATAGCAGGTAAAGATGACAAGTTCTTTTTTGCTTGGATCCTGGAGGAGAATCTTAGTGTAGGTGGAAGGCACAACCTGTGCCTTTCGCACCGTATAGAGGTACGAATTCCCTTTAGCATCGGTGAGGGAAATGAGATCGCCGGCTTTTGCTTCCGGCAGTTTGGCAAATGCCTCGGTGTAAGGATTCCCGATCGATTCCATGGTGGGAGCGCTGCTGTGCCCCGCGACAATGAAACTCCCCTCTTCCCCGAATTCCGGTGAATGGGGATAGATCGCTGTTCCGTTCATCAAAAGGTATTGCATTTGATCTTCGAGAGCTCGCCAGTTTCGGTTCTTCCAGTTTGTGATGGAAGGCCTCCCGAGCGGCACGGAAATTCCGAGGCGACCGTACGAAAGCATGCCGGTGTTGAGCGCGACATCCCACTGCGTTGTTCCCTTGAACGAAAAAGTTTGCGTGTGCATGGGGTAGGTGGCCCCGACATCGCTGATGACTCGCTCCTCCTTTTGGAGCCTCTTCTCCCGGCGCACTTTGCGGTTTAACGCCCCCTTTTCAAGCCGCTCCCTGTTTTCACCCGAAAGAAAATCCCGAATGTCTTTGACTCCCAAAGCGTCCGAACGATGGAGAACATCGTTTCCCATCAGTCCGGAGATTCCTCCGATCGTTCCGCCGAGGAGGAAAACCCCCAAGAGGAAGAGAACGAGATGCTCTGTTGCGTGGTGTTTATGGAGCATAGAAGTTCATTTTTGTTTCCTTCTATTCTATCATATTTTCGATGCTGATACTAGGAATCGAGACATCGTGCGACGAGACTTCCGCTTCGGTTATTGAGGACGGCAGACGCGTCCTATCCAATGTCATCGCGACTTCCCTCAAGGATCACGAAGCGTTCGGCGGCGTGTTTCCGGAGGTTGCCGCGCGGCGTCAGCTCGAATTTATTCTCCCTGTTATCGATCAGGCGCTGAACGAAGCACATGTGAAGAAAGAAGATATTGATGCGATCGCCGTGACCAAGGGCCCGGGGCTCCTGACGTCGCTGCTCGTTGGAACGAGCGCTGCGAGAATGCTTGCATCTGTCCTCCATACACCACTCATCGGGGTTCATCACATTCTTGGGCATCTTTCTTCCGTGTGGCTGGAGGAAGAGGAGGAGATACCTTTCCCCAATCTTTCTGTAAGCGTGAGCGGCGGACACAGTGAGTTGTGGCTTCGGGAAAATCATACGATGGGAACAATTATCGGGAAAACCCGCGACGATGCCGCCGGCGAAGCATTCGACAAGGGGGCGACACTCCTCGGACTCTCCTATCCCGGCGGCCCCGCTCTCGCGCGCCTTGCGGAAGGCGGGAATCCGCACTTTGCGGAATTTCCCCGGCCTCTCGTGAAAGAGGAAACGTGCGATATGAGCTTTAGCGGTTTGAAGACTTCGCTCAAGTATTATCTCCGGGATCGCGGAGGAATCGAAGCACTTTCGGAGATAGAGAAGAAAGATGTAGCCGCAAGCTACCAGGATGCGATTTGCCGGCATCTTGTTTCGAGAATTGACCGAGCGGTATCACTTCATTCGGAGATTCGGGAAATTCACCTTGTGGGAGGAGTTTCTGCAAATCAGAGATTGCAAATTCTCCTTTCTTCTTTCGGAGAGAAATCCGGATTACGCATTCGGATGCCGCGTCGAATGTCCTATTGCACCGATAATGCGGCCATGATCGGTGCAGCCGGCTATTTTCTTTTTCAGGAACTCGGCGAAAAAGCGTACGCACCTTTTCAAACCTTGGCATCGGTTCCTTTAGTAAGCTGAAAGAATCGGGAGCAGCCCCCCTGCAATAATCGCAATGACGCCAATGAGGGCAATGATCCGGACGATGCGATTTTTTTTCATGGAAAAAAAGAAATTATGGAAAGAATATCACTGACCGACGGTGATCGTCACCGTCGTTTGATCGAAATTTCCCTGACCGTCGGAAATTTCGAGAAGAACGGTGTAGGCACCGGGTTTTTCAAAGACGTGATCCTGGATCGGTTCCGTCTGATCGCTCGTTGCACCGTCGCCGAACGTCCACACGTATTTGGCGATGGATCCCGTGGAGCATCCTGCATCGAACCGCACGCCCATTGGCGCACTCCCCGTGGTGCGGCTCGGGAAGATGCAGGCATTGAGAGTCGGCGATCGAACGACGATGGTCTTCCTCGCATCGAACGATCTGCCATCCTCGGTCAATGCCCGAACGATGACGGTGAACGTTCCCTCCTTCTCGTAGCGATGCGTCACTTTGGCACCGAGGAGCTGCGGCTTTTCATCACGTGTTTCACTGTCGCCGAATGTCCACGAAAATCCCGTGATGCGGCCATCCGGAACGAATGATTCCGATGCATCGAATGTGACATTGAGCGGGGCGATGCCGGTAGCGGGAACCGCCGTAAATGCGACACGGGATCGGGGGGGGTGAACCGAGACTTCGATCGGAATTTTTTGCGTCCGGCCCTGTTCATCCCGCGCGATGAGAACCACGGGAAACTTTCCCGGCTCTTCGTAAATTGCATGGTAGGTGTCTTTGGTGGAATACACTGTGCTTGCGTTTTCCTGCTCCCATTCAAACGAAATGAACGGGACGGCGGTCGCGGCGGAAAAATGCACCTCCAGCGGAGCGAGGCCTTCTGCTTTTCCTGCAAAAGGCTTCGGTGTGCCGTTGAGGACGATATCCTTGATCAGGAGCGGTTCCAAAACGCTAATATCGACCGACTTCGTAGAGATGCGGCCGCGGGAATCCGTCACGGTCAGGATCACGCGGTAGTCTCCCGGAGTGTTGAATACATGACTGATTCGTTCTCCGGATTTCCTCTCGCCGTTCGGTTCTCTTCGGAGTTCCTGGACACTACCGATTCTCCATTCGATGGAATTCGCATTGATCCCCTCTTCCACTTTTGATTGAAAAATGATGCCGAGCGGCGCGGAACCCTTCAGAGATCCTTCCGTTTCAATCGAAACACCAAACGGTTGCTCGCGTTCCGGGAGGATGGTGACCGTTCGGGAGGTCGTTTCCTGCAGGCCTCCGATGTACTGAACAATCGCCTGTACCTGGAATGTTCCGATTTCCGGGAATGCATACGACGTTTCTGTTCCCTGAATCGTCTGATCGGCCGTGCCATCACCGTTGAAATCCCACTCAATGCTCTCAATCTTTTTCGGATCATCGACGAGGTTTGAGGCATCGAACGTTACATCTTCTTTTAAGATCGGTACTTCCGGACTAAAAGAGAAAACGGCCGAAGGGATCGTAAGTCTCGTACCGGCCTCCCGTACGGTGCCGTTTGAAAGAAGCACCTTCATTCGAACAACATAGGTTCCTTTTCGTTTATAGACCGTCGTCACCTCGTGTTCCTGTGTCTCCGCATCCGTCGTCCCGTCGCCATTAAAATCCCATTTGTATTGCTTGGGACTCAATTTCTGATTTCGCAGCACCTGCCGGAGCGAATCCGTTCCAAATGTTATGGTAATGGGTGCAACGAGTCCCTGAATATTTTTGGGTTCCAAAACATCGATGGCTAGCGGAATCGTTGCATTGATCTTTACGAATACCATTCCGGAAATACCGAGGATCACTGCTGCGGCAATGACGGGGCGCATGAGCACGCGGGGAAGTTCCTCCGGATTCAATCCGCTTCGGATCATTCGCATCCCGATGAGTACCACCGCAAGTACCGAGAGCAGACTCAAAGCCCCAAAGAAAAGATTGCCGAATGCTTTCAGCCCCTGCTTCCCGCCTTCCGGATCCGGCAGGACCACGAGGAGATATAGCGCAAAGAAAAGGGTAAAGAGAAGAAATGCACCGCCTACTCCGACGATGATAAGAAAAATTTTCTTTTGAGCCGTGGGATCAAGCTGTGGGGTTTCTGGGGAGGGTTCGCTCTTTTCCTCAACGAAAGAGGAAGGCTCGGATGAGGGAGGCGCTACGCCATCGAGAGGAGCGTCGTTTGCCTGTGAAGAGCTTTCCATGCCGTTTGGCATGGAGGGTATCGTACCAAAGATCACTCCTTAATAGGAAATCGCACTCAGGCTGTTACCCGCGCGATTTCTTCCATGGTCGTCACTCCGGTTTTTACGATCCCCTCCCCCCGCTCACGCATGGTCTTAAACCCATGTTTCTTGGCGTAGGCTTCCAGATCTTTCTGTTCACTCTTGGCCAGGATGAGATCACGAACGCCGGTGTCGACCGTGAGGAGTTCCGCCAGGGAGAAACGGCCTTTGTAGCCGCTGCCGAGACAAAGATCACAGGGAGTATCTTTCTTTCCATTTCCTTTACATTTGGTGCATGTTTTTCGCACCAAGCGTTGCGCAAGAATACCGCGGAGTGCCGGTGCGAGAAGATACGGTTCCACTCCCATGCTCATGAGGCGTGGAATGCTCTCGATTGAGGAATTGGTATGGAGAGTCGCGAAAACCATGTGTCCCGTGAGCGCGGCATCCGCCGCAGTCTTTGCCGTTTCATCGTCCCGGATTTCACCAACCAGGATTACATCCGGATCCTGACGAAGAAGCGCACGAAGACCACGCGCAAACGTATAGTCATGGCGGTGATCGATCTGGCTCTGCAGAATTCCCTGCAACTGGTATTCGATGGGATCCTCCAAAGTGATGATATTTCGTCCCGTGCCGATCAGCGTAGAGAGGAGAGAGTAGAGCGTCGTTGTTTTACCCGAACCCGTTGGACCGGTTACAAGCACAATGCCGTTCGGTGATTCCACGAGTTCTTTAAGCGTGTCACGGATGTCTTCTTCGAACCCGAGTTGTTCAAGAGGAACGATGCCACGTTTCGGATCCAGGAGGCGAAGCGTGAAAGCCTCTCCGAATTTGGTAGGCAAAGAGGAAACACGAACCTTCACTTCGTAATCTTGATGCGGAAAAGAATACTCCCCGTCCTGGGGAACATTGGTGACGTTCAAACTCAGTTTCGAAATGAATTTAATGCGTCGAACGACATCGATGTAAAGATTCTTCGTCAAAATGAATACGCTCTGCATAACGCCGTCCTGGCGCCACCCAAGTTCCACGTCATCCTTTCGCGGAAAGAAGTGGAGATCCGAGATTCCGCTCGAGACGGCGATCTCGTGGAGCGTGAGGAGGAACTGCTCCCCGTCCTTGCCTTCAAGCTTTTTTTTGATGTCTTCCAAATCCCTCTATTGTACCAGTTTTCCGGCAGATATGCTAGATTCTCCTCCGCATGCATCAGAGGAGAAAACAGCTCTTCGCACCGACTCTGCCTCTTTCGGATGTGAAGAAACGCCGGGCTTTCCAGTTAAGGATCGAGATCCTCCATGGAATTCTTCTCGTCAGTCTCCTCATCATAGTGGCACGGCTCATCGAGCTACAGATTATCCGGGGAAAAGAGTACGAAGAACTGGCTCGCGCCCAGCACTTCGGAGGGATCGAGCTCCCCGCAAAGCGCGGCGAAATTTACAGCCGCAACAGCAAGACTGGCGAAATTAATTTACTTGCGACCAATACGACGCTCGATCTCCTCTACGTGGATCCGTTTGTCACCGCCGATAAGCACCACGTCGCGGAACTTCTCTCGAAAACACTCCTCACCCCGGAAGCCGATTCACTTTGCAGGAGCGGCAATCAAGAATGTCCGCGGGAATTTCGCGAATACTACGCATCGGCGTTCGATCCCCTCTTTGCTTTGCATCGGGCGACGATTGCCAAAAATACCGATTCACAGAGTCTTGGTGATTCTCCTCCCGCTCCGGTGTCGGCAGTTCTTTCTCCATCTCCGCCTCTCATTCCCCCGCGGGAAGATCTTGTTCGGGTTTTTTCCAGGGATATCGAAGAGAGGATCAGTGAGGAATTCGTCAGTTTCGTTCCCCTTCTCTACGGTGCCGATAAAGTGCAGCTGGAGAAAATCACGGGATTCGGGATACCCGGAATTTATTCCTCGGCCGAACAGAAAATGATTTTTGCGAATCCGCTTCAAATTCCGGATTTCGAGCGTAACCGCATTGCCAGAATCATCACACCGGTGCTTGGACTCGATGTTACCTCGGTCAGCGATCATTTGCGCCGGAGACGTTTGCGCTACGTCCCGGTGATGAGAAAGCTTCCTCCCGAAGTTTCAAAACAAATCAAAAAGCTGAAAGAGGAATCCGTGCTGACTGCGGCAAAAGAACGATCAGCATATCTTGCGCGCGACGATGAGGATGGAGCGGGGAAGGTGCAGGACCTTCTCCGTGGAATCGCGCTGATTGCAGAGCACTGGCGTTTTTATCCCGATGGCACCGTGGCATCGCAAGTCGTGGGATTCGTACGCGAGCCGCCCCCCGGTCTTTCGCTCACGGTCAAGCAGCAGCCGCAGAACGGAATTGAACGGGTCTTTGATCACGAGCTCCGGGGTCAGCACGGGGAAATCAGCACCGTGATCGATCCCTTTGGAGGACAAATTTTCTCCGAAGAACAAACGATCAAGCAGGCGCTTGATGGAAGGAGCGTCGTTCTGACGATTGATCGATACCTTCAAAAACAAGTGGAAGCGATTCTGCAGCGTGCGGTCGATGAATACCAGGCGGACAGCGGACAGGTGGTTATTATGGATCCCTACACCGGCCGCGTGATCGTGATGGCAAATGCACCGCTGTTTGATAGCAATAACTACAGCGTCGTCTTCGAAAAAATTCCCTTTCCGCTCAATGATTCAGAGGAGCCGAATATCGTCGCTGAAATTTACCACCCGCAGACGAACACGCTCGTCATTCGCGGATATCTCCACGATCTCACCCCCGCGGGACGCGGCCGGCTTTCCAGGGAACTCCAACAGAGGATCAGCGAAGTGGAAAAAATTCACGAACTCAAAGATTTGACGCGATACTACTATCTTCTCGGAGAAAACAACCGTATTGAACTTTTCCCCATTTGTCCCGATGGCAGAAGTCCGGCGGAAAATCTCCAAACGGTCATGGGTGATTCGAATGCGGGATCAGGAAATCTGATCCCCGTTGTTTCCAGCGGCTGTACGTGGCTCCAGTACAAGAACAGAATCGGAGTCGGCGCGTACGTGAACAGGATTGTGCAGGAAATTTATGAGCCGGGATCCGTGTTCAAGCCGATCACCATGGCGATTGCGATCGATCAGGGAGAAGTGACGCCGGATGATACGTATATGGATACGGGTTCCGTGGAAGTGGACGAATACGTGATCAAGAATGCGGGAAACCGCGTCTTTGGAGAAATGACAATGACGGATTGTCTCAGTTTTTCCGTAAATACCTGCATGACGAGCGTTTCTAGGAAGCTCGGAAAAAAACTTTTTGAGAACTACATTCAGCGCTTCGGGTTTGGCAAAATTACCAGTATTCAACTGGAAGATGAAAAGCCGGGTGCGGTACTCGATTGGCGCCGCTGGTCCGATGCGCTGCTTGCAACCGCCGCCTACGGGCAGGGAATCTCTTCCACGCCGATTCAGGTCGTTACGGCGCTCGCCGCGCTCGCAAACGGAGGAAAACTTGTAAAGCCCACGATCATCGACAGTTGGGTGGATGCCGATGGCTCCCTGCACCCCGTTCATCCCCAGATCGTCGAACAAGTGATCACCGAGGATGCGGCCGCAACGGTTTCCGCGATGCTTACCCGTGGAGTCGAAGAAGGATTTGCCAAGCGCTCCAAAATTCCCGGCTACAGAATCGCGGGAAAAACAGGTACCTCGCAGATCGCGCGCCCGGGCGGTGGATACGAAGAGGCAGGGACGGGAAGCTTTATCGCCACCTTCGCTGGCTACGCACCCGTGGAGCACCCCAAGTTCGTCATGCTGATCAAATTCGACCGTCCGCGAACCGAGGATTACGGAGGTGTTACGGCTTCGCCGGTCTTCAAAGAAATTGCGACGCTGATGTTCGATTACTACGGCGTGCCGCCGGATCCGACGTATAAATAAGAGGATAAAAATCATCTGTAATTACTTGATATATATATATATCTGTTGGACGATTTACACTGAATCAAGCCATTTTAACTGTCCTTTCAATTCAACGAAACAAAGGAGGTACTGTATGTCGCTGCGAATCGATTCTTTCGAAGATGTTACGATTGTGAGATTTCTGGATAAGAATTATTTGGATGAGAGCAAAATTCAAAAAATCGGTGATGAACTGATGGGGACTGTCCAGGGCGATGCAAAAGTTGTTTTGGATTTTTCCGGGGTCGCATTCATCAGTGTGGCACTCATCGGAAAACTTGTATTGTTTAGAAAAAAGATGCAGGGAGCAAACGGAAGATTCGTGCTGCTTAACGTAGGTCCATCAATAATGGAGGTGTTTCGTATCACGAGGCTGAGCCAGGTGTTCAAATTTCGTGATAAAGAATTAGAAGCTATTACGTTTCTCAATGCCCCGCCTTAAATTGAAAGGCAGATGCTTGATTCACGAGAGCCGGCTTCTTGAAAAGGAAGCCGGTTCGCCATGCGTATTAAGCGGGTGGCGCGGGTCTCCGACCCGCGCATTGTTGCTCTATGCAATCTTCCATCGCCATTTCCAATTCGGAAATCCTGCCGCTTCGGGATTGTTCCATACGTAATCGATGGTCTTCTCCAAGTTTTCTTGGTTCCGAATCAAATGATCAAAGTATTCTCGTTGCCAAAATGGTTCTCCGACTCTACCGAGGGATTTATTTGCTTCACGTGCAGTAAACTTTTTCCAAGAATTAAGAATCTCTGAAAGATCGTGGGTAAGTGGCTGTAAAATTACATGAACGTGATTCGGCATGATGCACCAAACCAGAAGTCTGTAGCGATCGTCGTGAAAGAAACCAAGTGTATTTGCCACGATGGAGGCAATTTCATCTCTTTTGAGCCAGCACGAGCCATATCCAGTATCAAGCCACTGTTCAACCTTTTCAGAATAAAGAAAATCGAGACGTTCCTGCTCGGATTTACTCAGTCTTCTTTTTTGTCTTTCTGCTTCCCGAACTATTTTCACTCGTTCCTCTTTCCATTCCTCTAGTTTTTTCTGGGGAAGAGAATCAGCAAGACGAATGCGTATGTGATAGATCGCACCTTCCTTGGTCCAATGTGGAAGATAGGAGCCACGTCGAATCTGGATTGCCTGGTCGAACATAATGGGGATTATGCTATCACAGATATTTGCGCGGCTCGGAGAGCCGCGCCACTATTCGATGATCCTCAAGCGCTAAGGGGTTCAACGTGGTGTCGTCGGTCTCCAGACCGACGCGCTCAATCAATGGAAACCTGGCTGCTTAACCTCACTTTTCGCGCGGGTCAGAGGCCCGCGCCACCATGGCTATTTGACAGTTACCGATTTTGCCAAATTTCGCGGCATATCCGGATCGAGTCCCCTCTTGATCGCGAGGTAGTACGCGAGGATTTGAACGGGAATGATGTTGACGATCGCCTGCGCCGTGCCTGCATCGGGAACTTTGATCCATTCATCAAACGCTTCGTTCCGTTCGGGAGCAACACCGATCGTATGCGCGCCTCGCGCCTTGAGTTCGATCGTATTACTGATCGTATCCATCTTCACTTCGTCATTCCCAAGGAGCGCAACACAGGGGCTCCCCTTTTGAATGAGCGCGATGGGGCCGTGCTTCAACTCCCCTCCCGCGAATCCTTCCGCATGGACGTACGAAACTTCCTGGATCTTAATCGCGGATTCCAACGCCATCGGGTAGTTCCACGATTTTCCGATGATGTAGAGATTTTCGTGTTTTTTCAGCCTATCCGCGATTCCTTCGATGTGCGTAAGGTAGCGCGGGTTCAACATGTCGTTGATTTGTTCCGCCGCCTCCAGAAGGACTTGCCGTCCTTCGTTGAGCCGTCCTTTGAGTGCGTATGCGATGAGGAGGAGCACCGCCATCTGACCGGTTGCGGCCTTGGTAGAAGGGACCGCACGCTCCGGTCCGGCGTTGATGAGGAGGGTGTAATCCGAAGCCCGATCGATCGAGGAACCCTCGACGTTCACAATCGATAGCACTTTTGCACCCTTCTTCTTTGCGGTTTCCATCGCTTCCAACACATCGACGGTTTCCCCGCTCTGCGAGACGACAATAAGGAGCGACTCCGGAAGGAGGAAGTGGTGGTAGAGGGGAAATTCCGAGGCGGGCGCGTAGTTCACGTGGTGCTTTGCGACGACAGAGAAGAAGTACTCCGCCGCCATACAGACTTTTCCCCCCGTGCCGCAACCGCTTAAGAAGGTGCCCTTGGCATCGCGGATAGCCTGCGCAATTGTCAGAATCTGTTCCTCGTCCTGGTTGACCGCGCGCCGGATACTCTCTTTCTGATCCATAATCTCCTTTAACATAAAATGGTCGTACACTCCTTTTTCCGCTTGTTCCCTGTCCCAGGTGATTTCGATGTTGCGCTTTTGAATCTCCTTTCCGTTGTCGAGCGAATAGAAGATCGTTTTTGTGCCATCCGTCACTACCATTTCTCCATCGTCCAGATAATTGACTGTTCTTGTATGTTCCATGAACGCGGGAATATCCGACGCGATGAATGTTTCTCCCTGTCCGATGCCGATAATGAGCGGGGAACCACGGCGTGCCGCTACGAGTTCTTCCGTTCCTGTGTTCAGTGCAACAAACGCATAGCGGCCCATGAAACGCCGGCATGCGCTACGCACGGCTTCCGCAAAATTCTTTGCGCTCTTCATTTCCTCCTGCAAAAGGTGGCTGATGACTTCGGTGTCGGTCTCCGATTGAAACACATACCCCTTCGTTTTCAGTTCGTTGCGGAGTTCCTGGAAGTTCTCGATGATGCCGTTATGAACAACGGCGATGGTGTGATCCGCCGACAGGTGCGGATGAGCGTTTTCCACCGTCACGCCTCCGTGAGTGGCCCATCGCGTGTGAGCGATCGCAAGTGAGCAGACATCCGCAAAAGACTCCGGATTCACTGCACCTATTTTCCCGGTGTTTTTCTTTACGGTGATCGAACCGTCGATCAATCGTGCGACACCCCACGAATCGTATCCGCGATACTCCAGATTCTTGATACCGCGAACCACCACTCTCCCCGCATCCACCCGTTTCCCCACATATCCGAAAATTCCGCACATGGCGGAAGTATACCTAAAAGCATGAGCGAGTATCAGCGGAAAAGCAGCTTTTAAATCGAGAACAGACTGCGATTTCCTCTTCGGATTTGAATCCTGCCGCCTTCCACTTCAATAATTTTAAGATCCTCGACGCCGGGCATATCCACGACCGTCACTCCTTTCACGAGGGCTTCACGATTTGCCCTGATTGCCTGGAGCCTTTCATCCAACGGCTCAAGAACGTCCTGAAATGCCTCGCTCAGGTGTGAATTCACGATTGCCCTGGAATCGGCTTCCGCAAGCTGCGATTGTTTTTGAATGAGCTCGTCCGTGAGGAGCGACACGCGCGAGGTGTTGCTTTCGCCGATCGCATCATCGATCTCCTTCCGGATTTCCCGAATTCTTCGTTCGAAACGATTGGAGTCGTCTTCCGCTCTATCGGCGATATCCTGCATCGCACGGAATCGGATCAATCCCTGTTGAACATGGCTCTCGACTGATTCCTGGTAGAAATCGATTGCATCCTCTCTGCTCGAAGCCTGATCCAGAAGTTGCTGCACGTCGGTTCCAAGTAACGTTACTAAAGCGTTCAAAAGATCGACATCGGCATTGGTATTCACCGCTCCGTCCTGATCAAGCGGATCCGGAATCGTGATCGGCTCTCCCTTGCCAAAAATTTGAGCCGCAATCAGTCCGGCGGCGGCGGCGGGGAGTGGTGGTTCTTCCGGTACGTTCTGCACGCGCTCCATCGTAATCCGAAGTCCGCTCTGCGCGGCCCTCAGAGAATCAAAAACGTCCTCTTCCTCCGAGGAGCACGACGCAAGAAGCAGGAACGATGCGAGAAGAATTTTTCTCTTCATTTATTGTTTATTATACCATAAGTTTTCCCATTTGGCCCTGCGCGATTTACCGATCTTCCCCTTCGATTCCGTACTCCGGTGTTTCGAGGGCATGGCTCTTTGTAATCGGAAGAACGACAAACCACACGCGACCCGCAATGCTATCACGAGTCACGAATGGAATGGGTTCCCCCTGCGCGTTTCTGAAACTTCTGGAATCCAGGCTTCCCTGCCTGTTGTCGCCTAGGAGTAAGTACTGAGCCTCCGGCACGATGTAACGCTCTTCGGATCGATCCCCCGTCCCCACGGGAGCCTTGAATGTCCGGTCCCGATTTCGCTCATCGAGGTAAGGCTCGGAAAGTTCTTCCTCGCCTTTCGAAGTCTCGAGGAACACTTTCCCGTCGCGGATGGAAATTTCGTCTCCGGGCAAGCCGATAATCCGCTTCACGTAGTATTTTTTGGGATCCGAAGGCGGCCGGAAGACAACAACTTCCCCGCGTTGCGGTTCCCCCACGATGTATCCGATCTTATTGATGATGATGTACTCGTTATCTTCAAGAGAAGGAACCATGGAGTTCCCTTCTACCTCAAAAGGAGAAACGATGAAGGTTCGCACAATCGCAACCACAGCAACAATGATCACGACATTCAGAAGAACATCCAAAATGTTGTAGAGGACTCCACGGTAAGGGTGCTCTGTGCCCAGCTTTTCGTTATGCCAACGCATTAGGAGCAGTATAGCACAGTTTTTCAATTCCTGCTGTTTTCAGCAGAGAGCGAAGAAGCGTAGAATTCCACCATGCTCGAGCGCCTGTTTCAGGGACACCTTGAGGAGGATGAACCTCTCTACCTCATCGTCCACAAGCACTGGATTCACAGCGTCCGCGAACTCTCGTTCCCCGTTCTCGTATTCGTTTGCACGTTAATTTTCCTCTACGTGGCCCCGATCAAGCCCGTGGCGTTTGCGGTGCTCATCATCGATCTTGGTATCGTCGTGTGGCTGTTTCGAAATTTTTTGGATTACTACCTGGATGCGCTCCTCATTACGGATCGTGCGGTCATCGATGTGGAATGGCATGGATGGTTCCATCGCGAATCAACGAGGATCGAATATAGTTCCATCGAGGGCGTGAGTTACGAAATTCAGGGCATCATCGGCACACTCTTAAACTTCGGGACGATCACGATCGAGCGGATCGGGAGCGGCTCCGTGGTCGAGATAGAGAACGTCAAGCGGCCGCGGGATATAGAATCAGCGATCCTCGCGTGCCAATCCGAGTGCATCCACGCTAAGAATCTTAAGGACAGCGCACAGGTAAAGGACATTATCGCGGAGATCGTGGCGGAGAGGATGCAGATGAAGGATCTGGATGCGGAGGAAGAAGAGCATGTACAAAGCAAATCACGATGAAGCCTTCCCTCGTCATTGTCGGCCTCGGGAATCCCGGGCGCGAGTACGAAGGCACACGTCACAATACGGGATATCGCGCGATTGAAAAACTTGCGGAGGAATTTGGAACCGATTCCTGGCAGCCGAAGCAAAAATTCGTCGCCGATGTTTGCGAAGGCCGAATCATCACGATGCCGATTCTCCTGGTAAAACCCGTTACCTACATGAACCGGTCCGGCGAATCTCTGAGGAAGATTCTCGATTTTTACCAGCTTGATCCGTCCCGCGGCCTCCTTGTCATAGCGGATGATATCGATCTTTCTGTCGGTGATCTTCGCTTGCGAAAGCAGGGCGGCCCCGGCACTCATAACGGATTAAAATCGATTGTGGAGCAAGTAGGAGAAGATTTTCCAAGAATCCGCATCGGAGTGGGAAAGCAAAAAGAAGGAGAAGATCTTGCAAACTATGTCCTCTCGCGGCCTTCCGTCGGTGAAAATACGCAGATTGATGATGTAATCAAAACCATTCCGGAGATGGTGCGGGAATTTGTGATCGGAGACGAAAAAAACTAGAGGAGCAAAAGAAGTTCTTCTACTTCATCCCCTTCCCCTCCATGAAACTCATAGAGCGTGTTTTGAATGCGAGCCAAAGTGAGCTTCTCTTCATGGAGAACGGGGTCGAAGAATGAAATAACGAAAATTTCCTCCGTTCCGGCGTTTTGAATAACGTCATCGGTGATGAGTTTTGCCTGCGGTGAGAAAGCCTCAAAAAGTTTTTCTTTCATCAATGCAAAGTCATGTTCCGCGTTGGTACGCTGCTCGTACCAGACGGCCATGCTTCGATCATTTTCCCGCATTAAAACTGCTGACCGGCGGAGAGATTTTTCCTGTGTTTGAAGCAACTTCGAAAAAAGATTCCGTTCACCTCCGCTTACGGCGGCCAATGAATAACCGTTTACCTCCGCGATGGAAATAAGATCTCCTGGCGCAGTAACCTCGGAGGAAGGAGGCAGGGTACATGCCGCGAGAAAAAGGAAAATGCACGAAAGTACTCGCATAGAAGAAGGAGAACAGTGTATCGAATTTTTTGAGGAAATGCGGTATAATAGGAGAAAATGAATAACCGCTCCAAAAACGGATTCGGGGGGAAAAGATTGATGCTCTTTACGCGATTCATGGATACGATCGTATCGTTTTCGTACCAATCATTGTTTTTCATTTGGTTCATTTTTGCCGTACTTGTCGGCACTCTCTATTTCATTTTAAGCGGTATTCCGGGTCATGGTTCCGAACAACTTGAGATCATGGAGCCAGCCGCGAGATTCTGGAACAGTATCTACTTTAGTTTTATTACTGTTACATCAATAGGGTACGGCGATATCACGCCGATGGGCGCATCAAAATTTATCGCAGTTATTCAGAGTGTGCTCGCCCTTTTTGTATTTGCCATTTTGGTGACAAAGCTTGTATCAAACCAACAGGATATTGCGTTGAAACAAATCCATAAACTGGTTTTTGAAGATGTTTTCCATAATATTCGTGAAGGCTTTCATATTGTTCGAAAAGATTTTGATCAGATTATTCTTCGCGTAAATTTAAGTCAGCCTTTGGAGCAGGATGATTGGGAAAACCTTGCGACCGCCTACAGACAAGCTCAGAGTTTTTTGAGGCGTGTTGTTGATTTTTATGAGCCGGAAAACCGCCTCTACCAAATTGACTCACGCCGCGAGGAGCTTCTGCAGGAAGGCTTGAGTAGAACCCTCATGAGGGTTAAAACTCTTCTCCACGCTTTAGAAAGTAAACATATACCTTGGATTTCGCAGAATCAGTGCCTGGAAGAACTGCGAGAATTTCTTCTTCTTGTAAATATTACCATTCGTTTTTGGCAGAGACACTCACCGCACCAAAAACATGCTGCCTTTACCGAACTCCTGCGCCTTGGGCAGGAAATTCATCTGATGATTGAAGCGGCGGTGGTGGCGGAGAAACAGAGGGAATGACATATGAAGACAAATATGGTATAATGTTTATGTTATAAACATCCATACTCATGACTGATTCATCGCCTCCGATCTATCCAACCGATCCGAATTTTTCGAAAAGAGCGCACATCAAGAATTTTGAGGAATACCAGAAGCTGTATAGGGAATCGATCGAAAATCCAGAGACGTTTTGGGGACGAATGGCGGAGGAAACGGTCACGTGGCAAAAGAAGTGGGACTCGGTATTGGAGTGGAAAGCTCCGTTTTGCAAATGGTTCCTCGGCGGGAAATTAAATGTGAGCGAGAACTGCCTCGATCGTCACCTCAAAAATCATGGCGATAAAATCGCGATTCTGTGGGAAGGTGAAGACGGTACTGTTAAAAAATTTACCTACAAAGAACTCCATGAAAAGGTTTCCGCGTTTGCCAATGTTTTAAAGAAGCACGGGGTAAAGAAAGGTGATCGGGTCTGCATGTACCTCCCGATGATTCCGGAAGCCGTGATCACGATGCTCGCCTGCGCACGAATCGGCGCCGTACATACGGTTGTGTTTGGAGGATTTTCCGCTCAGGCGCTCCGGACGCGCATTCAGGATGCAGAGGCGAAAATTCTCGTCACGAGCGACGGCTCGTTTCATGCGGGCAAGACTGTCCCGCTCAAGAAGAATGCGGATGAAGCTCTTCAGGAGGGCTGTGAATGTTTGCAGAAAGTCATCGTCGTGAAACGGACCGGGATGAATGTTGATTGGAAAGAAGGAAGAGATCTCTGGTTTGAAGAGGAAATGAAGAATGTCTCCTCTGAGTGTCCTCCGGAAACGATGGATAGCGAAGATCCCCTCTTCATTCTCTACACCTCAGGGACCACGGGAAAGCCGAAGGGCGTTCTCCATACGACGGGCGGCTATCTGGTCTATGCAACACTCACGCATAAGCTCATTTTCGACATTAAGGATGACGACGTGTACTTCTGCACTGCGGATGTGGGATGGATCACCGGCCACAGTTATATCGTCTATGGTCCCTTGAGCAACGGAACGACGGTTGTGCTCTTTGAGGGCGTGCCAAGCTATCCGGCATGGGATCGCTACTGGCAAGTGATCGAAAAGCACAAGGTGACCAAGTTCTACACGGCACCGACCGCGATTCGTGCGATTGCAAAACAGGGAGATGAACTACCGAAGACGCACGATCTTTCATCGCTCAAGCTCCTTGGTTCCGTGGGCGAGCCGATCAATCCGGAAGCATGGCGGTGGTACCACCGCGTCATTGGATCCGAGCGCTGCCCGGTCGTGGATACCTGGTGGCAGACAGAGACGGGAGGAGTGATGATTACTCCCCTGCCCGGCGCAACTGCGCTGAAGCCCGGCTCCGCCACATTTCCCTTCCTTGGAATCGATGCAGCGATCTATCGTGATGATGGAACGGAAGCAGATGCGAATGAGTCCGGAAACCTCGTTATTCGAAAACCATGGCCGGGGATGCTCCGCACCGTGTGGAAGAACGAAGATCGCTACAAGAAAACCTACTTCGGGCAGTTTGGGGATTCGATTTACATTGCCGGTGATGGTGCAAAGAAAGACGAGGATGGCTACTTCTGGATTACGGGACGTCTTGATGATGTTCTCAAGGTTTCCGGGCACCGAATCGGTACGGCGGAGGTGGAGAGCGCTCTCGTGAGTTTTCAAGGCGTTGCAGAAGCCGCTGTGGTTCCCGTGGCGCATGAGATCAAAGGCCAGGCCATTTATGCATTCGTGACGTTGAAAACAGGCATGACACCGAGCGAGGATCTTTCCAAGGAACTCCGCGCGCATGTGGGAAAAACTCTCGGTCCGATCGCAAAACCAGATATCATTCAATTTGCAGAAGGCCTCCCCAAGACCCGCTCCGGAAAAATCATGCGGAGAATTTTGAAAGCGATCGCGAACAAAGAAGAAATTGGTGATACGACGACTCTTGCGGATCCAGGGGTGGTAGAGACATTGAAGAGTGGAAGAGTTAACTAAGACCATCACCGTACGTCATGCTGAGCGAAGTGAGCGCATGCAACTGCATGCGCGAACGAAAGTCGAAGCACGTCGCTCTCGCTAAGGAACCTCTGAACAAACCTCTCTCAGTCTCCTCCTGATCTCCCGGGAGTATTTTTTGCATGGTTCCGGTGGTGTGTTGTGAACTTTTCTTGGCTTTCTTCTGCGTAATTCTACTCTCGGGGCA
>JACCDV010120435.1_pt1 | contig 51188 bp, 44 predicted proteins | sample 7446131 | NCBI WGS metagenome assembly JACCDV01 (sample SAMN15323448, study PRJNA562643) | freshwater metagenome | isolation source: river surface water | place: USA:Blue River Watershed | collected 2017-08-17
ATCAAGGATCGGTAAGAGGTGCATCGGTAGCACCGACAGGAATATTGCGCGATGGATCAACAGAGACCTCGTTATCAAGTGTAGCTAGTTCTTATGATCAAGGATCGGTAAGAGGTGCATCGGTAGCACCGACAGGAATATTGCGCGATGGATCAACAGAGACCTCGTTATCAAGTGTAGCTAGTTCGTATGATCAAGGATCCATACGAGGTGCATCGGTAGCACCGACAGGAATATTGCGCGATGGATCAACAGAGACCTCATTATCAAACGTCGCAACGGTAAACGATCAGAGGTTTGTACGTGAGGGATCACAAGAGCCGACAGGATTGCCGCGCGATGGATCGACAGAGACCTCATTATCAAACGTAGCAACGGTAAATGATCAGAGGTTTGTACGTGAGGGTTCACAAGAGCCTACTGGTTTACCACGAGATGGATCGACAGAAACATCATTATCAAACGTAGCAACAGTAAATGATCAGAGGTTTGTACGTGAGGGATCACAAGAGCCTACTGGTTTACCACGAGATGGATCGACAGAAACATCGTTATCAAACGTCGCAACGGTAAATGATCAGAGGTTTACCAGAGAAGGATCTCAGGAGCCAACAGGGTTACCAAGAGATGGATCGACAGAAACATCATTATCAAACGTCGCAACGGTAAATGATCAGAGGTTTGTACGTGAGGGTTCACAAGAGCCGACAGGTTTACCACGCGATGGATCGACAGAGACCTCATTATCAAACGTAGCAACCGTAAACGATCAGAGGTTTGTACGTGAGGGTTCACAAGAGCCTACTGGTTTACCACGAGATGGATCGACAGAAACATCATTATCAAACGTCGCAACAGTAAATGATCAAAGGTTCACCAGAGAGGGATCTCAGGAGCCAACAGGGTTACCAAGAGATGGAGCGACAGAAACATCATTGTCAAACGTCGCAACAGTAAATGATCAAAGGTTTACCAGAGAGGGATCTCAGGAGCCAACAGGGTTACCAAGAGATGGAGCGACAGAAACATCATTGTCAAACGTCGCAACAGTAAATGATCAAAGGTTTACCAGAGAAGGATCACAAGAGCCAACTGGTTTACCACGAGATGGATCGACAGAAACATCTAAATCAAACGTAGCGAGTGTAGATGATCAGAGATTTACTAGAGAAGGATCACAAGAGCCAACTGGTTTACCAAGAGATGGATCGACAGAAACATCTAAATCAAACGTAGCGAGTGTAGATGATCAGAGATTTACTAGAGAAGGTTCGCAAGCACCTACTGGTGTGGCACGTGATGTCGCGGCGACTGATAATGGAGCAGCTTCGCGTGTTGATGATTTGCTGGCAACACTAAAAAAAGGTTTTGTTTTTGGTGAATCTGCTCAAGCACAAGGTGCTGATACTTTGGCACTTGGTTATAAATCAAAAGCATCAAGTGATTATGCTAGTTCTATTGGTTATAGAACCAAGGCGCTTGCCATAGCTGCTACTGCTATAGGTACTGGTGCAGAAGCTGCAGGTGAAAGTTCTATTGCAATTGGTAACCGTGCAATAATTGGTGCAAATGGTTTGTATGCTGTAGCGATTGGTTCTCATGTTCAATCTCAAGCAGAGAATGCTTTTGTAATTGGTAGTGGTTTGGGTGAAGAGCAAGAACTGAAAAACTCTAAGCAAAACAGTTTGGTGATTGGTTTTAATAGCGATAAACCGAGTTTGGTAATAGCCTCTGCTTCAGGAGCTGGCACTAGCGGCAATGTGGGTATCGGTGTTGTAGATCCCCAAGCTACATTAGATATCAATGGTTCTACTAGGATCACCGGAAATCTTAATTTAGAGTCTGGTAATCTAGAAATTAATTCTGGTACTTTAAAACTTAATGACGGAAATCAAGCTGCTGGAAAAATTCTTAGCAGTGCTGAAGATGGTACCGTAATTTGGACTGATCCTAAAGATTTGGGTCTCACAAAAATATCTTCAGATCAAATTCTAAATCTAGGTAGCAACGCTAATATTACAAGTGCCTCGTCTTTAAACTTAGATTCAGAGAAAGTAAATCTTAAAGGAGTGCTTAGTCTTAAACCTTTAAGTGCTGCTCCTTCAGCTCCAGAAAGTGGGGATATTTATTTCAATAACTCAGGGGCTCTATGTTTATATATTTTGCCTCCAGGTGAACTAGATGCCAGCTATGGTTTCTGGGAAAAAATTTCTGGTCTACAAGAAGCCAGCTGCGAGTCAGATAACTTACAAATATAAAAATAATACCAAAAAATAATTCGATTGATCTAGTCTAAATGCCTTAGTAAAAAACTTTGCGTTAAGATTGTGTTTATGGAGGGTCTAATTTAATTAATGAACGATAAACGTGAAAAGCAAATTCCCTGCATCGTCGGTACAGGTGTTCTAACTTCTAAAAAGGACATGATGCGCCTTTTGCGTGGCTTTGATCATGTTGTTTATACAGACACTATCGATGAGAAAGTGCAAAGTGAAGAAGAAGCTTTCGTAGTCGAGGTATTCTCTTCAGAAACTGAAAGTACAGTAGTTTTCAACAGAAGAATGCATATCAATGTAGAGAATTTTGAATATCTACGTATCATACAAAATTTACCAGGTGTAATCGAGCTTATAGAGGGACATAGAACTCTTAGAATAGAGGCTGCAAACGATCCTTTCACCAATAAAGACATATTATTAAGTGAGTCTATCGAGAATAGAGCCAATATTGAAGGCTTATATCAAGAAGAAGACATCATTTTTGATGACGACTTTTAGACCCCTTTTTTATATGATGCATTACTTATATACATCGTGGCATATAGTCTCTATGCGCTTCAGCGGTGGGATGTGAAGACGTAAGTCTCTCTTATGGCCGAAGCATTAGTATTTAATTCAACGAATATTCGTAAAATTTTAGTTCGCGTTGCGAGCAATCAAACTAACTTGCTTGCAGTTTTTGCAATCATGGTTATTGGAATGTTACTCATTCCGTTGCCACCTTTCATTCTTGATCTGGCTTTCGTTTTGAACTTCGCTTTCTCACTAGGAATCATCTTGGTGACTATGTATGTGCGTAAGCCATTGGATTTCAGTACTTTCCCTACTATACTTTTGTTTGTAACTTTAATGAGACTAGCACTGGAGATCAGTGCAACCAGATCTATATTATTGAACGCTTATGCTGGTAACGTTATTCACTCTGTTGGTGAGTTTGTTGTTGGTGGTAACTTTGTTGTCGGTATCATTATCTTCTTGATTTTGTTTGTCATTAACTTTATCGTAGTTACTCAGGGTGCTGGCAGGGTATCAGAAGTGGCTGCTAGATTTGCTTTGGACAGTATGCCTGGTAAACAGCTTGCTGTTGATGCTGATTTGAATGCTGGTATTATCGATGAAGGCGAAGCTAAGAAACGTCGTAAGGATATCGGACGTGAAGCGGATTTCTACTCTACTATGGACGGTGGAAGCAAGTTTGTGAAAGGTGATGCGGTAGCATCTATCGTTATTGCACTTGTAAACATCGCTGCTGGATTTATTATCGGGATGGTACAACTCAAAATGCCTGCCGGTGAAGCTGCTGCTACTTATACTTTATTAACCATCGGTGAAGGTTTGGCTTCACAGATTCCTGCGCTTGTAATCAGCGTTGCGACCGGTATCATAGTTACTCGTGCTGAGCCAGATTTAAACTTGGCTGAAGACATCAGTGCACAATTGTTCAGCCGTAAAGAAGTTATTGGTGTAGCTGGTCTGGCGATGTTTGTACTTGCTCTTGGCATTCGCGGAGCGTTTTTCCCATTTATGTTAGTCGCAGTTGCTTTGGGTTATTGGACTTATAGAAAATACATAGCTGAACATATAGCTACTGATGGCAAGGTTATTGGTCCTGATGGCAACTTGATTTCAGAAGAGGAACTTGCTGATATTGAGAACAAAGAAAAGATTAGGAAGAAGGACGAAGACAACTCGCCAGATGCAGTTATTAAGCTACTTAAGGTTGATCAGATAGAAGTAGAGTTAGGTTACAAGCTTGTGAACTTGATTGATAAAGCGAAGGGCGGAGATCTTATGGATCGCATTGGTCAAATCCGTCGTCAGGTGATGATTGATTTAGGATTACCTGTGCCAGCTATTAGAGTCCATGATAATTTACAGCTTTCAGCAAGTACTTATCAAGTGAAGCTTAGAGGAGCGGTAATAGCTACAGGTTCTGTAGAACCAGATTCATATTTAGCGGTGAATACCGGGCTGGTTGATAATGATGCACCGCCATTGAAAGGTAAGGAAACTCAAGAACCTAGCTATGGTTTACCTGCTGTTTGGGTTAATGAAGAAGAACGTGAGAGAGCCGAGACTATTGGTTATACTGTAGCTACTCCAAGTTCCGTTCTAGCAACGCATTTGACTGAGATTTTAAGATCGCATGCTGGTGAAATTCTTTCTCGTCAAGATTTAGTGCGCATGATAGAACAAGTTAAAGAAATTAATGAAAGTATTGCTAACGAAATTAAAGATGTAATTGGTATGGGTGAGATTCTTACTGTTTTACAATTACTGCTTAGAGAGCAAGTAAATATTCGTGATCTATCTTCGATACTTGAATATATAGTGAATTATGCGCGTGTAAATAAAGACCCAGAATATCTCTGTGAGCGTGTTAGAGAAGGTATGGGTAGACAAATTTGTTCTGAGTTTTTATCTAATGATAGATTAAATGCAGTGACCTTACATCCAGCTGTAGAGGAAGAGATGGTTAATTCTGTACATATGGGCAGGATTGCTTTAGAGCCCGTGAAAACCAAGAAGATTTTAGCTAAGCTAAACGAGGCTTATAAGATGGTCACAGAGCAAGGTCTAGCGCCAGTGATACTTTGTAATGGTAAGATTCGTATGCCATTTAGAAAAATCATTGAAAGATCAATTCCACAATTCTCAGTTCTTTCTTATAGTGAAATACCGTCTACAATCGAAGCGCAATCAGTAGTGATGATAACTATAGAGTAGGTTGTTTACGGCGACTTAAGATAGACTAGATCTACTTGTCCTCCAAGCTTGTCTTGTTTAGCGGCACTAATAATAACGCGTTTCAGGAAAGTATCGTCGATTTTGTTGTAGGGATAACGTTCTGGAATCTCTCCAGTCTCAGGATCAATTAAGACTACATTGGTTTTTACTATATATTGCCCTCTCTCGTAAAAATCGGTCTTACCACTAGAATTACCCAAAGCATCTAAGCTTGCATCGTTATAAGGTAGAGAAATAATGCGTTCTAGTTCTTCTTCTGCTAGAAATCTAATTTTAGTTAGTTCTCTATCTTGATTGTTTTGTCTTAGGGTTGAATTGAAGAAATTCAAAATAGGAATTAAAATAGTAGCTATCACAACTAAGCTTACAAGTAGCTCTGTGAGTGTGACACCAGCAGAATTACGTGAATATCTCATTGGCTGTTTCATTTCCCACCTTTCAAGAGTTCATCTTGTCCTTTGCTAACTTCCATTACTCTTGAATTGATTTCTGTAGTAAATGGTAAATGTAAGATCGCTTTGTGTATTGAATCTAAATCATAAGTTATATTACCTGAGCCTCCAACTCTTATATAAGAGTTGTCTATTGGTGACTGTACTATAACGGCCCCACGAATATCAGCCGGTCCAGTGATTTGTAAATTACCAAAGATATAAATTAATCCATCAAATAAGCTTGGTAATTTGGAACTGCCACCTATGGTAACCGTGCCGCCAGCTGGGTTCTGACCATCTAGGGTCGTGTCAATGATTAGTGCACCTTGACCATAAAGCGCATTAGCGCCGGTATAATCAGGTACTCCTTCAATAATATTCAATCCAAAGTATCCTTCGTAATCTAGCTTTATATCATTAGGAACAGAAGTATTGGTGGTTTTAGAATTAGACCAATTGCTCATTCTTTCCAATCTAGTTCTAAACACATAATCAAATCCTGTTTTACCAGGTAGATTGATGAATGATCCAGGTGGATCTAAATTGCGCTGAGTATCTCTTTCGTTGAGTTCTTCAGGACATATCACCGCAGGAATGAATTGCACTAATTCATCGCCAAGGAAATGACTATTCTTGAACCCAGGCTCGCTAACAGTTACAGTGTTGCCACCCATGGCTTTTAATATTGAATAATCAGAATATTCTTGCCCGCCTCTGCGTGAAGAATTGATAGCAACGATTGATCCTGGCGTGAAACCCTGTCCCTTAGGGGTATTTGGATCTAAGCCTAAACCTAGGTTCTCTATTACTGCTGAACCTTTTGGTATTAATGGTGGTCTGTTTTCATCGTTACGACCTGCAAACAACGCTTGGTTTGGATCTGTTCCTACTACTCGAATGACAGTGTCTCCAGTTGAACTGGATTCTTCTAAAGTAGTTTGAGCTTGAAGTAAGCCTGAGATGATTAAGCTGCTCTGACCGAAGCTGATCGTACTGTTAGTTATTAATGCGGCTTCTGCTCTAGGAGCGCTTCTGCGAACTATTTGTGTTTCTTTATAGCTAATCTTATTGACCGTAGCGATGGTTTCCAGCTTCCAGACAGTTTCCATATCAGAACGTAATAAGTCAAAGTTTTTCTTGCCACCTTGAGCAGAATTACTACCCGGTCTTCCGCTGTTTGTTGGATTGGTTCCAGAGTTTGGTCTGGTTTTATCATTGCCTGTGTTTTGTGGGCGTCCACTTGGAGAGCTTTCTATGACTGACTTTAAAGGTAGGTTTGATAATGAATTGACTTCAAGTAAAGTTAAAACAGTGCTATAGCTACCTGTGAAGGGATCTATCTCTATATCAGCAGGAGTTTTCTCTACGTTAAATATCCAGCTGCTGCTGTTGCCACCTTTGGTATAAACTACGAGGTAATGCGAACCTGCAATTGCTTTATTAGTTTTAATATTACAAACAATCTCCGTTGATTTATGTGAGACTATGTCAACGGTAATGCCCATGCCGTCTACCACAATGATAGGTGGTTCTTTACCATCGCTGAGATCTTGTCCGATAATTTTTACGCGTTCTAAAGAATCTTTACTGTACATCTTAATGAACTGTTGATTACCATCGCGTTCTTTTTCTAATCTGACATCGGCAATAGCCGGATATACCCCGCTCGTTGAAGCTGGAACTATAAAGAAATCTATTTTGCTCGGTCCTATTTTAATGTTGTATCTACCGGGCTTAGCCTTCTCGTTGATATCCACCGAAAGCAATCCCTGACTGTATTCCATTATCACTATGTCGGAACTTGATGTTTGCGGCATAATGTTCTCAATATTGTCACCTTCAATGCGAATATCTATGTAATCACCAGGGTATGCATAGTTTGGACTAATACCTCTTAATACTGGTTTAGGAATGTTTTCCTCATATTCAGGTACATAGTTAAAATATTCATCGACAATATTTGCTTGTTTAAGTTTTATTGGAGACTTCTCTGCAATTACAATCTTAAATCCAGGTTTAATATGTACGCCTTTTTCAATGTCAATTGAGCCAATTTTTTGTACGTTTACTTCTGGTAGAGGGAAATATAATTCTTGGATTGGAATTTCTTGACGTTCTTGCACATCATCAGGGTTGTTTTCTCTGAGTTTTTGCAGGCGTTGTTGTTGCTGCTGAACCATAATGTGGTATTGGGCTTCAGTGATTCTTTGACCGCTATCAATGTTTACATAGAAAGGTTCTTTATGATAGAAATTAATATAGCGAGGTATCTTGGATAGAAATTCCTCATCTTCTTCATTGAGACTTAAATCTTCATCGTCTCCACCTGTTTCATCTGCATCTTCGTCCCCTTCAAAGAACTCATCAAAATCTTCTTCTTCGTCAAAATCTTCATCTTCCTCGTCTTCTTCTTCGCTTAAGTCGCCCATTTCGATGTCAGGTAAGGATTTAACATTGAGTCTGCTTAGAGCTCTATTGTTACCGGATTCAGCTAAATACATCGCTTGAAGTTTATTAGTGTTTTTAACGGCGCTATTAGTGTTGATACTCAGAAAGTAATAAACAGATATAAGTAAGGTAGTAAAAATTAGACATAAAATTACTGCAAAAGGCAGAGTAAAACCCTGCTCGCCACGCTTATAGTTTTTAGCTTGGGGTGAGCGCATGCAATTTTTAGTTCTTATTATGGTGATATTGCTCACTTTGTGAACTGTATCCCATAGTTCATTTTAGGTTAGTTTCAGAAAATTGTAAGCATTTTGGGGTTCAGGAGTAATTTTCGTTAGAAGTTTATTAATCTTATGGGATTTAGCGAGAGTCTTGATATAATAATTCCGTTCTTGCCCCCATCGTCTAGAGGCCTAGGACACACGGTTTTCATCCGTGCAACAGGGATTCGAATTCCCTTGGGGGTACCATTTATAACAAAGAATAAAGACCCCTTTAAGGGGTCTTTATTCTTTGTAGAAGGTATTCAAGGAATTTAAACCGGACTAAAATTTGCTTTGCAAATTTTAGAGGGATTCAGTTTTTGTTGTTTGTTTCAGCACAAAGTGCTGAAACAGGCCTTGGGGGTAATCATTGAAATCTATTCTTGTAACTTGTATATATCAACCTACAAAACTCTTGCCAAGTTTGTATTGGAGGATATTTTTCCCACAGATCCTCATATTCCAGCATATCTTCTGAAACACTTTTCATAAATTGAAAAACTGGATTTTTGTTCTCGTTATCATCTTGAGGAAAAGAGTACTTATCATTTTGAGAACCAAATAAATATACTGCGTGCCCTGGATCTGCATTATGAAGCATGCCAGAGAAAAAATAAGGATCTTTTTTTACTCCGTCAACGAGCATTTTAAAAATCATCAAACGAAAAGAGTATGATTCTTTAACATCTAATTGTAGTCCTAGGCTATCGCAAATCCCAAGCACGGTAGAAAGTTGAATATTCTCATCTGCTTGTTCAAATCTTGAAATTGTCTGAAAACTTATTCCTGTTATTGCAGATAGCTTGTTTTGAGTTAAACCTTGTGCTTTTCTTTTAGCTTTGACTTTGGCAACTACTTTTGACCAATATTTTTGAATAATCCGTTCCATCTTTTTTCTATGTGCTCCTTAAATTTTTCTCTTAGATCCGGGTTGATCTGCTTTTCTGCTTCTATGAATTTGTAGATTAAATTTAAACGCTTCTCGAAATCGTTTTTTATATTTAAAAGTACTTTCTCGCTGAAGCCAAAATTTTCAGTCAAAATTTGGAGATGCTTAGGTTTAAGATCTTGAATCCTTGGGTTCAATTTTGGAACGAGTTCCAAAGCCATTTCATTTGCAAGTTTGTAATATTTTACAAAAACCATGTCGTAGATTGGTGTAAAGTTCAAAGCATCTCTTTGGCGGAACATAGCAAAGTTTTTCAAGTGTGCATCCGTGTTGCCTAGTAAAATACAAGCAAATATTCTTCTTAGTAATTTTTCTACATCAGCTTTAGTGCAGAGACGGCTTTTATTCATGTAATCAGCCATATCCTTGTAACTACCAAAATATTTATTACCAGATTCTATATTCAATAACTGAGTAAATTCTTCAAAATGTAATTTCTCTCCGTTCTCATTTCTGTCAAACCTTTTTACCAAAAGAGCTTGCCCCAAACCTTCAACTTCTGATATTTCAACTTGAGCAACCTCATCATTGAACAAAAGAAGCTCCGTAGCTTTCATTGCTAAAAATTCATTTTCAACTATTAGTGGAAACTCTCCTTGTAATTTTGCAATATGAGTAGAAGAAGCTCCTTCCCCGTTATAATTAGCTGGATGAAATTTCGTCCCTTTCTTCACTACAAGTAGTTTTGGTTGAACACCCGATATAGAAGCTTTTGAACGTAGGCTAAGTTCTTGGAAGTAATCCTCTGGGTCAATTTTTATTTCGTAATTAGGATTAGGATCAACAATGGATACGGCACCAATTAAATCGGAACCAAAGGCTATTAGTAATTCAAACCGGTCAGTTTCTTTTACTCCAATTGACTTTGCTTGTATCTTTGCTAGTGGACCTTCTGCAATCAAGTTGTCAAAGAACGGATGCAAGCCGTTTTTACTAAGATGTTCTTTCTCACTTATGGGTAATTGAGTTGAAATAGATATTTGTCTTTTTTGAAATTCTTCGTCATAGCTAAATAAATAGTCGCCACCTGGTTTCTGCTCTAAAATACCAGCGAAGCTGTCTTGAAAGTAAACTTTAGCCCAATTGTTTGCCGCCATAAAATCAAATATATTTGATATTTTCCCATAATTTTGAATAAAATATCAAATATATTTGTAATTTACTGTTAAGTATGCCTAAATATCAATTTAAATTGATACTATTTGAAAATATTCAATATTTAATCTAATCTATTTGATATTTATACCTAAAATCATTAAAACATCAAATATATTAGATATTCTAGCTGCAAAGAAACTAAAAACCCCTCACGAAGGAGGGGTTTTTGTACTTTAATGATTTCCCTGCACCTTTAACTACGACCCGCGACTAAATTAAATTTGGCGAGAGCTTTATAATAATCTGCAATAGTTTTAATGAGTTCAGTATTTGCAGCAACAGTATCTCTCTGTCTTCGTATAACTACAAACAAAGTACTATCACCCTGCGCAAAAATTTCTCGCTCAGCGTCTTCAAGTTTTTGGGACAATTCATATTCATGATTAGCTGCAAGGTATCTTGAATAAGCCGTGTTGATTTGAGACGCTGCATCTTCAATTTCCATAAATACATTCTGAATAAGTTGCCTTTCTTGCAAGTTAAGTTGTTTGATCTTTAGCTCTGCTTGCTGCATTTGTCCCTTTGCTAATCTAACTCTTAGAGGTAAGGATAAATTAACACCGGCTTCCAAGGTTGGTCCGATGCTGTTTTCGCCAGTCTCAATACCTTGATTAATATAAGCGTCAAGCCTAGGCAACAACTGATTCTTCGCAAGACTATGCTCTAAACGAGTGATCTCCCTGCTAAGATCGAGAGCTTTAAACTCAGGACGAGCAGTCAAAGAATATAACTTAGCTTCTTGTATTTCTTCTACTCCTAAAGCCTTCGGAGAATCAATTAAATCTGGGACTTGTGAGGACTGAGGTATCGCGCAAGGCTGTCCATTATGATCCCAGAGGAATTTGGACAGATTGATAGTGGAGCTTTGCAATACCCGAAGAGCCGAATTAACTTTACCAATCCGAGATTGTAATTCACGTTGAGCTTCTACACTTGAAATTTGAGGTAAATTACCAAGGTTTACCTGCTCTGCAACAAAAGCAACTTGCCCATTAATTAAATCTTTTAACTTGGTTTCCACGTCGAGGATTTTTTTTGCTGAAACCCAATCCCAGTAAGCATTAGATGCAGCTTCTGTGATTTTCAGTTGGGTTCTATAGAACAAAAATTCCGCAATAATTTCATTAAGCTTTGCGCTTTTCTCTTTAATATTACTAGAGTTGTTAATAGCATCTCTTAAAAGAGGAACCTGTAGTTTAATATAGTATTCACCAGTATCACCAGTCGGAGAGATTGGTGTTTTCAAGTCACCTTCAGCATATTTTGCACCTATCCCAAACCTTGCTCCTTGTCTGCTTAGTAGATCAAAGCTGGTATCAGAAGTAAAAGCAGATTGATCTACTCCAGGCGCTGATGAACTATTGAAATGATTGTATGCGTTACGTGAATTGATTGATGGATCAAATACTCCTTGAGCTTCTAATCTTTTGGCGCTCGCAATTTGCTTCTCGAGTTTTGCCGAAATGATGTCTGGATGGCTGCTAGTTACGTAGCTAATAAAATCCTCAAAATTTAAAACAGAGTCAGCAGTCACATCTGCATTAGAAGCAGATAGATCGGTGTTGAAGCTCTTAGGATCAAACTTGAAATTGATTGGCTCAAGTATCTTTGTTGAAAAGCTTTCGTTGATAGGTTTTGCAGGGCATGGCTGATCAAAACAATATCCCACAGAGAGAAGAATTATAAAAACAATTGCTCTGGTGATCATTTCTTTTTAATAGCCCTCGTTCTTGTTTTGGATGGGTTCTCCATAATAGTTGGAGGAAATCCGTTAAGGATTCTCCACAATTCATACCAAACTGGCACTTCATCTAAAATAATCCATGCAACGGCTTTCGTTCCAGGTCTAAGCACGCTTGGCTCTGGCCACTGCTCATCGACACTTTCGTTTATACGTACGTGGTCTGGTTTAATTAATAAACGATATTGATTTTTATCATCGGCTACTGCATCAATAACAACGACCTTGCCTGCGAAGGTTCCTAATGATACTGACGGCCAGCCTCCAACCTGAAATCCAGGCCAGCCAGAGAACTGTAACCTTACATGTCTACCAACTGATACTAATGGCACGAAGTAATCTGAGATATAGATCTCAACAGCCTGATCATTGGTTTCTGGGACAATAGTTGCAAGTTCTGCACCAGCCTTGATGGTCTCTGAATATCCACTGGTGGTTAATCTTGTTACTTGTCCATTAATAGGTGAGTAAATTGTTCTTTGTTGAATACGGCTTTGTAAATTGGCAAGTTCAATGTCTATCTTATAAAGACTACTATCTATGGTCGCAAGCTTTTCAAATGATTGTGCAGACCTTGCTTCAGCTTCTTGAACTTTTAATGAGGTTTCTGCTGTAACCTTACTTGAACCCAAGCGTGACATAGAAACGCCTCTCCGAGCTATATCTAGTTCAGCTTTACTTGCTCTAAGATCAGACTCTGCTTGAACGTATGTTAACTCAGCTAACTCCAGATCTCTTTTGGAGTTTAATCCTTTTTCGAATAACTGCTTGCGTCGTTCATAATTAAGCTGTGCCGTTTTATAGTTTTGCTGGGAAGCATTGTATTTTTGCTCACTTGCGGTTAATTTATCTGATGATTGCTCTATTTCAAAATCCGCATTAGGCATTGCAATTTTTTTAATGGTAACAAGTGATTCTGTTTGCTGATCAAGACTATTAATGAGCTTTTGAGTTGCAGCTCGCTGATTTAAGAGTGCGATTCGCTGTCCCATTAAATTACTTAATTGATTTTTATCTAAGTATTGGGGATTCAATTCCTCAAGCTCTAAAAGTAGATCGCCTTTTTTGACAATATCTCCTTCATTAACATGCCACTTAGAAATTTTTGCATCTATCTGCGAATGAATAGTTTGAGGTCTATCCATTGGAGAGAATACCGTTACTTGACCCTCGCCAGTAACGGTTTGTCTCCAAGGTAGAAACAATGAGAATAATAGAATCACAGATATTGAGATTAAGACATAAGCTAAAGATTTCAATATCGCTGGAGTTTTAAGGCTATCAATGGATTTCACGATTGCATCTCCTTAAGCTTTAATCTGGAAAGTTCAGGAAATAGTTTTGCAAAAGTGCTGTTAATATCTACAATTAAATTAGAAATCAACCCTTCTTCTTTTATAAGCCCTTTCTCTAAAACATAGACGTAGTCCGTCTTTGCGACGACCTCTGCATCATGAGTAATGTTCAATATAGTCCACGGTCTTGTCTTATCAAATAATTTATTGATAATTTTAAGCTTAGTCATCTCGTCCATCCCGCCAAAAGCTTCATCAAGAATCAAAAGCTGTGGCGAATCAATAACGGCTCTAGCAAGTAAAATCCGTTGCCTTTGTCCAAGAGAAATGTTTCTACCTTCACTAAGCAGTATCGTATGAATACCATTAGGATATTGCTTTAAGTCTCTATCTAATTCAACCAGCTCTATTACTTGAGTTAATGCCTGTTCACTTAAATGCTTTCTACCTAGAGTAATATTTTCTTCGACTGTTGCTGCAAAAATTTCATTATAATCACTTACTAAAGCAATGTTTTTTCGTAAACTTTCAAGGCTCAAAGCTTTTAGTGGAACATTATTGAATAGTAGGCTTCCCTCTTGAACTTCATAAATCCCAGAAATTAAGTATGCCAATGAAGTTTTGCCTGAGCCGCTAATACCCACAAGACTGCTTCTAGAGCCAGATTCAATTTTGATATTAACCTTATCAAAGATCCTGCGTTCATGTGTATAGGAAAATACTATATCTTGACAAGTAATCTCAGCTCCATTAACTTGCTTCGCAACGTTCACCCCATTACTGCGTTCAAGCTCAAGCTCATCGATATAGCTCACCTTCTCTAAAGCTGCAAGCAAGTCATACCAGCTTTCTAATTTCTGCATGATTTTATCGAGAGCAGAGAGTATCATCAAGATGATCAATTCAGAAGCAACCAGCTGACCTAAACTTAGTTGTCCATGAACGACGAGCCAACCTCCCACTGCAAGAACCCCAGCGCCACCGAAAACTTGAATCATGAAGCCTGCGGAGAATTGCCTAATTAAAACTTGGAAATGTTTTTTACGATCTTCTAAATATTCGACTATCCTATTGTCAGTTTCAATAAGCAAATATTCAGGATAACTATTCATCTTAAAACCAATCTGGCAGCGGGCTAGCTCCTCAAGCCAATGAGCAACCTGATACTTTGCGCTAGATTCTGCAAGGCTAGTGCTAATACCTTTATTACCAAGTAAGATGACAGTGATAATTGAAACAATCAATGCAGTATCAAAGACCATTAAGAATGGACTATAAAATGCCACAAGAACAATACCCAGTAGCATTTGTAAGATAGCAGTTGGTACATCAAGTAAAATTAGGTTTAAGCTTTTCTGCAAGGTAATCGTGTCAAAGAAACGATTCATCAATTCAGGTGCATAAATGTGATTAAAGTATTTTTGTTGTATTCTATAAATTCTTTCTGCCATGTTAATTGCGATTTTGACAAAAATTTTACGTTGGATTATTTCACCGATATACAACTGTAAAATCCTAAGTATCCCAAGCAAACCCAATCCAACTAGGATGAACAGGGAAATTAATATTAACGGTTGTAAAAGCACCCCCGCGGCAATAGTGTTAATAAGTATTTGAGCCGCAATGGGAATCATCAAATAAAGCAAACTTATGATCACCGCGTAGACCATAAATATACCTAAATTGGCTTGCTCTTCCAAAAGTAGTTTTATGAGCTTGGAGATAGCTGATATGTCCGAATATTGGTTTTGAGCCTTAGTCTTTGCCTGCATGGGTAGAATTAACATTCCCTAATACATTATCATTTTAACATATTACATAGTTATAATATGTTAAAGTTATAATATGGTAAAACAATGGTATAATTTCAGCATCACCTATGAAACGTAAGAAATTTGATGATATTTTTAAGTCAACTGCTGATCTATTCAAGGTTTTGGCGCATCATGATAGATTGCGCATTATAGGCATGGTTTCAGAACACGAGATGGATGTTATGCATTTATGCGAGGCTTTGGATATCAGTCAGTCTTCAGCATCTCAGCATATTAAACAATTAAAATCACATCATTTACTTAGTGAAAGGCGTGAAGGTAAGCGTGTGTTCTACAAGCTTAAGTCCAAATTAGTTAAGAATATGATTTTGAGTGCTTTAGATGTGCATACTCATGACCTTTCGCAAGAGGTAAAGTCAGTCGGTCTTTTAAAAGAAATGAAGACCCTGTGGGGATGAGAGATTTTAGGTGAAGGCGTCATTTTTAATTCAAATATATTAGATATTCTGCTCCCCTGGAAACTAAAAACCCCTCACGAAGGAGGGGTTTTTGTACTTTGAACGGTACCATACCGCTTAAGTTATTAGGTTTGAGGATTCGCATTGAATCCAAGGCACCTGTTTACATTCCCATGCCGTGCATTCCTGCACCAGCTGGCATTGCAGAGTTTTCTTCTTTGATTTCAACTACAACAGCGTCAGTAAGGAGGATTTGACCTGCTACTGATACCGCGTTTTGAAGTGCTACTCGGCTAACTTTAACTGGATCAACGATACCAGCGTCGAACATATCTACATATTGTCCTACGGCAGCATTGAATCCTACGTTAGGCTTCTCAGAAAGTACTCTTTCGATTACTACTTCGCCAGAGAATCCAGCGTTGTTAGCGATCTGCATTGTTGGTTTGCGTAATGCTTGAACAATGATTTCTGCACCAAGTCTTTCTTCGCCTTCAAACTCAGACAATCTAGATTCTAATTTCTTAGAAGCTTTCACTTGAGTAGTACCACCACCAGGGATGATTCCTTCTTCAACAGCAGCTCTTGTTGCGTTAAGAGCATCTTCTAATCTTAATTTCTTGTCTTTAAGTTCAGGCTCAGTTGCAGCACCTACCTTAATTACAGCTACACCACCACAAAGTTTAGCTTTGCGTTCTTGAAGTTTCTCTTTGTCGTAGTCTGAATCGCTCTCAGTGATTTGTTTCTCGATTTGAGCAATTCTAGCTTCAACTTCAGATTTAGTAGTTTCGTTAGCTACGATGATTGTTTTGTCCTTAGTAACTACTACTTTGCGAGCAGTACCTAGGTCTTCCAATGTTACCTTATCAAGTTGTGCATCAAGATCATCAGAAATAACCTTAGCTCCCGTAAGGATAGCGATATCCTGAAGCATAGCTTTACGTCTGTCTCCAAATCCAGGAGCTTTAACGGCAGCAACTTTGATTACTTGACGTAGATTGTTGATTACTAACGCTGCAAGCGCTTCACCTTCTACATCTTCAGCAATGATAAGCAACGGTCTGCCTGATCTAGCTACTGCTTCTAAAGTAGGAATTAAATCGTGAGCGATGTTAATCTTCTTGTCTGCGCAAAGTATGAAAGCGTCTTCTAGATTGGCTTGCATTCTCTCAGTATCATTAGCAAAATAAGGAGAGATGTAACCTTTGTCGAATTGCATACCTTCAACTACTTCAAGTTCAGTAGTCATAGATTTAGATTCTTCAATAGTGATAACACCAGCTCTGCCTACTTTCTCCATTGCTTCAGCAATAAGCTTGCCTACTTCTGAGTCGTTAGCAGCAGAGATAGTCGCTACTTGCTCTATATCTCTAGATGATTTAACTTCTTTAGACATTTGCTTGAACTCTTCAGTAACTAGCTGAGTCGCTTTATCCATGCCCTTCTTGAGCAATACTGGATTAGCTCTAGCAGCTAAGTGTCTCATACCAGCTTCTACGATTGCGCCTGCAAGCACAGTAGAAGTTGTAGTACCGTCACCAGCTATGTCGTTAGTTCTAGTCGCAGCTTCTTTAATAAGAGCAGCACCAGCACTTTCGAATTGATCTTCTAGTTCAGTTATTTCTTTAACGATTGTTACACCGTCACGAATTGACTGAGGAGCACCAAATTTTTTCTCTAGTACTACGTTACGTCCAGCAGGTCCAAGTGTCACTGATACTATATCAGCCACAATCTGAACGCCATTCGCTAACGCTTTTCTAGCTTCGTCCTTACGTAAAATTTTCTTCGCCATTTTTATTTCCTCCTATTTTATTACTCAATAATTGCTAAAACATCTTTTTCAGAAATGATTAATAGCTCTTTACCATCTTGTTTAATTTCAGTGCCAGAATACTTAGAATAAAGCACTCTATCACCTTCTTTCACTTGTAGAGCTTGTCTTTCGCCCTTCTCGTTAGCGTTACCAGGTCCTACTGCAATTACAATTCCTTCAACTGGTTTCTCTTGTGAACCGCTCGGCAAGTATATGCCACCTTCAGTTTTTTGTTCAGCTGTAGCCTTTTCAACGATAAGTTTGTCGTTTAAAGGTTTAAGTTTTTTAGTTTTTTTAGCTTCTGCTGTTGCCATATTCGTTTACCTCCTGTGTAAATGGGGATTATCCAGTCCCAGCAATGAATTTTATCACGTTGCATTTTGGCTCGTTTGGAAGTTTAAAAAGTATTTATAAAGAAACTGGCTTCTAAACTATCTACTCTAGTCTATTTAAGTTTTTTGCAGAGAAACTTCGTTCAAGAGAACTATAAAGAACCGCATAGATACGGCGTTTATTAGGTCTCCTGACATCTCCATGACGGGTCCAAACCTCATAAGGATGCCAGTAGTTCTCCCTAAAACCAATTCTTTAGCCCTAGTAATGCTTCTGCTTTGGCAGCTTGTTTTGATACCGGCACCTGTAGGTGCAGAGGAGCCAAGCTATGTTGCTGACGAGATTATAGTTTGTTATAAGAAAAACGATGCGAAACTTGCTTCTGTTGCAGAACCAAGTCAAACATCGACCGATTCAGCTCTGGAAGAAGATTTTATTGATGAGCTAGTTTCAAGTTATAAGCTACAAAAAAACATACAACCTCTTGCTCGCTTAAAAAATAAAAAACGTTCTCGTTATAAAAAATTTCGCAAATTTAAAAAGCAAGCTCTCAGCCATGAGATTGCCACTGTTAAATTAGATCATAAGCTTAGTAAAAAAGAATTACAAAAATTAGTTCAGAGATTAAGCAGAGAGCGCTATCAAAACAGTAACTATCAAATCGAAGCTGTTTACCCGAATTCGCTTTATCAAATCAGTGAAACGGCTGCAGTGTCTAACGACCCTCATTATTCTAAACAGTGGGCGTTGAGCTATATTCAGCCCGAGAAATTTTGGCAACACTCTAAAGGTGAAGGAGCGGTAGTTGCAGTTGTAGATACTGGCGTGGATTACAATCACGAAGATCTTGCAGAAAATATTTGGGTGAATACTCGTGAGATTGCGAACAATGGTGTTGACGATGATGGCAATGGTTACATAGATGATATTCGCGGTTGGGATTTTGTGGAGAGCGCTGGTTATGGTTGTTCTAGCGGTGAAGATTGCGGACAAGAGGATAATGACCCAAATGACTATAACAGTCATGGGACGCACGTTGCAGGCATCATTGCAGCAGTAGAAGGCAATGCTAAAGGTATTAGTGGTATTGCTCCTAAAGCTAAAATCATGCCACTTAGGGCAGGTTACTCAGCTGGAGTTTATGCTTTTCTCAAAACTAGTGATATTATCGACGCGATTAGTTACGCTATCAATAACGATGCGGATGTAATCAACATGAGTTTTACCGGCTCTGAATTAAGTGTGCTTGGAGATATATTAGAACTAGCAGATAAACTTGGAATAGTTTTAGTTGCTGCTGCTGGTAACTCTTATAGTGGAACGCCAAATTATCCGGCAGCTTTGCCACAAGTAATTTCTGTTGGGGCTTTGACTACTGATAATTATCAAGCGGCTTTTTCTAACTATGGTGACTCTGTAGACATTGCAGCGCCTGGATCCTGGATACTGAGCACGATTCCGGGTAATCAATATACTTATAAACAAGGTACTTCAATGGCATCTCCTTGCGTGGCAGGTGTCGCGGCATTGATTAAAGCTAAAAATAAATTACATAATCCTACAACTGCTGAAGTTAGGAAGCTACTCTTGGGTTCAGCTCAAACAACTCAATTTAAGCGTTATGCTCGTACCGGTGATACTATGCCTGGCTTAAGTGCCGATATCAAATTCCCGGTAACGGTAGATGATATCGTTGTGCCAGCGCATGCTATTGCTGGCAACCCAGTGTCCATGAGTGCTTCAGCGAGTGACTCGCAAGGGTTTATTGTTGAATATGAGTGGGTTTCAGATCGTGATGGTGTTTTAAGTAATCAGGAAAGTTTCAGCGTTAGTGATTTAAGTTTAGGCTCTCATGTGATAACGGTGCGTGCTCGTGACTCGCAGGGAGAATGGTCTGAGCCTGTGTTTAAGGTTCTTGATGTGGTAGAAAGCAAACAAATAATTACTACTGAGTATAATGATTTGCAATTCAAAATCAAAAAACGCAATGGTCTTCTCTATGCTGGTATGCGTAAGGTAGCAAGAAAACAAGTGAAGGCTTACAAGTGGGTGTCTAATATAGATGGCACTATTGGTGAGCGCAGAGGAGTCTCACTGAAACAATTGACTCCTGGCTATCACAAAGTTTCATTACTAGTTCAAGATCGTGATGGTGTTTGGTCTGAGCCAGTGCAGAGAGTTCTTGATATAAGAAGTTAAGATTGGCGTGAGGCTGCTATGATTACTTCTCGTGGCAATTAATTATAGTTACGTTATCGTTGGCGCCGGTATTGCCGGTCTGAGCTTCGCTTACAAGCTTAAGCAACAAGGGATAGATTTTTTATTAGTTGAGAAAGCTGATTGCCCAGGTGGTGATTGGCAAAGTTTTAACTACAAGAATTCCATTTATGAATTTGGTCCTAACTCTTTTATGAATCGCTGTCCTGAACTAGAAGAGATGATAGATGCGATTGGATTTAGAGATCAGGTCTTAAGCCATAGTTTTAAAAATTCTAAGCGCTATCTTTATCTTCAGAATAAGCTCAAAGTTGTTGGACCGAAGGAATTAGTTTTCTCTGATTTACTAAGTTTAGCTGCCAAGCTTTCTATTCTAAGTGAACCTTTCAAGAAGAATTCCACTGCGACTGAAGAATCAATCTATGATTTTGTTTCACGACGTTTTAATACTGAACTTGCTGAGTTAGTCTCTTATGCTTTGCAAGGTGTTTGGGCTGGTGATGCCCGCAAACTCTCTGCTAAGGCAGCTTTAACTAAGTTGTGGGAAGCTGAGCAGGAGCATGGATCAATAATTCTAGGTTTGCTTGGAAATAAGCGCAATAAGTCATTGCGAGCGAAGCGAAGCAATCTCAATACCACTGCTCAGCCAGGTTTATCAATCTGCTCATTTCGAGACGGAATGCAAAGCTTTTCTAAAGCTCTTGTTGATTGGTTTGGTGAGAAACAAGTCTGCTTGAATGCTGACGTACAGAAGGTTTCTAAAATAGGCGATGGCTATCAGCTTGAAATCAATGGTGCTAAAGTTTCTGCTGCTAATTTAGTGATCGCTACGAAGGCATTCTCGGCGGCAGAATTATTAGAGCCATTGTCTGTAGAGCTGGCTCAGGGATTGAATGATATTTATTACGCTCCTATAAATTTATATGCTTATACTTTACCTAAATCCATATTCACGGTTAAGGGTCATGAAATGTTGGATGCGTTTGGTTATATTAACGGTGACACTAAGCTTGCAACGCTTGGCACTATTTTTTCTTCGCAGTTGTTTCCTGAGCGTGCTTTAGATGATGAGTATCTTTTTCTATCTTTCTCAAGAAGCTCATTTGAAGCGATTTCTAGCGATCAGACGCAAATCTTGCAACCTTATGTTAATAAGAAACTAGCAGCCATTGATTTTAATTTGGTAAATATGAAGTTTATTGAGCGTGCTATTCCTCAGTATAATATTGGCTATTTAAAAACTCTTGAAAGGATTAATAGCGAGCTAGCAAATTTTGCTAATTTAACTTTGATTGGCAATTATATAGGTGGAGTGAGCTTGAAAGAAACTGTGAGCAGAAGTTTTATGCTGCTAGATCAAAAGATGGGGAATCTTAGTGACGTAAATGCAGAGAGTTTATCTTTGCAAGTGAAACGGAACGGAGTAACGTCGGGTGTGACACTAATCTGATGCTATGATGAAGTAATGATTTTTGAAGGTATGTGGAAAGGTGTTGTGTTTGGATTCAGTATCCTTGCCTTGATCATTACTATGTTTTTTACGGTATTTTCTAAGATAATGCCTGGTCATGATGACCCTGGTGAAGAATTAAGACCAGACGAAATGTAATTACATATTGCTTTTTGAAAGCCGTGTTGTTAATATTTACTTTAGATTTGAGGATTGGTTTGAAAACCTCAAATCTAAAGGACTGATGATGATTGGAGCTGCTAGATTTGTATTTGAAGTTGGAACTAAGATGTTTCTTGGTTTAGCTAGTAGTGATAATGTAGGTGCTTCTTCTTCTTATAACTATGGGGGTGGTAGAGAAGCTGGGGAGGCTATGAGTAGAGGTTAATTATGAGTTTAATGCCATTAGCTATTAATTTCGCTTCAAAACTTCTTGCTGAGTCATACCAAGCTCATAGTCCAGTACAGGACATTGGTTCAACACATCAAGCTCACACTACTGGCCGTGCTAGAGATTTTGCTAGTGCTAGATCAGGTTCAAGACCTGAAGCTCATCAAACTGCTCTTGCCGGAGCTGCTCATAATGCAACTAATTGGATTAATGATGGTCACGAGCAACGTAGAAACGTTGGTCGTCAATTAGCTTCCTAAATTTTATCCCCAACTTGTAAACGTTTACCATTGAGCCAATCGAGGGCTTTCATTTCATTCTTACCTTCAGGTTTAACTTTAAGTATTTCAATGCTACCTTGCTGACATTGTACGGTAAATGATCCATGAGTTTTATCGATGCTGAGAATCACTCCTGGATTAGATCCCGTGGAATTAGCTTCACTTACTTTGGTTTCTAGAATTATAACTTTTTGCTGACCATCCATAAAATAACTACCTGGCCAAGGATAAGTGCCACGTACTAAGTTATGAATATTGCTCGCTGAATTAATATGTTCTAAACGAAATTCTTTTTGTTTTGGATTGGCTGAGTTTAAATTTAAATTTTTTGTGGCAAATTCAATCTTGCCAAGGTTTTTGTCCATGAATGGAGCTAGTTGTCTAGAACTGTCTATAGGAGCTTGTTTGATTGATTGAGTAGTACCAAACTCGCGCAAGGTTTTCAGTAATAGTTCGGCACCATTCTCGGAGAGCCTTATGCTTAGTTCTTCGCTGTTCTCGTTCTTGCCAAGCTCGGTTGTATATTTTAGGAGCATATTACCAGTATCCACTCCTATATCAGTGAGCATAGTAGTAAGACCTACTTGTGTATCGCCGTGAATTATCATCCAGTTGATCGGTGCCGGTCCTCTGAATTCCGGTAAGAGACTGGCGTGTAGATTGATTACTGGAGCAATATCTAAAATATTTTGTTTGAGAATTTGACCATAAGCTACTGTGATCAAAAAATCTGGAACAAGCTCTATTAGTTCTTTTAATAGAGTTTCATCGTGAGAAATTTTTTCGGGTTGATAAATTTTGATGCCATATTTTTCTGCTATGAGCTTAATTGGTGGAGCTGTCATTATTTGTTTGCGTCCTACAGCTTTATCAGGTTGAGTGATAATTGCTACTACTTCAATATCTTCAGCGTTGATTAGGGCTTCTAAACTAGGCACCGCAAATTCGGGGGTGCCCATGAAAATAATTCGCTTTTTGATTTTGTCTGGCTTCACTTAAAATATTTTAGCCTTATTCAACATTCTACTGAAACCTTTGACTCGTATATACAGTCTTCATTAATAGGGACCTCCCTGTTGATGAATAAAATTCAAATTACCCACAAGCTTGTACTTGCGGCCGTTTTGCTCACGGCCAGTTTCCCTATTTCTGTTAAAGCTCAAGATCAGGAATATGAGGAGGAGTTTTTAGAATTCAGAAAAAAAATTCAACTTTCTGTAACTCATGAAGAGCCAGTGGAGCTTAACTTACAAGAGATACTCGCAAAAGCTCTTGAGAACAATATTAATTTACAAATCGCGAAGCTTAATAGTAATGAAGCTAAATGGAAGTATTGGAATCGTTTTGCTGATGCACTGCCTGATATCTATATGAGTGCAGCCACTATACATCGTGAAGGTACTTTTTATTTGACGAGTACTTTACAAAACGATATCAATCAAAGAACTTCTAGTGCAGCGATTAGGTTTAACTACAGGCTTTTTAATGGTGGTACTACTACTTTTCTTGCTTGGGCTGAAAAGTACTATAGGAAAGTGGTTGAGGGCAGAGAAAGGTCTCAGTATAATTTAGTTCTTTATGATTCAGTAGATCTTTATTACCAGTTGGTTAAAGCTCAAGCAGTTATAGAGACTCGTACTAAATCTTTAGAGAGCGCTAGAGAGAATCGTAAACTTGCAAGGCAGTTTTATGAGGCAGGTACTGGTACTAAATATGATTTTTTGCAGGCAGAAGCAAGGTTGGCGAGAACTGAACAAGATTTAATTGAAGCTGAAACTCAATTTAGAATTGCCGGTTTAAATCTTGCTAACCATTTGAATAGTCCATTAGCGACTGCTTTCTCGGTTAATAGAGATCACATCGCTAAGTTAAATATGATAGATGAGAGTCTCACTTTGCTTGATTTTGTTGCAATCGCGGTGGAAAACAATCCTGATATTCGGACTTCACTTGAAGCTCGCAAAGCTGCTATGAAAGAGGGTTTGTCTAAGGCTGGAGATTATTTACCCAAAGTAGACGTATACGCTAATCTTGGAGCGAGCGGTGAAACTTTTGACAATATGTTTGGTTTGACTACTCTAGGATTTGAGGCTAATTATGCAATTGGTGATGGACTTGGGCTTACAGCGGTTTCTAATACCATGCAGGCTAGAGCTAGAGCTAATAGAGCCAAGCTTGAATATGACAGAACTAAATTGAATATAGAAAGGAATCTTAGAATGTCCTATTTAGAATTCCAAAGAACTCAAGTAAAAGTTAAAGTAGCAGAGAAGGAATATGAAGCTTCAGAAGAGGCTCTGCGATTGGCTAGGCTTAGATATGAAAATGGTTTAGAGATCTTTACTAACTTGGTAGATAAAGAAGCTAAGTTTACAGAGGCTGAAATTAATTTGATTGCAAGTACCGCTGATTATAATTTGATGCAAGCTAAGCTGGCTTATAATATGGGCACTATAAGTTTAGGATCTATTTTAGGATTGCAGGATGGCTAAAAAAGCTTCAAAAGTACAATCTCTTGAAATGCTTACTGGTAGCGACTCTGGATATGACGGCATTAATCAAGAAGCTTTAAGTGATAAAAACTATCTGCGCTTTTTAAACTTATTTCTAACTAACCAAAATCAAAAGCTTGATAATTATTTACAAGAACATCCACATTTAATTGATTCACATCGGCATAAAGCTTTATTCTTACTCAATCTAATAGTCTTAGGACAGAAATTACAGCCTTATCATATTTCAATTAGGCAGCCTAATCCACGTATAGTTGATGAGTTGGCTTATCAACTTATAGGGCTTTATAAAAACATTACTGAGATTTTTGAATTCCCTGAAATTGATTTTTATCAATATAAAAATTTATTGCCGAGTGTGGTGATTTACTTTTCTGACGTCATCCTGAGGGAGCGCAGCGACCGTAAGGATCTCATGAAGAAGCTTGAAGCTGAACTTTCTCTCGACGCTAATTTCATTAACTTAGTTGATGAAAATTTACGTGCTCAGCAATATAGATTACTGGCACTTTACTATCGACGTATTGGGGATAATGTTAAAGCGGAAGAAGAATTAGTTAAATACAGAGAAGCCTTTAATTCTTCTGAAACTTTTAATTACAAACTAAATAAAATTAAACCTATGCAATTCTACGCTGCAAAGCAGCTTCCTGAGCAGCTTGGAGCTATGTATGATGAGGTGTCTAAAATACAAGAGGAAGCTTTAACTAGATCTGGTATTTATCAGGATACTTGTTTCTATTATAGTTGTGCTGATTGTTGTACTAAGGATTTTCCGGTGGTATCCTTGGTGGAATTTTTATATATCCAGAATAGCCTAAGTAAAGAAGAGCTAGAGAAGTTTACTAAGCGAGCAAAAGCAATCCAGGAGAAGCATGTAAAGCTTTATGGTGAACCTTTGAAAATTCTTGATCAAACAACATTAGATGGTAAGTCTAAACTCAACCCGCATGATATGCAATTTGCTTGCCCGTTTCTTAGTGAGGATCAAGTCTGTGAGATTCATTCATTGAGACCGCTTGCTTGTAGAGCGTTTGGTTTATCTACTATAGATGATGAGACAGTGCAAGCTTGTAAACTTTACTTACAACAATATGCTGCTAATAGCGGCAACCGCAATGAACGAGCAGTTTATGATTCACGCCCGCATACCGCGATGCTAGGTGCTGCTAATGCTTTGCTTGCAGCCCAAAATCAGGATTATGCAAATATGAAACAACCGGTAGGCTCACTAGTGGCGTGGCTTACAGCCGAATAGCGCAATTTTAAGAACCAGTTAATCTACCACTCGCATACTTATGAAGAACACTTGAAATAAAAGTTTGATATGGTATGCCTTCTTGTGCAGCTATGCGCTTAAGAATATTTAGATCAGCACCAGCGATACGAATATTAATTCTATTGTTTTTATTGAAATAGCTTTTTGCAGCTTTTTTAACTATAGAGACTTCCTTTTTAAGGTTTTGAGATGATTTCCATTCGTTAAATGAATTTTCAATCTCTTGTTCTTCTTTATCTAATTTAGTTATTTTCTTATTCATCACAGTCTCCTTTTTCTAAATATTGTTTTGTAGCTTTTCTACTCGGGAAAATTGTTTTTAAAAAAATCCTCTTTTCATTAATCACAAATGGTACTAAGTAAATGTAATTATCGATATCAATCACAAAGATTTTTTGATTAGAGTACTTGACCTTATTGGAATGCTCAAGAATATCAAGATATTGATCTTGAAGAATAACAAAAATTATTTCCTCAAAACTAATACCTCTTGTCTTTTTGAGTTCCCTATTTTTAACCGGATCAAAATCAAACTCGTAATCCATATATACCACATTTTATGACAAAAGGCACACATTGTCAATCTTTTGCGTCGGGGTGAAATAAGCGACCTTAAATCTATTAAACTTTCACGGCTACAGCCAGCCCATCTTGCACTGTAAGAATCACTGATTCAAGTCTGTAGCTTACTAGACCTCTTTCGAAACCTTTGGTTTCGATTAGAGGTCGCTTAAAAAAAGATAGCGACCGTGCGGAACGCACGTGTCGCCAAATGGGGGATTTCGGGTTTCGAAGGAAGTCTACTGAATAAAGTCTAAATAGTTTCCCTTGTTGATTAATGTATATTCTGCTTGTGGATAAGTTTTAGTCCATTGAGGAGGAGCTTTACTTTTACTTGTACCAAATTTAATTTCATAAGCAGAAAGTTGAGCATTGATTTCTTCTATTAAATCTATCTCTTGTTGTTCATAAGTTCTCCAAAAATAATTACTAGGTCTTTGGGCTGTTAATTCATTGCGCTTGAATCGTTCTGTCACTATATAGTTTTCCCATAGCATTCCTATATCATCACGAAGGTTTAAGGGATTGAAATTGTTGATTAATGCATTACGAATACCATTATCGAAAAAATAATAATGGTAGTTTCTAGTAATTTCAGATCTGAGATTACCACTAAACCCTTGCCTAGAATAGATTACAAAAGCTTTTTCTAGTAAATCTAAATATTTAGCCACGGTATTTTTATTTAATTCAAGATGATCCCCCAGTTCAGTATGAGAAACTTCTTTGCCAATTTGAAAAGCAATTAATCTAAGTAGTTGTTTGATTTTATTTGAGTTGCGAATACCATCAAATTCAAGAATATCTTTGAGTAAGTACGAATCTATCGTTTCTAGTAAATAATCTTTTCTTTGAGCATCGTCTTCGTGAGTAACAATTATTGGATAAGCGCCATAGATCAACCGTGCTTCCAGGTTGGCTTGCGTATCTATAATATTTTCCAGTTCTTTTAATTCTATTTGAGCTATAGGAAAAGCTTTGATGATTTTTGCTCTACCGCCAAGTGGTTCACCTATAGATTTCCCTAAGTCCAAAGATGAAGATCCGGTAACGATGATTTTTAATTTAGGGTTGGCATCTACTAAAATTTTTAAACTGTAACCAATATTCTCTATTCTTTGAGCTTCATCAATAAAAACCAAATTATGCTTACCAATAAAACTTTGTAAAGTTTTTGATGAATTCTGTTTTAAAATTTCTTGAACATTAGTATCATCTCCACTGACCGACAAGTGAGTTTGATTAATTGATTCGAGAAATTTTTGTACGAAGGTAGTTTTACCAATGCGCCTAGCTCCATAAACAATGGCTACTGAATAAATATCTGAAGCTAAAAACTCCCTCAGTGTTTTTTCATGAATTCGACTAATATAAGCCATAATGACTATATTATACCTAAAATAGTCATTGTAATAACTATTTTTGTACTAAAACGGTCATTTTGGATACCGCTAGCGTGTTAAAATAATATGCAGCGTCTGCTACTTTTATAGAAAAAGTGAGAAATGCTTTAAAAACAACCACTATTGGCGGATATGATATCACTAAAGATGTTCTTGAGGAGATTAAAGCTTAACTGCAAACGCCAGCCCATCTTGCACAGTAAGAATAATTGATTCAAAGTCCTTGGACGCTGCAAGCTTATCATTAAACTCTCTTATAGCTTGGGTTTGCTTATCGTTGAAATTCGGATCTGCTACTTGTCCATTCCATAGACAATTATCTACGAGCAACAAGCCGCCACTAGGAATCAATTGAGCAGCAAGGTCTAGGTAATTAGAATAATTTGCTTTATCGGCGTCAATAAAAACTATCTCAAACTTACGACCTTCGTCAATAAATTTATTCATGATATCTATGCCACTGCCTTGGTGGATTGCTACGACATCTTCTAGCTTGGCTAGTTTCATATGTTCGTTTAAAATTTTGCATTGCTCGGAAGAAACCTCTACACAATGAAGTTTAGGAGATTGCTTCGCTTCGCTCGCAATGACGGACAACGCCCTTGCCATCCATACGGCACTATAACCATAGTAACTACCAACTTCTAAAACATTTTGCGGACGTATTAGTTTCACTAATAGGTTTAAAAACTTGCCTTGATCGGGACCAATATTCATCATCGGTCCACCACCAGCACGCTGTGCTTCTAGAAGCTGCTTCAATACTGAATCCTCTGAAGCAAAGCGCTCACAGATATATTCCACAGTGGAATTACGTTCGTCTGACATTTTCTATTTCGGCTTTCCTTGTTTATTGCGTTGGAACTTAGTTAGATTTTCTCGTAGTTGTTTTTCTAGCTGCTTCTCTCTTTTAAGAGTAAGTGACCAGAGGTTTGCGATCTCTTCTTCGGCGAAGCGCTCTGCTTCTAGTAGGAAATCTTTGAGTGAAGCAGATCTCTGAGTTTCAAAAGCGTTTTTTAATCCGTAAACAGTATTGGCTTCGTGCTCAGCCATCTCTTGTGTGATAGCTCTATCCTTGGATTCTTTAACGTTGTCATCGAAATCTTCTATTTGCGATCTACCGCGTTTCATTTTGATAATTTGCGTAATGAGTTTAGCAATTTCAGACATCATCACTGGAGATTTTTGTACATTTGGATTTGCTAACGCCATTAGCAGGTAAGTCAATTCTGGATTGGATCTGAGCATGACGAAGGCGGCTTTGTTGTTTACTAACCAAGAAGCAAATTCTTTAGGACTGTTTACTAATTGAGTTACTGGTACTTGTGGGTTAGTCGGTACAAATGAATCTTCGCGACTGAAAACTTCTGCTGTGTTACGAATAGTTTGTTGGCGTGTTTCAGCAAGTTTGCCTTGCAGATCTTTAATTACAGGTCTAAATAAATCATGCAATTCTTTATCGGATTTAATTTGAGTTTCAGGACGCCTCAACTCTTCAAAAATTTTCTTGTTAGTTTCATTAGGACGAGAAAGGGAATCTTCAAGATAGGCTTGTAATACTCTATTTAATTCACCGGTGCTGACCCTGTGTCCGCTACCAAATAAATTGCGCATGATTTTATACGCCATAGATTCTGGTATGCCTAATTCTGAAGCAACCATTCTTGCCATGGTTGTAATGTCTTTATTTGCGTTGCCTCGCTCTTGAGCGCTAAGGTTTGCTCTTTGAGAATTAGCAAGACTCATCGTTGGCGAATTTTGACGCGCAGCTTGGGCAGCCAGGGCATTGGCCAATAAAGGATTAATATTGGTGGTTTGAGTCATTTCACCCATATGTATTACATATAAATGATAGCATTTTTGAGATATTTTCGGAAAAAGTCCGTATCACGCCTTGCAAAATTGACCATAAGTGTTGTAATTTCGTTATATCTAAGCCAATCGGGGCTTAAATAAAGGTCATTAAAGGAGATTTAGTCTAAATGAATAAAGGTGAATTAGTTGCAAAAATTGCAGAAGATACAGACTTAACACAAAAGCAAGTCGAACAAATCGTAACAGCGTTACTTGATGAAATCAAAGCGCAAGTAGCAAAAGGTGAGAAGATCACTTTAACTGGTTTCGGTACTTTCCAAAAGAGAGATCGTAAAGGCAGAACAGGTCGCAATCCTAGAACAGGCGAAGAGATCAAAATCCCTGCGTCAAGCGTTCCTGCATTCTCAGCTGGTAAGCAATTCAAAGATGAAGTTAAAACTTCTAAAAAGAAATAATTAAGCGTAAAGCTTGAAGTTTCAAAAAGCCCTCTAGATTTCTGGAGGGCTTTTTTTATTAACTGCTGTTTTTATTTATGATTAATGCGCTTGCTTTTCCGCTCAGGAAGCTGTTTTTATAGTAAAATTATATAGTTTCCTATGAAAGATTTATTTAGGTCTGGCGGTAAAATAACCGAAATTACTATTAGAGATGAGATGAAGCAAAGCTTCATTGACTATGCCATGTCGGTAATAGTTAGCCGTGCGCTTCCTGATGTGCGTGATGGTCTTAAGCCTGTGCATCGCCGTATTTTGTTTGCTATGCATGATATGGGCATGTATTTTGATAAGCCTTTTAAGAAATGCGCTCGTATCGTGGGTGAAGTTTTAGGTAAGTACCACCCGCATGGTGATACTGCCGTTTACGATACTTTAGTGAGATTGGCTCAATCTTTTAGTTCACGTTACCCGTTAATCATGGGACACGGTAACTTTGGTTCACTTGATGATGGTCCAGCAGCGATGCGTTATACAGAGGCTAAGCTGGATAAATTATCTAATGAAATCCTTGCTGACATTGAATCTAATACAGTTGATTTTACTGATAACTTCGATGGTTCATTGAAGGAGCCTAAGGTCTTACCTTCTAAAATTCCTGGTTTATTAATAAATGGTTCTACGGGTATTGCTGTTGGTATGGCAACGAACATTCCTCCGCATAACTTAAAAGAAGTAATGCAAGGATTTATTGCTCTTATAGACAATCCCGATATCACCGTTAAGGAATTAAGCAAGATTATCAAGGGTCCTGATTTCCCTTCTGGTTGTACTATTATCGGTACTAAAGGTATTCTTGAAGCGTTTGAAACTGGTAGAGGAAGCGTAACGCAGAAAGGTACTTATCGTATTGAGGAGATCTCTAAAGGTAAATCCTCTTCGCAAAATGCAATTGTTATTACTGAGTTACCTTATTTAGTTGGTGCTGAATCATTTATTACTAAGATTGCAGAGTTAGTTAGAGCAGAGAAGCTCACTGGTATTTCTGATGCTAATGATGAAAGCGGACGTGATGGTACACGTATCGTTATTAAGCTTAAGCGTGAAGCTAATCCACAAGTGGTTTTGAATAACCTCTTGAAATTTACTCCATTGCAGCAAAACTTCTCTATTAATACAGTTGCCTTGGTTAACAATAAACCTAGACAGTTAGGTTTAATCACCATACTTAAAGAATTCTTAGAGTTTAGAGTTGAAGTTATCACGCGTAAGGCGCAGTTTGATTTAGAGAAAGCAGAAGCGCGTCATCATATAGTAGAAGGTTTATTAATCGCTATTGGTGATATCGATAAGGTTATTAAGCTAATTAAAGCTTCTAAGAATACTGAAGAAGCTCGTGATGGTTTGATGACTAAGTTCAAACTTTCCGAGAAGCAAGCTAATGCGATTCTTGAGATGCAATTAAGACGTCTTACTGGATTAGAGCAAGAGAAGCTTGAAAAAGAACTTAAAGATCTTGAGAAGACTATCAAAGCCTTACAGAGATTGCTTGCTAGCCGTAAGCTTATGCTTGATGAAATTAAGAAACAATCAGAAGAGATCATCGAGAAATATGGTGATGAGCGTAAGACTAAGATCTCTATGAGTGATCATGGTGAAATGTCTATGGAAGATTTGATCGCCGATGAGAAGATGGCGGTGTTTATTACTGCTCATGGTTATGTCAAACGTATACCTTTGATTACTTTTGAACGTCAGCGTCGTGCGACTAAAGGTAAGGGTGGAATTAAAACTCGTGATGAAGATGATTTATTACATTTCTTTGTAACCTCGATGCATGATACTTTATTGTTCTTTACTGATAAAGGACAAGTTTATTCAACTAAGGTTTACGATTTGCCTGAAGGCTCAAGACAGGCTAAGGGACAGGCTTTGGTGAACTTTATTAACATTAGACAAGATGATCACATCACTGCGGTAATTCCAGTACGTGAGTTTGATGAAGGTACTTATTTAAGTATGCTTACTAAGCAAGGTACTATCAAGAAGACCTCACTTTCTGAATTTGAATCAGTGCGTAAATCCGGGATCATTGCTATTGGTTTAGACAAAGGCGATAAGCTTGCATGGGTACGCATCTCTGATGGTACTAAGAGCTTTGTGCTTGGTACTAGAGATGGTATGGTAATTCGTTATAGCGAGGATGACGTACGCCCAATGGGACGTGTTGCTAAAGGCGTTAAGGCGATATCTTTACGTGAAAGTGATGAGCTAGTGGGTTTTGATGTTGTTGAATCTGATAACGAGGATGTGAATCTATTAGTAATCACTAATGATGGATTCGGTAAGCGTATTAAGATCGGTGAATTTAGAGTACAAGGTAGAGGTGGATTAGGTCTGATTGGTACTAAATTTAAAACACCTAAATCTAAGCTTGCAACTATCCGTGCAGTATCTCCTAACGATGAGTTTATAATCGCTACTTCTAATGGTGTGGTTGTAAGACAGAAGATTGGTGATATTAGCTTCCAAAGCCGCATGGCTACTGGTTCTCGTATAATGAAGCTGGATGATGAGGATGAAGTAGTTTCTATCAATCCAATTATTGATCCTGATGAAGACGAAAGCGTTATTGCTGCAGAAGCTGCAGATGTCGGTGATGGTTCTGAACAACTTTCATTGGTAAGCGGTAAGAGTGCTGACCTAGAGCTACCTGACAATGATGAGCCGATGGATGAGTTAGATTAATTCCCAAAAATAACTAGCCGCAGGTCCATGAGACGGCGCTGCAAGACGCATCTTATAAAGGTTTATACGATTGCTATTCTTGCAAGGGACTTTTTGTAATAAGCCTGATTCAAGCTCTTCGTTAATTAATTCCTTGGGCATGAAACCCCAGCCCAGTCCAGCTAATATCAGACGTTTTTTAAGTTCATAATCCATCACATGCCAAGTATTGGGATGTTCTATGATGCCGCCAGCAACTGCTTCTGCTGTTATAGCTCGCTCTCCTACTACTATCTCTGTTTGTGTGTTTATAAGCTGTTGATTGAAATCTGCTTGCACGGTAGAGTGGCTTGAATGTGCTACTGGTACAAACTCTACTGTAGTAAAGAATTCTTTATCCAAATCCCCTTTATCTCTATAGTCGCTTGCCACTATAATATCCGCCTTCTGTTCTAGTAGCATATGCAAAGGTCCTTCAAATGAAGCAAAGCTAATCTCTAATTGGGTTTGTGGGAAGCGTTCTCTAAAACATTTAAGAGTGTTTTGTAAAACATAAGTCGGGAAGATTACCGAAAATACTACAGAGATCTTAGGTTCAACTCCAGCGTTGATATAGCGCGCCATATCTTCAAGCTCTTGATGCATATTGATAATGTTTTTGGCTTTGCTATAAATCAATTCACCAGCTTCAGAAAGTTTAGGTTTATAAGTACTGCGATCGAAAATTTCTATACTAAACTCTTTTTCGATGTTTTTGATTGCATAACTTATTGAAGATTGTGATTTATGTAATTTCTCTGCCGCAGCTCTGAAGCTACCAGTTTCCATAATGCTTAATAAAGCTTCTAATTCTTCTATGCTGACGCTCACTTATTTTCTCCCATTAAAAATTCTAAGACATATTGTTCATGCTTGAAATCTAATTTTAATCCCAATAATGATCCTTTGTCCCCCTGTTTCCATGAGACTTGCATGAAACCTAGATGCCCACCATATTCAGGCACTTTGAGGCTTAAATAAGGATTAGCTGCAACTTCTTCATAAGGGAAACATTCTGGTCCTAAGAAAGGATCATCAGCGGCGCTAACGATTAAAGTTTTTTTGCGTATATTTTTTAGGAGTTTTTTAGAGCTAGCTTGCTGCCAGTAATCATGCTCGTCTAAGAAACCATGAGTGGGAGCTGTATAAAGTCTGTCGTACTCATGAAAGGATTTAATATGCAAAAGATTTTTGTTGAGTTTTTTGCCCAATTTATACATCAAGTGGCGCATATAAATTTTCCCTTGAGCTTGAGCTAGGGCATCAGCTGAAGATTTTAAATCCAGCGGGGCAGAAAAAACTACGGCTTTATTTAGGTACTTTAAATGCTCAGAGCCACTCTGGGATTGCTCTGCAAGATACTTTAATACTATATTGCCGCCTATGCTGAATCCTACTAAATTGATTTCGTGATAATTGTAATTTGCTAGTAGGTGATCTATAACAACACTTAAATCCTCGCTCATTCCACTATGATAAGTTTTCTTGGGTGTTTGTTTGCTATCGCTACAACCACGAAGATTTATGACAAGTGTAGAATAGCCATGATCTGCTAAGCATGTGCCGCAACGTTTTATGTACCAATCTTCACTACTACCCTCCATTCCATGTACATAGATAACTAATTTATTTTGCTTTTCGTGAGCCCAATCCAAATCTAGGAAGTCATTATCGTAAGTGTTAATAGTTTCACGTCTATAAACCATTGATCCCTGCGCAAATAGCGCAGGGATTATGGTTTGGACATGAGGGTTGTTAAGCATTAATGATATTCGTTAAGCAGACTGTGCATATCTGTCTTCCTCCTTGAAGTTACGCACTACTCTTGATAAAAATTGAGATGCATTCTTATCAAGGAACTCTTGCCTGTTACTAGGCTGAGTTACGCTAATACTATGTTCATAGTAGTTATCTGCTTTTTTACGTAAGGTCTCTCGCGTGCCGTCCGTATGTTTAAAGCTTAGGGTTTGTGTTCCAGCTTCGTCAGTCCATTGAACTCGTTCTTTAACGTAATTAGCAAACCTACCAATAGTAGCTTTAACCTGCTCTATAGTCTTGCCAATGAATCCTAGTTCTGGATTGGCTTCTGTAGCTTTGTTTACGATGCTTTTTAATTCATCAAGTTGCTCTTGAGTCCAAGCTGAATTAGTACCAAGTAAGTTGTCATTGACTACTCCTATGTCAGCCCAAGGCGAGATCTCCCTGGCTAATTTAGGCAGACCTTCTAGCGCTTGATCAAAACGATCATAGGCAGTATGCAGTAAAGCTTCCTTATTTGGATTAGGATATGCAAGTTCTCCTTGTTCGTTACAGAATGGAGTGCCGAGTTGTAGCGTCAATCCATTTTGATCTTTGGTTTTATTGATCATAGTTGCAAGACTATTCCAGAATCCTTTTTGCGGACCGTTGTGTGCAAACGTTGTCCAGAACTGGGTTCTGAAATCATCTTCACTTAATTCTTTTGCGTTGTAGTCCTTGATCAATAGTAATAGACCAGGCAATTCATGGAAGAATCCAGTTAATCTATGATCTTTATTGAATTGTTCACGTACTTCATCAGTAGTAAGATTTGGATTCAGCATGCTTCCATGCGCTAGTCCAAATCTTTCGGTGAGCAATTCTTTAATGAATTTTGCTGCTGGATTTTCTAGCTTGCCTTGTAGACTATTAATTAGTAGATCAGAGTCCTCACTACTTTTTAACAGTAGATCTTTTCCTGCTTGTGTTTTGCCGTAGTCAGAGACTATTACTGCTGCGTTGATATCTCTGAGTTTTAGTCTTGCTGCTTCAAAGTCGTGCTTATGCTTTGCCATATGCTCCATGATTCTCAATTGGTGTTTTGAGTTTTCCTGGCTCGGGCTAGCTTGTAAGGCATCGCCTTTGATGCTATTTCCATATTTTCCGATTTCTGTTGTGTATGTCATTTCTCTCTCCTTTTAGATCACCTTTGATCTAAATTTTTGAATACGAGGATAATATTACGTCAGTATTTGATTAAATTCAGGCTAATTATAATAGCAGAATTGATCTATTTTTTAGATTAATTGTAGGTCTGGCAATTACTTAGTAAACTTTCAGGTAATGACGCCTTCACCTAAAATCACGCTAACCCACATAGCAAGCTATGGGGTATCATCGCCATCCTCACGTCGCTTCGCTCCTCAGGACAGGCTATCCTCGCGATGACGGCTGAGTAGTTACATTACTTAAGCATATTTAAGTTGATAAGGCTTGTGTTGTTTGTGACTTCCAGTTCAACTCGCTCCTGAGATGCAACAGTTGGACTTGGATTAAAAGTTGCCCACATATACAATTGAGTTGTATCACTATTGGTCGAGCTAGTTAAGATTATTGATTTAGTTTTGCTTGTGCCAGATTTTAGTGTAAATAGGTTACAAACAAAAACAGGATCTCCGTCTTCATCAAGAATATTAGAGCAGCCAGGATTTAGAACATCTGGTGCGGCGAAACCTTCTGGCAAATAACTTCTTAAGCTCACTTGGTAAGCATCTCCAATCGTTGCATTGCTAAGGTTGGCTTGATTACTAAGTTTAACTTGAATAGTAATATTCTCACCTTTTTTGTAAGAAGTTTTGTTTGTTTTTGCAGATAAGGCTAAATCTACTCTAGGTAAGATTTTTACTGATAACTTGGATTTATTATTTTCCAAGTTTATGTCAGTGGTTATTTGACTTTTTACAGTAGTTAATGAAGATACGGAGTAGTCGAAATTAATATAGCTAACAGATGTATATGCTGGGTACTTGAATGCAATCTTATTACGCTTCATTGTTTTTGGTTGAATGCTGAAATAATCACAGGCTATATTGTTCCCAACTTGTTTACAGTAGCTACTACTTGCTTCTGGCATATAAGTTAAGCCAGAAGGAATTGGTAAAGTTCCAACAACATTATATGCAGTTGAATTGCTTAATGGTGCATCATTGCGTGCTTGTAACTCTATGACGAAATATTTACCATCATCAGAAGTATAGGATGACAACATTTTGCTTGTTAAATCAGCTACTTTAGGTTTAGCTGTATTTTTAAGAGTTAAAGCTCGTGTTGCTCCTGCGTCGTGAGCTGCCATTCCCCAGTCTATTTTGCTTGTGCTACTAATTTTAGTGTCGTAGACAATAGGTGCATCATTACCGAAATAAACTATTTCTAAATTACTATCATTATCTAGGTTGCCGATAGCTAGACTGTTATTGGCATAACCTAATGCAGTATCAGAGTAGAACACTAAATCATTAACTCTTGATGCATCAATATTAAAAGCTACAATCAATTCTTTGTCGCTCATGCCTTCTGTTACAGCTTTAGCTGCGATGATTTCTTTCTCTGGATCAGTATCTACGTTTAGTACTAGCATGCCATGATAACCCGGATTGTTATTTGAATCCATGTCAGTAGAATGATATTCAACTGGCCAATTTGGAAGAATAGAACCTTGTCCGTTGATTGCATATAAATATCCAGAAGATTCAGTTGCATTTTCACCTCTCGCACCTAGAATAATTTCTGCTTTACCGTCGTTATCTAAGTCTCCTAATGCAATAGTGGAAAGAGTTAAATCTGTGGCACTATCTTCTATCATTTTTGGCCAGCCAGAAACTAAGCTTCCATCATGATGATATGCAGCTATTTTAATTTTCTGTTTTGATTCTGAACTCCAATAGTTGTAAGCAACAATAATTTCTTTATCCATATCACCATCAAGGTCTGCTGCAGAAACATCAACCAGATCGTAAGGTGTTTTGTTCTCACCCACTAATATATGGAGATTAGTTTCCATGGTAACTTGTGATGATTGCATTGAGGATTTGAGAATATTAGAAATATTCAGTATTAGTCCTTGGCTAGCTCGACTAACAACAAATGCTGCATCAGGGTAGCTATCTGCATCTAAATCAGTAATGGTTGGTTGACCTTCTATTGTTCCATTAACAATAGGGATTAAGTTGGCAATTGGCTTCCCTGTCTCATTATAAATAGTAGCTTGAGTGGTATCTGTATTACTGGCTTCAGGACTGCTGCCAATTACTACAGCTTCAGACTTATCATCAAGGTTTAAATCACTTAAAACCAAGGTATTTAACATAGTTTCTAATACGTGTTCAGCTAAGATTGTGCCAGAGCTGTTATATACAGATAAATATTCTGCGTTGTCTTTATATAAAATGCCAAGTAATTCTTTTTGTTGATCACCGAGGAAGTTAGCTGCGACAGGGGTATCTGCATAAAACTCCTTTGTTAGGTCACCTAATGGAAATTCATTGGCTTCGCCATCAAGTACAATCGGTGCGTCATCAGTATTGCCGATAATTTGACTTGTGCCATCTTCGGGATTTGCAGAGACATTTGCGATAATAACCCCATGGGATAATAGGCTCTGCTCATAATATGAATCAATATCATAAGCAGGCCAATGTTCATGAATGTTTTTATCTACGACAAATATTACTGAATCTGCATCTATAGTAGGTCCTTCGTTCTCTTCTACCTGAAGTACCCATCTATAAGCTCCTTGCTTACTCTCTTCATCGCTTAAAGCTAGAGATGAAAAGCCTACCAATGGTTTATTCGGCTGACTGAAATCATTGTAGGTTACAATTCTGAAGTCTTTAGAGCTTACGTCTAATCCCTTTGAATCAAATATTTTTAAACTCCAGCCACTAATTAGAGATGATTCTATACGAATGTCTAAACGAATAAATTCATCACTATCCCTGAATGTTTTTTGAAAATTAGATGTTCCAATAATCCTATGGTTATTTATATAAAATTGAGTATAGTCTTCAACTTTACTTCCATTATTGTCGTAAACAGTAAGCTTGATTTTATTATACGCATCTTCGGCAAGAAGATAGAAATTGAAATTAGCTAAAACATTATCATCTCCCGGTTTAATAGATGATTCATTAATAGTAATCCAATGCTCTTGATCAGGATGTTTCAGGTCTAGATATTCTAGTTTATAGTGGCTAAAGTTGGTTCCTCCAATAAAACCTTTAATTTCCTTGGTTCCAAAAACATTTCCATTGTTATCCCCATATTCAGGAAAAAGCTTTGCGTATATTTCTGGCTTAGCTTGTTTTAATGCTTTATCAATATTCATGATGCCTGTAGTGATCGGACTATGTGCAGGATCGACTATAAGCGTTTCAGAATTTTGTTTTAGTAATGCACGGATATCTTCAATATTGTAATTAGGGTATTTACTCCATAATAATGCTACAGCACCAGCTACGTGTGGTGAAGCCATAGAAGTACCTTTAATACTGATATAAGCGTAGTCACTGCCATCCTTACCTATAACTAAATTAGGTATTTCTTTAGCCATTGTGGAATTAAGATTAACAGTTGATAGTATATTTTTTGCTGAACTATCTTTATCCCCTCCGCCAGGAGCAAAAATATCAACGGCATATCCATAATTAGAGAAATTAGATACTCTCCCATCAACAGTAGCAGAGCCAACTGTTATAACATAAGGATAGCCACTCGGATGAGTATCGTAAGCGTCAATAGCTTCATTGCCAGCAGAAACAACGCTGATAACAGAGTTTAAGTATGCTTCTTTAAATAGATCCATTAAGGCTTGATCGTAGCCACCTCCGCCCCAAGAGTTGTTAGTAATTAGTTTATCAACAACACCATTGATGACTAAATTGGTTGCATATTCCACAGCTATGTCTAATTGTTCACCCTTGCCATCTTTGAAGCCTTTAAGAATCATGAGTTTGGCTTTAGGAGCGACCCCTACTATGCCTTTATTGTTATTTGCAATTGCTGCAATGGTACCAGCTACGTGGGTACCGTGTCCGTATGGACTATATGGATCTTTATCGTCATCTCCGAAATCATAACCAAACATATAAGGTACTATTTCGTCGTTGCTAATATGTTTGTCATGATTAAGATCAGCATCATCTAAATCATGGTCTCCATCTTCATCTACATCTGCAACAATTGCAGGATTGATCCAAATGTTATCCCATAAATCTGGGTGGTTATAGTCAACCCCGTCGTCTATAACCGCTACTACTGTCCCTTCTCCTTGACTGATGTCCCAAGCATCTTTTGCATGAATCATATCCAGTCCCCACATCTCTGGATAATCAAATTGCCAATTTTCACCTTGTGAGTTTAAAAAAGGATCGTTAAAGGTGGTGCGCTTATGAATATACTTCGGTTGAGCATACTCTATCTCTGGATCTTCATTGAGTTCTTGAATCATGTTCATTAATTCTTTGCATGAATTTTCTTTTACTTGAATATGATAAATGCGCCCTATACCTACATCTTCTCTGATTTTTGACGCTTTTAGTTTACGCGCTTCTAATTGATTTGCCGAGATCCTACTTCTAAATTTATTTGAGTTTGTTAATGATTGATTTTTGAATCTCTGTTTATTTTTTTTGATTTTGATTTTCTTATGAGATTTCTTTAAATATTGAGCAACATCAGCTGATAAATCGTCATCAGTATTTAAGCCTAAAGTTAAAAGTTTTCTATTGTTGAGTGGTTTAACTGTAAATGATTGTTTCATTTTAACCACAATCACGCCGTTTTCATGATCCGGACAGCTGAAATTAGTTTTCAAACTGTTTTTAATTGTTGACCTCTTTTTTAGGTCTTTTTTAGCCATGTTTAATTTTGAGGATATTTTGGCAGCTCTATTAAAGCCCTGTTGTTGTAAGCTCGTGTTACTTGCTTTGCTTGCGATGAATGATGTTGATACTAGGCTGAAAGCTAAAACTAAGTGTATGATTTTTTTCACAATATATCCCCCGTCCTTAACTGTATATCAGCTGATTATTATGGGGAAGTTATCTGAATGGCAAGGTCAGCTATTCTTAAATAGTTTTAATATTACTGTTGTGTTGCAATCTAATTTCATGTTGATCTAATATTCATTGTGCTAATTTAGTTTGTTGATGTCCGATCCAAACCAGAACAAACAAATCACAGTTGCCATAGATGCTATGGGTGGTGATTATGCTCCGCTCGCTATAGTGAAAGGTGCAATTCTCGCTGCTCGTAATTTAGATCTGAAAATTATTCTTACTGGTAAAGCTGCTGAAATAGAAAAAATTCTTCAAGAGCAAGGTGCTGCTAATGCAAATATTGAGGTTGTTGATGCACCAGAAGATATACCTATGGACGAAAAGAACCCAGCCAAAGCAGTTCGTCGTGCCAAAAATTCTAGTGTAGTTGTTGCAAATCGTTTAGTAGCTGAAGGTAAGGCTGATGCAGTGGTGGCTGCTGGTAATACTGGGGCGGCTACAGCAGCGTCGCTGTTTGGTTTAGGACGCATAGAGGGTTTTGAGAGACCTTGTATTTGTACGGTGATTCCTACTATCGATTCTAAGATGTTACTTATCGATGGAGGTTCTAATATAGAAACGACTCCAGAACAAATGGTGCAATCAGCGGTTATAGGTTCAATACTAGCTAAGATTTTATTCAAGAAAGCTAATCCACGAGTGGGTTTGCTTAACGTTGGTGAAGAGGAAGGGAAAGGTACTGAAAAGTATAAACTGACTTATGATTTATTGAAGCAAGAATCGCGCATTAATTTTATCGGTAATGTCGAAGGTAAAACTATCATTGATGATCTTTGCGAGATTGCAATCTGTGATGGATTCACTGGTAATATTCATCTTAAATCTTTAGAAGGTGGTTTAAAGATGATGGCAGCCGCTATCCAAAATCAAATCAAGAAATCCGGTCCTCTAGAATTACTTGGTGGCTTGATACTTAAATTTAGCGGTATGTTTAATCGTATTAAAGATCAGTTTCATCCGAATTCATTTGGTGGTGCCTTGCTTGGTGGAGTAAATGGTGTGTCTATAATTTCTCATGGTAGTTCTAATGATGAAGCTATTAAGAATGCTTGTAAGCATGCAAAACTTTTAGTTGAAAATAGAGTGATAGAAGAAGTAAAGAGAAATTTCTAATTCATTTGACTTTTCCACAAGCCATATTTGGGTTGGCAGGATTTACTATTAATGTTTGCATTGCGGGATGTACGATTACATCTAAATCTTCCATCGGAATGGCACCTAGGATAACCTCATCACCCAACATCATTGCTCCAACAAATGACATTCTATTATCAAAATGTACCTCAACTGGACCTACATAAGGGCAAGTTTGGGTTTTACCATCAGCCAATGTTACTTCTCTTTTTTCATGTTGTTGTAATTCTAATTGATTAACTACATGTTCAGGTAAACAAAGATATAAAGCACCAGTATCAACCAAGGCCTTAACTATAATAGGTCTGAGAGATTCATTCTTAGGATTAGATATGGTTATATTAGCGTATGTAAGCCCCATGAGAAATTATTGTAGCACCCAGGGATTATACCCAGGTTAAAACCTAATTCCCTTATCCTTCATCCTCTGAAACGCTTCCTGGATGCGGGGTACATCGCAAGTCATGGCGATACGGAAGAATCCCTCACCATATTCACCAAACGCATTTCCGGGTGATACTACAATGCCGCAATCTTCTAAAAGCTTCTCGCAGAAAGCTGCTGAAGAAGTTTCATTACGCGGAATTGGTGCCCATACGAACATAGTAGAGCGTGGTGCATCGAAGTTCCAACCAAGTGATTTAAGTCCGTCCATGATCGCTAAGCGACGAGGATTGTATACATCATCATTACGCTTAGTAACATCTGTCTGTGGTATTGCTAGTCCTCTAATTCCCGCTCTCTGAATAGCTTTGAATACACCGGAATCCACATTGGTTTTTACTTGAGATAGTGCTTGTATCGCTTGCTTGTTACCAAGTACCCAGCCAAGACGCCAGCCGGTCATATTGTAACTCTTAGAGAATGAATGAAACTCAATCGCTATCTCTTCTGCGCCCTTTGCATTAAATATAGATGGAGAAGTGTAGCCTTCAAAGTAAATCTCTGAGTACGCCATATCATGCGCTAATAGAATTCCATACTTAGAACAGAAGTCTACTGCTTCTTGGAAGAACTCCACTGGTGCAGTTGCGCTAGTAGGGTTGTTTGGATAATTAAGAAACATGATCTTAGCTTTGTTTCTGATATCTACTGGAATCGCATCAAGATCAGGTAAAAATTTATTTTCTGCACGCAGCGCCATCTTATGAGGAATACCGCCAGCAAAGATAGTCCCCGTGTTATAAACCGGATATCCAGGGTCGGGAATTAAACTATAATCGCCAGGATCAACTACTGCCAGGAAAATATTATGAATGGATTCCTTAGAGCCAACTGTTGAAAGGCACTCAGTAACTGGATCGAACTCTTTTACTTTGAATCTTTCCGCTACCCATTTGCAGCAAGCTTTACGGAACTCAAGAGTACCAGTGTAAGGCGGGTAATCATGAGTAGAAGCATCATCAATTGCGTTGTGCATTTCATCGATTACCGGCTGCATAGTAGCTTTATCCGGATCACCAATGCCCATATTGATTACATCTACGCCGCGCGCTTTGGCTTCGGCTTTTTTTTGATCCAATCTTGCAAATAGATAAGGAGGTATGAGATCTAGTCTCTTAGATAGTTTGAATTTGTTTTTAGCTGCTGTGTCTGTCATAACGAAACCATTATAACAGACCACTTAATATTACGAAAAACAAAGTCTCACTAAGCTCTAACCCAGCACCCATGCTATCTCCATTGTGTCCTTTGAGTTTAAATTTAAGCCAGGCATACGCAAGCCAAGAAATGATTAGCCATGGGACTATGATTAAGTCACAGAATATAAGCTGATCAAATGTCAAAGGTATAAGAATAATAAAAATCCAAGCGATAATTTTTGCTGGAATAATATTGAAGAGGATTGTGAGCCATTTCTTCCCGTATTTTTTAAATACTAGAAGAGAACTCTTGTCGTCTAATTCATCCACCTGGAAGTTAATAATTAAGACCATTAAGAAACGAGAAGTTGCCGGCAATATAAACAATAAGAAAGCAACTAGATGGAAATTCTCTCGGTAGTTAATTTGCGCAAGTGTAACAGTTTGTACTAATAAAAAAACAGATCCAGCCATGGACCCAAAAGCCCCTACCCGGCTGTCTTTCATCACAGTTAGGATTTCTTCCCTGGTTTTTTTGCCACAAGCTATGCCGTCGAAGCAATCCATCAAACCATCAAGATGCAGACCGCCGCTAAGAAATAAATTAATCAGCACCAAACCTAAGGCTATTAACCAAGGTTGATCTAATAAATCACAGTATCCAGAAACTGCTTTAGCTAAATATAAATAAGCTAAATTCATTGCTCCAAAAATAAATCCAACTAAACTAAAGTATCTTATAGATTTGCTGAAGTCTTCTTCGTTAGCTAATTTCCGTGGGGCTACTGGTAATAAGGTTAGGAAGCTTATTGCAAGTCGCAGTTGCTCTATAGCCTTATTCATCTAAAGATTCCACTCGCTTGGTTTGTCTCTATAATCTTGAACGGCGATTCCTGCTCCAGTTAAAGCATCGCGAATTTTATCGCTAGTCCCAAAGTCTTTATTGATCCGGGCTTGACTACGTAAGTCTAAGACTAAGTTCATCACCGAATCAAGCGCTGAAGCAGATTTAGAGTCGTTGACTGACTCACTTGCCGACAAATCGAACCCAAGTATATTGAGTAAATAAACAACAGTTTCTGAAGATTCTTTGTGTTCAAAAATTGCTGCTAGTGCTTTAGCAGTGTTTAAATCCTCATCCATGGCTTCGTTAAATTTTTTGATGAGGATTTGGTCTAGATTAGAAGGAGATTGCTTCGCAGCTTCACTGCTCGCAATGACGCCTAATGTCGAAACTAACTTATCAAACCCCGTCTCTGCCGCTTGCAACGCTTCGCGCGAGAAGTTGATTTGTTTTTTGTAGTGAGTGCTTAAACAAAAATATCTTATAGTGTTAGCTTTGAATTCGTTTAATAGATCTCGAATAGTGAAAAAATTGCCTTCGGATTTAGACATCTTAGAACCATTAACCATGACCATGCCATTGTGCATCCAATACTTAGCAAGTGGTTTGCCTGTAAGGGTTTCAGATTGAGCGCATTCGTTTTCATGATGTGGATGGATTAAATCATCACCACCAGCATGTATATCTAAAGTATCGCCGGCATGATTAGCAAGTAGGATTGATCTGATCATTGCGCTACATTCTAAGTGCCAGCCTGGTCTACCCCAGCTCCATGGTGACAGGAAGCTAGTGCCATCATTGGCAAATGACTTCCATAATGCAAAATCTAAGCGGTCTTCTTTCTTGCTATTAGCTTCTACTCTTGCTTCACCTTCGCGTAATTGTTCTAGAGTTTGTCCTTTAAGCTGCCCATACTGAGCATGTTTGCTGACTCTGAAATAAACGTCACCATCAACTACATAAGCAAACCCTTTGTCAATTAAGTCTTGAATGAAAACAAACATCTCTGTTAAATAATCTGTGGCACGTGGTTCGTAATCTGGGAAGCTTACATTTAAAGCAACCATATCTTGCCAAAATTCATAAGTATAAATTCTGGAAAGCTTATCAGGACTGATTCCTCGCTCTTTAGCACGATTTACTATCTTGTCGTCTACGTTGGTGATGTTACGTATCCAAGAAACCTCGTAACCTTTATATATGAGATAGCGATAAAGCATATCCCAAGTAATAGTTGAACGGGCATGCCCTATATGTGACACATCGTAAACAGTAGGTCCGCAACTATAGAAGAAAATTTTATTACCATTAATTGGTTTAAAATCTTCAAGCTTACGACTTAAGTTGTTGAAAAGTTTCATTTTGTTAGATCAATGCACCTTTAACTGTAAACCCGTGCTGCGTTAAAACCTTGTTTTGTAAGCCAAACATTTGCTGAGCTTCGTCGCTAATCATATGATCATATCCTAATAGATGTAGTAATCCATGTACGAATAAAAATGCTAGTTCGTTTTTTAATGAATGACCATGTTCTAGAGCTTGTTGCTTAGCTCTTGCTGGACAGATGACTATATCTCCTAAGGTAGAATCTTCGGCATCTAGCTCTAGCCCGCCAGTTAAATCTTCAAACTTTTCTAAGTCACTACTAAGATTACCGATAGAGTTAAATGATAAAACATCTGTAACTGAATCTTTATTTCTGTATAAGTTATTCAGGTTTTGCATTTCTTCAGCATCAATGAAGCTTATAACTACTTCATGATTATTGAAATAAGGTTTGAAAGTAAGTTGATAAACATTCTCTGCCATTAAATCCCATGGCAAAACAGTTTCAGGATCTAATTCTAGTTTCTCTCCTACTTCTGTTAGATCTTGTTTGTCGCTTATGCGGTTTGATATAGCAATTCTGGCCACAGCTTCATTCTAACACAGGTGCCAGTGTCTTGGTGTCTGTGTGTCTGGGTGACTGGTCTTTAGAATCTCAGTCACTTATTACTGAATCATCTCTATTGCAGTACCGCTAATTTTGTCAGCGAGTTTGTGAATCTGTGTTGATGCTTGGAAGTATCTTTGAGCATCAGTTAAATAATGAGCTTCCATTTTAACCCAAGCGTTACTCTTTTCCAGTGCTTCACTGATAACTATATCGCCTGCAACGTTGAAACTCGGGAAACCACTATTATCACTGGCTTTGAAGTAAATACCGTCTCTCAAATCAGTAAGTCCTTCTGGGTTATTAAAAGCTGCTACAGAAATTTTATATAAAGAAACCATATTGTTTCCATCTCTACCGTAAATAACTCCATCTTGTCCGATTTTGATTTCATCGAATTGTCCGAGATATCTACCGTTTCTTATATCCAAGCCCAAATTAATATCATCAGCTGCTGCTAAAGCATTGCCCGCAGGATTTAATTGTTGAGCGTTATTGGTATAAGGGTTGTTGAATGGATCAACGAAGTTAGGGTTTACCTGCATATAGCCAGGCATAGCAGGATTTGGACTATTTAAATGAGTTGCTGCTCCTGCAAGTGGAGTACCTTGTACTCTCATTCCATCTGCGGTAACTAAATTACCATCACCATCTATGTGGAAGTCACCAAGCCTGGTGTAAATGCTGTTGTTAGTGCGTGGATCTTTCACAGTAAAAAATCCTCTGCCTTTGATCATCATCTTAGTCCATTCACCTGGGCGTGGCTCTGATTTACCTTGAGACATTTTGTAGCCAGCGTTATGAATGTCGCCACCATTCATGAAATCAGAGAAGCTCCATCTTCTTGCTCTGTGACCGTTGTGTGTGTAACCAAAAATATTACTCGATATAGTATCGATTAACTCCGTTGAGTTAAGCGTTGCATTCCTTGATAACTGCTGAACTTTATTCATGACCTCTTCCCCTTATGCTTTTCCCTTCCTTAAAACGTTTCCATCAAATGCTTTTAAACTATCCAGCGTTATATTATGCTCTCTAAGTTTTTTAGCTAACTCTGATTCTGAACTCATTAATCTGCTCATGGCATCTTTAGAACCTACGGCTTGTATGCCAACTCCACTAGGATTCATTCTTACGATTAAAGTTTCTATGTCGTTCAATCCTGGGATATCAATTCTTACTGCTCTATTGATAGGGTCTTCTACTATCTTCGGAGCTAAGTCTTCCCAATTTTCTAACTGTTTCTTTCTGCTACCAGAATCATTATTGTTAGGAGCATCTTGCTGAGCAACGTTGCCTTCTCTCATTGCTTCTGTTACTTGCTTATGATTTAATTGACCAGCATCGGCAACTTGAGTCTCAGAAGATTTGCCAAATTTTCTATCTATTTCTTTTGCATCCTTAGAAGCCTCTTCTGCATTACGATGTTGTTTTAATTCTTTATCGATTTCATGATCTCTGATTTCTTTTAATTCTTGCTCTTGTTTTGCATCTTGAGTGAAGTCAGGTGCAAACAATGCAGCAGCTTGTTGTTTCTGCGTAGAGTTGCTGTTACTAATGTTGGTGTTGACTTGATCTTGTAGTTGAGTTTCTTCTTGGAATAATTTGTTTGGATTAAATGCCTCTCTCTCTCCTGCTGCTGCATTGCGCATCTGTGTTAATTGTTGAGCAAAACTGCCATGTGTATTAGGCTTGTGGCCAATTAACGCGTTTGCGTTAGCACTAATGGATTTTGATCCAGGTGCAGAATGTTGAATTTTATGATCTAAAATATTAGGCACGTTTAAGTAGTAACAATCGAGGGTTATGGCTTGGTTAAAAAATCGAATATTGAATGAAGATTAGTAATAAACTGCTTCTTCTAACTCTTCCTGCTCTTCAGCTTCTTTAAGTTTCTCAAAAGCAAACTTCATAGTCACTCTTTCATTAGTTTCTTTTTGCTCGATTCTATCTTCTTCTATCTTATATTCTTCAGCTTGTTTCTCTTTGAGTTTCTCTAGAGCTTCAAGTCTTTTCTGTGCTTCTATTAATTCAAGTTTACGTTGTACAAGCTCTTCACGACGGGCTTTGAGGTCTTTTTTGGCTTGTTCTATTTTTTTATCAAGCTGTCTTATTACGCGTAAATAATCCTGTGCCATGGCATAGTTATTCGCCATCATTTCTTCATGGGTTTCTTTCAATCTTTGGGTTAATTGTTCTACTAGTTCATGGGCTTTCCTTACTGCTTCTTGGGCAGCGGCTACAGCTAGGCGAGCATCTTCTACGGCTTGCTCCCTCAGTGTTAATACTCGTTCTAGCCTGAACTTAAATGGCATTACGCTCATTCTCTCAGCTTAAGGTTAAGGGATTGTTAAAGCTGGCAATATATATATAAAAGTTGCTAGAATTGGCAACGCTTTACAGAGCAGGGAATCAAGGAATTATGGCAACAATCGCAACTGAAGAACAAAACAAACAACAACAAGAAGAACAATTACAAGTTAAGGCTGAAGAGGCCAAAAAACTACTAAAAGATTTGGTAGAAGCTGGTGTTCATTTAGGTCACGAGACTAAGAAATGGAACCCTAAAATGCGTAATTATATACATTCATCTAAAGATGGTATTCATATTATTAATTTAAGCAAAACCGTTAACAGCATGATGCTTGCTGCGGACTTCTTAAAGAAGCAAGCGCGCCTTGGCAGAAATATTTTATTCGTAGGCACTTCTAAGCAATCATCTTCTACGGTGAAAAGAGAATCTGAAAGAGCTGGAGTTTTCTACATCAACCAAAGATGGCTTGGTGGTTTGATCACTAACTTTGACACTATCAGAGCTCGTCTTAACAAGCTTAGAGAGTTAGAGAACGCAACTGAGACTGGTGGTTTTAGCAACTACGGTAAAAAAGAAGTAGCAAGAATCAATCGTCAAATCGTTAAGCTTAATAGATCACTTGGTGGTCTTAAGAAGATGCGTGGTAGACCAGAAGTAGTTGTAGTACTTGATATGAATAAGGATGCAATTGCTGTTACTGAGTCTAAGAAAGTTGGTTGCACAGTTATTGCTATTGCTGATACTGATTGTGATCCAGGAACTTTGGATTTCATAATCCCGGCAAACAACGATTCGCTTAAATCAGTAGAAGTTATTGCTAAATACTTTGCTGATGCGATCATAGCTGGACAAGCTAACAACAACAAACGCAGATAAGCTTAGAGCTTGAGCGTATGTTCAATCTAAAAATTAAAATATAAAGGAAGAAAATCATGAGTTTCACAGCAAAAGACGTAGCTAAGTTAAGAGAAATGACCAGTGCCGGAATGATGGACTGTAAAAAAGCTCTTCAAGAAACTAATGGCGACATGGATGAGGCGGTGAAATATTTACGTCAAAAAGGTATCGCATCTGCTGCTAAGAAAGCTGGCAATATCGCTGCTGAAGGTGTTGTCGCTGCGCAAGCTTCTGCCGATAAGAAGTCCGCGGTGATTGTAGAGATCAATTCTCAAACAGATTTCGTTGCTAAGAATGATGAATTCCAAGCTTTTGTGAAGAAAGTTACTGAAGCTGCAGTTAAAAATCAAACTGCTACTATTGAGCAACTTAAAGCTGCTGATATCGGTGGTAAGACAGTTGAAGAAGCAGCTATCGAGCTTACTGCTAAGATCGGTGAGAAGATCGATGTAAGAAGAGTTCAATTATTGAAAGCTTCTGGTGGAGTATATAGTTATGTACATCCAGTTGGTTCTAAGATTGGAGTTCTTGTGGCTTTATCTGGTGCAGATGATGCAAAAGGTGCTGATATCGCTATGCACGTAGCTGCTTCAAACCCAGCTCCTGAGTTCGTTTCAAAGGATGAAATTCCTGCTGATGTAATAGCTCAAGAGAAAGAGATAGAAAGTAATAAAGATGATCTTAAAGGTAAGCCTGCTGAGATTGTTGAAAAAATAGTTTCAGGTAGAGTAGATAAATTACTTGCTGCTAAAGTGCTTCAAGAACAACCTTTTATCAAAGACTCAGCTCAAAAAGTCTCAGCGTACCTAGGCAATATTAAAGTAGAAAGTTTTGTTCGCTTTAATCTTGGTGAAGGTATCGAGAAAAAGCAAACTAACTATGCTGCTGAAGTTGCAGCTATGATGGGTGCATAATTAATTGCCGTTGTGGCGGAATTGGTAGACGCGCTTGACTCAAAATCAAGTTCTTGCAAGGGAGTATCGGTTCGATTCCGATCAACGGCACCACTACTTTAGAGTGCATTAAGGAGTAATTTTCGATTCCGATCAACGGCACCACTACTTTAGAGTGCATTGGCACCATTTAATTTATATACAACAAGCTAATTCAATAAACTCTATGTCTGAGAAGCATTCAGCTGCGGAGTAGATAAAATAAAGTACTTGTGCGAGCTGCACTTTAAAAGAGTTGATGGTATTAGAGAAGAATTTTCTGCAAATGCTAAGCATTTTGAGAACATTAGAGTCTTTAATAGAATAGAAAACTACATTGCCGTCTTTTCTGGTGTTTACTAGATTATTGGCACGTAATATAGCGAGCTGCTGGGAAACGTTAGAACCTTGTAATCCTAATATATTGGATAGTTCATTGACGCTTAATTCGCCGTCTTTTAGGCTATCTATGATTAAAATACGGGTTGGATGAGCTAAGGCTTTAAATATTTCTGCTTCTGCTTTTCTTAATTCTGCCATTATTCTCCTCTATCTTAGAATCTCTGAATATATTTATTATAGCATACTTTAAGCTTTTTTTAGCCTCGTTCTTATCTAAGTATCTTACAATATTCAAAGATAGTAGTTTTCTAATGAACATGCTTGTGGCTCAAATATCATGAAAAAATCATCCTAATCATTATTCAACGTTGTTTGCGACCTTTAGATACAACGCACCTTCTGCGGTGCCTAGTGGCTCTGATAATGACGCCTTCACCTAAAATCTCGCTAACCCACATAGCAAGCTATGGGGTATAATCGCGAGATTTTTCGATACCTATCGGTATCGACCGGCTCGGCGGCGTCCCTCGTGCCGGCTCATCCGCCGAA
>JACCDV010746738.1_pt1 | contig 50882 bp, 49 predicted proteins | sample 7446131 | NCBI WGS metagenome assembly JACCDV01 (sample SAMN15323448, study PRJNA562643) | freshwater metagenome | isolation source: river surface water | place: USA:Blue River Watershed | collected 2017-08-17
CATCCTTGAAACAGGAGTTCGATTCTCCTATGGGCTGCCAATTTTTTGGCCCATTCGTCTAGTGGTTAGGACGCAAGGTTTTCATCCTTGAAACAGGAGTTCGATTCTCCTATGGGCTGCATTTTTTTAACGAGATTAATTATATAACAGCTATGGCAAACCATAAATCATCCATCAAGCGCATTCGTTCAAATGAGTCTAAGCGCGTATTGAACAAATACCAGCACAAAACTACTCGTAATGCGATGCGTAAATTGCGTGCTACCAAAGACCGCAAAGAAGCAGAAGGTTTATTTCCTGCTGTTGTCGCAATGCTTGACAAACTAGCAAAACGCAATATCATTCACAAAAACAAAGCGGCTAACCTTAAATCAGGTTTGCAATTGCGTATCAACGCACTATAAGCATTGTTTTTATACAAATGTTGAAGGGCTATCTCTATGGGGTAGCCCTTATTTTTTTTCTTAAGTTTGTTCTATGAAAAATTGGCTGACCCTATTCCTATTTGTATTGTTCGGTAGCCATTTGTGGGCGCAGCAGTTAGCTCCACAAGACACCATCAAGGCCACAGACCGCACCTTTGGTGATCTTCGGTCCTTGACGCAGCAGATGAATGGCTTTGGCGCCACATTTTTTATCAATCCCTCCAGTTCAATCTTCGATCCAATCGCTTTATATTCACCAGGATTCGCTTCTATGGTTGACCAACAAGCGTATAAAAAGCCTCTTCAGTTTAGTGCGCTGCCTCATTTGGGTTTTGCCTACGGTTTTGGTGCGCAGGGCTCACAGCGTTTGCGCCTAGATGTAGAGCAATCGTTTGCCAAGCGCGTTTTGCTGAATGTACGCTACGATCGCTGGCAGCGTGTTGGTTTTATTCGTTCAGACGATTTGCGCTATAGTCAATTGCAAATCAACTTGCATCAGGCGGGGCAACGTCATGAATTGCTGGCTCAGTTTGGAAATGTTAGCGATGATCGGCAATGGGCTGGAGGCATACAAGACTACAATGCACTCGGCAGCATTTCCACTGATTTATTACCTGTTGTCAAAGAAACATCTCTCACCCAAAAAAATTCCTACAGCGCTCAGATCGATTTTCGTTATCGCTTACTTGGCGATTCCTTGCATGCTTTCAATTTAGCGAGTCAGCATCAATATCAACTTAATAAAAGACTTTACCAGGAGCAAGAACAATTATCCTTGTTTTATCCACAAACTTATTTTAGCCCGGATTCTTGTGCAGATCGTTTTGAGCAAAGTTACTTTGATAACCGTTTGGGCTTCAGCTTGAATCTGCCGGGTTTAAAAATGAGTTCTTTACTTGGCTTGCGTCAGCGCTCTTGGTCTGATATTGTAGCCAAGCACGATACACTGGAGCTCAACTGGTCTAATCACTTACTCATTCAGGGAGCAGCGCAGCGCTTCGCGCATCAAAACGAAATCAATTTTATTGGAGCTGCACAAGGTTGGCATGCAATGACCAATTATCAAGGGCAATATAAATTTTGGAAATTTAATGTTACTCATCGCATCTTTAATGAATGGCCTTTGCTCATGCAGCGTGTTTACCAAAGCAACCTAACCAATTATTTCTGGAGTAATCCGCAAAAACAATTCTTTCAGGAATTGAGTGCTGCCAGCGCTTTTGAAAACGCAGCAAAATCATTAATGGCCCAGCTTAAATTGAGCGTGTTCCAGTTCAAGAATGTCTATCGTTTTGATCCGCAGCTTGTGCAATGGACAACAACAGGCTTTGCCTCAGCGGGTCAGTTTGCTACCCTAGAAGCCAGCTTGAATTATTCTTTTGGCAAAGCTGCCCAGAACGCCTCTAACCAATCTTGGACACTCCGATCCGACTATAAATTTCTCGCTCAGCAAACTGCTTTTTTGCCAAAGAATAGGGCAGCACTTGCGTTGGCTTGGCAAGGCGGAGTATTTAAAGACAAGCGTTTGAAGTTGTTTTTAGAGGGTCAAATTAATTACGTATCCGCGAGCAGAGCAGTGGTGTATTTGCCATATATCGAAAGCCTAGACTGGACCTCTGTGCAAACAGGATTAAGTAATCAAGCCAATTTGAATGCGCAGTTGAATCTCGCGCTTGAAGTCAAGACCTTTCGCTTTTTTATAAACGTAGCCAACATCGGACATTTTTGGACAGCACCCCAAATTTCTATGGTAAATGGGTATACATTCCCAACAATGCAGGTGCGTTTAGGACTGACCTGGGATTTTTGGAATTAAGAAGAAGTAGGAGCTAATTAATGACCAAGTACTTCGGCCATTTTTGCGCCAATTTGTGCTGGTGAGTCAACTACGTGAATACCACACTCGCGCATGATGCGTTTTTTAGCCTCGGCGGTGTCGTCTGCGCCGCCAACAATAGCACCGGCATGCCCCATTGTGCGGCCTTTTGGTGCGGTTTCGCCAGCGATAAAGCCAACTACAGGCTTAGTGCCATTTTCTTTGATCCAGCGCGCAGCTATAGCTTCTAGGTTACCACCGATTTCGCCAATCATGACAATGCCTTCTGTTTCAGGATCGTTCATGAGTAATTCAACGGCTTCACGTGTAGTGGTGCCGATGATTGGGTCACCACCGATACCAATGGCTGTGGTGATGCCCATTCCTGCTTTGGCAACTTGATCTGCTGCTTCATAGGTGAGGGTTCCGGATTTGGATACAATACCGATTTTACCTTTTTTGAATACAAAACCTGGCATGATGCCAACTTTGGCTTCTCCAGCGGTGATTACACCTGGGCAGTTAGGACCAATGAGTCTGGTGTTGAAGGCTTTGATGTATTCTTTGGCCTTCACCATGTCATTTACTGGAATTCCTTCGGTGATGCAAACAATCACTTTGATACCTGCTTCTGCAGCTTCCATGATGGCATCTGCAGCGAAGGCAGGTGGAACAAAAATGATAGAGGTATCGGCATTAGTTTGAGCAACTGCATCTGCAACGGTATTGAATACCGGACGATCGAGGTGTGAAGACCCGCCTTTTCCTGGCGTGACACCACCAACCACATTTGTACCAAATTCAATCATTTGGGTGGCGTGAAAGGTGCCTTCGCTACCTGTAAATCCTTGAACAATTACTCTGGAGTTTTTATTTACCAATACACTCATAATATCACTTTTTTTTGCGAGTCAAATTTAAACAATTATTTGGCATCAATGACCTTCATTTTAAAATAGAGGATTTTATCTTTTCCGATGCGATCCGTACCGGCTTGACCATAGGCAAGTTGCGGTGGTACAATGCAGCGCAAATAACTGCCTACAGGTATGCCGTAAAGCGCTTCTTGCCAGCCTTTGATGAGTCCATTAAGTGGTAAGCCTATGGCTTGATCGTGTACCTCGATGATTTTTCCGGAAAGTAATTTGAGCGAATAACTGACCCAAATGCTGTCTTGAAGTTGGATGAGTCTTCCAGAACCTAAAGTGTCGATTTTAAGATAAAGGCCGCTACCTGTGGGTTTGAGCTTTAACTGATGCTTTGCGTTATATTGTTTGATTTTGGAATCAAAAGCATCGAGTTCTGCTTGTTTGTAGCTACATGAAGTCAGCAAGGCGCTGATGCTCATTAGTAAAAGGAGGCGCTTCATATTTTCTCTAGTACCGCTAAATAGTTATCGTCGATGGTATAGGCGCGTCTACATTTGAAACCGCAGTCGGTAGCATGCTGATGTAGGGTGTCGTAGTCGACGTAAAGCCATTCGAATTCAGGGCCACTAATTTTTTTGTATTGCATTTGAAATTTGAAATTGCCGTAGTAGGCCGAATTGAGATCGAGCCAATAGCCACCATCTTCGTCTTCATAGAGGTACTTCACATCTGTGGAGTCGGCAATAAAGCGCCCTCCAGGCAACAATAAATCGTGAACTTTTTGAAGAAATACAGGAAGCTGAGCGAGGTTTTTTGCCAAGCCCATACCGTTCATTAAGGATAAAATGGTGTCGTATTGTGTGCTGTTGTCAAGTGCGTAAAAATCTTTTTGGCTCGCATTGATCCCATTTTGTTGCATATAGGCAACTGCCCCAGGTGAAAGATCAATGGCTTTTACCTTATGACCGCGGTCTTGGAGGGCGAGCGCATGAACGCCGGCGCCAGCACCGATATCGAGTACAGCACCCTTGCACAGGTCAAGTGCGCTGAGTTCGAGCTCGGGCATGTCGTCTTCTTTTCTGAAAAGGACTTCGATAGGAATGATGTCGTCGTCGCAGAGATCTGAACTGACAATGATATCAAAAGGTTTTTTGGTTTTGGCGTAATCTAGGATGGCCTGACCGATTGGGTCGCCATTGTTTTCGGAGAGCTTAGTATTCATATTCGCTGTAATCGTTGAGGTCGTCGTCGGAGTAGTCGTCGTCGAAGTCTTGGAAGCCAAATTCGTCTTCGTCTTCGTCTGTTTCTGCAATTTGATTTTCAGGACCAAATAAATTTTCGTCGAGCATTGATTTGGTGCTTTCTTGAGGTGCGGTACCGATGGCTAATGCCATGATTGGGGTCTCGGGCGCTTCTTTTTCGTAGGCAATTAATTCGATCAAGAAAATCCACATCCGCATGAAATCATAGACCAAGATAAAGCGTTGATCAGGTTCGGTTAAGAAATCTTGAATGATGGCTTGTTTCATGACAGATGCCGGTTCGTCGACGGCGTCGTCGTCGTAGGACATGTCTAGGAGCGAGAGCTCATGGCCTTTGTCCCAGCTGTCGTTGGAGACATAAAAGCTAGCCATTTGGTCGCCGTTGAAACCAAATGAAGACATGATAGCGTGGTAAAATGTCTCGAAATCAGCCTCGTTGGAGATAATGATATCACGAAAGACTTCTTCGTTTTTGTCGCTGTCTAGTAGTACGCGAAATTTTAAGCCGGGCATGTTTCTGGATTTACGATAAAGATAACGATTATTCAGCCAGAGGCGGTAATTGCGAAGCTTTTAAACCGAGTTCTGAACCAAAACGCAGCATTTCGGCATAAGCTTCTTGAAAATCATTGGCAATATGCCCTTCTAAAATGGCGTCTTTGATGTGTGTTTTAATAGTGCCAATTTCTGCACAAGGACCAATTTCAAAGGTTTCCATAATGAGCTGACCCGAAACGGGTGGCTGAAAATTGCGCACGCGGTCTTTCTCTTCTACGAGCTTCAGTTTTTCGGCAACAAGCTCAAAGTTTTGCTTATAACGCTTGACTTTGAACTCATTTTTACTCGTGATATCGGCATTGCATAAAAGCATGAGGTCATCGATGTCGTCGCCTGCTTCGTGCAAAAGGCGTCTGATTGCTGCATCTGTTACCGATCCTTTGACCAACGCAATTGGCCTGAGGTGCAATCTGACCAATTTCTGAACATATTTCATTTGATGGTCTAGGGGCAAGCGCAGTCTTTTAAACAAACGAGGCACCATTTTGGCGCCCAATTCTTCGTGGCCGTGGAAGGTCCAGCCGATTTGTGGGTCGAAACGTTTGGTAGGTGCTTTTGCAATATCGTGTAAAATTGCGGCCCAGCGCAACCAAAGGTTGTTGCTGTTCAACGCTAAGTTATCGAGTACTTCAAGGGTGTGCAGGAAGTTGTCTTTATGGGCTTTTCCGTCGCGGGTTTCTATACCCATTAGTGCTGTGAGTTCCTCAAAGAATTGATTGAGGAGTCCTGTGGCTTGCATGAGTTTGAAGCCACGAGAAGGTTGTGTGGTCAGTATGATTTTATTGAGTTCATCTGTGATGCGCTCTTGTGACAAAATCTGAAGGCGGTCTGCATTGGCTTTGATGGCCTGCAAGCAAGCACCAGTGATCTGAAAATCAAAACGCGTGGCAAAGCGAATAGCCCTCAGCATTCTGAGTGGGTCATCGCTGAAGGTAATGTGCGGGTCTAGGGGTGTTCGAATGATACCAGCCTCGAGGTCTGCTTGCCCATTGAAGGGATCTATAAGTTGCCCGAGCGTTTCGGCTCGCAAACTAATGGCCATGGAGTTGATGGTGAAATCGCGGCGGTTTTGGTCGTCTTGGAGCGTTCCTGCTGAGGTACTCGGTTTGCGAGATTCAGGTGAATAAGATTCTTTTCTTGCACCAACAAATTCAATGTCGAGGTCTTTGTATTTGAAGTGAGCAGTTCCGAAATTCTTGAAAATACTAACTTTCTTTACCTTGAGGATATCGGCAACAGCACGGGCTAGGGCAGGGCCATCGCCGAGTACTAAAATATCGATGTCTTTGCTAGGGCGCTCCATAATAAGGTCTCGGACCCAGCCGCCAATCACAAAAACTTCGAGTTGTTGCGCAGTTGCGTACTGAGAGATGACCTTAAAAACGGGGTGCTTGAGATTGCTAGCGTAAGAAACATCCATGGGGCGCAAAGTTAAGCGTAATCGCTGAAATTTTGCCCTTATGGGTTTAGAAATCGTCGTCGTCGTCGTCGTCGTCAAAGAAATCGTCGTCGTCTGGCTTTTTGTAGTTGAGGAGTTCGTCGTCTAGCTCATCGTCGTCGTCGTCAAAAAACCTAGGATTTTTGCCACTTTTCTTGTAGGCATCCATTTTTGGTTTTTTGTTGCGGTTGTCGTCTTCGATTTTGCGCTCTTTTTCTTTGGTTTTCTTGCGCGGCTCTGTTTTGGGAAGAATAAAACCCGACGAAGGAGTGCTGTCTTCGCTGTCGTTGAAACGCGGTTCTGTTCTTGGAGTTGTAGACTCGCTATTTCTGACAGGTGCGTTGTTATCGCGTGGGGTGAAGGGCCTAGGGGTGCTTCGGTTGTCTGAGCGCTGTTCGGCTTCTTTGACAGCTAGCGCGCGACCGTTGATGACGTAACCATCTAGTGCTTGAATGGCGCGTTGAGCTTCTTGACTATCTGCCATTTCGACGAAGGCAAAGCCTCTGGGTTTCCCAGTTTCGCGGTCTGTAGCAACGGTAGCTTTGAGCACTGTTCCGTAGGCTTCAAAAAGTTGGCGCAACTCCTGATTGCTGACACCAAAATCAAGTTTTGCAACAAAAATACTTGTCATAATAAGATTTAAACAACACAGATTTAGGTAAATACTAATCTTCTTGCTCCGAAATTAGAATAAAATTCAAAAATCCACCTACTTTTTGAAAAAAAATATTCGCATCAACTCCGTGATACTACCTAAGGAGGCATGCTAGAAAAGAATTATATTTGTATCATGCGTTTAGTCCGTCAAATACCACACGATCATTTTTTAATTTCGCTGCATCAATACAACGATAATTATTTGCTCAGTATCACCCTCGACGACTACCAACAACAATTCAAAGTTCCAGTTTCAAGTATCACTAGTTTAGACCAACTCGAACAAGAATTGACCCCCGCATTTTACTCAGCTTGCCTCCAAGATTTCATCCGAATGCGCGAGCGCTGGCTTCAACTAATCAAACCACTTCAAAATGATTAAATTCTTCACTTCTTTCACAATTGTTGCTGCGCTAGCGGTCTCTTGTTCATCTCCAGCGCCTGTCAAAAAAGACACAACACCTAAAGTACCAACCACGCGCCTAGATGGCCTTAAGATTGCTTATTATTCAAATGATAGCATCAAGAAGTATTTTGATTATTTCAAAAGAGAAGAAGCAGCAGCAGAAAAGAACCAAAAACGCTTCGAAAAAGAACTTCAAAAACGCAACAAAGCTTATGAAGACTACATCATTAAAAAGGATCAAGAAGCCAGATCTGGTCTGTTGTCTCAAAACGAAATTGCCATGGTTCAGCAAAAGGCACAGCAAATGCAAAATGAATTAATGCAATACCAACAAACTGAAGGCGCGCGCATCGAGAAAGAAACCCTAAAATCTTTGGAGGCCATCAACAAAAAAGTAGAGCTGTGGGGCAAAAAGTACAGTGAAAAACACAACATCGATTTACTGCTCATCCAAGGTCAAGGTGGCCAGATCAATTACATCAACAAAGAAATGGATGTCACTAAAGAATTCATCAATTTCTTGAATGAAAACCAAACGAAAATCGAAAAAGACCTCTAGACCCAATGCGTCCTAATCCAGCACTCCAAAACGAAAACGTCGCCGAATACCTGCTTTATATCTATCAAATAGAAGCGCTGCTTCGCACGCTTGATCTCGATATCAATCGCATTGAAAACGAATTGCTCGCCCCTGCTTTTACCAATTCAGAGCAACTCCAACATCAATTATCTTGGTACCGTGCCATCAGTTCAGAAATGCAGCAACGGGGGCTTCAAAAAGAGGGGCACCTCGAACAAGTTGAGGAAATCCTCATGGAGTTGATTTACTTGCACAACACCATCCTAACCATCTTAAATGATGAAAAGTATAAAGGTTTGTGCGAGCATGCGCACGAGGCACTACAAGCTTTCAAAACCAAATCAAATATGGCCAACCGACACGACGTCGAAGTGTTGTTCCATGCCATGTTTATGAAGTTGCAGCTTAAAATGAAAAAGCAAGAGATCAGCCCAGAGACAGAAGCGGCATTTGATTTATTTCGCATTCAACTAGCTTACTTATCCCAACAATACAAGCGCATGAAAGCTGGTGAACTCAACTTTGTCCAGAACTAAAAATTCAATTTGATTTTTGAGGAAAGCAATTCATTTGAGTCAAACGCTGTTGCTCCGTATCAATTTCATAGACCAAATGAACATCTCCATTGCTCAAAATAAGGCAATTTGCCTGAAGCATTTTTTGGTAGCTGGAAATTTGCATAAAAACCTCATGGCTTAGCTTGATTTGAGGTGCTTTACATTCTACTAGAATGTCTGCTTCAAACTGGTCGTTATATACAACGATATCCCAACGCCGCGTAAAACCATCATATTGAATTTGCTTTTCTACAGCAATTTTTTCCAAAGGAAATCCTTGGTGAAAGTGTAAAAGTGCAATGAGATGTTGCCTGACCCATTCTTCGGGTGTCAGGATGATTTGTTTTTTGCGCACCAAACAATTGACATAAATGCGTCCGGCACTGCTGCTTAATTTCAAGGGTGCAGGTGGTAAATTTAAGGGACGCAATAAAGACATTAGATGCCCGGTAAAATAAGGTGGATATCCTTGTATTTAAGGTCAAAGACTTTACCGAGTACTTCGTTGGTCAGAATACCCCGAAACATATACACGCCATTTCTAAATCCAGGATGAGTTCGGATCAGTTCAGGAACTCCACCGCGTTCGCCCATTTCCAGCAAAAGTGGAGAGAGCGTATTGGAGAGTGCAAATGATGCTGTGCGCGATACCCTTGATGCGATGTTAGGTACGCAATAATGCGTGACGCCATGTGCTAAAAATGTAGGTTCGCTATGGTTGGTAATGCGAGAGGTTTCAAAACACCCACCCTGATCAATACTGACGTCTATAACGACAGATCCTGGTTTCATTTGCGAGATCATGTCTTCGGTAACCACACAAGGAGTGCGTCCGATCGTGGAGCGCAAGGCGCCGATCACTACATCGGCTCTTCTGACGGCTTTGGCCAAAACTTTAGGTTGTAGTACGGAAGTAAATACCCTTTGGCCGAGGTCGTTTTGGAGTCTTCTGAGACGCGAAAGCGAATTGTCGAAAATTTTAACGGAGGCACCCAAGCCGATAGCAGCTCTTGTTGCGAATTCGCCTACTGTACCTGCACCAAGCACAACTATTTCGGTCGGTTGAACGCCGGCAATACCGCCGAGCATGAGGCCTTTTCCTTCCGAAAAAGAAGAGAGGAGTTCGCCGGCTACCAAAATTGAGGTGGTGCCGGCAATTTCACTCATGGTGCGGACAATGGAGAAAACACCTTCTTCGTCTCGGATGTAATCCCAGGCGATGGCGGTGATTTTTTTGGCGCTGAGTTGTTTTAGAATTTCTTTGGGTTGGGTGGCAAGTTGAAGCGCAGAAATGAAGGTCTGATTACCCGGCATCAATTCGATTTCTTCTTCTGAGGGCGGCGCTACTTTCAGGATGATGTCTGACTGATAAACGCTTTTGCGGTCATAAATGATCTGAGCACCTGCCTCGCTGTATTCGTTGTCTGTAAAATGAGCACCTTCGCCTGCATTGCTTTCTAAAAGCACCTGATGCCCGTTGGCAACTAGCAAACTGACAGCCTCAGGCACCAATGCAACTCTTCTTTCTTGAAAAGAGGTTTCTTTTGGAATGCCAATTAACAAGTTGCCTTTTTTACGACGCACTTCAAGTAATTCCTCTTTTGGTAATAAGGCTCCTTGTTGGATTAGGGTTTTCAGCAAATGCGGATCAGTGGTCATAGTGCAGTGAGATTTCTCGACGGTGGTCAGATTCTATACGAATATACAGTCTATAGCGTGGTTTTGGAAGAATTGACTCAATTTTTTCTGGCCACTCTACAAAAAAATAAGCTGCTTCGTCAAAAAGTTCTTCGAGACCAAGATTGACAAGTTCTTGCTCGTTTTCAATGCGATAGCAATCTAGGTGGTAGATTGGTCCTTTTTTTGGCGCATCGTAGGCTTGTACAATAGCGAATGTTGGGGAGCCTTCGAAATGTGGAATTTGGGCAGCATTTAGCAAGTGCTGAACCAATGTCGTTTTTCCGCTTCCCATCTCTGCCTCTAACGCTACAAATGCAGGCTCGGGAAGAAGGGTCCAGATTTCTGCTGCAATAGCGGAAAGTTCTGACAAATGAACGTTGGGCCAAGCGTTAATTAGATCAGTGGCCATGATATGGAATAACTTGATGATCAGCCCACTGTAAAAGTTCTAGCTGTTCTGAATCAAAACGCGCAAAGGTGTAGTACTGAAGCCAATCACCGGTATTTACATACCGTGTTTGTGCATGTTGCAAATAAAGCGGTAAGTGGCGGTGTCCAAAGAGATAGTAGTCATGGTGCTGTTGGCTCTCTCTTTCCTTTACATACTGAAAAAGCCACTCTGCTTCTGGTCCGTTGTATTGGGCGTCTTTGGCTCCGCCATTTGCTCGGCTACGTTTGGATAAAAAACTTGCCAAACCGATGCCAAAGTTGGGGTGTAATCTAGCAAATAACCATTGGCAGATGCCGCTCCTGAAAAAACGCTTGAGTAATTTGTAATTGTAATCGCCCGGGCCAAGGCCATCGCCATGGTGCAAGTAAAAAACCTTGCCACTCTCTTCAAAAACATGGGCGTCGCTATGAATGGTAAGCCCTAGTTCTTTTTCAAAGTAATCGAAAACCCACATGTCGTGGTTGCCTTTAAAAAAATGTATGTCGATACCGGCATCAGTGAGTTCAGCTAATTTACCGAGTAAACGCGTGTAGCCTTTGGGCACGACTGTTTTGTATTCGAACCAAAAATCAAAGACATCGCCTAAAAGGTATATTGCCTTGGCAGTAGGTCGGATGTAGTCTAGCCAAGCAATAAATGCGCGCTCTCTGGCTTCACTTTTTGCAGCATTGGGCGCCCCTAAGTGTAAATCTGAGGCAAAATAGAGGTATTTCTTTTGGTCAGACATTAAAATCCAAAGATTTGCTGGAGTGTTTGCTCGAGAGCAGCCCCTCTTAAATTGGTAGCAATCACGCGACCCTCTTTATCGAGTAGAACGGTGAAAGGAATGGATTGTACGCCGTAGAGCTGAGCCACTTTGCTTTTCCAGCCACCAAGATCGCTGACATGATTGGGCCATACCAATTGGTCAGCGGCAATTGCAGCAAGCCATTTGTCTTTGTTGGAGTCTAATGAAACGCTCATGACCGTAAAGCCGGCATCTTTGTATTTTTGGTAGTTCTTGACAACGTTGGGGTTTTCTGCTCGGCAAGGACCACACCAAGATGCCCAAAAATCAAGTAAGACAACCTGACCTTGAAGGTCCGAGAGCTTCATTTTCTTTTTGCCGTCAGTGCGCAATTCTTCAAAGTCGGGGACGGCTTTGCCTTTGGCAAATGGATTGGCGGCGTCTCGAGCTTGCTTGACGTTGAGGTAATTCTGATACAAATTTTGTACGATTGCGCTCTGACTGAAACTTTGATAGAGCGGAACGATGAGTTTTTCGTAGGAGGCAAAATCTTGCTCAATTTGAATGCTGCTCAAGGGTAAAATAAGTGCTGCTGAACTGGCATACATCCCGACATAACTCTGAAGTGCCGTCTGAAACTTACTGTATTCTTGCGTCATGTAATTATTGATCTCGGCCTCTTTACTTTGGTCAGCTTTGATGGCGGCTAGTGCTGAATCGGCTTTGTTTCGCCAATTTGAGTTGAGAACAACATATTCGTGCATTTGGCGCGATTCTTCTGAATTGACAAAGTTACAGTACTGCAAAAGATTGCGGCCATCGCCAAAAATTTGAATGTGCGAGCTGTCTCGGATGACGAGATTGAGGTTGTTTTGACCGATGCGCAAGATGTAATAATCGGGCCCAGCTAACGTTCCTTTTAATTCGAATTTTCCGTCGGATTTAATTGGACTTGCGTAGTAGTTTTTGAATGTGGCCCCGAATTGTTGGGCAATGTAGGCTGAATCGGCACCGCTCGAAAAAATTTGTCCGCTGATGCGAAAAGCCTGCCCTTGGCTGAAACATAGCACGGGTATAAGAAAGAGGAGGGTGCTTAAAAGTTTCATGTTACTTGAATATTTGTGCTAGTTTGTCTTGCAGTTTTTGACCTCGCAGATTGGTTCCTATGATTTTTCCATCGGGATTGATCAGAACGGTGTATGGAATGCCATCGAATTGATAGAGCTGTGGGAGCTCTGATTTCCAGCCTTTTAGATCGCTGACGTGGTCTGTCCAGGTCATGCCCCAGGTTTTGATGGCTTCCTGCCATTTAGTTTTGTCTTCGTCTAGGGAAACGCTAAAGACGGTAAAGCCCTTGTTTTTGTATTTGTTATAGGCGGCAATTACATTTGGCATTTCATTTTTACAAGGCCCACACCATGAAGCCCAGAAATCAATGAGCACATATTTGCCTTTGAGGGCACTTAATTGGTGTGCTTTACCACTTGGGTCTGGCAGACTGATTTCCGGTGCAGACATGCTGCCGTTGGTCATTTGGGTATAGGCAAAAAAGGCATCTTCAATTTGGGCGTACTGCGCTTGCATGTTTTCGCTTGCCGCTTGCCCTGGATAACGCTGCGCATAGGCCTGACTCAGTTTTTCTAAAGTGTTGAGATGCTTGGCGTTCCAATCTTCAAAACCGGTAGTAGGAAGCAAGTTCATGCTGAGCATGATATTCAAAGGGCTGCTCAAATCTTGCTCAATTGCATTGACACAAAATGCTTCGTACGCAGATTTCGCCTCAGAGTAGGCTTTACTAATTGCATCTTGATCTAGCTTTTGCGGATTTTGTTGCAGTTCGTTTTGCTTTGTTTCAAAGGTTTTGGTAGCCAACATGAGTTTGGCATAGTTGGAGGCCCATTTAACACCCTTGATTCCCGGCTTATATCCAAAACCTTCGAGTTGACACTGCAGGGTTAGTTTGTCGTTGGGTTGTAGTGGTAGCCAGAGTGTGCTGCCATTTAAATCTGAAACGCGAAGGTTATAAATGCCTAAGCCGGGAACGTTGGCGGGCAATTCAAAAGTGCCGTCGTCGTTGATTTCTGTTTGTGCTACGGAAATGACCCCACGATCGCTAGGTGCTTCTAGAAACAGCTGCAGCCCTCCGGCGCCCTCTATTTGGCCGCTGATCAAGAGGTTCTCTTCGAGCCCGTTTTTTTCTAGCTCAGACCGATTGAAATACCAAAAAGCAATACCTCCAACTATGACAAGAAGAAGAATCCAAAATAATTTTTTATTCGACTTCAATAAGTTCATTAGCTATCGAGTTTTTGTCTGAGTATGCCATTCGCAGCTTTCGGGTCTGCTTTTCCGCCGGAAACTTTCATGAGTTGACCCATAAAGAAACCGATGAGTTGTTTTTCTCCATTTCGGTATCGCTCAACTTCTGACGGGTTTTGAGCGATGACCTCTGCGATGAAGCCTTCAATGACGTTGCTGTCTGAGCTTTGGATAAGGTTGAGTCTTTCGGCAATTTGTAGTGGTGTTTCTTGGCTTTCAAATAGTGCAGGAAACAAGCGCTGTGCTGCAATTGAATTAGATATTTTTCCTTGGTCGATGAGCTCAATGAGGGCTGCAATACGCGCTGGTTCAATCGGAAACTTAGAGATATCTACGCCTTGTTCGTTGAGGTAAGACTTGATTTCGCCCATGAGCCAGTTGGCTGCTGCTTTGTAGTTTTTTGTGGCTGCAATTAATGCTTCGTAATAGAGCGCAAGGCCTTTTTGATCGGTGATATTATAGGCATCGTAGTCGCTAAGACCATAGGTTTTGGTATAGCGTTCAAATAGCGCGTTAGGTAGCGCAGGCATTTCATCGGAAATGGCCGCTATTTGTTCTTTGCTTACCGTGATTGGCGGTAGGTCTGGTTCTGGAAAATAGCGGTAGTCATTGGCGGCCTCTTTGGTTCGCATAGAAAGCGTGATGCCTTTTAACGCGTCGAAAGCGCGCGTTTCTTGGGTGAGGGGCTCTCCGCTTTCGAGTGCTTCTATCTGACGCGTGATTTCGAATTCAATAGCGCGTTGCACGTTGCGAATAGAGTTCATGTTTTTGACCTCAACTTTAGTTCCGAATTCGGAAGCTCCCTTCAGACGCACTGATACATTGGCATCACAGCGCATAGAGCCTTCTTCCATATTGCCATCGCAGATATCTAGGTAGCGCAATAATTTGCGCACTTCGGTGAGGTAGTTGTAGGCTTCTGAAGAGGAACGGAGGTCTGGTTCTGAAACGATTTCGAGAAGAGGAGTTCCGGCGCGGTTGAGGTCCACGAGGGTGTCGTAGACATCGACGTCGTGAATGCTTTTGCCCGCATCTTCTTCCATGTGAATACGGGTCAGGCCGATTGCCTTTTGGCCGCCGTCTTCGGTGCGGATAAGAATTTGACCACCCGTGCAAATGGGGGTGGTGTCTTGGGTAATTTGATAACCTTTCGGAAGATCGGGGTAAAAGTAGTTCTTGCGGGCAAAGTGCTGTTGTGGAGCTATGTTGCAACCACAAGCAAGCCCGAGTCTGATCGCGAAATCAATGGTTTTGCGGTTCATGACGGGTAAAGTACCAGGGTGCCCAAGCGTAATGGCGCTAATGTTGGTGTTGGGTGCTGATCCGTATGAATTGAGGTCTGAAGAATAGGCCTTGGTTTGCGTGAGCAATTGCGCATGGACTTCGAGTCCAATGACGACCTCATAACGATCTCTGAGCGTTTGTTCCATAAGGGCTAATTTTATATGCTAGAAATCAGTTCTTTCATGATTTGCGTCATTTTTGGCTCTTGTCGGCTAGCAACTTCAATGACGTCTTGTACACTTACTTTTTTGATTTTTCCTGGTACGCCTAGATCGGTGATGATAGAAATGGCAAAGCAAGGAATACTCATGTGACGTGCAACAATCACTTCTGGAACGGTAGACATCCCTACGGCGTCGGCGCCAATGGTACGCACATATTTGTATTCAGAAGGAGTTTCTAATGTAGGGCCAGTAAGGCCGGCGTAGCAACCAATTGAAACGCGAATGCCTAGGCTTTTAGCGATATTGGCGGCTTTGTCGATCATTTCTTGATCGTAAGGGTCGCTCATGTCGGGGAAACGAGGCCCTAGCTCGTCGATGTTTTTGCCGATGAGTGGGTTCCCCGGAAATAAATTAATGTGGTCGTTCATGATCATGATTTCACCTACCTCGAAGTCTGGGTTGACACCGCCAGAAGCGTTGCTCACAAATAGGCGCTCAATGCCGAGTAGTTTCATGACGCGAACAGGGAAAGTGACTTGTTGCAACGAGTAGCCTTCATAGTAATGAAAACGACCTTGCATGGCAACAACTTGCTTGCCGCCGATGCGTCCAAAAATCAGTTTGCCCGAATGACTTTCTACTGTAGAAACTGGAAAGTGCGGTATGTCTTGGTAATTGATTTCGTCGATGATTTCGATTTCTTTGACCAAGCCACCTAGACCAGTTCCTAAGATGATACCAATAGTTGGTTGAACTTTTGTTTTACTTTGGATGAAAGCAGTGCTTTCTTTAATTTGAGACAACATAAGCGCTGATAAATTGATTAAATGCATGTTGATCCAACCACTCGAGCTCGAAAGTCAATAAAAACCAAGGGTATTTTTGTTGGTCTTCGGGGCTTAATAAAGCTTGGATTTTTACCCAATCTTTAGCGGTTGTCACAATTGCTGAATTTGCAGTTGCAAAGGTATCAAAAAATTGCTGAATTTCTTCTTTATCGGCGCTTGTATAATTGTGGTGATCTGGATAGCTTTTATGTTGGATCTGAACTAATGGTTCAAAGGCATCTTTAAGGTGTTCCGGCTTGGCTATAGCGCTTACAATCAGCACGCTGTCTATTTTTTCGACGTTCTTAGTAAGCGAGGTAAGCGGTTGGTACCGATAGCGAGAAAAAAAGACCGGAATAGACCACTTTTCGTAGCGCTTGGCATAAACCTTAGGATCAAATGAATCAAAACTCGGAGACTTCGTTACGATCAGTGCATCTGCGCGATTGAGGCCACTCATGTGCTCGCGCAGCGAGCCAGCAGGCAGTAGCCAATCTTGATCAATAGGGTTTGAGTAGGTGCTCAAAACTAGATTTAAACCCGCCTCTACCCACCGGTGTTGAAATGCGTCGTCAAGTAGAATTAGTGCATTTGGGTTCAGTTGCTTGAGGCGTTCCACCCCAATGACACGCTTCTCGCAGACGGCAAACTGAGCACTGTTTTTGTAAGTTTCAAATAGCATGCAAGATTCGTCTCCGACTTGATTTGGTGTGGAATTTTCATCGAGTAAGATAAAGCCAGTTGTTTTTCTGCCGTAGCCTCGACTCAAAACTTGTAATGGAAATTGAGGACTGAGTAGCTCAATTAAGTAAGCCACATGTGGTGATTTTCCGGTACCGCCAACGGCAAGATTCCCGACGCAAATTGATTTGCCTTGTATGGGCTTTGACTTGAAAAAGCGAAGGTCAAAACAGCGGTTGCGCAACCAAACTACTGCGCCATAGAACAGTGCAAATGGAGAAAGCGCTAGTTTGCGCATTTTACTGAACGTGATAATCTGAATATTCTTGTTCGTCTGCGTAGTAGTAAATGCGAACCATTGCGGTGTCGTTCAAAAAGTCGATTTTACCGACTTCTACGCGGTTTATGGTAAGCCCAGTGCGTTTTTCTAAGTCTGCTTTTAACAAGTCGTGGTTTTCTGGTTTGATGAGGTCAATGCGCTCGTAGTTGATGGTTTTGCGCGTTTCGTGCTTCATGAGCCAAATGTTCTCGAGAATATAGGTGAGCAAAACAACGGACACATTAATAACACCTACCTCAGAAACGCTAAGTTCGTTCGACGCTAATGCATTCACAACGCTGATTCCGATGACCATGAAAAGATAGGTCATCTCCTTGATTTCGATGGCGTCAGTACGGTAGCGAATGATGCCAAAAATGGCAAAAAGCCCAAGCCCCATTCCGGTGTCGATGTCCATTTGCATGAGGCCAAAGCACAAGAAGAAGGTGATCGTTCCAATTAAGTAATAGGTAAAGAGGTAGTCTTTGCGACGCGTTTTGGTATAATACAACACGCGAATCAAGATCGTTAAAAAGAATAAATTGATACCAAAACGCAACAGTAAGCCATAAAAGTCTTCGCTAAACCATGTGATCGTATTAGGCGATATCGCTTTTTTGAGAGGTAATAAAAAGAATAAGTCAGTTAGCATGGTTGATTTTATTTAAAAATAAGAGCTTCTTTTTGAAGCGATTAAACTTGAGCACTTCTTCTCCGTAGATTTCTACACTACCGATGCAATATTTAGAGAGTCGGTAGGGCCTGATGTGTTCTTTTTTCATAAGTCTGTAGAAAGGCGAATTTCTATCCAGATTTTCTTGTTTGAGTTCGGCAATGACCAGCTGTTGAAAATCTCTTTTGACCTCGCCCATATGAAAACTGATATTGAAGTCTAGGGTGAGGCGTTCTTTGCTGGTTTTTGAAACGAGGGTAATGCGCTGAAAAGCATTCCACATGGTAGGCACCAATTGGGTGTCTTCGTTGAGTTGTCGGCGCAGAAAATCGCGTTCTTTTTCGTCCTGAAGCTCGTTGAAATCATTGGTAAGGATGCGTCTTTTGTCTGTACGCCCTTTGATCTTATGCTTGATCTCTAGAAAGTGAATATTTGATTCAACGTATTTGCGAATTCTGACTTTAAAGCGGTCAGTTCTGCCGTTGTGGTGGTCTCTGAAAAATGAAAAAGAGGCGTCGTCAAAGTACAGGCTTTCGTAATGGGGCAACATGGTGCCTTCTACTTTGAGTGCGCGGTAATCTGCTGCCAAAATAGGTAGAAAGCGAAGAAGTTCGTCTTGGCGAAAAGCAAATTTGGTATCGATGCGATTCATGAGGTTGACATCGGCCATTTCGCGGAGGTCAATTGGGTCAAATTGCTCGATTTCTGTTTTAATATTGCTCATCTATGTTTTTCAAAAATAACAATTTCTTAGCTGTTTGCTTACATTTGCTTTATGAAGTACAAAATTCTCATACTTGGCTCTGGTGAACTCGGAAAAGAGTTTGTCATTGCTGCCAAACGCTATGGGCAGTTTGTTGTTGCCGTGGATAGTTACCCCGGAGCCCCTGCCATGCAAGTTGCCGATGCGTTTGAGGTCATCGATATGTTAGACGCAAACGCGCTCGATAAGGTTGTAAAGAAGCATCAGCCGGATATCATTGTTCCGGAAATAGAAGCCATTCGCACCGAACAATTCTATCAATACGAGGCGCAAGGAATTCGCGTGGTCCCGAGTGCGAAAGCAGCTAATTTTACCATGAACCGAAAGGCCATTCGAGATTTAGCCGCCCAAGAGGTAGGGGTGAGAACAGCTCCTTATCGCTATGCCACGAGCCTTGAAGAACTCAAAGCAGGTGTCGCATTTTGCGGATTGCCATGCGTAGTCAAGCCATTGATGTCGAGTTCTGGGAAAGGACAATCCGTCATTAAAACAGAGGCCGACATCGAGAATGCTTGGCGCTACGCCATGGAAGGATCCAGAGGTGACCTCAAGGAAGTCATTGTTGAGGGCTTCATTGATTTTGATTACGAGATCACGCTACTTACCGTTACACAGCAAAACGGACCAACTTTATTTTGTGCGCCAATTGGGCATCGCCAAGAAAGAGGCGACTACCAGGAAAGTTGGCAACCTATGCCCATGAATGCAGAACACTTGACAGAAGCGCAAGACATGGCTGCCCGTGTAACTGCAGCGCTTGGTGGCGCAGGAATTTGGGGGGTTGAGTTTTTTATCACCTCTGAAGGCGCCTACTTCTCCGAGCTTTCTCCACGCCCACACGATACAGGCATGGTAACGCTTGCTGGAACGCAAAATCTCAACGAGTTTGAATTGCATGCACGCGCAGTTTTGGGCTTGCCGATTTCAGAAATTTGTCAGCTTCAAAACGGCGCAAGCGCAGTTGTTTTGGCTACTCAAAATAGCGAGGCCGCACCAAAGTATCTTGGCCTAGACAAAGTACTCAATGATTCAAAAGCCGAAGTAAGAATTTTCGGCAAGCCAACCACAAGGCCTTATCGCCGCATGGCTGTAGCCTTAACGTTCGGGACAGAAAGCGTAGAAGAGCTTGTTATTAAAGCTAAAAACCATGCGTCGCATATTCAACTTGTTTACGATAACTAATGCGTTCAGCTGAATAATTGTAAATTGATAAAAACCAAATTAGACATGAAATCTATTTTCTTTCTGCTTTTCTTCTCCTTATTTGCGCTCAGCTCGAGGGCAATTGAACTGCGCTATCATCTTTCGATGCCGCAACCCAATTCTCATTATTTTGCCGTCAAGATCGATGTCGAAAAAAATGACCAAGCCAGCCAAGAATTCAAGCTGCCTGTCTGGACTCCAGGATCGTATTTGGTGCGCGAGTTCTCCAAAAACCTCAATCAAGTCAAGGCAATAGACAATCAGGGGAAGGCCCTGACTGTCAAAAAGAAAGCGAAGAACGCATGGGAAATCCAATGTGCCGGAGTAGAGTCTTACACGGTGTTCTATGAGGTCTATGCCTTTGAACTTTCTGTCAGAACACCATTTTTGGACAACACCCATGGGTTTGTGCCCGGTGCGGCCGTGTTCATGTACACCGAGAACACCCGCAATCAGCAAGGAGTGGTTAAGGTGTATCCACATTCTTCATTCAAGAAAGTAAGCACAGCGCTTGTTCCTGCCGATTTCAAGTCGGAGCCAGGTTGTCAAACTTTCGTTTTCAAAGATTACGATCAGTTAGTTGATTGCCCAATTGAAATTGGCAATCAGCAAGAATTTTCGTTTACCGCAGCTGGGGTGCGTCACCGAGTGGCCATGTACGGTGAGGCCAATTATAATGTATTGCAATTACAAAAAGACATGGCCAAAGTTGTAGAGGCCGCAACAGCCGTTTTCGGTAGCAATCCGAATAAAGATTATTTATTTATTGTGCACAACGTCACGGACGGTCAAGGTGGTCTCGAGCACATGAATTCTTGCGTGTTAAGTGTCAATAGGTGGTCTTATGAGGGGTCTGGATACGTGGGCTTTATCAATTTAGTTGCCCATGAGTATTTTCATCTTTGGAACGTAAAGCGCATACGCCCTGTCGAACTTGGACCATTTAATTACGACCAAGAATGTTACACTTCCTTGTTATGGGTGATGGAAGGGATTACGTCTTATTACGACGAGCTATTGCTACGTAGGGCAGGTTTTTACACGCCTTCTGAGTTCATTTCCAAGTTGCAGGGTCAGATCAACTACGTGGAAGGTAGTCCGGGCTCAAGAATACAGCCTGTTGCACACGCGAGTTTTGATGCCTGGATCAAAGCGTATCGACCAAATGAAAATTCGAGCAATACAACAATGACCTATTATTCCCGCGGAGCCGTTATTGGGGCAGTCTTAGACGCCTATCTCATTCAAAAGTCAAAAGCCAAAAGGAGTTTAGATGGGTTCATGCAAGTTCTTTATCAAAAATATGCACTCGGATTGCAGCGCGGCTTTACTGAAGCAGAATTTGAGCAAGAACTGTCCAACTACTGCGGAGAAGACATGCGTGCATTTTTTGCAAATTATATAGATGGTACTCAAATTATTCCTTACCAGAAGTATTTCGAGCCGATGGGTATCAAAGTACAAGATCAGACGAGCACACTCACCAATTTTGGCGCTGGACTCGAGCCCGGAGAAGTGCTCAAGGTGAGATCGGTCAGGAGCGGTTCTGCTGCCGAAGACGCTGGCATCAATGTTGGTGACGAAATTTTAGCATGCGATGGCTACAGACTGGACAAAACAGCGCTCGAAACCAAATACAACAACCTTCAGCCGGGTGCAACTTTAGAATTGTTGCTCGCCCGAGATGGCAAAGTCTTTAGCACCAAATGCGCCATGAAAACCTATGCTAAACCTCAATTCTCACTTCAAATCACCGATCCAAATGCGGCTCTTCTTACTTATTGGTTGCGTTAGTCTGCTTGAGCTAGCGCTGCAGGCACAGCCAATAAAAAACATACAGATACCGCCGGTAGCGGTTCAATATCCTTATAACGAGTGCGAACCATCTATTGCAATTAATCCGCGCAATCCGAATGAAATTACGGCTGGTACAGTTTTGCAGGGTTATCATGTTTCTACAGATGGTGGCCATACCTGGAAGTCTAGCGTCTTAAAAAGTCCTTATGGCGTATATGGCGATCCTGTTTTGCAATACGACCAGACAGGCCGCTTGTATTATTTTCACCTGAGCGATTACAACAAAACAAGTCATTTAGACCGCATCGTTTGTCAGGTTTCGGATCGGCCCGGGAAATTTTCTAAGGGTTCTTTCCCTAAACCAAATGGAACAAAAGTTCAAGATAAGCATTGGGTGGTTATCGATCCTAAAACAAATGTTTTATACATGACCTGGACGCAATTCGATGCCTATGATTCTGCCGATCCCAAAGACACCTCAATTATCGTTTTTTCCAAATCTACAGACCGTGGCCTCAGCTGGACCGATCCTATTCGCATTTCAAAATATGGTGGCGATTGCCTCGACGGCGACAACACCGTAGAAGGAGCAGTGCCCGCACTAGGGCCAAACGGTGAAATTTTTGTTTGCTGGACCGGCCCGCGTGGCATCATGTTCCAAAAGTCAACAGATGGCGGCCTTACTTGGCTCAGTGAAGAACGCAAACTCGCCGATCACGTCGGTGGTTGGGATATCCAAATCCCGGGCATATACCGCGCAAATGGTTTTCCTTTTTTGATGTCGGACATGAGTGGCGGACCTCACAACGGAACATTATACCTCAATTGGTGTGACCAACGCAATGGCGCAGACAACACCGATGTTTGGTTGATCAAATCTACCGATGCAGGGCAAACTTGGTCTGAACCGATGCAAGTGAACCAAGATAAAGATCCGCGCCATCAATTTTTAACATCAATGGCGATTGACCAAGTTCGCGGTGATTTACACTTTGTCTATTATGACCGCCGCAGGTTCAAAGACAACCGTACCGATGTAGTCTGGGCAACAAGTACAGATGGTGGCCAGACATTTAAAGAGCAGCGCATTTCCAATCAACCATTTGTTCCAAACCCAATGGTGTTTTTTGGAGATTACCTCGGTATCGCTGCCCATAATGGTCGGATCAGGCCAATTTGGCCCCGCATGGACAACAATAAAATCACGCTTTGGGTTGGGCTGATTGATTTAGAGTAATTGGAGATGAAAACCCTGCCTGAATCGTGGTATCGTGAATTGAATCACGAACTTCAAGAACCCTATTTTGAGCGCTTGATGCAGCAGGTCCGACAAACTTACGTCGAACATCCGGCAACTACTTTTCCTCCAGAGGTCGAACTTTTTAGGGCTTTTGAATTGTGTAATTGGTCTGATGTAAAGGTGGTCATATTAGGTCAAGACCCGTATCCAACCAGAGGCCATGCCCATGGTTTGTGTTTTTCAGTGGAACCCACCGTAAGGCCTTTGCCAAAAAGTTTGGTCAATATTTTCAAGGAAAGAAAATCCGACCTTCATTTACCTGATTTGCCAAATGGCAACTTGGCGCATTGGGCTCATCAAGGCGTTTTGTTGCTCAATGCGGTGCTTACCGTTGAGGAGGGAAAACCCGATAGTCACAAGAACTGGGGTTGGGAACAATTTACAGATGCAGTCATTGAAAAGATTGCCTCCGAAAAGAAAAATGTTGTCTTTATACTTTGGGGGGCAAAAGCCCAGGCGAAAGCAGCGCAGATCGACCCATCTAAGCACTTGATTTTAAAATCGGTACATCCCTCGCCATTGGCTGCTCACCGCGGCTTTTTTGGTAGCAAACCATTTAGTAAAACCAATGCCTTTTTGCGCCTGATAGGCGAGCGCGAAATTCAATGGTAATTCCGTACCTTTGCACTGATGATTCAAAACGATTTATTTCTACGCGCGCATCGTGGCGAGGCCATTGAGCGCTACCCCGTATGGCTCATGCGTCAGGCGGGCCGAATTTTACCAGAATACCGTGCCGTAAGAGCCAAGCTTTCGGGTTTCAAAGAACTCGTAGAAACACCCGAATTCGCCACAGAAGTGACCATTCAGCCTGTTGACCTTCTCGACGTCGATGCGGCCATCATTTTCTCCGATATTTTGGTGATTCCTGAGGCCATGGGTTTGCCGTATCAAATGATCGAACAAAAAGGCCCTTGGTTTGAAAACACGATTCGAACGCAAGCGCAACTCGATCAGCTCGACACCGCAATAGATGTCCAAGAGCGCTTGTGGTATGTTTTTGAAGCCCTTAAACAAACAAAAGCTGGCTTGAACGGCCGCGTTCCACTCATCGGATTTGCCGGTGCCCCCTGGACTATCCTTTGCTACATGGTAGAGGGCCATGGTTCCAAAACCTTTAGTGAATCCAGAAAATTACTTTATACCCAACCGCAGCTTGCGCACCAGCTTCTGCAGCGCATTACCGACGTTACCATTGCCTACTTAAAAGGTCAAATTGCCGCCGGAGCCGACGCATTGCAACTTTTTGATTCTTGGGCAGGCATTTTAGGCGAAGATCAATACCGCGAGTTCGGACTTCGATATATCGAACAAATTTGTGTGGCGCTTTCTGATATTCCACTTACTGTTTTCTCTAAAGGAGCGGTTGCCTCGCTACCAGAAATCTCGAAATTACCGTGCACCACAATTGGCCTCGATTGGAACATGTCGGTGCCTGTGGCACGAAGTTTGGTTCAAGAGCAAAAGACTTTACAAGGCAATTTAGATCCTTGTGTGCTCTACGGAAGCCCGCAACTGATTGAGCAAGAAACCAAAAAAATGCTCAATTCCTTTAAAAGTCAAAGACATATTGTAAATTTGGGTCACGGAGTCTATCCCGATATTGATCCAGAAATGGTCAAAGTATTTATAAATACCGTTAAAAACTATGAAATTACAAACCACGCCAATTCGTAGCATTTTAGTTGCTTGCGCATTCCTTTCATTCACGACTGGTGTTTTTGCTCAAAAAGGCAAAAAGACCAACGAGAAAGAAATCATCAACATTACATTTGAAGGTGCCTCCGACGAACTCTCTGAGCTCAACGGCATAGACGCCGCAGGCAAAGGCATTAGTTCTCCAACAGAAATCAAAGCAGATTTATTCTCAAAATCAGCCGCTGGTGATATCGGTATTCCAACCAATCTTTACGGTTCAGAAGAACCCTCTTCAGAAAATGGCGGGAACGTTTATGCAGGTATCGTAGCCTACAAACCGGGCAAATTGGCTGGCGAGCGCTCTTACATCACTATTCAGCTCATGCAAGGCAAAGAGCCTGTCACGCTCAAAAAAGGACTTACTTATTGTGTAGAATATGCTGTATCACTTGGCGAATCATCTAAATTTGCCTGCAATAACCTCGGGGTTTATTTTTCCAAAGAGACCCCAGGTAACGGCGAGGCAGGTGCTATTTACCAAGCCGGAGATCACGTTGTCAAGTCTCAATTGAATAAAGTATATAACGGTTTCTTCGGTTGGGAGAAAGTATGCAATACTTACACGGCAAAAGGCGATGAAAAATACATCACCATCGGAAACTTCGACCTCAATGACAAAACGCAGTTTCAGGCAGTTAAAAAACCAAAAGATTCAGAAGCAGATCCGCTCACTCACGCTTATTACTACATTGACAACATTATCGTTCGTTTGGTTGACAGCCCATCAGAGTGCGCTTGTTACAACACAAAGCCACCTAAAATTGAAGACAACTTCTCTACTTTAGTTTTTGACAAAACCCCAGAGATCAACGACAAAATGACCGCTGATAAAAAAATTGCAGCTCAAACAATCTACTTCAGACAGGGTAAATCTTCCCTCACCGAAAACGCACGTGTAAACCTTGATTTCATCATTGCCCAGATGAACGCAAATGCAACCATGAAAATTGAAATTATCGGCAACAACGATGATCTAGAAATCAAAGCAGGTGCAGAAAACGAAGATTACCTCGACATGGATCGCAAGCGCGTTGCAGCTGTCGTGAAATACTTCACCAACAACGGTATCTCTGAAGATCGTTTGCTGAAGACTTACAAATCAAACACAGTGCCTAGCGCCGAAGTGAGCGAAGGCGATGAGCAAGAAGATATCTATGCCAAAAACCGTAGAGTAGAATTTAGAGTGAAGCTCTAAATTAGATATCCATACTTCATTATAAAAAAACCGCGGTAGTTCACCGCGGTTTTTTTGTTTAAAATATAAGGGGTAAAGGCTTAGCTTAGCCTTTTCAGGAAAGGGTAGAGGCGTTGCGTGGGTAGTCCCATAACATTTGTATAAGAACCTCTGATCTCTACAATTCCGATATGCCCAATCCAGTCTTGGATGCCGTAAGCACCAGCTTTATCCATTGCTTGGTGTTCTTCTATGTAATGAATGATATCCTCCAACTTGAGTTCCTGAAAACGCACCGTTGTACAATCTACCAGTTGGTGTTCTCCAGCAGCATCTTTGATCACTACGCCTGTATACACTTCATGGGTCTGACCAGATAACTTTTGGAGCATTTCTATTGCAGCAGCTTTGTTTTTTGGTTTTCCTAGAATTTCTCCATTTAAGTAAACGACGGTATCGGCGCAGATCAATTTTTCTGCTGCATTGACTTGGGGCCAAATAGCAGCAATTTTCTTTCTGCAAATAGACAAAACCAATTCTTCTGGGCTCAGCGTTGGGTCAACCGACTCATCGGCATCAGCCGTTAAGACCCTGAATTCAAAACCGAGTTCGCTTAATAAAGACTTTCTTCTAGGAGAAGCAGATCCGAGTACTAATTGCATCTTAAAAATATAAACAGGTGAGTCCGAGAATGAGCGCAATCGTGGGTAACAAACGCAAGCGCTTTTCGAGGATTTGTGGTGCAAAGAAATAGGCAGCAAGCCCTGCTAAAAACAGCATTTCTAGTAGTCCGAGAACAATTTGAGTGTAAAAGCTGGGTAGAACAAAATCAGTCATTAGCCTAAGTAACAAGAATAGTACTGCCGGTAGTTGTAGGATGATCAAAGCCAATAAACTGGATTTTTGGGCACCAATTTTTCTTGGGATGGTATGCGCATCAATGAGGCTGTCGCCTGGAATATCTCGAATATCCTTGATGATTTCGCGGCTCAAATTGATGAAAAACGCACAGATGGCTACAAAGTAGATAAAGCGATAATCCAAAAAAGTTGACCATGTTTCTTCTCGATAAGGAGAAAAAGATGCACTGCGCTCATTGAGTACTTGAAAAAACCAACTGGAAAGAAAAAGTACCAATCCAGGAAGCGCCGCCAAGACGGCAGTACCTAGCAAAAGTTTGCGTTTCCAGTACGCACTATAAAACCATAAGAGATTAATGCTCAATAAATGGACAAAAATAAAGAGTAGGGTATGGTAGTGCCAAGATAAAATGACCGCCATTAAGAATCCGAGAATATTTAAGATCCAATTTGCTAAAATGGCCCATCTTTTGGCCATGTATTTAGTAAGGATCAGTTCTTCTGGTTTGTTGATTCGGTCTGCTTTGAGGTCAAAATAATCATTGATGATGTGCCCGGCAGCCGCAATGATGAGCGTTGAGCAAATCAGTAAGCCATAATGAAAAGCGTGAAAATCGATCACAACGTATGGATTTTCTTTGTGCAAGAAATAGGCTACGCCTAACATAGCAAGTAGGATCGCCAAAAGATTTTTGACTCTGATCAATCTAAAAAATGGGATCATGGCACTATTTTATAACAGGTTCGACGGTTTTTCTGGTGGGCAGCCGCAATCTGTTTTGGGTCTTTTAAGTTAGCGATGGCCTCATTGCTAATGATGGCTTGGGTAGAGCCGTATCCTTTGTAGGAAAGTCGATTAGCAGCGATGCCTTCATTGATTAAAAAGTCAAATACAGCTTTAGCACGTGCCTCTGATAAGACGAGGTTTTTGGCTGCGTCACCTTGGCTATCTGTATGGCCTTGTATTTCTATTTTGATGGCAGCATTTTTTTTCAAGTATTGACTTAAATTGAGCAATTCTATTTTCGACTCAGGTCTTAGGGTTGCTTTTCCTAGATCAAAAAAGACATTGTTGAGGATGTTTTCAGCTACAGAATTCATTGGATTGAGGGGCATGTCAAGCTGATAACTTTGTGCATTCTCGATGTTCGTGAAGTCAAAATTCAATGAAAAAGGCAAGTAACCAGGATGATTTACTAAGACTGCATAGCTCCGATTGATAGGTAGGGGCAAGGTAATTTTACCGTCGTAAGCATCGGCCAAGCCGTCAAACACTTTTTGTCCATTCGATAGGTCTGTAAGTTCAATATGGGCAGCAAGTTTCTTTTTGTTACTTGCGTCAAATGCGGTGCCTTCAAAATAAAAGGTTTGATCTGCCTGCAGTTCTTTGGGTAATTCGAACCAATAGATATCGAGGCCGCCATAACCACCTTGTCTGTCCGAGGCAAAAAAAGCGATGTCGCCCTGCGCCGAAACCAACAATGAGTTTTCATCGAAACGTGTATTAATGGGGTAGCCCAAGTTAACAGGCTTACTCCAGTTTCCTTGCGCATCTTTACGGCTCATGAATAAATCAGAACCACCCAGACCGATGTGCCCACGTGAGGCAAAGTAGAGTGTTTTGCCATCAGGGTGAATTTGTACAGACTCTTCATTGGATGCAGTATTGACTGCATTTGAAAGTCTTTGGGCTTCTGACCACGTGCCGTCTTCGCGTAAAAATGCCACATAAATATCACTATTAGCCCGACCATCCTTAGACCTTACGGCCCTGATAAAATAAAGCACCTGACCATCAGCACTTAATGATGGTTGTGTTTCCCAATTAGCGGTGTTGACGCTCCCTGGTAAATTAATTGGTGTGGTCCAGCGGCCATTTTCTTTGTGTGTTATAAAAAGATCGCAAGACCCTTTCCCAGTGCGATTACCGCCATAGTTTATACCCGATGGATCTGTGCAAGCGACAAAAATGATCGTTTTGCCATCACCCGAAATGGTTGGTGCGCCTTCGTTCCAAGTTGTATTGATATTTGAAGGCATCGACTTGGCTAGCGTCCAGATATTGGCTTTTGGGTCAAATGTAGAAACATAGCAATCTTCCTGTTCGTCTTTGTGACCATCTTCAAGGGTTGGCAGGCGTCTAGTAAAGAGCAATTGCTGGCCATCTACTGTGAGTGTGGGGTAGTATTCGGGAAAAGGCGTATTGATTCCCTCACCCGCATTTTTTGGCGCAAATGGCTTCGGATTGCTGATGGCTGCAACAGAAAACTCAGCGCAAGCTTTGATCTGATAAGCTTGCCCTTGCAATTTTTCGTTGGCATTTGGGTTCCTTAAAAAAATATCGATGGTCTGAAGCGCATTTTTATAGTCGCCGATGGTGAGTTGACATACGGCTAAATAAAAGTGGGTGCTGCCGCTCACGCTATGCGTCGGGTCAATTTCTAACGCTTTTTGATAACAAGTTGCCGCTTCGGTGTATTTGCGTTGGTATTCTAAAAATTCAGCCTTGAGAAGATAGGCTTCCCAAAAGTTAGGATCTTTTGTAAGTGCTGTATTTAATAAACGGATGCCTTCCTCATAATTAGGCGCACCCGTTTGTGGATTGCGCATTTCGGTTGGGGCTTTTTGACCTTGCTCAAAAAGTTTGATTGCTTTTTTACTTGAGCTCGAGTAAGGGAATTGTGCAAATACCGAAAGTTGGAAGAAAAGAAAGGTAAAAGAGAGTGAAATTAAAAACCTCATGGAATTTGCATGTATTTATGCGTCTGTAACGAGATTTTCCATTTTTTGTTGCGTTTGATATAGTCGATAATGAGGGGTAAGAAGCGTTCTTGTTTGTCCCATTCTGTTTGTAAGTAAAGTGCACACCCGTTAGCGACTTTAGCTGCGTGCTGTTCGGCCCATTCAAAATCTGAGGGATGGGCGATCACTACCTTCAGTTCTTTGGCAAGGGTGTACGCTTCAGCTATTGGTGCTTTGAATTTTTTAGGCGAGAAGCAATACCAGTCAATGTGTCCCTTCAACGGATGTACGCCCGCTGTTTCTATGGCAATTTCATAGCCCTTTTGATATAGTGCAGTGGTAAGTGGGCGCAGATCGTGCATGGTGGGTTCACCACCTGTAATGACCACAAAATCGGTTGCGGTTTGCCCAATAGCATCAATAATTTGATCTATTGTGAGGTATTGATCGGGAGAGATATCCCAACTTTCTTTGACGTCGCACCACACACAACCGACATCACAGCCTGCCAAACGGATAAAATAGGCGGCTCTTCCGCTATGTTTGCCTTCACCCTGAAGGGTGTAAAAGTGTTCCATGACGGGAAGGGTAGACTGCTGAATCATTTGGTAAAGTTACCTAAAATGTTATATTTGTTCTAAATCTTGCTAATGAAACCTTGCTACTTTACCCTCCTCTTATTACTCAGTTTACGACTTCAAGCACAGCAAATTGGCAATTCAGGCTTTGAAAACTGGGACAACCTCGGTTCAAATCAAGAAGAGCCCACTAATTGGTCTTCATTCAAGACGGCTACGGGTAGTTTCGCTAGTTTTGCATCCAAGCAGGTCGAACGATCAACAAGCGTTCGGGCAGGGGCAACAGGAAGTTATAGCGCAAGAATTTGGTCAAAAAGTACGCTAGGGATTATGGCTAATGGCGTTCTTACTACTGGCCGCATGAACATGGGCAGTTCTAGCCTCAGCAGCCCTGATAACTACAACTATACCGTACTCAACGATGCGGCTTTCTCTGAAGCGCTTACCGTAGCGCCAGATTCAATCGTTTTTTGGGCGCACTATACTGCTGGTGCATCAGAAAAAGCGGGCATGCATGCCATTATTCACGATCAGTTCTCGGTACAAGACCCTTTAAATTCAACATCTACGCCCTATGTAGTGGCTGAGGCAGATTTTCAGTTTTCGCCAACAAATAGTGCATGGGTTCGCTATTCGGTACCTTTTGTATATACCGTAAACACAGGTTTAGCGCCTAAATTCATTTTGCTCACATTCACGACCAATCACATACCCGGTGGTGGTAGCGCCAATGATGAAGTATTGATTGATGATGTAGAATTGATTTATAACCTTGTAGGGATACAAGCTCATGAAGGAAATCAAGGCCCCATTATTTCTATAGATGAAAATAATTTGGTGCTCATCGAAGGCCTAACGCCCCAAGAAAAAGTAGAGATTTATCAGTTGTCAGGTCAATTACTGCAACAAACAACGGTTGCTCAAGTAAATGGAACGGCTTTGCCTTCTGGCTTTTATTTGATCCGTTGTGCAGCAGAAGTATCAAAAATTTACGTCCCTTAATTGGTGAGTAAGTAATAGCGCAGCCAGTTCATAGCGCCCAAAACCGTCATTTCTAAGTTGCGTTGCCTGTTGTCGCCAAACTGAAATTTTTTGGCAATTGTTCCTTTGGGTCCGCTCAAACCAACCCACACTAGTCCAATTGGTTTGTCAGGGCTGCCACCTGTGGGCCCCGCAACACCTGTCGTAGACAAACAATAATCAACACCTAAAATAGAGCGACCGTTTTCAGCCATTTCTTTGGCTACTTCTTCACTAACGGCGCCGTTTTGTTCCAAAACCCCTTGATTGACTTTTGCAATCTTTACTTTGAGTTCGTTTGAATAGGTCAGGAGTGCACCTTGATAATAAGCTGATGCCCCTGAAATACTGGCAATATGCTGGGCTAATAAACCTGCAGTGCAACTTTCTACAGTGCCTACACTTGCTTTTTTGATCAGCAATTGTTGACCGAGCGCTTCTTCAAGTGAAATAGGGTCGTAACCGAAAATATATTCAGGGAGCTTATTTTCTAATTCAGTGAAAAATGAATTGATGAGTAATTCGTTGTCCTTGCCAGTGTAAGAACTTAGACGCAGCTTCACGAGCCCGGGAGAAGGCAGGTAAGCAAGTCCAAGACCAGCCTTGCGAACGCGGTCTTCCCAATCGGAAATTTGATCGGCTAGAAAAGATTCGCCAATGCCTTGTGTGTGCATGGTTTTGTGGTACAAGGTAAGCCCCTCAAAGCGCTTTTCCAGCAGTGGAAAAGCTTCTTCGGTCATGATGGTTTTCATTTCATAAGGCACACCGGGCAGTGAAATGAAGATGATGCCGTCTTTTTCAAACCACATTCCGGCAGCGGTGCCGAGGCGGTTTTTTAATATCTGAGCTTTGGTCGGGAGCGCTGCTTGCTGCACATTTACTTCGAGCATTGGCCTGTTGCGACTTGCAAAAAATCCTTCAATTTGGGAAAGTGTGGGCTCGTGTATCTCAAGCGGACTATCAAAATAGCTCGCAAGTGTGTATTTCGTAAGGTCGTCTTTGGTTGGGCCTAGGCCACCAGTGATGATGACGCAGTTGGTGTCTGTGAGGATGCTATCCAAGGCCGCCACAATTGAATTTGGGTCGTCGGCAATGGTCAGGCTGCGTTGTACGCGAAATCCTCTGTTGGCCATTTCTTGACCTATCCAGGCGGCATTTGTATTGATGGTTTGTCCGATGAGTAATTCGTCGCCAATGGCGAGCACTTCTACTTTCATGCTTTTTTGAATTTGGCGATGGCCTCAATATGCCCGGTATGCGGAAATTGGTCTACGAGCGCATATTTCTCTAGAAGGTACCCCGCATCGGCGAGTGTGGCGGCGTCGCGTGCTTGTGTGGAAGGGTTACAGCTAATGTAAACGATGCTCTCGGCACCAAGTGCAATGACCTTTTGTAAGGTTTTTGGCGCAATTCCGGCCCGTGGTGGGTCTAGCATGATGCGCTTGATTTTTCCTTGAAAATCAGGATATTCTCTCAGGAATTTACCAACGTCTGCCGCATAGAATTCAACACTGTTGATGTTGTTTTTAGCAGCGTTTTGTTTGGCATCTTCTATGGCTTTTTCAACGATGTCTACCCCAATAATGCGCACCTCTGAATTGCGGCCAGCCATTAACTGACCAATGGTGCCGGTTCCGCAGAAGAGGTCCATAGCGATATCGCCAGCTTCAAATGGATCTTCAAAGAGATAGTCGAGTGCTTTTGCGTAAAGTAGTTCTGCACATGCAGGATTGGTCTGAAAGAAACTTTCCATGCTGATCTGAAAGCGCAGGCCCGCGAGTACTTCTTCGATCACGGGTTGTCCAAAAATGAGTTGAGACTGGCCGTTTTCGATTTTGGCTCTGTCTGCAACGTTGTCATTGATGGTGTGCCAAAGACCCGCGATTCTACCCGGGTGCAACGCTTGTAAAAAGGCGGCAAAAGCTTGTACATCGAAGCGCTCAATTCCGTCGTTGGAGGTGACGAGGTTGACGAGGAGTTGATCGTTTAAGAAAGATTTTCTAACGACGATATGACGAAAGAAGCCTTTTTTTTGAGGCGGATGCCAGGCGGGAAGCCCCGTTTGCTGCAGAAAATGGCGAACTTCTTTAAGTTCGGTTTCCCACTTTTCGTCAAAAAGGCCGCTGGCTTTATTTAGGCTTTCGACTTTCCACCAAGTACCTCTGCGTTTGAACCCTAAGGCAAAAGCGTCGTCGAGTTCTTCGTTGGTTGCGAGGTCGTGCTCGATGCAAGAAAAGCTGTATTCCATCTTGTTGCGGTAGTGGTAGTGTACCGGCGACGAAATGAAACAATCAAATTTCTCGATGCTATCTTGAATACCACTTAGGCGAGCAAAAGTGGAAAGGGTACTCTCTTGTTTATATTGTTCTTGGATGGAGACAGGAACGTGGATATATGGCCCTCCTGAAATCTCTTGGAAGTCAGATACAGTTTCGATTTCGGCTCTTTGAATAACCTCAAGAAGTTTGGCTTCAGCAAATGTTTTGCGTTTGGTTTCAATTTTGGCCCTGACCGTTTGCCCAGGAAAAGCGTTGTCTACAAAAACAACAAAAGGACCTTTTTCGGTCTGAATTCGGGCAATGCCGCGTCCTCCAAAAGCGTAGTCGACAATTTGGAGTTCGATTTCTTGTGCGCGTTGTAGGGTCATATCATGCCGCGAATTACGCCGTTCTCTGCATTTTTAATGAAACCAATGATTTCTTCTCTAAGCGGGCTGTTGGCCATGGTGTCTTCGACGACCTTAATACCTTTGGAAACATTGCTATTCTGAACATAAAGAATGCGGTAGATGTCTTCGATTTCACGAACTTGTTCTTCGCTAAATCCGCGTCTTCTGAGGCCCACCGAGTTGACGCCTGCAAAAGAAAGCGGTTCGCGTGCTGCTTTGACATATGGCGGAACATCTTTTCTGATTAAAGAAGCGCCGCCAATAAACGCATGCTTACCGATATGCGTAAATTGCTGAGCTGCTGCTTTCCCTTCTAGGATTGCCCAGTCGTCTATGGTTACGTGACCAGAAAGGCCGGTATAGCTTGCGAGAATCACGTTATTGCCGATTTGGCAGTCGTGCGCGATGTGCACGTAGGTCATGAGTAGGCAGTTGTCGCCGATGGTGGTTTTGAGCTTGTCGTTGGTGCCGCGGTGAATGGTCACGCACTCTCTAATTTTGGTGTGGTTTCCGATTTCTACGGTGGTGTATTCGTTGCCAAACTTGAGGTCTTGTGGAATTACACCCACGCTAGCTCCTGGAAAAACATCGCAATCTTCACCGATGCGCGTGCCTGGGTAAAGCACAGCGTTGGAATGAATATGACAACCATTGCCGATAATTACGTCTGGGTGAATCACAGCAAAGGGGTCTATGCGAACATTTTGGCCAATTTGAGCGTCGTTGGATACAGAGGCGAGGTTGGAGATCATTCTGTTTTGTCTTTGATGATTTGTGCCAACATGCTGGCTTCAGAAACGATTTTGCCATTCACGTAGGCGGTTCCGCTCATTTCAACGAGGCCTCTGCGAATAGGAGAGGTGAGCACCAATTCGAAAACAACGGTGTCGCCAGGAACCACTTTTTGCTTGAAGCGTACGTTGTCAATTTTCATGAAGTAAGTGGAGTACAGATGTGGGTCTTCTACCTGAGACAGCGCGTAGATACCGCCAACCTGAGCCATGGCCTCTATTTGAAGCACACCTGGGAACACTGGGTTGCCAGGAAAGTGTCCTGTGAAGATAGGTTCGTTCATAGTGATGTTCTTGACTCCTATGATAGAGGTCGGGAGTATTTCCATGATTTTGTCTACCATTAAGAAAGGGTAGCGATGTGGCAACATGCGCTCGATATCTTGGGTAGTATAGAGTGGCTCTTTGCTGAGGTCAAAAACGCGGCCTGCTTGCTGTTGTTTTTTGATTTGTTCTTTGAGCACTTTGGCAAAACGAACATTACCTGAGTGACCAGGTCTTGCTGCTAAAATATGCGCCTTAATTGGCTTTCCAACGAGAGCGAGGTCACCGACGATATCGAGGAGTTTGTGGCGCGCCGGTTCATTTTCGCATTGGAGCTTACTGCTATTGAGTACCCCAATGCCGTCGAGGCTCACTTGAAGTTTATCTTTGCCTAATAACTCAGCGAGTTCATCTAGTTCAGCCTGACTTACGTCTGCGCGATCAATTAAGACAATAGCGTTGTCTAGGTCACCACCTTTGATGAGGTTGTTTTTGGCGAGGTATTCAAGTTCTCGGAGAAAAACGAAGGTGCGGCAATGTGCAATTTCTTGTTTGAATTCACCGATGTGGTACATGCTAGCATGTTGAGTACCTAGAACGGGCGAGTTGTAGTCTACCATGACGGTAAGGCGGTAATTGACATCTGGAATTGCTAGAAATTCTATGCCTTTGTCGAGGTCTTCCCATGGAATGTTTTCGGTGAGCTCGAAATACTCGCGCACGGCGTCTTGATCTTCATAGCCGACAGCATCTATAGCTTTTACAAATGGCAAAGCGCTGCCATCCATGATCGGAATTTCTGGACCGTCGAGCTTGATTAAAGCGTTGTCTACTTGGCAACCATAAAGGGCCGCAAGTACGTGTTCAGTGGTGTAAACGCGGGCGCCGTTTTGCTCAAGGGTAGTGCCGCGGTCAGTGGCAACAACATAATCGGCATCGGCTTTTATGATGGGTTGGTTTTCGAGGTCGGTGCGTTGGAATTTGTAACCGTGGTTGGCGGGTGCAGGGCAAATTTCAAGGCGAACCTTTTCGCCGGTATGCAAACCTACTCCTTCAAATATGATGGCTTCTTTGAGGGTGCGTTGTTGTTCTGTCATGCTTCTTTGTTTTTGAGCAGCTCGTTGAGTTGTTTTTCTAGGTCGTAAATTTTATTGATGAGCCCCGGTAATTTTCGGAAGCCAAAATGCGAGCGCTTGTAATCGTTGATGGGAATAGCAGGTGTCCCCATTAGGGTGTCTGCTTTTTTGACTGTAGATGGAATGCCAGATTGTGCTACTATTTTGGTGTGGTCTGCAATGCTGAGATGCCCTGCGATTCCTGTTTGGCCACCGATCATGACGTGCTTGCCAATTTTTGCTGAACCTGCAATTCCTACTTGTGCAGCCATTGCGGTATGTTGGTCTACATCAACGTTGTGGGCAATCTGACAAAGGTTATCGATTTTAACACCTTTACGAATAAATGTAGAGCCCATGGTGGCTCGGTCAATGCTGCAGTTAGAGCCAATTTCTACATGGTCTTCAATGACGACATTGCCAATCTGTGGGATTTTGCTGTAGACGCCGTTTTCATCTGGCGCAAAGCCAAAACCATCTGAACCAATGACGGTTCCAGAATGAACAATGCAACTGGCACCTACATGACAATCATTGTAGATACTTACATTGGGATAAATGATCGTGTTTTCACCGACACTTGCATTTTCTTGGATCACGACGTTCGGATGAATTTGACAATTGTCGGCGATTTTGACGTTTGCGCCGATATAGGCAAAGGCCCCGATGTAAACGTTTGCGCCAATTTGAGCCGTTTGGTGAATAAAAGACGGTTGTTCGATAATAGCCTCTTTTTTATTCATGCTGTCGTAGAGCGCGAGCAATTGAGCAAAGCAAGCATAGGCGTCTGCAACCTTAACTAAGGTTAGCGAGCTAGGCAAAGCCTTGCTTGGTTCAAAAGTTTGATTGACGATACAAATGCTTGAGCCCGTGGTGTAAATAAAAGGCTCATATTTTGGATTGGACAGAAAGCTGAGCGCACCGGATTGACCTTCTTCGATCTTAGCTAATGCGCTTACCGTAGCGTCGGGATTGCCAATGACTTCTCCGTTTAATAAACCAGCAATCTGCGCTGCAGTGAATTCCATAATTCAAAGTTAAAAATTCAGATAAAAGCGCAGGCGCACATTTACTGAACTTTTAAACAATTTTTTGCCAAAAAATGTGAATTGCACTAAAAATGGAGGCGTTCTTCGCTGAGGCTGTAAACTTTGATCTTGTCTTTGTACCAAATACAGGCGGCAGAAACTTCTATTCTTTTGTTGTTTTTAGGTCGAAATTCGATGACATGAATAGGTCTTGGTTGTTCCTTGAGCCTCGATTTTTGGTAATCAAAGTGTCCGCTTAATAGTTCTTTTTGTAGTTGGATGTCATTGCGGATGCCTAACGCTCGGAGGTGTTCTTTGATTGCTGGATTGTCTTCGGAGTAAACCAAATGCTTTTGGACTGGCGCATGGATGATAGATGCTCCAAAAGAAAGACTTTTCATTTTTCTGTATTCCTTTATGTTTTTAACACCAGGAACAAATTCCACGACAAAACTTTCGTCTGTCATGCGCGCAAGGCAATGCGCTTCTTTGTTTTTGCCGTCTGTGAAAGTGATGTCATAGACTTTATGACGACCACTGCGGATGCTTTTGGTAAAAGAGATATCGGCATCTTGCATGAGGCGGTAAAACTTGGCGTCGTTGAGTTTGTGGTCTTTGTAAAAAGAATTGACCTTTTGCATGTCGACGATCCAGACACGCTTGTTCATGGCATCTTTGACGCGGTTTTCAGGCGTCCAGCTACAACCGCGGGTATTGAAAATACCGAAGGTCAGGATGAGGCCAAGTCCGAAACCTAGGCCGTAATAACGAAGTCTTCTCCAGAATGATTCCATGGCATAAAAAAAGGGAGCGAACTCCCTTTGATGTTTTTTACATAAGTGCTTCGAGCTTTTCTGCGAGCACTGCTTTTGGAACAGCGCCTACAGATTTGTCGACAACCTCTCCGTTTTTGATGAATAAGATCGTTGGGATAGAGCGCACACCAAACTGAGCGGAAACGCCCATGTTGTGGTCTACGTTTACTTTGCCGATAAGTGCTTTGCCTTCGTATTCGTGGTGAAGCTCATCGATAAGTGGTCCGATCATGCGGCAAGGACCACACCATTCTGCCCAAAAGTCAATGATCACTGGCTTGTCAGATTTCATGACAAGCTCATCGAAGTTTTGGTCTGTAATTTCTACTGCCATTTTATATTTTTTATGTCGTTACTACTAAAGGAGCGTCAAAATTAATGCTTTTTTAATTCTTGGGCCAAATATTTTGCGGTGTAAGAAACTTTTAGCGCTTTTTTGATCATTTGTTGTGGTGTGCCTTGAAAAAGCACCTGCCCACCGCGCTGACCGCCTTCGGGGCCAATGTCGATGATGTAGTCTGCGGTTTTGATCATGTCGAGGTTGTGTTCGATGACCAATACGGTGTTGCCTTCATCGACAAGCCTTTGCAAGACCTTAAGCAAGAGTTGAATGTCTTCGAAGTGCAGGCCAGTAGAAGGTTCGTCTAGGATATAAATTGTTTTGCCGGTGGCGCGCTTGGCGAGTTCAGCGGCAAGCTTAATGCGTTGTGCTTCGCCTCCGGAAAGTGTGGTAGAGGATTGCCCTAGTTGTACATAACCCAAACCGACTTCCTCCAGCGTGAGGAGCATGCGATGGATTTTAGGCTGATTTTCAAAGAATACGCAGCCTTCGCTGATGGTCATTTGAAGGACGTCGGCGATTGTCTTTCCTTTATAACGGACTTCTAAGGTTTCGTTATTGTAGCGTTTGCCGTTGCACTGCTCGCACAGTACATAGACGTCGGGCAAAAAGTTCATTTCTATGAGGCGCATGCCGCCGCCATTACAGGTTTCGCATTTGCCTCCAGCAACATTAAATGAGAAACGCCCGGCTTTGTAGCCCCTGATGAGGGCTTCGGGCATGCTTGCAAATAAGCTTCGGATTTCGTCGAATACTTTGGTGTAAGTAACTGGATTGGAGCGGGGTGTGCGGCCAATTGGACTTTGGTCTATTTCGATGACTTTATCGAGGTGCTCAAGCCCGCTTATTGCTTTGTGGGGAAGCGGTGTTCGAATGGGGTCGTAGAAATGATTCATCAGCAACGGAAAAAGCGTCTGATTGATCAAAGATGATTTACCGCTACCGCTCACACCGGTAACGTAGGTGAGCGTACCGAGCGGAATTTGGATGTCGACATTTTTGAGGTTGTGCCCAGTGGCGCCTTTTAATGCGAGAAAGTTGCCGTTTCCAGGTCGCTGACTTGAGGGCACTTCGATTTCTTTGCTTCCATTGAGGTAAGCTGCCGTTACCGTATTAGACTGGAGCATTTCTGCATAAGTGCCAGCAAAAACAATGGCGCCACCGTGTCTGCCGGCGCCGGGTCCGATATCGACAATGAAATCTGCGGCCTCCATCATTTCTTTGTCGTGCTCGACAACCAATACGGTATTGCCGACATCTCGCAATTTGGTCAGAGAATTGATCAGTTTGGTGTTGTCTCGTTGGTGAAGTCCGATAGACGGTTCATCGAGAATATAGAGCACATTAAGGAGTTCTGTGCCAATTTGTGTCGCCAAGCGGATGCGCTGTGCTTCACCGCCTGATAGCGTTTTGGCACTGCGGTGCATGGTCAGGTAGTCTAGACCAACTTCGAGAATAAAGCCAAGTCTGGCATTGATTTCTTTGATGATTTCTTTGCCAATATGCAGTGCTTGTTCGTCGAGAAGTGTAGGTAAGGTATAGCACCAATCTTGCAGCGCTTGTAGGTCCATAATGGCGAGTTCACCAATGTGCTGCTGGCCAATTTTAAAGTGCAACGCTTCTTTTTTCAGTCTAAAACCCTTGCAACTTGGGCAGCTTTTTTTATGCATGAAGCCTTGTGCCCATCGTTCAATGGCCGTAGATGAGTCTTCGGCATGTCGGCCAAGAAAATGTAATAAACCTTCAAAGCGCTCTTGGGTGTCGAGCGGCCCGAGCTCCATGTCTTCGTTGCCATAAAGCAACAATTCGATGAGTTCGTTGTCTATGTCGCAGATTGGCGTATTTAATGTGTATTGTTGGGCCTGTAATAGTTTTTCGACTTTGTCAAAAATCCAAGACTTTTTATAGACGCCAAGTGGTGCGAGACCGCCTTTTTTAATGGAGAGTTGTGGGTCTGGGATGATTTTTTCGGGATCCATTTCGCTGACTTCGCCAAGTCCTTTGCAGGTTGGGCAGGCGCCATAAGGCGAGTTGAATGAAAAAAGATTGGGTTCTGGTTCAGGATAGGAGATTCCGCTGCTTGGGCACATTAAAGAGCGGCTGTAATGACGGATTTGGCCATTTTCGAGATCGGCTACCATAAGGGTACCTTCTCCTAGTTTCATGCAGGTTTGTACCGTTTCTAAACAGCGTTTGTCATCGACCTCGCCAGCAATAAAGCGATCGACAACTATTTCGATGTCGTGGGTTTTGTAGCGATCGAGTTTGATGCTTTTCGAAAGTTCGTGCATCTCACCATCGACGCGCACTCTGGTGTAGCCAAGCCTTTGAATTTGCTCAAATAATTCGCGGTAATGTCCTTTGCGTCCTTTAACCTTTGGAGCAAGTAGGGCCACTTTTTTGCCTTTGAAATTGCTTTGAATAAGGTCGGTGATGTCGTGGTCAGCGTATTGTACCATTTGCTCGCCAGTTTGATAAGAATAGGCGGTGGCGGTACGGGCAAATAGGAGTCTGAAGAAATCGTAGAGTTCGGTAATGGTGCCAACGGTTGATCTTGGCGAGCGGCCTACGGTTTTTTGCTCAATGGCAATGACAGGGCTGAGGCCGTCAATTTTATCGACGTCTGGACGTTCTAGCCCGCCAATAAATTGCCTGACATAGGCAGAGAAGGTATCGAGGTAGCGGCGTTGGCCTTCGGCAAAAATGGTATCAAAAGCCAAAGAAGATTTGCCGCTGCCACTTAGCCCGGTAAAAACGACGAGCTTTTGCCTCGGGATTTCCAGATGAATGTCTTTGAGGTTGTGCTCACGGGCGCCTTGAATCCGGATGTAATCGTTGGGGTTAATTGGTTCAGACATCGTTTATTCAAAAGGCGTTTGGAAAGTTTTAAAAGCAAGGCCAGCTGCATCTTTAGCTGAAAGAAAAGGCAAATTGGAGGAGCCCCAATCGATATCGAGGTCGGGGTCGTTCCAGAGCAGGCAACCTTCTGATGCTTGATGATAAGGTGCTGTGCATTTATAGCTGAAAATAGTGTCGTCTTCAAGTGCTAAAAAACCATGCGCAAAACCTGGCGGAATATAGAGCTGTATGGCGTTGGCTCCGCTTAACATGATTTTGAAGTGCTCGCCATAAGTAGGTGAAGATTTGCGGAGGTCTACAGCTACATCTAGTACGGCACCTTGAAGTACTTGAACGAGTTTGCCTTGTGCGTAGGGCTCTTCCTGAAAATGTAAGCCACGCAGCGTGCCTTTAACGGATTTAGAGACGTTGTCTTGAACGAAGCTCAGGCCCTTCGCGATTGGCGCATAATCAGAAGCTTTAAAGGATTCGAAAAAATAGCCGCGCTCATCGGTGTAGACAGTCGGGTAAATGCTGTATAATCCTTGTAATTTCTCTTCTTGAATACGCACCATGGCTCATTTTTTGAATTGTAAAATTACATTAAATTTGTCGACAATGCTTCGCTATATTATCCTCACATTGTTCTTTTTCCCACTATTTTTAGGGGCTCAATTTCCATTGCAATCAGCACTTGATCAATTGATTCGAGATCCGCAATTAAAAGGAACAAAATGGAGTGTTTGCGCCGTAGATTTGAAGACAGGAGATACCCTTGCTGCCTTTCAGTCATCCAACCAATTGCCCGGTGCATCGATCACCAAACTCGTAAGCACGGCAGCGGCATTAGAAATATTAGGGCCAAACTATCAAGCCCAAACACAACTTTACCTAGACGGGCAAAAAAAAGCTAATGGTGTTTTTGATGGCGATATTTGGATTGTAGGGGCGGGAGATGTTTCGTTGGGTTCTCGTTATTTTAATGAGCCCGGACACGAGCTCGATTTTCTTACTGATTGGGTAAAAATTATTCAGCAGCAAGGTATTCAATGTATTACAGGTAGGGTGATTGCCGATGCAAGTGCTTTCGGATACGACAAATGTCCGGTCGGTTGGGAGCAGGTTGACATGGGCAACTATTACGGTTGTGGTTCATTTGGCCTTAATTTTTATGACAATACGCTGAAACTGACTTTTCAAACAGGAGCGCCAGGAACAGCACTTGTCCTGAAGAATTGTTACCCAAATGACCCGAATTACCGCTTACAAATTGAGGCCAAGGCTGACATGATTGGCTCAGACGCTACGTTTATTCACGGCGAACCTTTTAACTATCAACGCGTCATTAAGGGGAATTTACCAGCCAAGCGCGAGGCCTATGAAGTCAAAGGAAGCATGCCAGATCCTGAGCAACTTTTGGCACTGCTATTTTTTCAAGAGCTGCAAAAACAAGGAGTGAGGGTAGACGGAGGCAGTTGGTCGATGAGGTTAATTCCACAACTGAGCCAATCTGCTACCGATAAGCGCGTCTTGTTTCACACGCACCCGGGTCAAAAAATTGAAGAAATCGTTTTTTGTACCAATCAGCGCAGTGTCAATCTTTTTGCCGAAGGACTGTTGCGTCAGGTTGGGGCAAAAGTATACGGGCTAGGAACCTACGAAAATGGCTTGCGCGTTTTAGATAGTTTAGCCCAAATCTGGAATTTAGGCCAAATTGGTATTGTCGATGGTAGTGGTCTTTCAAAAGTGAATCGCATGAGTGCTGCACAATTTGTCAATCTTCTTGCCGTACAATCTCAAATGAGTCACTTTCCCATTTACCTGAAGAGTCTTCCGATCGCAGGTCAGAGTGGAACCGTTAAAAATTTGTGCAAAGGGCAAGCGGGCGAAGGAAAGGTTCATGCCAAAAGCGGAAGCATTCATGGCATTAAATCTTATGCGGGTTATGTCGACGCAAAGTGTGGCCATCAAATTGCTTTTACGATCATCGCCAACGACTACCCAATGACGGGGTCGGCAATGGCAAAAAAAATGGAGCCGTTTTTAAATAGTATGGCTACATACCAAGTTCAACCTTGATGATTTCTTTCCAAAAATCTTGAATGCTGATTGCTGCTGCACTGAGCATTTGCGGCACGATGCTCGCAGGCGAAAATCCAGGTGTGGTATTCACTTCGATCACATAGGGTTTGCTATTGACGATCATGAAGTCTATGCGTGCTATTGCTCTTAAACCGAGCAATTTGTATATTTCCATTGCCTGCTTTTGAACTTCTTCACCGACTGACTCAGCAACTCTTGCAGGTGTAATTTCTTTTGATTTGCCTGCATATTTTGCTTCATAATCAAAAAATTCTGTCTCAGAAACTATTTCGGTGAGCGGCAAGGCTATCAGTTGCTCACTGCTTCTGTAAACCCCACACGTGACTTCAATTCCGTCTAAGAATGCTTCGGCTACAACCGTTTTTCCTTCTTTGAATGCATTTTCAAATGCAGGTAGTAGTTCTTCAGGGGTTTTGACCTTAGAAATGCCGTAACTGGAGCCTGAATCTGCTGGTTTAACAAAGAGAGGTAGCCCTAAATCAGCTATTAAAGAACTTGCATCGATTTGCGCACCGATATGAAATAGTTGAGACCGCGCTACATCAAAACCAAATCCTTTCAAGAATTGATTGCAATACCATTTATCGAACGAAAGCGCACTCGCCAAAACCCCTGAATTGAGGTAAGGAATCTGCAGCATTTCCAGGTAGGCTTGAATTCGGCCGTTCTCTCCTGGATCACCGTGCGTGTATATTATAGCGGCATCAATTTTACCTTGCAAGTTTAGGCGCTCTTGCCAGTTTGCTCTTGTTATCTCAATTAGCACACATTCCAGGTGATCCGGAAAATGCTTTTGGATGGTTTGGGCACTTTTAATGGAGATGTCGTATTCAGAGGAAAACCCTCCGCAAATAAGTCCGATGCGCTTCATGCATTAATTTTAGGGACGAAATTATCTAAAATTGGTAATTTCGCAGCATGAGGCCCTTGTATTTTATTTTTTGGTTCGCTTTAGGCTTTAGTTTTCGTTTGTTTTTTAGACGTATCAAAGAAGTGCGTCCGAGCAAAAGTCGTTTTGGCCGAACCATCTTTGTGAGCAATCATCCGTCATCTTTTCTAGATCCGCTCGTGGTTTCGCGCTTGCGCAAACCTGTTGTTTATTTCATGACGCGCTCCGATGTCTTCAATCGGTTTACGCGTCCTCTTTTTTGGCTCGCTCATATGTTGCCTATTTATCGTCAACAAGACGGAGGTGATTCTCAAGAAAAGAACAAAAAAGTATTCAAAAAAGCCACTCAAACCCTTGCCAGAAACCGTAATTTATTGATTTTTGGAGAAGGCATCACCGACGATATTTTCGAGCGCCGACTGAAGCCCATCAAGAAAGGAGCAATTCGCATCGGATTTACCGCACTAGAAGACCTCAATTGGAGCGTTCAAATTCAGGTTCAAGGTTTAGGCCTCAACTACACCGATCCTGGAATCTTTCGCAGCGACGTACTCATTGCTGCCGCAGAACCAATTGTTCTCAATGATTACAAAGAAGCTTATTTAGATAATCCAGGTAAAGTGATCACTGAGCTTAATCGAGAACTCGAATTGCGCATGCAGGCCCAAATCACTCATATCAAGTCTGATGAGCATATTCAGCTTCACGAGCAAATCATGATGCTCAATCGCAAAGGAATGAACGCATTTTGTTATGATGCAGATCTCACCTTAGAGGATCGTTGGCGCTATTCTCAACAATTAGCCCATCAACTAAATACTGCCGAAACTGCCGAACGCATTTCAAGTAGCGCTTTCCCCGAAAAAATCATTGCTTACTTTGAAACTTTAAAACATAAAAAATTAACGGAGGCAGAATTGTATTGGTTTGCCCTAGATGCCAGCTGGCGTGTGCGCACCTTTCTAAAATTGCTCTTCCAATTTCCGCTCTTTCTTGTTGGCCTAATTCATGTGGCTGTGCCCACTTATTTTGTGAAAACATTTGTCGAAAAGAAGATGAAGCGCCGCGTCTTTTGGTCTTCTACCAAAATGGGGATGCTGTTAGTTTTGTTGCCGCTATGGAATATCATCTTATTTTCTATTGGCACTTGTTTCGTTTCCCTCGATTGCTGGCTTTGGATTTTACTCTTCCTTTCCATCAATTTTGTCGGATTAGGCTACTATGAATTTTTGAGAAATGCCACCCTATTTAATAAATCACTTCGTTTTAGCGCACAAAGCTTACAATCAGTTGTTGAACAACGAAATGAAGTACTACAACAATTGGAAACATTACAATTCTGATGGAAGAGTCAACTAGAATTAAAAAGCCGAAATGGCTACGCGTGAAACTACCAACCGGTGAAAACTACCGTAAAGTGAGGGGTTTGGTTGACGAACACAAGCTCCATACCATTTGCGAAAGTGGCAGTTGCCCAAATATGGGTGAATGTTGGGGGGAGGGTACCGCTACCTTCATGATCCTCGGTAATGTTTGCACGCGTTCTTGTGGTTTTTGTGGCGTCCAGACAGGTAAGCCTGAACCAGTAGACATGTTTGAGCCAGGAAGAGTGGCTAATTCTGTCAAAATAATGGGCGTTAAACACGCCGTTATTACATCCGTAGATCGCGACGACCTCAAAGACGGTGGTTCAGAAATCTGGGCCCAAACTGTTCGCGCTATTCGCCAGCAATCGCCCGGAACAACCTTAGAAACACTCATTCCAGATTTTGCCGGCAACTGGGAAAACCTGCAAGTGATCATCGATGTAGCGCCCGAAATTGTATCTCACAACCTTGAAACCGTCCGTAGACTCACCAAGCAAGTCCGTATACAAGCCAAATACGACCGTAGTTTAGAGGTTTTATTTCGCTTGAAAAAAGGAGGGATGCGCACCAAATCCGGCGTCATGTTAGGCTTAGGCGAGAGCCAACAAGAAGTCCTGGAAACCATGCAAGATTTACGAGCTGTTCAGGTCGATATCCTCACTTTAGGTCAGTATTTGCAACCAACCCCAAAACACCTTCCCGTAGCAGAATTTATAGAGCCAGAAAAATTTGCTTTTTATCAAAAAGTTGGCCTAGAGATGGGCTTTCGATTTGTGGAGAGTGGTCCGTTGGTTCGCTCGTCTTACCATGCCGAAAAGCATTTGTTTGATCAATAAAAAATTGAAAATTAAAATAAACAAAAATTTATGGCAAAAATTATGTAATTGCCACTAAACGTGAATCATTATTAAGAGAATATTTCTTAATTTGGCACACTAATCATGCACTATTAATAATTTCATTATGAATAAAAAGGTATATGTATTTGGTTCTCTGATAGTTACAGGTGTTTTTGCACTTGCTTTTACTGCATACCAATTCTTGCCCAAGACGGCTGTTTATCGTCAGTCAGGTTTGTCGGTTCTTCAAGAAGGGCGCTCAACAGACGCGATCGCTTGGTTAAAAGCCCGTTACATTGATGTAACCACTGGTCAGCCTGTTTCAAACGAAGCTCTTGCTCAAATTGAACAAGAAATTCGTAAAAAAGGCACTTCAAAATCTATCGTTTTTGAATCTTTAGGTCCAGACAACATTGGTGGTCGTACACGCGCTATCTGCATAGACCGCACAAACATCAACCGCGTATGGGCCGGGGGTGTTTCAGGTGGTTTGTTCGTAACCAACAATAAAGGTAATTTTTGGGAACGCGTAGTTCCTTATTTCGAGGCTGGCGGAAACCCATTCATCTCGAGCATGACCATGACCCCAGATAACACACTCTATGTTGCTACAGGTTCAAACGACGAAGGTTGGGGAGGTAATGGTGTGTGGTATTCTACAGACTTCGGAGCAACCTTTACTAAGATACCAGGCACTACAAATTGTACAGAAGTAGCAAGTTCAAATGCAGACAACTACGTTTGGTTAGCCACACCTGCAGGTCTTAAAAAATGGCAAGTAGGAGACGCTTCGCTTACGAGTTTAACACCGGCTACAGGAGGGTGTTTCGCACTTCAGGTTTCTAAAAACGGTCAGGTTGTTGTTGCAGCCTACAACGCTAACAAAACTTTTGTATCTACTGACGGTGGAAACTCATTCACAGACAAATCTGGAACAATTGCGAACAATTTGGTTCCAACTGGAGCAGCACGCATTGAATATGCCATCTCTCCAACCCAAAATGCCAATGGTTCATACTCTTTGTATGCAACGCGCACCAACTCAAACTTGTTGTCCATGCATGTATCTCATGATAATGGCCAAACCTGGAATCAATTTGTAGGCGCTTCAGGTCCGCCAAACGAATTCGATATCTACCGCGATCAAGGTACTTATAACAGCATTCTTTCTGTAGACCCTACAGACAACGAGCGCTTACTCATCGGTGGTATCGATGTGTGGGAATGGAAGCAAACTGTAAATAATCCGCCATCAGGTGGTTTTGAGAAAATTTCGCTTTGGTTTGTCAATCCAAGTTCACCTACTTATGTGCACGCCGACAACCACGAAATGAAATGGGACAACAACAATCGTTTGTATGTAGGTAACGACGGTGGTATCGGAATCTCAAATGACAAAGGTCAAAACTGGTATCCAGCTAACCGAGGATATAACGTTACTCAATTCTACGGAATTGCTTTTGATGCCGGAGGACGCGTTATGGGAGGTGCCCAAGACAACGGAACACTTTATAATGATTTCTCACTTTCTACCTATCACGAATTCCGTGAAGTCAATGGTGGTGACGGTTTTGAATGTGAAATCTCCTTCTTTAACCCGAGCGTGATGTTCTCATCTGTTTACTACAACAGTATTTCACGTTCAGGTGACCGCGGTGTCAACTGGACTAACTTTAGCCCTAATCTCCCAGGTACATATGATCCGCCAGGAACAGACGGAAGTCCGAACCATCCTTTCCATACAGAGTTATTCTTAGCAGAATACAAAGATCCAAACTCAGAAGATTCAGTTACTTTTATTCCTAAGAAAAACTACGCTTCAGGTGCTCAGCTTCGCATCCCTTCAATGGCATCCGGAGATACTATTACTATCGAAGCACCAACTGCTTTGTATTTCGACGATACCCTGTACTACGATCCATCGTTAACTGTTGGTAATACAAACTATGGCATCAACAACGCCACCGGAGAAACAGTAGAAATGGGTTCTGATACCGTTATTTTTAACGTATCTTGGGATACACTACGTGTTGCCGATCCATATCAATCTTGGTTCTTGGTTTATGTCAACGCAAACGGTGGTGAACTTTGGGGAACAAGAAATGCAACTCGTTTTTCTGTAACGAACCCAGGTTGGTTATGTTTGGCCAAAGGAATCGGTGGTGGTTTATTTAACTCCGTAGATGTAGAGTTTTCTAGAGACCTTAACCATTGTTACATCAGTGCTGGCAATGGCGTATGGCGTCTAGACGGTCTAGGTAGTATCTACACCAGCGATCCAGATTTCGCCTCTAAAGCTGGTTATGTCACGCAAGGAGCTAGCGTAACGGCACCAACTGGAACTACCTTAACTAAAATTACCAATACTTCCTATGAAGGAATCGCCATTAATCCGAACAATGCCAACGACCTAGTTTGCTTTGCTGGTTTCAACGGAACAAACAAGCGTACAAATAACGCAACTGCAAGTTCACCAACATTTACCAACTTAGGTACTATTGTTGCTGGAATTGCAACCTATGATGGTATTATTGATCGCAACGATCCAGATATTCTTGTCGTTGGTACTTCAAGTGGTGCATGGGTTTCAGAAAACGGTGGCGCAACCTGGGAAAACGCATCAACAGGTTTTGAAGGTACTCCTGTCTATGAAGTTCGTCAAAACTGGCGTGCTTTCGAAGAAGGAAATGGTCGTCCGGGAGAAATCTACCTAGGTACCTTCGGTCGCGGAATTTGGAGAACAACTCAATACTTAGGTACCAACAATAACTCTGGTACTTCTGGCGGGCAGTTCAAAACGAAATTACGCACCTATCCAAACCCAACCCGTGACAATACTACATTGGCATTTGAATTGGCACAAAGTGGCAAAGTAGAAATTCAAGTATATGCCATCACTGGTCGCTTGGTTTGGTCCAAAACACTACAAATGTCAGATGGCTCACAAGAAGTAAGCATAGATGGTTCTGATTTACCAACTGGAACCTACATCGTGAAGTTCAATTCTGGTAAACAAACTGATACAGCTAAGTTCATCAAAATGTAACGCAGCACATTTCTTAAAAAAAAGGAGGCTTTGGCCTCCTTTTTTTATGCCTTTATTTTGGCTTCACTTATAGGTGAAAATGGGATGTTACTTTTGCACTTCACAGCATTCAATGTGAGGCTGGGCGTTTGGTGAGGGAGCTTGCTCAATAGCCGGGCTCAGATAGGGTATGCCTAAACCCAAACCTCTCAATACCAATAAAAGACCGATGAGTGCCAAAAATATTTTTTGTGTTCCTTTTGGAAATAGTCGATAAAATCTTTCTTGCCCAATCAGTGGTATAAAAAGTAGCACTGGAAGGGTTCCTAAACCATAAATCAACATACTAAGGACACTTTCTATGATAGTTGAACTCGAAATGGAATAGATGAGCGCTAAATACACCATACCACATGGTAATAGTCCGTTGAGTAATCCAAATAAATAAGGCCTAAGGAGTGGTGGGGTCTTTTTGACGCGAGGAAAAAGCGTAGAATTGAGTCTTCCGACCAAAGCGGTTAAAGGTTTGAAAGGGGCCCACGTTTCTAGAGATCCAAATAATGCTGAACAGATAAAAAGAAGACCTGAAAATACGCTAACGATTTGAATGCCATTGATAAAAACAGATCCGATACCGATTATACCAAGTAAGAAGCCTAGATAAGTGTAGGACGTGATTCTACCCAAATTATAACTTAGACTTCCCCAAATAGCGCTCCGCTTGGAACGTCGGTCTATAGGCGCTGCAAGGGCTAATGGCCCACACATACCAATGCAATGTAAGTTTGCTTGAAGTCCTATTAAAAAGGCGAACAGAAAATGAATCATCATTTGCGCAGAAAGCTTGTCTGCTGTAGATATGTTTTACCTTCTATTTGGTAGCGAAAGCTAAGGGCGTAGTTGCCTTTTTTGAGCTGTGCAGTAGGGAAACTAGCACCTACTTTCAAATCGAGTTCTAGGTCGCTATTTTTGTCGTTGTAGCACATAAAAGAAGCATGTAACTTGGAAATGGCTTCTTTGTTATTGGCTTCAAAGTAGAGCAGGCCTTTTTTTTCATAGAAATGTAAAGGATTCCCTGCTTCTTGTGCTCTTTTCTTTGCTTCTATATCGGCATCTAAGGTTTGCTCTTGTTCATAGTAGTCTTCGGCTACGAGTTCCGAGGATTCATTCGTGATCACGACAACCATGTAGCTGATGAAGAGAACAAAAGCGATCATGGCAATAATTACTGCGTTTCTAAAGCTCATAATTTAAAGGATTGGTCCGAAAAACTTCGTTTTGATGGTTTGTATTTTTTTGCCGTTGCCATAGATATGGACTTTTATCTTTTTTGTTCCATTACCTATGTATTTTCTGGGGTAACGGATAATGAGGCGCTCTTTTAATTCTGACTCAGGTTTCAAGACCAATTGTTCTTTTACTGTTTTGATCTCTCCAATTCGATTTTCGAGTTGGAAGCGTATTTTAAATGAACGGTGCGTCTTGTTCAATAAATTGACTTCATATATGTTGGTAATGTGCCCATTTTCATCCATTTGATAGGTTGAACCCCGCTGTCTGATTAATGTTGTCTGAAAATCTTCGCGGGTCAGGATGAGCAAGATGAGCGTCATCAATAATGCCAATAAAAGTAAAGAATAGGCCTTGACACGTCGGGTCCATTGAAATGGTAAACGTGTTTTGATTCCTTCTTCAGATACAAAGCGTACCAGGCCTTTATCTTGTCCGACAGCATCCATCATGTGGTCACAGGCATCGATACAAGCGGTGCAATTGATGCACTCTAATTGTGTTCCGTTTCTGATATCAATCCCGGTGGGGCATACTTGTACGCATTGAAGACAATCAATGCAGTCGCCTTTTTGCGCTTGTTGTCGGTCTTCTCCCTTCTTGATCTTGGCTCTGTTTTCACCCCTCACATGGTCGTAGGCAACTACCATTGAGTTGGGGTCGAGCAAGACCCCTTGAAGGC